>Ga0315314_1000274_pt1 | contig 65435 bp, 64 predicted proteins | sample TDP9_MG_FD_203631 | JGI IMG/M metagenome (GOLD analysis project Ga0315314, IMG submission 203631) | Freshwater sediment microbial communities from Lake Towuti, South Sulawesi, Indonesia - TDP9 | ecosystem: Environmental > Aquatic > Freshwater > Lake > Sediment | place: Indonesia: South Sulawesi...
AGGACCCAGATCCACTGTGTGGAAGCCGATGAAGGTTCCAGCAACCATGAGACCTTGGAGGGTATCCAACGCAACTCCTGAGAGTAGAGTAGAACGCCCTCCATCAAAAGAAACGCGAGCATAAGCATCGAGTACTTTAGACTGGGTCTTTCCATCAGAAAGAGCATCAGGATATAAACGACGATGATGAACGATGTTGGCAACAAATAGACCCACGCGAGACCGGGCAGCATCATAAAGAGGAAAAGAGAGCCCAACGCAAGGTCCCTGAGGGGGAAAGAACCCGCTCGTGCAACCTTCACACCCTTACGGATATGGTAGAGAAAGAATGGAAGGAAGGCGTAGATGAACCAAACATTGTTCCCAGAGACAACCCAAACCAAAACGTAAGAGTTCATGGAGTAGAATATCACAGCCAAAAACGGCGCCAGTGAGTTCCTAAGCTCCTCGTCGTAGATGTTTCGAGTGAAGAGGAGCATCCCCAATCCGCCCATGAAGAACAGGAAGACGTAAAGGATGTACTGGGACCAACCGAGACTTAGATTCAACACGGTGTGCAGAACGTATATGAAGCTGATATAGGGCAACAGAGAAAAACTGTAGAAAGGTGGCTCCCCGGTGCCATTCAAGTTGCACCAAGCGTACATGTGCGTCAGGTAGTATTGAGGGTTAAAGGGGAAGAACTGATCGACCTGGTAGAGCATGAATTTCTGGGGGGAACCGAACCATTGGTAGACTATGACCACCGATATCGCGAACCACGCCAGTGACTCCCAGAGAAAAGCGTTCTTTTGTTTTAGCATTGTCCAGCATCACTCAGAGTTTCATGAGCGCACGCCAATTAACCAATTCACGTGTGAGAGATGAATAATCCACTTTTTCCACTTCAATTTCACCGTACGCCTTCTACCCTTTGAGCTTTTAAATCGACTGACAATCCGTTACCAAGACTAGTTTTCCTTATCACTCCGGCTCTATAACTGGGACACCAGCAGCGCTTACCCGCCCAGCTGGGTGACCACATAAGTTACCCCGTATGTTAAAAGGACTATCCAACACGCGATTGGATGAAAAAGCCACGCCTTGTCCGGAACCTTTTTGTAGCCCTTGGTTAAGTCGCAGACAAGAGGAACTAATAGTAAATTATAAAGAATGAATTTGAGAAGATTCACTCGATTCAAATGTCTCCAGGGGTACTTCCTCATTCCAAGCTTGTCGAAGTACAAATAATCATTAATTCTTCTATAGGTTTTCCGAATGAACACTCTGATGCTATTCGCAAAAAGATGAACTATCCCAATCTTAACTTTAGCTAAATGCTTCCCTGCAACCACAAACTGGTGAACAACATCTATATCAAAGTAGAACGGCTTATAATCGACATCCTTCAATGCCTCGGCCCGAACCAAAAAGCCGTCCGCACCCATGCCCGGAACGTCCATTTCCCCCATCAACATCTTCAAGTAACCTGCCCTATCCTCTGTTCTCACGGACATCTCGGTCCACGTACCCTTAAAGTGACAATATCGATCAAAGTTTCCCAAGTACACACACAAAGGATCATTGGATCCGATTAACGCACAGTACCTCGTAATCAGGGGATCTTCTTCTCTACAGGTGTAACAGAGAGTATCAGCCCCCACTATGCTCGGGTCTTCAAAGGGCTCCAGCATCCTTCTAAGCCAGTCCTGACGGTCAAGAATGTTGTCACTATCTATGAAAGCGATTACTTCGTTCTTTGCTGCCTCTGCCCCCACAGCCTTGCCAGCTTCACCTGTCCTCAAGGGATTATGCAAAATCTTGTCAACACGGAAAGCTCCGGCAACTTCCAGAGTTCTATCCGTAGATCCGCCATCGACCGCTATTATCTCTAGTTTTTCCCGTGGGTAGTCTTGGACCAGAATGCTCTCTAGACATTCTCCGAGAACTTTCTCTGAATTGAACGTGGGTATTACTATGCTGATTGTTTTCCCTTCGGTTTCCACTTGTTTTGTCATCATTGAACTAACCAAACGTTCTTTCGGCTGCCTCAACCTTGAAAAGCAAATCTTTTCCTACGCGAAACGCTCTCGCCCAAGAGTAGTATTTGCCCTTGGTGAGATCCGAGAACCCAACAGCCCTAAGTGCGTACGCCGATATGGAAAGAGCGAAGCCAGCGTTTTCCGCATATTGAGCCATTTTCCTAAGCCGCAGACTCAGTCTGTAGAGTAGGTACTGACGTTTTGTGATAAATCGAAAGTCAGCTGCTTCGTTGCTACAGCCAACTGTGGATACGTCATCGAGCCTCCTACGCAACCGTTTGAGCGCGTAGTTTAGGTGCGGAACCTTTCTTGGGGACTCACCGATGATTTTCGCAGCCACAACATCTACCGCGATCGGATCTCTGCTGCAGAGAATTTTGCCCACGTGTACTGGAGCACCCTCTAAAGGGCCGGGTCCCTGTAAACCATTAATTCCGTCAATGATGCATAGATCGGGCCAGAATAACGAGTTCACGTCGAAGAGTGCCTCAGAGAGGAAGGGGTGTAGTCGCACACGAACCGACTTGTGCGGCAACAAGCCCCATTGGTTTTTCCATATGCCGGTCATACGTTCGTTTACGTGGCGCTTCAAGTTCGCTATCGAAACAAGATGATCCACAAACAAAAGAGTCTCAGGGATCTCAATGGCTGTGAGTTTTCTGCCTTTCTCGGGCACTATTTTAAGAGTCCTGTCCCTGCTCAGGTTTACAAGTCGCACGTTGTCGTATTTTTTCTCCAGCTCCCTGTACCCAAGCCGTCTGAAGGCTTCATCAGCCGACCTGTCACTATCACCCTCAGCAATCGTGATTTCGCAATTCAATTTTTGTTCGTTTATGTAATTAATCACAGCATCAACAACGCTTACTCTCGTGGTCGCACCCGACTCGGGTGGTCTTTTTGCCGAGCACAGGTTTGGCTTTATCAGAACCCTTGAGTTTCTACTGGGGGAAAAGCCGCCAGCCAGATTGATAGCGGAATAAACGGCACTAGGTACGTCTTCGTCATTTGCGGCGTCTACTATCGCTACTCTGTACGTCACTCTGGGACCTCCACGAAGGCTCCTCGCCTGAATGACTCTTTCGCCGCCTCAACGACTGCCAGAACTCTCTTGTCATCATGTCCGCTGACGGTGGGCTTCTTGTCTCTGGTTATGCAGTCGAAGAAGTGCTCAAGTTCCCTCCTGTATGCCATCTCGGACAGTGGAACATTCGGATTTAGTGCAAACCTCGGCATGATCCTGTGGGGGCCCTTTATTCGGCTTAGTAGCGAGCCTTCCCTGTACAAGGTGATCGTGGGACCGGACTGCTCGGTAATTATTTTCCCCTTTGTTCCAACGATCTTAATGTATCGATCCATGGCCTCCCAGCTCTGATAGTTGGGCAGCCAAAAAACGCCTATGCGTCCAATCAGTCCGTTAGCGAACTTGAGAATCAAGGTTGCTTCGGTCTCAGTCTCGTAACCACCGCTTGAATGCAGTAACGCTGCTACGCTTTCTACCCGTGTGTCATCGAAATAGCTTCGGAGCAAGTCTACGAAATGGGTGCCATAATCGAGGAGGATCCCCTCGCTCGGTTTGATTGTAAGGGTTTCGCTATGTATCTCGGCGTATATCACGTCGCCGATCTCGCCTTTTCTCATTATTTCCTTTGCCTTTTGATGATTTGGGAGGAAGCGCATCTGATACCCGACCATTAGCTTAACTCCATGCCTCTCCGCGGCTTCTATGATCATAGTATCTTGAGAGGAGGACATGGACATGGGCTTCTCAACGAAGATGTGCTTTCCGGCTCTCGCCGCGGTCATGGCTATTTCGGCGTGGGTGGGGGTCGGTGTACAGACAACCACCGCATCGATGACCTTCTTCTTGAGTACTTCTTGTAGGTCGTTGTAACGATCGTTGATGTTGAATTTCGCTCCAATGTGACTCAATCTATTTTGATCGATGTCGCATATTGTTGTGAGCTTCGCTTCCGGGATGCTCAGCAAATTGGGAATGTGCATGTATTCTGCTATGAACCCACACCCGATCACAGCGACGTTTACGCGGCTCATGTATAGGATCGCACCCTAGTTTAGCGCATCAACTGGTACTTTAATGATCTCATGGTGAGAGAGGGTTTAGGCCTAGGCTTATGGCGAGGTTGTGGTCGTTTCCCCAAGCTGAGGCTTCACGGTATCCCCAGCTCTCCGCGAGCTCGGAAGCTCGGAGGGCGAGTCTCATCTCGGCTTGGATTACTTCTAGATAGGGGCTCCTGAGCACTTTCAGTATCCTCTAGGCTATCATTGCAAGAACTCTGCACAAGACCGGACTTCGTATCCTCGCCACATAGCGGATAGTAAGGCCAACCGTGGCTCTGTCGAGCTTCGTTAGCTTCCTGAACCAGACGCCACGTCTCATGGTTCTTCTCATAAGCTGAATCAACCCTGCTCTTGAGAGTATTTCCGACATCAGGAGCCCACTCTGGGAGACAGTATCGCCTTGATGCTGAAGATAAATACTTCTCTATCCAGGGTCACTACTCCACATCCCAGTAGGAAGAGCTGGCCATCGCTCCACTTTCACAGTTTTTCAGAAGCGACACCTAGTGAGATCATCTTGTAATGTCTCACCAAAGGATCTAACCAGGACTGGTTTAACATCGTACTGCTCGCTGGCAAACGCCTTAGACGGGCCACGGCTCAACTGTTTGATGGTCTTCCTACTAATGGGACACATATATCTTCTGATATACCCGCTCTAGTTCCTTGGATATCTTCTGCCAGGAGTAGCGCTCCTCTGCGAGCCTTCTCGAGTTGGCACCCATTCGATCGCGTAGCTCGTCATTAAGCAGGAGAAAACGAGTTTCCTCTGCGAAATCCTCAATGTCCCCCACAGCAGTTGTTAGTCCGCAATCCTCCTTTCTGACAACCAGGCCGATATCTCCGAGATCTGTGGCTACGATGGGTCGTCCGGCAGCCAAGTAGTCGCCGATTCTTCCTGGCCATCTGGCCACATCTTCGACCGTGGCCTCGATAGGCAGAACTAGGACATCAGCGGCCGAAAGGAAGAGAGGAAGCCTCTGGAAGGGTTGGCGCTGTACGAAGACGATCTGCTCTCGTATCCCTAACCTCTCCGCGTGCTCGACCAAAGGGGGACTCGGTGCAATGCCGAGGAAGACCATTTTGAAGTCTTCGCTTGTCTGGAGCGTTTCTTTCAAACGTCTCGCAACACGCATGAGAAACAAGAGGTGAGAAGAGGTTACCAATGCCCCCCCTTCGTAAAGCGCTACCTTCGAGGAAGGATTCATGCCGAGGACGGATCTGGCGTAGCCTTGATCCATCGGCTTTATCGACTCCACATCCACACCACTTGGAAGCAGAAACACCTTGTCGGCGCTGACTCTCAAGGATATTGCCCGGTTTGCGAGGACCGAGCTTATGACCGTTAGTCCATCAGCAATACCTGACATCTTTTCTTCGAGTAGCGTCATAACCGAATGAATCACTGGACCATGGTATCGAGCCAGACCACCTCTCCCCCACCAATCGTCCCAATCAATGACAAGCGGGAGATTTCTTGCCTTCGCCGTAATCGCCCCAATCGAGGTGGTCCCATGAGCCAAGGCAAACGCGTGAACAATGTCACAATCAATCTTCAGACCCACCAAAGCATTCACAAAGTACCTAAGCATCCTCCCCGCATAGTCACCGTGTCCCTCTTCATCTGTAGCTCGCAAATGAGGCGTCCATACCAACCTGACTCCGTCGATCTCTTCTCTTTGGATACAAGAACAATAACTAGAATTTGGAGCAATGATGGTAATCTCGTGCCCTAGCCTGACAAGACATCTACCCAGATTGAAGCATCTAAGAAAGGTCCCTATTCTCCTCGTGTTGTGATTGAAGTATACGATTCTCAAGCCGAACCTTTCCACCCAGTTGCCAAAAGCGCGTGTTTCGGATCTCCAGTAACCTTTCAGCAGCTATAAGGACTTACCGTCAGAAGGCGGCACACGTCGTCTCTTGTCACCCAGTACAGTAAGACAATGCGCCAATGCGTTCTCAAAGATTCGCGCGCTATCATACTCCTTTCCTAGAGAGATCGCGTTTCTTCTTAACTCAAGGAACAGCTCATCATCGGTTAGCATCCTCGAAGCCGCTTCAACAAGCTCTTTTCCGTCATAGCCGATCACAAGCCCCGCCCTCCTCCTCTCGATTAGGGAGGATATCCCCGGAACACGGGTTATTATTACCGGCAACCCCGCAGCCAGGTAATCCTTCACCCTTCCCGGATCGGCGAACCTTGCTATCGCGATGTCATCCTTAGGATTTGGATGATACGGGGCTAGCGCTACCGCGCATCTGCAGAGGAGATCGACGAGCTCCGACCTCGATAGAACGCCCAGGTATCTGGTTCCCTCCATCCGAGTTAGCTTCTCCTCGAACGCGTATTTCCGCATGTGCTCCGGAGTCCTCCCAGTCACAAATAACTCTGCGCCTGGAACCTCGGCCAGTATCTCAGGAAAGGAGTCAATCACGAGTTCGGTGCCCTTCGCCGGAGACAGAGCACCTATGAAGACCAGAGACCTCCGAATCGGAGGGTAGACAACCGTCTTGAATTGACTTGTGTCTACTCCATGAGGAACGACAAGATTCTTACTATTTGGGACTCCTTGTATCGTCCTTATGAGCGCCATCGACTCAGACAGATTCCACACAAAATCAGACCGCTTCGCGGCGGTTATATCTAGGACATGATAGATGGCGTTCTTCACGGGGTTCTCAAATCTACGGTCGACTAGGTCTATACAGTAAAATATGGTAGTCTGGACGACGCGAATCTTTCTGAGAAGCAATCCCAGACAGGCGTTAAGGCAATCGAAGCCGATGTAGATCGAAAACCTCCTTCTAAACCCCAAGGTCCAATAGATCGTTAGTGCAGCGTCGACAACGTACATGAGGGTTTCAGGCAGGAGTTTTCTGGGGAATCGTTGTCCCCTTCTCAGGTTGTCCCTGATGTACAATGTTGCGGACGATCCCAAACGCGCCGCGTAGAAGAGGGGGTGAAGTACGACCCCGAGAGTTCTCACCTTCTTCCTTAGAAACGATTCCAAGAATTCCGTCGTAGCATACATTCCAGAGATGTGACTTACAACAATGACATCCAACGTAGAGAGCTCGACTGGATGCCCCCCATGTTCATTCTTGCCGTTGTTTGTCAATCCTCTTTCGACACCCGTTGCTTCCACACGCTTTCCTTGCCTTGCGAGGATAAATGCGGAGCGGTTGGAAACGATTGACTCCTCATCAAAAGCTTGATCAGTGGATCGAAAAAGGGGACCAATCTCTGCGAGCCAGCGGAGGAATGTCTCCTCTGCTAACATAACTTTGATTCCCAGCACCGTAACATTCTCAAGTAGTTTGCTCCGATGGCGTGGATACCTTCAAGCTCGTCCAATTCGAACCACCTGTACCTTGTAATCTCAGCTGTCGGCGTGGGCGATCCAGATCTCCACTTGGCTGCCATGCAGATTGCTATGTCGTGTCGGGAAGGGAACCTAATGGGAAATACGCCAATGAATTTTGGCTTAGAGATCTCCAGTCCACTCTCCCGACAATGTCGGAATGCCGTCTGAGCAAAGGACTCCCCACGGAACATTCTTCCCCCTATAAGGGCCCAGATGTTCCTGTATGGTATGATCACACGCCAACCTAACAAGAATGTTCGACGTCGCCATACTATCGTGTCCACGCATGGAATCGGCATTTTCCTTGTGACTTCGTCCCAGCAATCTTGTCTTATGAGATGTGCATCCTTGGTCACAGGGGTTTCTCCAGCTTGACGTTCCGAGCGTTTCATAAGAACCCTCTCCAAGTTTGGTTTGACTAGCGCGCGCTTCTCGTTGCGAAGTATCACTCGATAATCTTCTTGAACCCGTCTTGGGATATCTTGGTTCTGACCGGGAATTCTCTTTGTATGATCTGCAACTTTAAAGTCAACCAACAGGGTTTAGACACGTCGTATTGGATCTTTCCGTTCCTTAGAAAAAATTGAGTCTGAGCCTTTAATCTGCATCATAGAGGCTGCGGTCACAATGCCCTTTATTAAGGGTTCCAAGACCTCACGATCATACCCCTCTACACCAATCAGTTTTTCTGTTAGAAGTCAGGTCGCAACCTCACACCCAAGGATCATTTTTTTGCGGCGTTCAGGGCTTCAGCCACGATCTCATCTGCTGCTCTCACATATTCTTCCACTCAGCTGGAGTTTCAAAGCCCCGACGCCAGCGACGATACCCTTCCGTTTCTATCTCTTTGCCGAACCTGTCAGGCGTCTCCCACTCCAAACCCCTTACCCTAGCGAAGCGAATCTCGTAGCCCTTGGAGAAGACTATGATCGGCCATTCACCGTAGAACCCGAAGCCCGGTTCCACGGACGACTCGACTATCGTTCGAACAACGTCCTCTGAGGCGACAAAGGAGGCGAAAGGAAGTCCCTGTACCGATCCAAGCCGAGCAGATAGCTCAGGACCCTGTTGACCGGGACCTCGGAGCAGTACAGTGGCGCGTGATGCGATCTATGAGCGCCCGCGGTTCTCTCCAGTATCAGGCATTCACAGTCAAGCCTTCCCCGAAGAACCTTCGAGAGCTCCAATGGGTACCTGGAGACTCAGTGCAGAACGCGGTCCCAGTCACAGTAGTGAACTCGCTCTCCTCCGCTCGAAAGACCCGTCTCCAAGGCTTTGCGGTAGATACGACTCCTTCCGTTCTCCTTGCCGCACAAACATTGACTCCTAACTCGGTCAGTCTCCTTCTCGCCGACTCGTGGGTCAGCGGAGAAACGACCGCGCTCATGTCACTGTATAGTTCACACAGCTTCGGAATGTAATCTTCGAACATGTAGGTAAGCCTCGCGTCAGCATCATGATAGGTCGATGTCAACGTTACATCCATTCATTACACCTCCAGCATAACATCGTCTAAATGACAAAAAGACTTTCAACATATCTTCTCCGAAGGCTGTCTTGATCATAACAGATGCCGCTCTTTCGCCTGATGCCTTGGAATGTCGAAAGTTGCACCAGAATAAATAAAAACTGACGGATAATCAAGATCAAAACTTGTCAATAATCGAGTATCTTCAGGAGGATACGTCTAGTGAAGCCAACTTTGCCCGCGCTCCGATGGATCATTGTTCCTCTACTGACAATAGTGGTTGCGTTTGAGCTCATTCAAACCATTGTTGCCGCTGTCTCCGCAGAAGAGTCTACGGGCATCATCTTCTTCGCAGCTATGGCTTCCCTGATCGTTGGTCTACCGAACAAACAGTATAAAATCCTGACCGGTCTGATGGTGCTCTTAGGTAGCATCGCATCTGTAGCCTTTGCGGGTCTTTGGTCATCGGACGCGGCTGTGGCAGCGGCGTTCTTTGTCGTATGTGGACTTGGTGCTTCTCTGGTACTAGGGTGGGAGGACATTCGTCCACTTCTTATACCCGAGTATGCTTTGTCACATCGCGCTTTTTCATTTGTCCAAAGTATAGCTCTCAGGGTTCAGATGAGTCTTCTGTCTGCCGGGCTCAGGCTCAGGATTATAGGGGACCGAGTTAGTTCGCATTTTCCGCTTTTCAAGCCGATGTTTTCGGCTATAGGGCAGGCTCTCATCCTTGCCGCCAAAATAATCTCAGTCACTCTGAGATTTCTTGCATATACGGCTGGGCTAGCTCTCAGCTTTGCCGTTAAGGTGAGAGGAGTCTCCATGCTGAGTGCACGCGCACTCTATCATTCACGAGCGTCAATTCTGATAATGACTATCCTCTTTACATCGGTAGCATTCTCGTCTCAAGCTGTGACTTGGAGGTCCGAGTATGTTAATAACAGGAGTTTTGATCGGGGATTCGACAATTGGGCAGTCCCTAAGGTGAGGTATCGCGATGAAAGCTTCAGAAATGACCATTGGTACCTCCCCGGCGAGAACTGCCTGACAATGACCGTGTATAGTCGGAGAGGCCTATCCTACGACCGCGTCGCGGTCTTCCAGCCCCTAGATGTTGAATTGAGCTGGGGTGCTTGGACGGTAAGCGGCTACATGGGGAACGTTGACGTGCAGAGAGAGTGCGACACGCTGGCAACATCTATTACCATTGTCTTGAGAGACAATGCAGGAGAGACCCGATACCTCAAGTACGCCGTGTTTGTTATGGGAGAGCTAGCTTCGAACTCAACCGAGGGGATTGTAGAGGTCGGTAGGGGAGGGGATCTCCAGGTCAACTTCGAGAGAGACCTAATCAGCAGCATATGGGATGTCTGGAATATTCCGTTTATACTAGGTTGGAAGGTGATTGGGGTTGAGTTGCTCGTAGAGTTCTGGAACAACTGGGGAGATGGGGTTCACTTGGAGGCGGTCTTCGATGGGATCTCCTTGAGGCGGGAGTCCGACTTGAGGTGGCCAGTCCGGCTGGCAGGCTTTGCCTTGTGGTGGCTTCCCATCGTTTGCTTGCCAATGCTAGTTTGGACCCACTCACGAATGCCCGAAGAGGAGCGAAGCCAATAGCTGACTCTGACGCTATTCTCGGAAATAGAGCAAGACGATATTCCAGATGCAAATTCGGAGAAGAAAGCTGAGAGATCCTTGCTAAAACCATTTGTGAGTGAGGACATACCAGCACGCGTTTCAACCCATAATTGCTGCAAAGCTGCAAGAGTCTCCGTGGTCCAGTTGGCGATAGCTGAAAGAGCTCTTCTGAGAGGATCTGGACCAAGGGCTCGCTCAGAGCGCAACGTTCACCATCTGATAATCGGCTTGTAACGCGACCGTGTGTTGCCAGCGTTTTTCTGGTACTACATGAATATCCTGAGCCTGTAGGCGATTCCGGCCATGTCCACGAGCATTCGAACGACATGCCTCACGCTGAACATTACATTCTGGTGAACTTGGATCGGCAGGTCCACAATCTTCATCTTGAACGCGACGGCGACCCTCAGCAGCTCCAGGTCGAAGGCGTACTTTCTCATCGACAGATCTACCTACGAGATTTGGTGAAAAATGAGGAGGTAAGGGTGGAACTCAGTGAGGAGAGCTTAATTCTAATCAAGGTTCCTCCGCAGACCTATCATGAAATATAGAATCCCTGGAAAAGCGATCTCTGCCTGCTTGAGTGCTCAAGCGAAGAGTACTGTACGGAAAAACCGGATTCGTACAGATTTGAAACGTGAGTTTCGTTACGACTCGGCGCGTCAGAGCGGGGTGTAAACCCTCGGGTCTGAAAGAGTTAAAACTGACGTGTTCCAACCCTGACGTTGACCAGTGATGTCAGAATGCGCTGGAACGAGAAGAGAGTCATAGTCACGGGCGGGGCATCTTTCATTGGCAGCCATCTAGTCGACTCCCTGATCCGAAAAGGGGCCTTTGTCAGAATCGCAGACGATTTCTCAAGCGGAAGACTCGAAAATCTCCAATACAGACTTCGAAAGGAGAAACCGAATCTCTGGAGAGCTGAGAGCCTCACAGTATGTAAGGGAGACCTGAAAAACAGATCATTTACAAAATCGATGATGAAAGACTCTGATGTGGTCTTCCACTTGGCGGCATGCCACGGAGGAAGAGGCTACATAGCCACGCACCCAGTGGAGTGTTGCACTAACATGGCGCTCGACCAACTCGTCTTTGATGAAGCTTGGAGAGCTGGTGTCGATAGAGTCTGCTTCGCCAGTAGCGCGTGCGTATATCCATCCTATCTTCAAGGGGACACCGGTTCATCTTATCTCTTGAAGGAAGAAGACGCAGACCCATTCGTCAGAGATAAAGCCTTGGCAGATCTCGAATACGGATGGGCAAAGATAATGGGGGAAATGACGTTACGGGCTTACCATCGCCAGCACGGATTGAAATGCACTTCAGTTAGGATCTTCACTGCGTACGGGCCCAGAGAGAACGAGACACACGCGGTTATAGCCCTGATCGCCAAGGCGTTCGTCAGGATGGACCCCTTCGTAATCTGGGGCACAGGCGAACAGGACAGGAATTTCACATACGTACAAGATATCGTCGATGCCCTCATGTTGGCAGTGGAGAAGATTACTAACGGCTCTCCGGTGAACGCGGGAAGAGACGACAGGATCACTCTGAACGAAGCGGCCGAGTTAGTATTCGATAGCATGGGATGGAGACCTGAACGAATCGAGCATGACCTGTCCAAACCACAGGGTGTCACTTCGCGAGCGGCTGATCTGAGAAGGGCTAGGAAACTGCTGGGATGGCAACCGAAGATCTCCTATCGAGAAGGGTTCAGAAAAACCGTTGAGTGGTACCTCGAAAACAAGAACAGAGCGGAAGTGCAGGCGACTTTGGACAAACTTCTCATGGAACGTTATACAAGAGCAGGCGATGTCCCTTCGAACGATTACCTACCAAGAAAACACTGTTAACTCTGGAACTAGCAGGTCAAGTAGGCAAGGTGTGCCGAGTCGGGTCTGATGAACGTAACCGTGGTTATACCCACTTTCAACAGTGCTCCAACCATACGTCAGTGTCTAGAAAGTTTGCTTAAGCAGAACTACCCGATGAAAATGGTAGAGATTCTCGTAGTCGACGATGAATCAACCGATAATACTGTTGAGATTGCGAAGGAATATCCCGTAAGGATTCTCGTGAACGGTTATCGTAACATAGAGATAGGCAAATCAATTGGTTTGAGGAGCGCGAAGGGCGAGTTGGTACTGTTCATGGATTCTGATGTCATATTAACCTCTTCACGCACGTTACTGAGGCTAGTCGAACCTTTCTTAAGGCATCCTGAACTGGTAGGCTCGACCGCAGCCTGGTTTCATTACGATAGGCACGAATCTCTGCCTGACCGTTACTCTAGCCTTTTCGGGGTTCACGATCCTCTTGCCTTCTACTTGAAGGTCGGAGATAGGTTCATGTGGATTGAAAATAAATGGCATCTTCTCGGAAAGGCGGAGGACCAAGGCGACTACTTCCTCGTAGAATTCGGAGAAGGAGCTATGCCCACAATAGGCGGGACACTCTTTCTAGCTAGGAGGGATCTCTTACTAAAGACTGAACACGATCCCTATTTCTTCCACATGGACTCATTTCACCAGCTGATCCAAATGGGCTTTTCGAAATTCTGTTACGTAAAAGATAGCTTCATTCATCAGCATTCTACGAACGTTTGGACATCGATGCGAAAGTTAAGACGCAACTGTAACCTATATCTTATCCAGCGCTCAAGTAGAAAGTTCACTTGGGTTCGAGATCTGAGAGAATTAGGTCGGGTCGCTTTGCTTATGGTTCTTCTTGTGAAACCGATGCTAGACAGTACAAGCGGCTACAGGAAACTTCAGGATGTCGCTTGGTTCTTTAATCCCCTTGTTTGCGAAATTACAGTGCTGGTTTACGGGCTGAGCTATGTACTATGGAAACTTCGGACGTGGTGTATGCGTTGACTAGGCAAGAGACCGCGCGAGTGTAACGGAGCCGTATACCTATGAGAATCTTGCTAATTAGACCTCGATATAGGTATTCGATCTCGGATCCTCCACTGGGGCTCGGCTACATCGCCGCCGTGCTTGAGAAACAAGGTCACAATGTCAAGTTTCTCGATCTTACTAGGGATTCTCTCAGTAACTTTCAGTTCAAAGAGTATGTACGTCGTGAAGACCCTGAGCTTGTTGGGATAACCCTGACGTGTAGTGGTCTGTTGGAAACTCAGAGACTAGTAGCTTTGATAAGGGAAATCACTCAGGTTCCGATTGTATTGGGTGGCCCTCAACCTTCAGTAATGCCAATCTACACGCTGGAGAAGACTAAGGCGAACTACGTGGTAATTAGCGAAGGAGACGAAACGATTCAGGAAGTAGCCGAACAAATCGAAAAAGGAAGCAAGGACTTCAGCGAGGTACAGGGCTTGGCATATGTAGGCGGAAATGGATTGCCGCGTCTTAATGAGAGTAGAAAATTGATCGAAAACTTGGATGAAATACCATTTCCTGCTTGGCATCTAATGGAACCTGCGAAGTATCTACAAGCCCCGATATTGACAACCGTCAAAAAGTATCCGATAGCACCTATAATAACTTCTAGAGGTTGTCCCTACGAATGCGCCTATTGTAGCTCCCCCACGATATGGGGAAGACGATTGCGAGTGCGCAGTTCCCGAAATGTTGTAGACGAAATCGAGTTGCTCATGAATAGATATGGCGTTAAAGAGATTTTCGTTTCAGACGACAACTTCACACTGATTAAGAAGCACGCCATGAGTATTTGCAATGAAATCTTAGAGAGAAAAATCGACATCTCTTGGGCATGTCCCAACGGCGTAAGAGTAGATCAACTAGATGATGAGCTCATAAGCACGATGGCAAAAGCGGGATGCCACCTTCTCGGGTTTGGGATAGAGTCTGGAAGCCAAGAGATCTTGAACGGAGCCAAGAAACACCTTGACCTTTCAATTGTTCCAGATGTTTTGAAGAAGGCCAAGAAGTCCGGAATGATGACCTACGGGTTCTTTATACTCGGGCTCCCAGGCGAAAACTCGCTGACAATACGACAAACTATAGATTTTGCAAAAAGATTATCGCTAGATCGAGCTTGGTTTAACATCTTGGTTCCCTATCCTGGAACACCTATATTCGATGTCTATGTTCAGAGGGTGGGCTTAGAGAACATTGACTGGGACAACATCGATACCTCAGCGGGGATTATCGCTAGAGGCTTGCTCTATGAAGACCTCGACGAGGAGAAGCTACAGTCTTGGCAGAGAAGAGCAGTGAGGGAGTTCTACTTTAGACCAAGGATTATGCTAAGCCTCCTGAGAAACATTCGCTATAGACAGATTAAGGCGTCAACTCAAAGAAGCTTCTTCAGGAAGGCCATTTCAAAGTTGTGAGCCAAGAAGAGGGCAAGGGTATGCTGGGCTTCGTATACATCATTGGCAACTGCTTACGGAGTGTTAAAACGCTCTAGGAGAAAGAATCGTGAGAATCAGAGACCTACGGCTACTCGTCATATCACATTATTTCGCCACAGGAACTGCTCAAGAGTTTGTGAATTACACAAAACCCAAAGTTCGCACTCTTGCCTATGTTGAACATCCATTCTTTTTCAGTAGCAGAATGCCATCTTCGATCACCATATATGAAGGAGGCGAGTTTCGGAAGAGGATCGAGATCCCAAAGGCACGGGTGCATGAACTCATACTCTACGCTCAAGACTTCCTACTTTCAATCTTCTTGCCTTTACGGGCGCAGTTAAAGTTCGACCTATGCGTAGCTGCCGACTGTCTGAACGCACTTTCCGGTCTCATTCTTAGAGGAATAGGGATAACGAAGAAGGTAGTATTTGTAACTGTAGATTACTCTCCGAATAGGTTCAGGTGCAAGGTACTGAACGGCATTTACCATTGGCTCGACATGATTTGCTGCTATCGATGCGACTATGTTTGGAATAGTTCTGAAGTCATCGAAGAGGAGCGAAGGAGAAGGAGAATAAGAGATGGAGCCCCCCAGATGACTGTCTCTGACGGCACACATTTCGACAGGATCAAAAGGCTACCGACAGACGAGATAGATAGACTCAAAATCGTCTTCATGGGTCATCTGACGGAAAACAAAGGCGTGCAACTCGTCGTCGAAGCTCTTCCGATGATTCTGAAAAGAGTCCCTCGAGCGTGTTTTGTGATAATTGGTGGTGGTCACATGATGGAGAAGCTACGAGAAAGAGCCAGAAATCTAGGTGTAGAAAACAACGTTGTATTTAAGGACTTTGTGCAAAAGGATGAGGAGATCGAAGATATCCTTTCGCATTGCTCCGTGGCTGTTGCGCCGTATGTTCCCGATCCCTCAAGCTTCTCACGCTATTCCGATGTCTTGAAGCCGAAAATATACATGGCTGCGGGGCTTCCGGTCGTGGCAACAAAAGTCCCAAAGATCGCTTGGGAGATCGAGAACAGGCGGGCTGGGTTTGCCATCGATTATGACATCGGGCAACTTGTGGAGACCGTTGCAGCACTGTTAACCGACGACTCACTGTATGAAGAGTTCCGAAGAAACGCTATTGCATTCGGTTCGGAATTTAGATGGAATGAAATCTTCAAAAGGGCGCTTATCAGCATCGGCATCAATTCTGATTGACCATGATTTGTGAAACAAGTGGCCTAAGGAGAGTTTCTAGGCGAAATTAGTCCTCACCGATAGGGCTACTTTCGATTTGGAAAACTTTATGTGATTATGCCCAAGAGAATTTCGCAGAGTGTGGAAACGCCTGTGAATACTATTATCATTGGTGGTGGGATTTCAGGACTTGTCTGCGCCGAAAAACTTGCTCGACATGGTGCAAACGTCACCGTCATTGAATCCGAGAACAAGCTTGGTGGTCTAGCCCAATGTTATGATGATGGAACTCCGAAAACATATCACCATGTCTTAGCCTCCGACAAACCTCTTCTCAAGACTCTCAAACGCCTCAACATACCGATAGAATGGCGAAAAGTCAAAGTTGGTTTCCATGTAAATGGCAAAAAATATCCTTTTAACAGGCCTTTTGATCTTCTAAGATTCGACCTCCTCCCCTTTTGGGACAGAATAAAATTTGGCTCTCTCATATTAAGGACAAGACATGGAAAAAGGAACCTGAACAATATTTCCGTCAAGGATTGGATAATGAAAGAAGCAAGTGCGAAGATCTATGGAATCCTGATAGAACCTCTCATACGTTCCTACTATGGCTCTTGTGATGATATCAGCGCCGAATATCTAGCCAGTCGATGGCGAATTGAGAGCTCAAGCATAACAGGTGAGTTAGGATACGTAGACGTTCAAAGACTCATAGAAAAACTTCGCGAAAAGATCTTGAATATGAACGGAACAATCATCTTGAACGATCCCGTCCGGTCTCTTAGTAGAAAAGATGATAAATGGTTTATCCACACAAGCCATCACATGTATCAAACTCGCGTTGTTATAAGTACGGTTCCTACTCCAATTCTCAAAGATCTATACAATCATGCCTGTGTTCCTAGAATTCGTTATAAAAGCGTTGTGTGCATAACTTTTCGGCTCCACAAACCAGCAAGCGAATACTACTGGCTCGTGAATCTTGACAGAAATTCGCCTGTGGTCTCTTGTCTTGAACATTCAAACCTTAATCCAACCTTCAAGGGAGGGCTTGTCTACGCCATTGCTTACTGCGATCCCAAAGACTACATATGGAAAACGCCTGATGGCGTCCTTGCACAAGAGTGGGCTAAATATCTTAGTCGAGTCTTCCCTGACTTTCATGATGCCAAAAGCCATGAAGTCTTCCGAAGCGAATATGCCAATCCCATTTGGAACGTCGGCTTTGAATTCCCTCCTGTCATAATCGAGAAAGGACTTTTCCTCGCAGGCACAAGCCGAGTTTTTCCAGATCTACGCTCAATGGGCGGAAGCATCAGAACCGCCCACGAAGCCCTTTTGGAAGTTTTGCAAAACGAGTCTCTGTTACAAGACCCAAATTCCACAAATTTGGGAGAGTGAGCAGGATACATTTAGCGTGTAGAAGGGTGAGAGATGAGAAAAGCCGCCGTACCTAAAGCCAAGCCTAACAGCAACACTCACGATCGAAACGAAACCGTCCAGAAAGGAATTTTCTTCTCGGCCATCGAAATACACAGGCAATTGGGAGGATTTTTCAGATGTTGAGGGATGTTACACTTGCTGTTTCCAGTGCACTAGTTGTGATCTGCATCCACATATTCATCATGAGAGGACATTATACCAAGCATCGTTCACGTCTCCTCCTCGCTATTGGAATGATGATCTTTCCAGTCTATGCCGTTGTCAGTCTCAGAAATGATCAGAATTTCTTCCCCTTTGCTTTCGACGAGAGTGTACTAACCAGTTTGGTTGGGCAATTGTGGGCAAGACATTTCTATTTTGCTATTGGTGTGGTCACCTTTGCTTTTCTTCTCGGAGCATATACGTTCGCCTTTTTGACTGTAGATCGATCCATTTCAGGTACACTGTTAATCGAACTCCACAAAAATCCTGGGGGGAGTATGACAGGGGAAGAGATATCAAGGTTGTTGTTTCACCAGTTGATTATTCGACGGTTAGAGGAAATGAGTGAAGCAGGTTACATATGCAAGAAGACGGACGACATCATACCGTCTCACCCCTTGAAAGCGCAGTATATCATCACGGATAAGGGACGGCGGTTCGCTAGTGCTAACGGATTCCTCAGGAAGATTCTTCTCGCGCGAGATATCAATAGTTCGGGAGGTAATTCCTCGTCCGCCGCCTTTAGGCATGGGGATAGAGAAGGCATATGACAACAAAGATGATGCTCGGACGCGCGATAGCCTATATTCGTGCACATGACAAATTACATATTATTTTGTTGATTGTTTTAGTCAGTTTTATCCCAAGAATTGTGACTGTTAATGATGTACCTCCTCAATACGATGAGGAGTGGAAGGTTTCTATGGGTTTCGAGAGTACTAACTTGCTGTTAAGAGGAGACTTCTCCAATCCATTCTGGACAGAGGTTGCTCGCTATTGCGACTATCATCCTCCCTTCTTCGGCTATTTATCTAGCTTCGTCATCTTACTTCAAGCTATGTTGCGAGGCGAGACAATATCCACGGTTCAATCAGGGAGTCTGATATTCGGGCTGTTCCCCGCATTGGTTGACTATACTACACGAAGGCCAGCTGTTCGGATTATGAACGTAGTCGTTTCAGTTTTGATGAGCATTCTTCTTTATCTTTTCTGCTTCGAGCTTACCAAGGACAGAAAATCTAGCTTTGCAGCATCAGTTCTCTACAGCTTCAACCCATTTTCACTGATATACAGTCGTGTTGCAACCGACGGCACACTAGCCGAGTTCTTTATCACTTTGTCCATATTCTGCTTTTATTTGGGCACCAAATCAAACCCATTCAAGCGTCGTTATCTCGTTTACAGCTCTTTACTGTTCGGACTCGCAATATCAACGAAGTTCTTAGCAGTTGTTGTTCCGTTGACTCTATGCCTTTGGCTCCTCTTTGACTTCAGACATCGACGGCTCAAGATGATATTACCTATGGTGGCACTCTTTTTAGGTGGGCTACTCGTGTTTTTTGCTGTTTGGCCCTTCCTATGGACAGGCTCTCAAGCGCTGTTGGAGATATTCCTATTTTTTGTTCGTTGGACAAATTTGCCCCTTTCATTTGGTTATCCTCGCTATTTGGACGTTTACCCCTCTCGCAGTAGTTTCATGGACCCGAAGTACCTGACATATCTGTTCATTCGGACGCCGCTTCCCGAGTTGGCTTTCCTCCTGCTGGGACTCGCCCTTTTGACTAGTCGAATATTCCTCAACAAGTCTCGTGAAAGATGGGAGAGTCTCATTTTGATCTGGTTTGCCGTTTCGATCTGTTTGCTACAATTCGTTTGGGTGGTACATTTGGCTGTCTACTATCCGCTGATTCTACCGTGTACCTCATTGCTGGTAGGGCTATCGTTGCAACGATTCATCACACAAAGAGTCAAGAACCATCAGAACCTGGTGGTCGCAGTGATTCTTTTAATCGATATAGCCAGCGTTCTGTGGTTCTGTCCACTGTTCAATTACAGAATTGGCGGCACATGGCTCGGAGGCCCGTTAGACAGCTTTCCTCCATGGTCGCCATTAAAGACCTGAAGAAATCCCTGTGCAAGTAACTCGCTAGCCAAACATGTGTCTCATTCGCTTATACATCCTGTATCGCCAAATGATTTTGAGAATGGTTCCAGGTGTCGGGTATCTCACCAGATCCTTGAACGCATTCCATGCATTTGACGCGATAACTGCATGTCGTCTCTTGCGAAGGACACGAGAAACAAACTCCTCAATGTCAGCGAAGGAGAGCTTCTCTAACTTGATTGGTGTGACATCTTCTAAGTATCCCTTGTAATCTTGGTGCACATAAGAACGGACGTTAAGCAGATTATTCTTAACACAGTAATCATACAGATCAGTTCCCAAAAGAGGAGTGGTGAGATTAAAATCGACTGAGTACGGTTGAATTTCATCAATGAGTTTCTCGGTCTCTGCCAACGTTTCTGAACTTTCGCCTGGAGTACCGACCATTAGGTAAGCATGGGTTTTCAACCCAAGTCGTCGGCAGAGAGTAAAGGCAGCACGAATTTGCTCTACCGTGATTCCCTTGCGAAGAAAGTTGAGTATATTCTGAGAACCGCTCTCGACGCCAAATGCAACGTAGAAGCATCCTGAATCTTTGAGTAGTCGCGCCATCTCTTCGTCAAAATGATCACATCGGGCATTCGCCAAGTAGCGAATATCAAGACCACGAATTTTGATTTCTCTTGACAACTTGCTCAACCATGGCTTTGAGATGGCGAAAGTATCATCTACAAAGAAGAATTCCCTGATCTTATACTTGTTGACTAGCAAATCTAACTCATCAGCGATATTCGCCGGTGAACGGAAACGAATCTTATGCCCGAAAATTCTGGGGATAGCAGGGAAACAGAACATACACTTATATGGGCATCCACGAATGGCAAAGAGATTTGTGGCGCCACCCGCAATATATTTATGAAATGTCGGGAGGAGATCTCGATCAGGTATCGGGATTTTATCTAAAGGTTCGATCGGTGCTCTTCTGTCTGTGAAAATCGGATTTTTAAAATCCTTTTTTAACCCAATGCCTCTGACAGACGGCAAATCTTCAGTTGTTTTTCTTTCAATTACATGAAGCAATTCGGGTAACGTTTCTTCACCTTCACCAATTACGACAAAATCAACAAATTCGAACCGCAAACATTCAGCAGGAGCAACGCTTGCGTGGGGACCGCCAAGAATGGTAGTGGCATTCAGTTCTTTTTTGGCAAACTCTGCGATTTCTAGAGCCAGATCAAATAGAGAGGTCAGTGTAGAAATGCCAACAACATCCGGTTGAAAGCGCTTCAGCTGGTCTTTCATAGCTGAGAGTGAAGGGTCAAAGCTACTATCAAATAAATTAACTTTGTATCCCTTTTCTTGAAGGACGGTGCCAAGATAAATTATTCCTAGTGGAGGCCAGATACCATGAAGCTGTGCGGCGGTTCTGGGAAAACAAAGTGCAACTTTCACATGTAGTCGCCCTAATTCCTACAGCGGTCTATTAGCCCACTGCTCTCCGTACCAGCTATCATTCAAAATAGGTTTAGCCAGTTTCTTTCCCCATAGGGCATACCATATCTTACTGCTATACAGATCAGTGAGCCAGCAAAACAGGCCAAAAACGGGGGTATGAAAAAGAAAATTCAGTGGGGTTCTTCTTAGCCGCATCTCCCAAGCCATATAAAAAGGCAACTCCGGAGGTTTAAATGGATTAGATTCAAAGAGATCCCCAATAATATCGGCATTCATGCTTCCCACACCCAACTTAGCTGACTCAGTGATTGTCTCGATTTCAAAGGGATCCAGACCCATGTACTTTGAAAAGACTGTGTCTAGCGCAACAAGGTCATTTGAGACCAATATGAAATCGCAAATCTTTGGAACCCCTGTCCTTGGCCCCTTTCCCTCCATACAAATTGTTCCATCTGCCACTGCAAACGATGGTCTTAACAGGCGGTTTATCTCAGAGATCACGCGGTCAGCCACTGGATGAAAATGGGATCGGACATCACGTGAAATGCATCCCCATTGGTTCTTAAGAGCGCACGTTATCTTTGTTAGTCCATGTGTCTTAGCCACAGGTACCGTGACCAAACTGTCGGTCTCGATCAAGCTCTTTGCCAAATAGACTTCCTTCAAGACCCAATCAGGATCAGGAGGCTTCACGATAACCTGTTCATCTTCAGTCAAATTTACAAATTTTACTCCATACTCTTCAGCGATATTTGTAAACCCCCAGCTTTTACTGGATTCATTAAGCTGTTTCCTGGCGGTTAGATCCGCGTCACCCATCGTCACCTTAAACCCACTATCCAGTAACTCTTGAAGTACCCCCTCGACAACCCATGGCGAGGTATTTTGGCCAGGAACCAGTTGTGGGCTTATAGCATTGATCTTTACGAAAACCTTAGGGCCTTTGACGAAGGACGCCCAATTTCCGAGTTTCATGGCCTTTCTAACTGTTTCTTGGACACCGTTCCCTTTTTGCGGCACTTTAAGATAGACCACTCTGCTCACTTTTTGATCGCCCCTGTAACCAAAACAGTTTCTTACGTCCTTTTTCTCCAGCTATTAAAGGATTATTGCGATAACGTCAGCTAGCAATGGGTTGAATAAGGTGACCAGAAGCCCCTCGTCTACTCGATATTTCCGCGGAATTCGTGATGACCGACGGCGGGAGAAGAGTCGTTACGACATACACACTGCCATGAGAACAAGCGAAGGCGCGATAAATGGACAGAGAGGAAAAACAATGCATGTGATGGTTTCGTTAGCATCAGAATAGATAGGGTTCAAATAGGTGAAAAACAGTCAGTTTATCCGGTAAAATCCCTCCCGAAACTTTACGAGTATGTATGATGCTTGAGAAAATTGCCCCCTTGCCTTCAGGCTACTGCGTCACATCGAATGCTGAACCTGTTTCAAAACTCTTTTGAGCTCTTCCTCTGCTATTTCTTAATGCTGTGTTCACCATCGGACAATTGGCTTGTAGCTAGCCCGCTGGTTGCTAACGTTTCTTTGTTACCACCGATTAGTCGGTAGTATCGCGATAGTTCCGCCTAGCAAGGATTCCAATTTACTCAGTTAACGCGTACATAATGCCTATGGTCGTCGGAGGTGAAATTACATTCCTCAAGTAGAATAGTTTCAAGGCGAACTTCCTCAACGATATCGCCCGTGGCTGGGCATGAAATAGTTTCTGGAACACATGACTCGAATTAAGCTGGATAGGACACAAGAGATTTTAGTGGGAGACTAGGTTAGAGTTGCTCACTCAACCTATTGCTAACGAATGGAGAAGCTCTACTGGAGGCAATTAGGACAGATGCCTTACGACGTGACTATAGAACAATGTATAACAGCCAGCTATGTTCATAGGATGATCAACAGCGTACTGGAACAGAGTCGCCTCCCATCCTCCAAGGATGCGTTGATCTTAGTGAAGCCCAATCTTAACAGCGACATGAACGCGCTCACTGGAAACACAACGGATCTGAGAATAATTGCGGGATTGCTTAACGCTCTAAGCAACAGAGGTTACACGAACATCGTTATAGCAGACGGGACGAGCAGTGGCTTCTATCGAAACAAGATCGATGTCGCCTCTAGACTCAGAATTGACCGGGTCGCGAAGCGATACGGCGCAAAACTGGTGGATCTGAACAGGTCGGTCTGGAGACAGGTTGATTTCGGTGACGACTTCTCGGCGAAGGTCGCGGAGATATGCCTCGAGCGCGACTACATGATAAACCTGCCGAAGCTGAAGATGCATTTCGAGATGGGGGTCTCTGCCTGTCTGAAAAACCTCATCGGCTGTCTCGTCGGGCTAGAGAAGCAGAAGGCCCATGACCATCTAGCTAGGAACATACTGAAGCTCAACGAGGTCATAAAGCCCGATCTCAACATAGTTGACGGTCTTATCGTTATGGAAGGGAACGGCCCGAGCGCGGGCGATCCCGCATACCTAGGCATGGTCGTTGCGGGGAGCAGTTCCTACGCTGTGGATGCTGTATGCGCAATTCTCCTCGGGTGGGATCCCCATGAGATTCCATATTTAAAGCTGGCCGAGGAGCTGGGCTACCTGGAGAGAGACTATCTGAAAAGCCTTGTTCTGCCTTGTTCCGTTCCTGGAAGCTACCGGAAACCGAAGAATAGTCTTCTCGTGAGCTTTACTTACCATCCACGCGTTCGTAGGCATATCACAAGGTTTCGACTCTCTCCGTTGGGCGGCAAAATCTTCTCGGGAAAGATTGTGTCCGATGTTCTCTTGAACCTCGGTCTGAGACAGGATATCTTCATCTCCGAGGATGGAAACGTTAAGAGAGTACACCTAAACAAACAGGCATGCAACAGATGCCTCGTCTGCTTTGAGTACTGCCCGATGGGATTGGATCTTCCCGATGAGCTGGGAACTGGCAGCGAGCGGTGCATCCTATGCCTCTACTGCTACTTAGTCTGCCCGAGCGAAGCGATCCGCTTTGATGGAGAGGAGGGCTTCCTCCGCCGGCAAATGGAGAGATACGGAAAGCTGACACGCTTGGCGGTCAAGAAGCAGCTGGAAGACGTGAAGAAATCCTCCGAAGGTCCGAGACATGGCTGACAGCGACTTGAGAAAGTTCTACAAAGGAGGGGCTTGCCTCTCAATCGAGAAGACAGGTGTATTCAAAAGCGGCTTCGCTTCGAGAACTGGCGTCTAGCCTATCTTTATAGGATCTTAAGGCACTGAACTTGAAGCTTGGAGATATGTTTCTTGACGTGGATGTTGGCTATAGCGGATACTCGGTTGTCGAGACCTCGAGATTAGATGCGCTGTCTACAGGCGTCGACATATCATTCTAGGCTATGAAGAACGCTAGGCTAATCGCGAGGAATATTCTCGACCCAGGTTCTGATTCGACCAATTTCTTGGTTTGTTCAGGAACCCATTTGCCATTCAGAGACTAAGTCTTTGCGGGAGTGGCCAGCATCGCAGTTCTAGGGCACATACGCGACGATGACCTACCGTTAAGGAGATAGGTAGAGTCATGGCAGATAGAGGGAGAGTTCTTGTGTGCGTGCCAAACACACTACCGATTTTCATTCTTCACCAAGTAAGAGGCGATATGCTGGTCATCTTAGGAGATACCGTGCGGAAAATCTTGCTCAGAAGTTGTGCAGAGCAGGTTTTGAAGCAACAAACCTAGAATATCACTCTCACCTCAGCAAGGCTATGCAATATGTGTTACACTCATTATTTCGTTCGGTGAGGAATGCCAAATCCAAGATTTAGTGGGAGCTTGAGGAAATGGATCTGAAGCTGAGAGCTTTGCCGACAGGTACAAAGTTCACAATTGTCGCGAGAAAAATCGCCCCAAACTCCTAAAAAGCGTTCAAAACCATGAGTCTTCAACTTGGCTATGGAAATGAACTAGCCCATTTCTCAATCGATATCGCCACACCAATAAGGAGACAGAAGATATTCTAACTGGTATGAATTCAATCATCTTTATAAACAGCATTCCGCACGCTTAGTTGATTTAGTACTTCAAGCTCTCTCCTTGCTACACTTTCCCAACTGTAGGATCTCGCACAGTCTCTAGCATCACGGGATTCATTCAAGTATAGTTTATCATTTGTAAGAAGTTTTTCGATCTCCTCTGCAAATCCATCGACACGTCCTAATGGAACGTATTTGATCCCTTTCTCATATATATTATGGTAAAATGAATAGCCCCAGGCTACAACAGGCAGACCACAGGCCATTGCCTCAGTTATTGGTATTGCCCAGCCCTCCTTATGGCTCGGAAAGACAAATACCTTTGATGACTTCAGTAAATGAAAGATTTTCCTTCTGTCTGCCACGTAGCCTTCTAATACGATGTTTCCTACTAGTCCTTCTCTTGCAACATCGTAATGAAAACCCATTCCCTCACCAATTCCTATAACTATCAAAGTCGCATCTTTCTTCCACTGAACTACTTTCTTCCAGATCGGAAGAAGATCATAAATGCCCTTGCTTGGACGATCTCCTCCAAGGAAACATGCGTCATACACCTTTTGATCGCACTTCACTGATTCGATTTGTGTAAAGTCTACGCCGTTACTGGTGTGGTCCACGCGCCCCGGCGATAGATTCAATTTCTTCCTGATTAAATCACTCTCAGTACCGATGACCAGGATCTTGTCGCATTTTAATTTAAAGAGGAAGAAGCTCAACAATTGTAAAGGATAATAGAATAGGTGGATAAAGCAGTCTTTTAGAGGAATCTTGTGCCCCATTCTTCGTGCCTTCAGGAATCTGTAATACCATAATATTACAGGAGGCTCATGAGCGTAGGCCACCCATTTACAATCACGATGCCTCAATTTGTAAAGATATGCTGGAATAGTCTCACAGAAATAATCGTCATTTGTGATGACTATATCGAACTTTGGAAGTCTGCTTACGAAGTTCAACGAGTGCCATACAATAGAAATGTAAGAAGTTAGTCTGCTGAACTTACTCGTTTCGGGCTTCCTATACGGTCGTATGATATGGTATTTACATCCCATTCTGTAGCGTGAGATAGCCTTCTCCCCGGCTGATGTCGTCAAAAAATGAATTTCGTACAGCCTTGAATCAAGTCGCTTCGCAACTTCAAGTGTGTGTATTGTCGCTCCACCAACTTCTTCGCTGTCACCAAAGCCTGTTATGATAAATAGAATCTTCATCCCAAACCACTTGAAGTGTCCTAGCACATCCAATCAAGGCAATGAATGCTACACAGTACCCTCTCAACTACCGAGGAGATGCTCAAGAGAGAGTTATCATTCACATGTTTATCCGTTTTCTGCAAGCTTCTCGGACAAGACCAATGGCATTTTTTGTGGTCCCTCGGTGCTTGAGAGATGCAGATTACTTGTGAATATAGCAAGTTTAGTCCTCTGTTGCGGGAGGTGGCATGCTGACCTAGCCCACTCCCTCAACTTGTTGTGTGTTTCCCTGCCTGCTGATAAATCTTAAACGCAAATTTCTATATTCAAAGATATAAAGTGTGGACCGAAGTGCGAATTCTGGTAATATGCAGACATGATCCGTTTAAAGCTCGGGGTGGCACGGAAGTCTTCACGAATAACCTAGCTGTTGAACTAGTCAGAGTTGGGCACAGAGTTACAGTAGCATATGGAAGTAGCAAGACGTTTTGGGGCCCTATGAAAGTGCCTTATGAAGTGTCTAGGATAAACCGTCATGAGATGAAACTGTTAAATGTGCCATACTTGATGGGGTTGGAGCTTCTTCTCAAATCTATACGCCTAAGGAGGATTCCCTTTGATGTTGCAATTGGTTTAGGCGCTATGGGGATTGGTCCGCTTTTCCTATCTCTAAGATCTTCAACCCCGAGGCCAATCTTGGCGTACTATGCTATTGACTGTAGGTTTCTAGAGTACCGTGAACAGATTTTCGCTCTAAGGCAAAGAGGTCTGTCACCTAGGCTCATAGATTTTGTACTTCGATTCGTCCCCTTTGTCCTAATGGACAAGGTTTCCTGCGACTCATCAGACTTGGTGTTTGCAAGCAGCAGAGACACAGCAGAGGCACTTAGGGCCTACTATGGCACAAGTCAAAGTAAGATCAGAGTCCTTTACCTGGGCGTTCCAGACGACTTCGCGGATGGATTTGATTCGGTTGAAACTTCCGTACCCACGTTTCTTCATATCATGACAGATCCAATTCGCAGAGGGACCGTGTACCTTCTGAGGGCACTTCAGATCATGTGCACGGAGTATCACGCTAAAGCCAGAGCGATAATTGTCGGTCGGGATTCGTTCTGCGAGAACGTGGCCAGAAAACTGGATGTGGATGCGATGTTCGTGGATAGACGCATCCCACGCGACGAACTAAAGCGATTGTATGCTTCCTGCACATGCCAGATTTCTCCGTCAGTCGCAGATGGATTCAACATGCCTGTACTTGAAGCTGCGATGTTCGGCAAACCGTCAATTGTATCAAACGCATCCTGCCTGCCAGAGCTTGTTAAGGACGGCTTCGACGGATATGTGGTTCCATTGGCCGATGTCAACTCGTTGGCCGAAAGGATGAGTAGAATTGCTACGGATGAGAAGCTAAGAAGACGTATGTCTAGGAACGCCAGAGAGAAAGCCAAAGATTTTCATATAAGCGCCGTAGCGAGAAACCTCATTCAGATATTAAAGGAAGGAGGTTAAGGAATTTGACCTTGGATACCGCTGTAATTCTGGCAGGAGGAGCCGCCACACGCCTCCGTCCCATTTCAAACACGGTTCCTAAGGCGTTGGTTCACATCGCTGGGAAGCCGCTTCTTCAATGGATGATCGAATGGCTACATTCCAATAACGTAAAGAACATCGTGATTGGAGTCGCCCACTTGAAAGAACAGATAGTGGATTACTTTGGAGATGGCTCAAAGTTTGGAGTGAATTTGACCTATAGTGTTCACACCGTTGAGGGGGGAACTGGACAAGGTTTTCTGTTTGCAATCAACAAGTATGTTGAGAGAGAGAACTTTTTCGCTATGAATGGCGATCAGATCACGGACCTGAACCTTTCCGGCCTCTCCTCTTTTCACCTCCAACACGGAAAGTTGGCAACGATCGTAGTCTCCAACCCAACATGCGTATTTGGGCATGTAATGATGGATGGAGAAGGAAATGTTGTGGGCTTCCAGGAGAAACCTCGCTGCCGGTTCGCGTTCTGCAACTCAGGAATATACGCCTTCAAGAGAAGCATAGTACGCTATTTACCTAACAATGGGAATGTTGAGACCGCTACCTTTCCTTTATTGACGAGAATCGAACAGGTGAAAACCTTCCCATTCACCGGCCTCTTCCTGACAATTAACAACATCAAGGACATATGCGATGCCGAGACTGTCTTAAAGACGAGATGTTCTAAGTAAAGAGCGGATCTTGTTGGGAGCAAGGCTATGAAATTCAAAGATTTGAGATACTGTCTAGATGAGGAGACGGAAGATCCTCGCTCCGGGAGAGAGGCTTGAATTCCTGAACATCACGCCAAACGTCCGTAATCAACTTTGGAAGTCAGAAGATGAAGGTTATCATACTCGGAGCGGGACTCGCCGGGTTAAGCTGCGCTTACTTTGTGAAGTCGCAGGATGTACGGATCTATGAAAAAGAGGATCACGTTGGCGGAACAGCCGCATCCACATATCTGATGGGAAAAGCATTCGACAAAGGAGTGCACATTTTCTTCAGCAAGAACAAAGATGTTCTTGAGATATTCAATAGGAGCGTTGACGATAAGTACAGCAAAAGGAGATCTGCACCCTTCAATTTCTACCAGGGCACCTGCTTCAAGCACCCAATTCAAAATAACCTGTGGAAGCTGCCCTTCGAAGTGAAGAAGAGATGTCTGCTGGACTACATTCGTCGCCCAAGCAGTATGAGGGTGCGCAACTATCACGACTGGTGCCTTCGTAACTACGGGCAAGGTATTGCCGAGTTCTACCGTATGTACACAACCAAGTTCTATCGTACTGATCCCCGAGACATGACCACCGATTGGATAGGAAACAGAATCTCAACACCGACGCTGGAAGAAGTGATAGCTGGGTGTTTCACCGAAGAAACAGAATACAGGTACTACCAAGACTACTACATGTACCCAAGGAAGGGAGGTTTTCTAGCCTGCTTCTCGGAGCTGTTCCGAGAGCTAAGAACCCCAGTCTTCCTGAATAGCGAGGCTCGAGGCGTAGATGTTAACATGAGGACCGTGTTCTTTAAAGACGGGAGGAGAGAGGTTTTCGATAAGCTAGTAAGTAGCATTCCGCTTCCGATGTTGGTTCATATTTCCAATTGTCCAGCAAGCATCAAAAAGGAGACCGAGAAGCTGAGATGGACCTCCGCTCTTGTAGTGAACGTCGTCACCAAGAACAGTATTCATCTTCCGGGTGGGGATTGGAACTACATCTATGACGTGGACAAGAGAGTAACTCGCCAATCGTACCCGTTCATCCTATCGGGGGACGAGGGGAACTGCAGGTCTATCCAAGTTGAGATTCCATTCCTGATGGGCAAAGAAGAGGTCGACGTAAAGGAGACCGTGGAGCGCGTCATCCGTGAGCTTATCGAACTCAAAATACTCAACAGCCCCGGTGAGATAGTCGCGCAAAATAGTGGAATAACAGACTTCGCGTATGTAATACATGACAGGAACCGAAGATCCAGCGTGAGGAGAATACGTGGCTACTTTAGAGAGAGGGGTGTCTATACGATCGGTAGGTTCGGGGAGTGGGATAACCTCTGGTCGGACCAAGCGATTCTTAGCGGAAGACGCTGCGCTGAAGAGTTAAATCGAACCACATAGAAACAGGCTAAGAACTAGTGGCAGTACATTGTTCTTAACGTTGATTTTTAGGGATCCGAGGCAAAGGTGGAAAACATGACAAATATACTCGTAACCGGAATAACGGGCTTTATAGGCTCCAACCTATCAGCTAAACTCGTATCGAAAGGATACAAGGTGTACGGTCTAGTTCGCCACTCAGCCAGCCGAACCTTCCAGGGACTTGAACCGATCCTGCAGGATCTGACACTTCTCTCAGGCGATCTTCGCGATTATCACTCTGTAAAAGAGGCGCTCAGAAAATCCGATCCCAATATCATCATTCACCTAGGAGCCATGACCCCGGTAAGACTCAGCTTTGAAGACCCCCTGGGCTATCAAGAGATAAACTATGTGGGAACAGTGAATCTTGTCTGTGCCTTGACGGAGCTCCCCCACTATCGTCAAAGGAGGATTATAGCTGCGTCTACGGGAGAAGTGTACGGTATCCAAGACAAGAACGAACCCTTCGTTGAGGACCTACCACTCAAGCCCAGCTCTCCTTACGCTGTATCTAAAGCTGCTATGGACATGTATCTAAGAATGGCGATGAACGTCTATCACCTCAACTGCACGCTGATTCGCGCTGCCAACACCTTCGGAAGAAAGTATGAAACGGGATTCTTCATTGAGTATGTCATTACCTCTATGCTCGAAGGTGAGCCGGTTTGGGTGGGGGCTCCTAAGAGCGTTAGGGACTACATGTATGTCGATGATCACGTGAAAGCATTTTTGACTGTTGTCGAGAAAATTGACGCAGCAGACGCCGGAAGAGTTTTCAACGTTGGGACCGGTAAAGGCGTAACAAATGGTGAGCTAGCAGTTAGAATTGGTAAATTGGTCGGGTGCGATCCCAAAAACGTATGTCTTGGAAGCTATCCCACTGGATACCCAACGCGCCCTATCGACAGCGACCAGCCTTACCTTGTATTGAACGCCTCCAAAATCGAGAGAGAACTAGGATGGATGCCTGCGATAACCTTGGACGAAGGACTAGAGAGGACTATAGGGTGGTGGAGATCCAGAGTATCCAAGTAGTGCTCGTTCAGTCATCGTTGTTGTGAGTCTAGGACATACTTATAACTGCTAAAGTGAGTAATGTGCGCTCAAGCTAACCGCAACGGATGGTCGGGTTTATGATTCAAGGTGTCATTGTTAAGCCGCTTAAACAAATCTGCGACGAACGCGGCAAAGTGATGCACATGCTCCGTTGTGACGATCAGGAATTCGAGAGATTTGGCGAAATCTATTTCTCAATAGTATACCCAAACGTCGTAAAGGGCTGGCACATCCACAAGAAGATGGCGCTAAATTACGCGGTTGTCAGTGGAATGATCAAGCTTGTCCTGTACGACAATCGTGAGAACTCACCAACGAAGGGAGAAATCAATGAACTGTTCATCGGCGAGGACAACTATTGCCTGGTGCACATCCCTCCAATGGTGTTTAATGGGTTCAAAGGAATAGGAGTAAAACCTGCGATTGTCGCAAACTGCGCAACACACCCACACGACCCTGAAGAGATCGAAAGGATAGATCCATTCAAGAACCAGATTCCCTATGATTGGTCGCTAAAGCATCGGTAAGCGATGGGGTTTGAAGATAGCAGTCATCGGCGCGTCGGGATTTATCGGCAACGCGATATACTCATTCTTTTCTAGAAAAAGCGAAAATGTCGTGGGAACGTTCTTTTCGAAGAAAAAAAGGGAGTTGGTCTATCTCGACGCTACGGATAGAACACAGGTTTCCCAATTCTTTCAAGGAGAAGGCCCTCAGACGGTCATACATCCACAAGCTATGCCAAACGTCGAAAGATGCGAACTTGAACCCGAATCTTGCTGGAAAAACAACTTTGAAGCTCTAAGAAACGTCGTGGACAAATCCAAGAGGACCAACGCAAAACTGGTTTTCTTCTCAAGCGATTATGTCTTCGATGGAATCAACGGACCTTACGACGAGCTCGCCAAACCCAATCCACTAAACCAATACGGTTTTGCAAAGTACATGTGCGAGGAATACGTGAGGTGGCATCTACCCGGATCCCTTATTATACGATTGTCTGTTGTTTATGGCTGGGAAAGGGAGAAGAAGAACTTCGCAGCCAAATTCATAGACGCCCTTCGAAACAACGAACAGTTTCTGACACCTGTGGATCAATTTTCCTCACCCACTTACGTTCTTGACATTCCAGGTGCAATAGACATCCTTCTACAAAAGGGCGCACAGGGCATTTTCAATGTAGCCGGACCCGAAACCATCAGTAGGTACGAGTTTGGGAAGAGAATCTGTAAGGTCTTTGGATTGACTGAGTGCCTTGCGGTTCCGAAGACCACAAGAGAGTTAGGACAGGTGGCGAGGCGACCGAAACACGCGGGCCTCGTAACCGATAAAATCGGTCAAATTGGAATAAAACTACGCGAAATTGAGGTCGCACTGAGAGATATGAAAAACCTTGAGGCTTTTTCAAGTAGTAGCAATCATCTTGAATGGCTTTCTAGAAAGCGTGAGAGCGAATCTGCAACGTAGATCCTCTGCTCCTCACCGATCATGGGGTGGCATCCTATTATGAATCCATTATTTTGAATGTATTTAGTCACCGGGAGGTGTCCAACTCTTCTGAACTTGACATTTCGCAGACAGGGCTGAACCGATATGTCGCCAGTCATCATCGGCCTTGTTTCAATTCCTCTACTTTCAAGATAGTCTACAATTTGCTTTCTGGTGAAAGCTTCGCCCTGTTTGACGATTATTGGGTAGGCGAACCAACTATGTGTTATACCTTTGGCGGCAGATGGTATTTGCAGAACGTCTGAGTAGCGTGTCAGCTTCTCTGCGTAGAACTTTGCATTCGCCTCTCTCGTCTCTAGGAATGAGCCCAACTTCTTCAGTTGAGTTACCCCAAGGCTCGCCTGAAGCTCAGTCATCTTAAGGCTGTAACCGATCCGAGTGAAAACATATCTTTTATCATAACCCTCCAATTGAGGGAGTGCCACTTTGTACCTTATCGGACAAGGCTTTGGGGGTTGCATGTGGAGTCGGCAGGTGGGGCAGACACAAGCTCGTCCAAATGCCCTGAACGATCTAGCAAGTGAGGAATAAAGAGATCGATTTGTACAAATCATCCCACCCTCACCCGTGCTGACGTGATGGGTCTCGAAGAAGCTGAACGTCGACATATCCCCAAACGTTCCCACGTGCTGACCTTTGAACTTTGATCCTAAAGCCTCGCAGCAATCTTCAATCACGAATAAACCATGCTTCGTAGCTACTTCAGAGATTGCGTCCATATCAGCGGGGTGACCTAAGAAGTGAACCAACATTATGGCTTTGGTTCTTGGGGTGACAGCTTTCTCCACTTCCTCGGGGTCTAGGCAGTAAGTCTTGGGGTCCACATCGACAAAAACTGGCGTAGCTCCGACTTGGATTATGGGAAAACAGGTGGTAGCCCAAGTCAGAGCCGGCGTAATCACTTCATCCCCTCTTCCCAGACCCTTTGACACATCTTCACATGACAAAACCGAGAGAGACACGAGATTTGCCGACGATCCCGAATTCACAGCAACACTATGTTTTACGCCAATCGCTCTCGAGAAGTTATCTTCGAACTCCTCTGTTTTGTCATGCATGCTCAGATAATGCGTACGAAAAGTGTTCATTATGGCTGATTCATCTTTTTCATCGTACACGGGCTTCGACACGGTAACCCTCATCCACAGCGCACCCCTGAGGTTCGGAAGCTTATAGAATAAGGCTCCCCTAGGGATGAGGATTATACCATGATACTTAAAGGATTTTTACTTATCATTACTGGGTCTTAAGTTATGTGATCAACTGACTCGGTTAAACCAAAAGGCACTCATTGCCCTGCAAAGATCGTGTAGAAGAAATGGCCGTCAGAACATACAGATCATTCTTGATATCAATCAAAACGCTGGATCTTCGTCTTGCGCTATTTGCAACTGTGAGTACGTCAAATTCATTGCCAGACAGTTTATTGGCAATGTGTGCCAGTTTTCCTTTGAGGGGCCTTCAATGTTCAGGACTTCAAGATCGCATACAAATGCGGCTATCCCCTTTCCTTCTTTTCGGGCGGAGGAGTGCGTTCGTCATCCCATACAAGTTCCAGAGTTTCTTTCTCTTCCTTTAGTCGTTTTTTGATCTTACCTGCATCATGATACAAGATGGTCGCAATCACAACCAAGGCAGACAACGTAATAACTGATCCTCCGTACAAGACGTATTGAAATGTAAAGTACAATGTTATAGTGTACTCGCCCCCCTTGTCAATGTACCACGCGTTCTGGTAACCGTTGACCATGAAGTGGCTTTGGATTGGAACTCTGAGCCAAGCTTGGATCTGGTCAGTTTCCCCATAATACGCCTCCCACCCCTCATGATACGGGTCAGAGAAGACTAAAACGAATGGCCCAGCTGTCTTCACATGAATCTCATACCAGTATGGAGCTACTCTTTCAAATCTAATCTCAGAGGCATCGTTCTTCCTCGGGTAATCTGTCATGCTATTGATCGCGTTCATGATCTTCTCGTTCCATAATCCATTGAGTATGACTGGCGGGTTAGAGGAGAATGTTTCGTTTTGTGCGTTATTAAGGTATACCTGGAGCAACTCCTCATATGAGGAAGTGTTTGCACAGATTATATTGCTGGTTGCATAGATGTGCGGAAGCCAATAGACATTCTCGTAAAAATCTAGTTCTCCGAAAGATTGTCTGAATTGTATGCCCCTCTGCTGCTTCAAAAGAAACATAATGTTCTGAGGGGAGTCTACCTGACCTAAATAGTCTTGATACACGAAATCGTTGTAAAGTAGGATGTAACGTATGTTCATCATCCCCAATAGTTTCCCGAAGTAAAGCGTCTTCTCATGCCTGAACATTTCGTACATTTTATTGGTCAACTCTTCAGGAGGCGGCGTGTTACCGCTTTGGATGAGAGGCTTATGTACAAATTGTCTAGCGATGTCAGCCCCGTCGAATCCCCAAGTAAGAGTTACGCTTGGGCTGGACGTATTCATCCTGAAAGGTAATGTCAACACTTTAAAATCTCCAGGCTGTGAGCTAACCCAATTTCCGGCATCATAGTAGTAACTAGGTATCTTCACATACGCTCCCTTGAGACGTGTCTGCGCTCTCGGAATGACTTCTCCAGTCCAAAAAGGAAACATGTAAACCCCAAGAAGAATGACAAGCAGCACGGCGATAGTCCCCCTCCAGACAGATCCTGTGGCAACCACAAAGCTGGGTTTCAACTTAGAGCTATCGATTCTTCTCTTAATGTCCACATACAGATGGGACACCGAGTGCCCCAGCAGAAAAGCATAGCCAAGAACTTGGAGAATACCAAACTTGTCAAACTGCATCCTGAAGATCATAAACCCAGGCAAATTGAAGAACGTCCATCCATAGACCTCTCCTAGAGGATCATGAGTCCCCTTCATCAGAAATGAACCGATAAAAGCCAAGGCGGAGAAGAATATGACAAACCTGTTCCTTCTCCACAACAGAGCAGAAAATGCTAGAATCGGAAACAGGCAGCTGATAAGGACAAACGTAGCAGTTTGATAGAGAGGTGCAAAGGTATAGTATGGATCTCCCAAGAAACCGCTATAGAATCCCCAGTGACCAAACATACGAAGAATGTTGAACACGCTGGCATCCCTTGATTCCAACATCAAACTCGCTAGTGTGCGTTCTCCTTCGAAACCAGATTGAAAGACGCTCACGTATCTGCTTGGCACCGCCCAGATCATGGGCACGAACCACCATGCGTTCAAAGCCAGTATGACGATAAATGCGAGGAGGGTGAATCGGAAGCCTTTCTTGACTCCCAATCCTAGGTTCCAGCGCCATACGGCATCGAATACTTGGTACGCAAGTAGAATTATCCACGCAACAACAACGTACGCCGGCGTGGATCCACTACAGGCAAAGAGTAGAGTGGAGAGCCCTACGAGCAGAGCGTGCTTTAGATTATGCTGTCCGCTATTAAGCCCCCTGATGAACAAAAGTAACGTGAGGGGGAATACGGCGTACATAAAGAGTGGCGAGAGAGCAAGTCCACTCCACCTGAATATCATGTTCCATGGGTTCATCATGTAGAAAACCGCGGATATAAGACCCGCCAGGTATTTTCTTTCGTCCTGAACTAGGTGGGTCACCAGAAGGAACATGAAAAGACCGGGCGTAGCGAACAAAACGTAAAACAAAACCTTCTCAGAAGCAAGTAAAGGAACTCCAAGATATTCGCAAAGGGCAAAGTAGACAAGCCGGGGAAACAGTGATGCCGTGGAACTTGAGGCTTCCCTTCCAAAAATGCCGTCCCAAGTAGATAGAGTTTCCTCGCGAATGATGTACATCTGTGAAACATATGGAAGTTCAATGTCGCGGCCAGCTATCAGGTAATCATCTTTGAACCAGGTTAGGGAAAGTAGCCCGAGGACTAAGATGAACATCGCACATAGCATGCTTTTCTGATCGATCGACGCCATCCATCTAGTCCAGCTCGAAATCAAATATCTCTTTGCCCACGTCAAGCACTCGCGCTTCTCCCGGGATATTCCCAAAAAGGCTCGATGTCATAATAAGGTTTACGAAGATATCTTTGTGTTTCATTGTGTAAATGCGACCCGTTCTTAACGCTAGGTTTATTTCTCATCATAGATCGTGTTAGCGAGTACAATAACTATTACAGCCGGTTTAAATTCGACTCTCTTCATCAAGAAATATTCCGCGCGCTTAGTTGACTTAGCACCTTGAGCTCTCTCCGCTACGCCCTTCCCAACCGTAGGATCTTAGGCATTACGTAGCATTGCGGGATTCTAACTTATACAATTCATCGTTAGTAAGAAGTTTTTCGACCTGCTCCACGAGCCCATCGAAACGCTTGGGGTAAGAACGTAGCCACAGAGTTCGCACTTTCCGCTCCACTCGGGGGGGAACCAAGAGTTAGCCTCCACACGGTAGAAAACTTAATTCACCGTAGGGAAAGATGGTGTGGTAGATGAGAGATGTCTGAGGTCCTTCTTATTCATCCTCCAGTATCTTTTAACAGATTAACAAAAGGCGGGTATGACAACATACCACCTTTGGGAATATTATATCTCGCCGCTACATTGGAAAAGAATGACATACCAGTTCGCATCTTGGATGTACTAGATGCCAGCATGACCATCGAGGATATCATTTCCTACATAGGAAACAACGATATAGCCGTCGTTGGCATTTCCGCCACCACTCCCCAGATTCGAACCTCGATGGAAATCGCTAAGACTATCAAAAGCAGGTTCGGGGATAAGATACATATAGGGATTGGTAATTGCCATATTTCTGCAGACCCAAGCCTAATTGAGCGCTACCCCTACTTCGATTTTGGTGTTACTAGTGAGGCGGAGATCACATTTCTGGAGATAGTTCAAAGGATTCTGAGGGGAGAAAGGGTACGTGGAGTCTTCGAGGGGGTCCCCGTTAAAAATTTGGATGAGATCCCTTTCCCCGCTTGGCACTTAGTCGATATGAAAAAGTATGTTGAAAAAGGGATGGACTTTTACCCTACGTTGCTAACCCGAGGATGTCCTTTCCAATGCGTCTTTTGCAGCAGAATGGGCGTGAGTAGAGTCGTCAGAGCCAGATCTGGCAAGAACGTTTGCGACGAAATTGAACAGTGGATAGATCAATTCAATGGTCGAATACTGTTTCAAGACGACAGTTTCACTATAAAGCGCAGGGCTGTCTTGGACTTCTGTGACGAAGTCATAAGAAGAAAGCTTGACATATGGTGGTGGGCTGGAGGAGTAAGGTTCGACCTGATCGATAAGGATCTCCTAGATAGAATGGTTAAAGCAGGTTGTGCAGGGTTCTGTTTAGGTATAGAAAGTGGAAGTGAGAGAGTTAGAAATGAAATAGTCAAAAAAGGAGTAACCGACAAGGAAATTTTCGACGGACTCAAATTGATAAGTCGCTACCCAATAGACATACAAATCTCACTTGTTATGGGGCTTCCAACCGAGACAAAAGATGAGATGATACAGACCGCAAATCTCCCGCGAAAGCTTCTTGACGCAGGTTTTGACAACATCGCCATAGCCGCGATTACACCAACTGTACCACTACCTGGGGCAGAACTTTTTCGACAGGCTATAGAGGAAGGAATAATTGACGCGGATATAATAGATCGATACATACGTGGAGAGCTCGGAGATGGTTTTAGAGATAATTGGCCAATTTACGTTCCTAAGGGTGTTACCAAGGACGAATTGTTGGAGATTCGAAGGAAAGGATATCTAGCTTTCTATTTCAGTCCTAAATATCTGTGGAAACGCCTTAAGTCAGATATCCTTTCCTACACACGTCTTAAGAAAGACGTGTCAGAAGCGTTTAGCCTCATCAGATCCGGCAGATCGAGGGCAAGCTTTTCCTGATCCAGAAAGGTTGGTCTAAGGTCATCTGGCTAGCAATCTCTGGGAGTGGGATCGAGAACGAATGAGGACTTTATCATAGATATCCAACAACTTCCTCAAAACGTTGTTCCAATCATACAAGCTGAAGACAAACGAACGTGCTTTGGCGGCCATGTCTTGTCTTCGTTCGTTGTCTGAAAGCATGCTTGCGACGGTCATTGCAAGTATGTGCGAATTCCCACGCTCAATCAACAAACCTCTTGCATCATCACCAATGATTTCCCGGTTGGCTTCCACATCGGTGGTGATGACGGCCTTGCCTGCTAACATACTCTCAACGAGGACGAGCGGGGGGTATAGTGTTGTAGTGTTATACGGCAACACAATCAAATCTGCAGAGGAAACGATTTGAGATATATGTCGGTTAGTTGGGTAATTCAATACCCTAACCGAGAATCTATCTGCCAACGCACCAACTTTTTTTCTGTATTTTGAGTCCCAATAGCGGATAGCAAATACGAAGTTAGCGTTAGGAGCAAATGTAGCGATTTCCGGGAGGGCATCTAATAGAGTTTCGATGCCTGTTTCAACTCTCGCATCTCCCCAGTATACGACCGTCGCACCTTCGGTATTGTGCGTCAGAACAGCAGTCTTACTCACGTCAAACCAGATTTCCTCGACTCCGTAGGGAAGAACTGTGATCTTCTTCGACGGCACTCCCGAATCTTCTATGTAATTCCTGATGAAATTGCTGGAGCACAAGACATGGTCTACAAGAAATGGTGCGAATTCCAATAGCCTAGCGGTGATCCTCCATAGCGGAATATTCCAGTGAAGACGGGCCTGTACGTAGGGTGTAGGTCTTGAGAGATCATAGAGCGTCTGAATTGTGGGTTTCCTCAGAAGTCTACCTAAAAACGCTACATACGGAACAGCTGCTAGGCCATGGCCATGTAATATGTCTGGGTCAAATCTTTTCGTCGCTAATGCGATGGTGCCAAGGTTACCGATGTACGTGGAGTATGTAGCGGCCCCCGGGATGGTGAGAACCTTAAGGTTCTCACCCTTAGATTCGATTTGGGGGAAATTACGGTCTTGGTTATTTGTTATTATGAATACTTTAACTCCTCTGTATGAAAGATGTTGGGCTAGGGTCATGCCTATCTTTGACTGCCCCTCGATGTGCGATAGATGAAGGTTGGGGATGAAAAAAGCGATTCTCTTAACCGTTGCTTGAAAGGAGGAACGTTCTTTCATTTCCTTTTCACTAATAGGTCTTAGGAAAGAGGATGTCAAACTGGAACTCTCCTCTAAGCGTTGTGAGCCTTCTTACCAGTCGTCAAAAGGAACAGAGAGAAGTTCTTCACGATTGGTAACTTGCAAAGACCTTCGTTGACTTTACCAAATGCGGGAAGGAGGTCTATGAATTTCGTTGGAAACATTCCATACCCTCTGATCTTGACATCTCTTAATTTCGTCTTTTCACATAAGTCTCGCAGATATCTGGGGGTGCAACACCTGAAGTTTTTTTCTATCTGCCAAGATACCTGAGGGCTGAGCAAGTAGTAGACGTACAGAAATGGATTGAAGGGATTGGGTGTCATAAGGAGAATGAGCCCCCCATTTTCCACAGAAGCAACTAGGTTAAAGAAAACCTTCTCCTTTGCCGAACGTATGCTGTCTATCATGTAGAATGTGTTGATGCAGTAGGCGCCGTCGAAAAGCCTTCGTTTGCCGTCGAAAAGTCCTTCTTTGAAATCACTCTCAACCAGTTCCAAGTTTTCGATCAAGCCATGTTTTTTGGCTTTTCCCTTGAGAACTTTGAGAGATTCTCGTGAGATGTCGACCCCAGTCACACTGTACCCCAATTTCAACAGAGGGATAGCGTATCTTCCGGTTCCACAACCCAGTTCCAAAAGTCGTGAGCCAGGCGCTAGATTCAGTGTTTTTAGAAAGGTTGTAAACTCGTAGATGCCCGACCATGTCCACTGTAGGTAATCTGAGTCAACGTACATAGAAGCTATCTTGTTGAAATATGACTTTACTTTTTCTTCAAACGTAACTGTTCATCCCCAGTAATCCTTTTCTCCATAACCAGAAAGAATTTTGCTCCTGTCGGGTCTTTCCGACTTATGCGATCCAACTCCTCCGACTTCCACCAAATCTTGGAGTTCTCCTTTTTCACTTTCGGAAAAGTCTTTGTAGCCAGATACTGAACTACCTTAGGAAGATGTGAATGGTACTGCACACACAATTACAATTGTTCTTTGCGAATTCGGTGATCAGTTCCTCTGCTTTGTAGCGTCTCAGAAAGCCTGACAACCTGTCGCTTCTTCTTTGAAGTGGAGCAAGGAACGGGAGCATCCTGACAAGGGTATTCGGAACAAGCCCGATGATTTTTCCTCTCGTTCTAGTGACGCGCCCGACTTCAGCGATTGCTTTTTGGTCGTCTGGAATGTACTGGAGAACTTGAATCAGAGCCACCTTAGTGAAGACTTCTCTTCTAAAGGGCAAGTTTGTTGCCGTACAACAACAAAAGTCAATCAGGTTCGATTTTTGGCTGAGTGCGATTTTGGCAGTTCGCTTAGCGCTCTTCATGGCTTCAAATGAGATGTCGACACCTACAGACAGTGCCCCTGATCTTGAAGTGTCTATACACGAGTAGCCCGTAAGGCCAACACCGATGTCTAGAAAAACATCGTTTTTGCTTGTACTCAAGTGGTAACGCATCACTTTAAGATATGCGACTCGCCAATTCTCGAGACATTGACTCTGTTGCATGTCTGACCCTTCTGTCTCGTATGTCTTTTCCCAGAATTTCTTAATCCGGTATGTAAGACTCATCCATTCCTTCCTCCAAGGAACTATCCTACATCACACAGAAGGATTGTTCATATGTCTTAGCCTTTGTATTCCAGTTGGCGATCCAAAGACATACAGTATCTGTCTTTTCTTAAGCCTGAGGTAAGCATCTGGCAAGATACATTCACCGTCTCTTCGGTACACTGAGGTGATCTGGACATCATTACAGACTGATTCTATGTCTTCGACCGTCCTGTCTATCAATTTCGCGCCTATATGAATAAGTGCGTATTGGGCGGATCCACCATTCGTAGTAACTTGGAGACTCAATCGAGATTCCTCTTTCGCATGAATCGACACATATCAACGCTATTCCGGTGCCTGCTTTTCCATCTCCCAGCGGTTTTTTGGTCTTCATTGCCCTCAAAGCATGGGGATCGCTCAGGAGCTTTCTAGAAACGGCAATAACCTGTTCCGTCTTAGTACTAACAATGATATTTGCACCGACTTCAATACTCTCCGGTCGTTCGGTGTTGTGTCTTAATGTCAAGCAAGAAACTTGGAGAGTGAGCACTTTTTCCTGAACACCGCCTGAGTCTGTCAAGACTAACGCTAAGTGGAAGTAAAAGTAGACACAAGAAATCCATGTACCCCAGAGGGTGAATGAGGCGGATCTGTCTAGCTTTTCAGCTCTTGGAACAGGTCGGAAAACCACCAGTCTTCTTCTAGTCCGGGGGTGAATGGGTCGGACGGTGGTACCTTCTGACAGTTCAAGTAAGGCTCGCACTATACTGTACAAATTCTCTTTAGATTCGACGTTTTCAACATCGTGAGCTCTAAGGAGAACTAAGGGCATCTTGTCCGTGATGCCTAGCTCACAGAGTAAAGTCCCTTGCCTCTAGAGGCTTCTCTTCCAAAAAATTCCTGCTCGCCGATCCTGAAACTATTACTGAGAATGGCGAGAGAAAATACACTAATCCTTACGACTGCAGCTTGATTGCATTCATGGTTCATGGCAGGTCTATCTCGATTTGGATAGTGTTGTCATCTGACGGACATTGTATGCGTAACGTGCTTTTGTCATGCGTCGCTTTGACTCCTAACGTAGTAAGGAAGGGATAGACAGTGTAGAACAACGCAGGGCAGAAACAGCGTCTCTTCCATATGTGGGAATACTGGTTGAAAGTGAATACCAGGTTCCCTGAATACCCCCGTGGGCATGTTCCTTCAGTTTTGAGAAGTTCCATGACTATCTTTTTATTGAATAGATCCCTCGGCATACCGATCAGCCGAAAGAGCTTTTCCGTAAGATTGATGAAAGGGCCTAGCCACAGTTGTGCGCTCCGGACACGCCAAATTGTTTTTCCCCCGGTTCCAGGGCAGCGGATTACAGATTCATTTGAGTCCCTGGCATGATTCAGCGGTCGACCATCGTATAGCAAGCTTAGGTATTGGGGATAGATGTGAAAAAAGAGATCGGGGCAGAGCCCCTCTAGAGGTAGCTCATCAAGGGCAAACTCAGCTCCCCGCTTTCGAAAGAAAAAGCACGGAGCTAGGAAATCGACTACCCTCACCTTTAGGGATGAGGGCAATTGTTGCAGAGCGGAGCAACACCTTTTTTGTGACACAGAAATCGCACTTACTCCTTTCTCCAAATCTTGCAGACATGGACCGAAACAGGTGCAATACAACACTCAACTTCAATCTCTTTGGAGGTCGGCTCAATCAATACGTCCAGTTGCGCCCAAAGGGAAGGAAAAAGAGCAGGGCATAGGGCTGGCTCAATCTTAAAGACTTGTCCTACGGAATGCTGGTATGAACAGGGAGGAGCGCCAATGCCCGTCACCGTCGCCTCAATCCCACGACGGTTCTTCCGCACGACCCTTTTTACCAAGAAGATCACACCTTGAGGGCGGGGGCATTGGCAAACGACATCTTCTTTATTTTGCCGCCAGCGAAACCAAGCTCCTTGTATGAATGAGACCCAGTACGGGACGATCGAATAGTACGCAAAGGGACATAATTTCTGCGGAACAATGTCTCCAATGGCATAGATCTCCTTTTCTTTACCTTTTAGTGGGCAATCATCACAAGAACCTTCGAGCGTAAGCAGAAAATTCAGATCGACATCGCAAAAGTTCATGGCACTTTCCCCTCTTTCTAGCTAGAAATTGTGAATCATTCGATCAATATCTATGGATAGTTCTCCAGAAGCCACTTGACGGTCTCTTTTAGGGTTTCCTCGGGATCGGTGTACGTGAACCCGATCTTGGTGACCCTTGACCCATCAAATATGGGTTTCAGCTTGGCAATGTGAACGGAAGAACGAACTATAGGGATTGTGATGTCGGGCTTAAGGAATTCCATGCCTTCGAAGAAAACCGCTGTTAGATAAGCCAAGGGAATTGGTATAGGAACAATTGGTCTGCTAATTCCAGCAGTCTCGTGGACCCTTTTGATAAATGTTCTTAAAGGCCAATTAGCTGCACAAAGAGGATATCGCTGACCGATTTCACCGCGATTCAATGATTTCTCAATCGCACTAGCCACATCTCTAACATCAACAAAACTATATGTGGTATCAACCATAAAAACAATGGGTGATTTCAGAAGACCTCTTATGAACTGCCCGTTTGGTGATGGACCAATATCTCCACTACCTATGATGGAAGTTGGATTGACAGTGATCAAAGGTAGCCCTTTTTCCTCCATAAATTTCATACACAATTTTTCCGAAAGATATTTGCTATAACCGTAAGGAGTGTCATACTCCCTAAAACCGTAAATAGCATTCTCATCGAAGACTCTATTGACACGACTTGTGTTTATCAAGGTTCTTATCGAGGATACCATTATGAAACGGTCTACACTGTCGATTGATTCCAAGAGCTTTCTTGTCCCTTCAACGTTAAATTGTAGGAGTGCCTCCCTGTTTTGCATTGATCTTGCGGGATGAATCGCGGCCGCGTGTACAATTGCATCTACTCCTTGTAATGCCTTGCGAATTGATTCTTTGCTTTTCCAGTCGACCTTACAGATATCTGCCCTGTCAATCGGTAGTTGCTTCAATGATTGGCTATTGATTCCGCGGGTTAGGCATCGGACCCAATAGTTTTTGTCGACAAGATGCTTGACGAGGTGACGACCCACAAACCCTGTGGAGCCGGTCACGGCTATGGATTTAATCATCAGTCCTCTCCGAAATACAAGTCCTTAAAACTTCAACCAAGTTCGAAAATTATCCAGATCAAGATCGAAACTATAACTCAGATCGCCCATTTGCCCACACATATAACACTTCTTGACTTTCGCTAACTCAAGAAACGTCTCTCGTACAGTCTTATTGCCAATTCTCACAGAATAGTCCTCCCTGTCAAATCCGCGAGGGCAAAGGTAGAGGCGCCCCCCATCATCCGGATTGAAAAAACAAGCCATATCGCCCCATAAGCATCGTGGGATTTCAAGATTCTGAATACTTCTTCTCTGCTCTTTTGTCATTTCCTTCTCAATCAATATTTCCTGCGATCCAAAAGGCCATTTCAATACCTGTTGGATCGCGCCTTCCTTCGTTGTAATCGGAGCTCCTTTTTTCTTGAGTTCACTTACGTAGGCCGCCAGTGCCCTCACGTGTTGGGGGAAACCCGCTCTGTCATCGCAACAGGTGCTTTTGATGCCTGTATCCAAGGCGTAGGAAAAATTCACGTTTGTTCTGAACTTATCAGCCAGACTGACTAAATGGTCTATGTCAGAAACAGTTGTGCTGTAAGTCAGTACTCCGTGTATCCGGGTGTTGACACAATGGTTGGCCAGCGAGCCTAGAGCTCCAACAGCGACATCATAACTTCCTCCTCCACGATGTGAATCATGTGTTTCAGGAAGACCATCAACGCTAACACAGGTAACATAACACTTTTTTAGATCGGTTATGTGTTCATCCACCATGAAGCCATTAGTTACAATTGAGCACTGCGCGCCCCTTTCGACAATGTACGAGATCAGGATTCCGAGATCGGGGTGCAACGTTGGCTCTCCACCTTGAATATCGATCTGTGCAGTTCCTAAATCTATGAATTGGTTTATGTAATCCAAAAGTTTCTTTGTAGAGAGATCTTTTTTGTTTCTTCTCTCAAAGCTTACGAAACAATAGTCACATTTTAGATTACACCGGTTTGTGATTCCGAGAGCTACTAAAACGGGCGTGGGCCTATTGAGCCACCTATACATGAAAAGCTTAGGAAATGTGTTCATTGCGATTCGTAGTTTAGCCAGTTGTCTATTTACCATGCCGTTTCAAGAAAATAGGAATTAGTAAACATGTACTTAAGAATATTTAGAGATCTGCACAACTTTTGAGATCTCCCCTCGCTCTTTTTTCCATGCCTTCCCGGACAACGGAGGCTTCGACTGTTCTATTTCCAAGGAGTAAAGAAGTTGTTCACCGCTTTCGAGCCGAAATATAGTCATATAGGTCGAATTTGTATACACTAAGCGAAGAACAAAATAAGTTCAGGCCGGTTAATCGCGGTATGGAAACTGCGTTTGAATGAACTGATCATGATTCCGCATTAGTTTATTTAGTTAGGCTGGATTTTCAAACCGTCAAATGATTTTTAGTTTACATCTGTTTTTCCACTATACAATACAGGAGCATGCCAAACGGATTTCTCTGGACGATTTCCATTTCAAAAAGCTTCCTGCCAACTCGTCTCGAGAATATCGCCGCAATTGGTGAGAGAAAATACGTTGACCCGATCTTTACAACTAAAAGATCTGATCTTCTAATAGCCCGGATCAATCCCGTGGCCGTGTAGGTCGATTCATGTTCTACAAATCTTCGACAGATGCCGATTTTCAGTATATCAGCGACGTACTCGATAATTGGCCAAAGACTCATCGCGTTTGGCGTCGTTACGATGGCTTTTCCTTTTGGTTTCAGAATCCTTGCCAGCTCAACAAAAGCTTCTTGGGGTTTCCTCAGATGTTCGATTACATCAAGTAACAAAATCCTGTCTACTGAACTGTCTAAGAAAGGGATATGTTGTGCTGAAGCTTGTATGTAGTGTGTGTTTTTCACACCGGATTTGTTTGCAATCCTATGTGCGAACGATACCCCATCTTTTAGAATATCAACACCGTAAACTGACCTGCATTCCAAAGCAAATTCAAATACAAAGTTTCCTGAGCCGCACCCAACATCTAGCATTATCTCGCCCCCGCATGTTGGCGAAATCAGTTTTATCAATTTCATCTTATGTTCATGCCAAAATCTCTGAACCCTGTTGCCTTTGTGCAGGGCGATATACTGATAGCCCCCAGGAACAGTGTGGGTCACGCGAGGCGACATGTGTTCGCCACTGTATCATTTGTACCCGAGGTATTGCTCGTTGGATGAGTCGATAGTGCCTAAAAGTCTTTTTTGTGAGGCTCATATCAATAATTCAGTGCAGATTAAGGCTATGTGGTTTCAATAAGCCTCTCGAGTGGCAAGATTATTCTATGGGGTACGCCACAGCCGCAATGAAGTTCCCAGAAATCATGTGGATTGGGCGAAGTGACAAGCGTTCATCAGCCATCTCAGTTATAGTCGAGATATGACCTAGCTGAGTGAGTCGAATGGTTTCTCAGGGTTTCGTGGCTTTTATCAGTAGTCCTGCGCAGATTGGAAGCTGAATAGCCTCCACAACTCTCTCGAGTGCTAACATTATTCTAAGAAGTGCGCCTGAGCCGTAAGGAATGGAAGAGCCGACTCTCCTAGTACAAATCCCAATCGCCCCACTTAGTCGAAACATCTCCACAAGCTCCGCTCTGGAGAACGATCTCTCTATTATACTTCCCGAAAGAATCCTGCTCATTTCCCGCCGCACTCTGTCACGAAGGATAGTCTCAAAGAGTCCTAAAATTGTGTTGAAAACTTTGCTGGAGAATTTGCTCGGGACCGAAATAGCAATTACACCAAGTGATTGAGCAACTCTTACCATTTCACGAAGAGCGAGATTCGGATTTGCTAGATGCTCCATTGTCTCTAGAGAGATAACTTTCGAGAAAATTCCGGTGCGGAACGGAAGGTGTTCTGCGTCTGCGACTACAAATTGTATGCGGTTCCTTCGAGATGGCACACTGGTTTCTATCATTCGCCTCGAAACGTCGAGACCGATGTACAGCTTCATGGTGATATCATTCAGAACTCTAGGAAGGCCGGGTCCGCATCCGACCTCAAGCAGGAGATCGTCTGTACTGACATGAGTAAATTCAAGAAGGGATCTCGCTCTGTGAGCTGTGATGTGGAATTTCGTTAGGTCATTTGGCGAGTACCATCTTCTCGCATGCATTCGTGCCACTGCATCGAATGCTTTCACAGAGATTTTTTTATTAGGAGTTGTCATAGCAGTCGTATACTCTCTATTCTTGTGACTTAGCTGTAAGGTGTATCGTATTAAGTACGCCGTTACTCTTATGCGTTCATCTCTAATTCGCTTTTCTCTTCTTAAATTCTTTCAGGTTCGTTAATAGCGACTATGGAAGTCTAGTTGTGACATTCGGATCGGGCTTTAGAGAGCAGCCTTATGATCGTCTATTTGTCTCTAGCAACCTCAGAAACGCTTTGAGAGGCCTATGAGATTGTATATGCTCTTATATGGTCTTGGTTATCGACTCTTTGATGCTTAGAATAGGAAAGAACCGCGATGTCCACGCTTATTGCGTCCAAAAGGGAGGGCTCGTAGACTTATTGGCTGCCACTCTAGAGGAAGACTTCCACGAAGGTCACAAACCAGTGATGAGCGAGAACACTCTTCTCGATCCTGAAATTCTTTGGTTGAGAGCTAATTAACAGTTGTCAACATAGGGGGTGATGCTCTTGGCAGAAGCAAGCGTAGTCCGCAAAGAGACCGATTTCGGTCCATTTGAACTAGAACTCATGAGAGTTTTCATCGCCACTTCCTGACGTACACATTGCTCCAGTAAGGAGATTCGTGAACCGACAACCAGTTTTTTCCTAATGGTCTTCGTAGGATCTCGAGAACTTCGTGCCTGTCGACAAATCGCTCAGCTTTAGGTCTGTTTTTTCGAGCTCCCACCAGGCCGCCAATTCAATTTTTCTCAATTCTGATTCTTAAAACAAGTGCTATGATGGACTCTTTAAGTGAAGTAGTGACAACCGTTTAGATTTGCTAATTGAGTTGATAATAAGCTGACGTCCTATTAGAACTAAACAACCAATCAGAGACAAACTTGAGACGATTAAACCAGCATAAACCGAACTCTGAGGTTTGAAGTACAGAACGATATCGTATTCACCTACTCTATCAACATACCAGGCATTCGCGTAGCCATTCACTGAGAAATGTTCTTGAATCGGCTCTTTATAGAATACATCAATCCAACTCAAATTACTTTCATAGTAGGCATTCCATTCTGAATCATAATATTCAGAAAATACAAGGATAAACGGATGCGAAGTATTCACATGAATTCTATATTTAGATGGATTGATCTTTTGAAAAGCGATGGATCCCTCAAAAGGAAAAATGTTCTTTTTACTATCTGAAATTGGATGTGGATTTCCCTCCGCCTCTATGCTAAGGAATCTGGGAGAGAATATGACGGGAGGGTTCACAGTGGGGAATCCCTTCTTCGTTTCGCATAAGTATAGCTCTAGCAGATCTCTAAACGAGGAAACATTAGCATATATTACATTGCTCGTAGCAAAAATATGTGGAATGAAATAATCATTCTCATAAAAATTGAGTTGTCCGAAAGTTTTCTCGAGATGAAATTCTTTTCGGGCTTTTAATAAAGTTTCAATGTATTGTGGAGGATCAACTTGGTCGCCATAGACACGAATATCAAAATCGTTGTGTAGCAAGATATAACGAACATTCAACAATCCCAAAAGAATTCCAATATCGGAGATTCTATAATCCTTGAGAATCGTGTAAATTTCATTCGTCAAGTTCATCGGAGGAGGTTCTACGCCATGTGAGATTATCGGCTTATGGATCAGTTCTTTGGTAACATCTAGTCCGTCGTACCCCCAAGTGTACATCACGCTAGGACTGGAGGTCCATTGCCTGAACGGTAATGAAAATATCTTGAAGTCGTCATTTTGCTCGTTGATCCAGGTCGCCGCGTCGTAGTAGTATATAGGTATCTTGTTTTGCAGAACCGGCGGGATTACGTTTCCAGTCCAAAACGGATACATATAAACGCCGAAAAGCATAATTAACAGCGTAACTATTGCCGGTTTCCACACGAAAATCGTTACATTCCTATGTAAGGCACTTGAAATAGGTCTGCTCACTCTCGACTCTACCGCGTGGTATCCTTTAGCTATAGTATACCCCACTAGGAAAGCGTAACTGAAAGCCTGAATGATTCCAAACTTGTCATGTTGCATTCTGAAAATTTGAAAACCAGGTATGTTGAAGAACATCCATTCGTATATCTCCCCCTGGGGAGGATGGACCCCCTTCATCAGGAATACGCTGAGAAGTGCCATAGAACTGAAGTATACTATGTGTCTGTCTCTTGACAACAATAGGCTGCAAAATACTAGTATGGGAATCAAATAGCTGAGAAGAATGAAGGGCGCTGTGAGATAAGTGGACTTAACATCTACGTATGGTTCACCAAAATCGCCATAATAAAATCCCCAATGGCCAAACATGCGCAAGACGTTAAGAAAACTTGCTTCTGCAGACTCTAACTGCATTGAGCGAACAGTACGTTGCCCCTCAAGCCCAGTAATAGTTCCCGTGTATCGTACCGGAGCAACCCATCCCGATGGCAGGAGCCACCACATATTTAAAGCAAAAAAAATAATCGTGACAAGTAGGACGAAACGAAGATGATGAGTAATTTTTATTTCTTTTTTAAATAATCGCAATAATTGGATGATAGTAACCATGACTATCAAGTAGAAGACACAGTTACCTATGTTGTACAGGTATGGGTAATATGTTTCAATGGCTCGTGCTCGACGTATTGGCGGCTCTATTGTACATAATGCTATGGCGACCACTTCTAGTAGAGCCACGGAAGCAATTACTAGTACTGAAGACGATAGTCGCGAATATTTTGAAGAAAACATCCAAAGCTGCTTTGGGTGACCATCATTTTCTTCGCCAATAACAGCGTCAAAAAGCGTGTACAAGAACAAGATCAACCAAGGGACAATGACGTAAGCTGGACTAACAGCGCCGGAAGCAAAGAACAACGTTGTAATGCCAACAAACACTCCGTATCTTAGATAATTTCTCCTTTCTTTGAGTCCTCTAACGAAAAAGAGGAACATCAAAGGCAATAATACATACGTAAATAATCCCCAATTACCTCCACCCATCCATCTAAATTGCATAGTAAATGGGTTCATCATGTAAAAAAGGGCGGATATTAAGCCCGCCAGATGTTTCTCTTTTCCCTTAATTAAGTCCGAAGTCAAAAAATACATGAACAGACCAGAGGATGCAAAGAGCATATAGAATATAATCTTCTCGGAGTCCAAGACTGAAAGATTCAGAAGCGTACAAAGAGCAAAATGGGCATCCCATGGAAATAATGTCATGGGAGGCCATACATCCCCTCGGTATCCGCCCCAGACAAATAAATCTCTCTCAAGTCTGTACATAGGCGATAGAGGAACTGTCATATCAGAGCCATTTATCAGATAGTCGTCTTTAAACCAACTGATGGAAAGCAGACCAACAAGTAAGATTAGTGTTATGCAGATTATAGAGTTCTTTTGAGCGAAGATTTTAAATCGAAACGTCCATAACCTATTAAGAGTTGATTCATCAAGGCACTGATGAATCGATTGAAACCAAGGTTTTCTCATATATTAGCCCTAGGAACTTTCTTCGTTCATCATCATTTCGATCTGGTCTACTTATCTGTATTTTGACTCCGTAGCGCCTAATTGTCTTCACCGTTTGACGTATAGAACCTCTGTCAATGACGAGTCTTCAGCATATCTCTTGAGTAATCCTGCTTTACTATGCTTTCCGCGCAATGAGCGAGAGTTTTCTCAGTATCGAATGTCAGCATGACTATAGATGGAAGACCCTCACTCAAAGCTTCATAACTTCTCATAAAGCCCTTTACGCATCATAAATCCTTTCTGGCAACCTTGATATCCTCAAAAGACTCTCTTTAGGTGCCCAAGCACACATTTTGGAGATAGGGAAATTTTGCGCATACAATCATCAATCTCCATAGCTTCTTCAGAATCCATATCCAACGTCCTTGGTACTCTGGACATAGAGACATTCAGACTCACCATAGCCCCCATTAATCCTCGGAATACAGGCACAACGAAGGCTGCCAGTTGTCCCACATTGTCTAGAGATTCTTATTCCAACTGATTGGACCACAAGGAGACAGATTCCTGAGTTTCTGTATTTCAAGTGGCGACCCGAACACACGAACTATGTGTCCTCTCTTCAACATAAGATCGGGGCTAGGGAGGACCGGTCTACCATCCCTTAGGTATACTGAGGTGATCTGAATATTCTCAGAGATAGATTCCACGGTTTTAACAGTCTTACCCACCAATCCCGGACCTATGCGAATGAGCCCGTATTGGGCGGACCCAGATTCATAGTAGCTCGGAGACTCGATCAATATTCCACTCTTGCACGACTCAAAGCATATGGACGCTATTCTAATACCTCCTTTTCCGTCGCCGAGCGGATTCCTCTTGACCTTCATCGCCATCAAAGCCTCAGGATCGCGCAGGAGCCTCTTGGAAACAGCCACGATCCGCCCTGTCTCGGTACCCACAACTATGTTCACTCCAGCATCAACCGTCTCCGGCCGTTCCGTGCTGTGCCTTAGAGTTAGGCAGGGCACCCTAAGTGTAAGCGCCTCTTCCTGAACCCCGCCTGAGTCGGTAAGGACAAGCGTTGATGTGGAGAGTAGACGAAGAAAATCTAAGTATCCTAGAGGATCGATGAGGCTAATGTGATCAACGCTTTTCAGGTCATGCAACAGGCGAAAGGCGATCAGTTTCCTCTTCGTTCTTGGGTGGACCGGCCACACAATGGTACTTTCCGACAGTTGTCGTAGGGCTCGCACTATGCCGCGTAGAACATCTCTTGATTCAACGTTTTCCACACGGTGCGTCGTAACCAGGACTAAGGGTTTCTCGCCTGCTATGTCTAGCTTCTCGATTATCCTTGAGTCCATACGGGCTTTTTCGATATACTTCAGACAACTATCAACTACAGTATTTCCAGTAACAAATATGCGGCGGGGCGGTATCCCCTCGTAAAGGAGATTCGACATCGATCTCCATGTTGGGGCAAAGCACAATTGGGCACAGTGGTCAGCTACAACCCTGTTGATCTCCTCGGGCATCCTTCTGTCGTAGCTTCTCAGTCCGGACTCAACGTGACCAAACGGTACTCCTAACTTCGAGGCTCCAAGTGAGGCAGCTACTACTGTGTTCGTGTCACCTTCGGCCAGAATTAGGTCAGGATCGAATCGAGCTATCATCTTCTCGTAAGCTGTGAGCATTCTAGAAGTTTGCTGTGCTTGGGTTCCAGATCCCACTCTCAAATTCGTATCAGGCTTTCGGATGCCCAGTTCGTCAAAGAAGATCGCTGACATTTCTAGGTCGTAATGTTGACCGCTGTGAACTAGGATATGGTCAACCTCACTCATCCTGTCTAGTGCATCGATCACCGGAGCCATCTTTATTATTTCAGGTCGTGTTCCGACTATGCTCAATATCCTAGACTTGTTCAAGTCTATGTCACTGCCGGAAGTATTCTTCAAAAGTTATCTTGACAACACTTAAATTGATTTCAGATGGACGTACTGGCGATGGAGAAGACGAGAATCTGCCTAATAGGGATAGACGGGTCGGGCAAGACGACGCATCTAACCGCTCTTTTACAGGAATTTAGGCAGAATGATTTAAGATGCAAATACATAAACTTGAGGGGAGAGTACTTCAGGTTCCTATCGCTACCCACGCTGTTCTTCTTCAGGTTAATTGGGCGCGAAAAGAAGTTCGTCTTTGGAGATAGGGTGTATTTTAGTAGGCACCCTATGCTTGGACCTAAAAGTAGCCTTTTGACTCAGCTGTGGTCTCTCCTATTTCTATTGGACCTACTTGTGCTGGCTTTGCTGCGCGGTTACTTTTCAGTTCGACCTGACATCATTCTCTGTGATCGGTGTGTTATTGATGCACTAGTCGACCTGATGGTGGCGCTCGGCAAGTTGGATCTTTACCGTGGCCATACTGCGCGTCCCTTCCTACGCATACTGACGCCAGAGATCACCCTCTTGTTAGACGTTGATGAGACGCAGGCTCTGATGCGAGGAAGGGACAAGCTGGATCTAGATTACTTGAAGTTAAGAAGGCCGCTCTACCTGCGAATCGCGTCAGAGCTCCGACTATTCACTATCTACTCCGGTAAAGATTTCTTAAGTGTTCACCGTGAGATAACACGATATATTATGAAATCCACCAGACTTCTCAAAGGGTAGCTCCTTGTGAGCAAGCTGAGGAACTGAACATTGCAGAACCCTGTTCCAACCCGTGTCGGTGATGTTGTCAAGGCGGGGCAAGGACTAGACACACAGGAGAAGGAAAGACACGTTCAGTTTATGGTCGATCTCTTGTTCCCGAACCGAGAGTCGACACTAAAGGGACCAAGAGAACTCGACTTGTCAATCGACCTTGCCCAACTCTTTGAACTGGCTCGACGTGAAAGGGTTCTCGTGGCGCTTCTTCAAGCGTTGCTCGACCATTCGAAAGTTATCCTCGCGCCTCGCCAAGCTCAAACGATTCGTGAAAGGCTGAAAGAATGTGAAAGGAAATCACAGGTGGCACTGACACTTCTCTCTTTCGTTCAAAATTCCCTTCGTAGGTCTCTGGTGAGTTTTACAATTTTCAAGACAATGGACGATTTTCCCCACATTCCGAGCGAGGATATAGACTTACTTGTGCCGAAGTCAAACTTGAAAGAGGCTGAGGTAGCGCTGATGGGCCTTGAGATCAAGCCTTATCTCTTAGAGAGGGGACCACTCGCCTATCTTGGAGAGACGAAGGGAAAACGGATATTCCACTTTCGACTTCATGATCAGGACTTCGAGATCGAGCTGTATCCAGATCTGACGGTTCTCGGTGAGCAATATATTCCAACTAAAATGGTAATAGATGAGTCTCGGACGATGAACTTCGGAGGTTTTCCAGTCTTGGTTCCTAGCCCAGAGCATTATCTCGGGATCATAACCATGCACACTTTGTTCAAACATGGTGGACTAATTCGACTCTCCGACTTCTATCATGCATCACGTCTGTTGAGAGATAAAAAGTTGGATTGGAATCAAATTTTCGAGTCCGCCTCGGGCAACGGTACCCTTCTCGGCCTGCGACTCTTCATAGAGATTGCGAACGAGTTTTACTTCGATCGTCACAAGGAGATACTACTTCCAAAGATCAAAACCATCCCCCATACGATGAGCCCACACATCACTGAGATACCCTATCGAGTGCCTTTTCTGACACTGCTCTTGGTTTACTTATATAAGATTGTGTCGGACCTAGCCAGACTAAAGATAGGTAGTGCTATTAGAACATGGCAGACGTGCGTCTTCAAAGCAACTGGGAGACTTCTCTACTTTATCCTCAGTTCCAGTGGTAGGATCTCCGCGCTCAAAAGGTGGGGATGGTATCCAAGCACGAAGTTTTATGAACAATAGAATCTTTCGCGTTCAGAATCTCCTGAAGAACGCCTTGATCTCCGAACATATTCTTGCGATATCCTCATCTGCGAGGAAAGTCGATGAAGGCAGGAATAGACCTCTCGTCGAAGCATACTCTGCGTTCCTGAAGTCCCCTTGCACTTTATAGCAGGGTTGCATATGCAGCGGCAAGTAGAGGGGCCTAGTCTCTATGTTCCTCTTCTCCAAGTACGATTTCAGCTCCAGTTGCTTGTCTAGATGTATGTCGACGTACCAAGGTGTCGTGTCGGTCAGATCCATCTTAAGGAATGCTATCTCCTCAACCGGGCTTAGGCTGTCCCGGTAGATAGAGTATATTTGTTTAATTCTGCCTATCCTGTAGTCCAGTTTTCTCCACTGGGCAAGCCCAAGCGCCGCCTGCAAGTCTGTAAACTTGAAGTTGAACCCGAACCCGGGGTGGTGGTCGCTTTTGTCGAGTCTACCATGATCCTTGAGCCTTCTAACCTTCTCAGACAGCTTTGGGTCGTTTGTGACCACCATGCCCCCTTGCCCTGTAGTTATTATCTTGGTCGTGGTGAGGGAGAAGCATCCGATGTTACCGAACGTGCCCAAACACTGTCCGTGCAACCTAGAGCTCAGGGCTTGGGCGCAGTCCTCCACGACGAAGAGACCGTGGTCCTCAGCTATCTCCTTGATACTCTCCATATCAGCGGGCCTTCCGTTGGAGTGGACCGGAACGATCGCCTTCGTCTTGTCGGTTATGTTCTCCTCAACTCTCTCTGGATCTATCGTTAAATCCTCAGGCTTAATGTCCACAAGAACTGGTTTCGCTCCTAGAAGTCTGGCCGCGTTAGCGGTGGCAACGAACGTCAGGTCTGGCACTATCACCTCGTCGCCGTAAGTCACCCCCACAGCCATTAGAGCGACGGCGAGCGCCATGCTTCCACTGTTCGTGGCTGAGGCATACTTCGCACCTACAAACTCGGCGAAGATCTTCTCCAACTCCCGGGTTCTGCCAGCCTCAGTCACCCACGTGGAATCGATAGCCTTCGCAACCTCTTCCTTCTCCTCCTCACCGAACCAAGGCTCAAACTGTCTTATCGTCTTCATCTGCACGCCTCCCTCAACGTAGGATCTTCCCAGAATCTCTTGGTACTCTGTTTTCCTTGTGCCGCATCAGAAGTTATTGTTTTTGTCTTCCGCCCTCTCGGGCCGCTAGCTTTTCAACATCGTAGAATACGTTTCCATACTTTCGATCGAAGGGATCGACGATCACACCCTTCTCAAGGGCGTCCTTTATCTCCCGCACACCATCCCCGACAGTCTTGCTTATTCCATAACCCAAAGTCGTCTGGATGCGCTGGAATGAGACGCGGTAGCTGCGCGGGTCCTTGACCTTCTCCAAGGTCACGATTTCCGTCTCTGGAAAGTACTTAGCTATCAACTGGGCGAGCTTGAGCTTCTGGTAGTTTTCGGAGTCGCCTCCTACGTTGAAGACTATCCGAGAAAGCTTCTCGTCAGGTGCTTTCAGGCAGAGTAAGCACGCCTCAGTGGCGTCAGCTACATGCACGAACGGTCTCCAGAACTGAGGCCCGTAGACGGCCAGCTTCTTCTTGACAGCCGCGTCCCGAATCATCTCCTGCACGAGGAGATCAAACCTCATCCTAGGTGAGAGCCCGAAGGCGGTGGCAAACCTCAGAACGCAGGGGTGGAACCTCGTGTCAGCCTTGGATATAATGTAGTTCTCGCAGTTGACCTTGGTCTCCGCGTACAGGGATACAGGGTTCGTCGGGGATTCCTCCGTAGCCCAGCCGTTGGGATCGCCGACGCCATAGTTGCTACAAGTAGAGGCGAAGATCAGGCGTGATACTCCCTTCTCTCTGCAAAGGTCCACCAATCTACGTGTCGCCTCCCAGTTCACTTGACGAGCCACATCAGGAATCTGATTGCATAGAGGTTCGCCGACGATCGCGGCTAGGTGTGCTACTGCGTCCACTCCATTCAGACAGCGATTTAGTGTCATGGCATCTCTGACATCTCCCCTAATGAATTCGAGTCTCGGGTTCCCGTAGACCGAGAGCAATGACTCACCACCCCCGAACATTAGCGAATCTAGCGCTCTCACATCAAACCCGTTTTGAACGAGTTTTGCCACGAGCACGGAGCCAATATAACCAGCTCCTCCAGTTACTAACACTTTCAAAGCGAAACACACGCCTTTTCGCGGACTGATACAGTTGGGATAAGGATTCTCGTGTCTGGACTTTTAGCATTTTGTCATCGCATCATAACCTTTCCCCAGTATGGGGTCTCAAATGCCACATGGTATTTCTCTGCTAGATACGCCATGAAACGGTCGGAAAACCTTTCATATGCGAGAGGTCCGACAACCACCAGCTTAACCTGATAGGTCTCGCAAACCTCTACCAGATCGGTTGTAGAGCCTATGATGAATGTCCTCCGGTTGGCTAAGAATGGAATGAGAGATATGCTACTTATTACGTAGTCGTCTTTGCTTGTGTGGGTTTCTACGAACTCAACTACTGCAGGTAGGTAGGTGTTCCGATCCGAGCTTCGGAGATCACTCGCTTTGCCGTTCACCTCTACGTAGCATTGCCCCACAAAGCTCACAATGAGAATCGCCGTGATGGCTGCCGCGGCCAGCCTAACTGCTGTTGCCATTTTCCTCTCCGCTCTTCGATCAAGGCTATACCGCATATTGAGAATGGGGTTTATGATTGCACCGCCGATAACGGCAGCCACGGACTCAGACTCCAGAAGTCTGTGAGGCTCAATGGAACTATGTTCTAGGAAGAACGAAGTCGTTAGAACGATGCAGGATAACAGGATTAGATACTTCTTGTCATCTCTAACGGTCAAAAGAAACGGAATACTGCCCACAACAGCCATAAAGAGTGTTGGAGCCCGTATCCATGCCGTCCGAGCAAATGCAGGCCAGATCTCCCGTAGCGTCAACTCCCCTGCGGTATGGCCAACATAGCTGGTCGTAGCCAGTCGCAAAAGAGGCTCTCCGTAAAAAACAAGAAACGAAAGAAACGGCAACATTGCTAAGATGATGCTCGCAGGGATCAATAGCATTCTCCGTTTGTGTATGGCTTCGGCACCTACGAATACGAGGAGAAGTGGAATCACGGGAACAACAGAGTATCTCGTCACAGCGGTTAAGCCGATAAAGAGGGGGGAGAGGAGCGTGGCAATCTTATTTTCAATAAAGAGCAGGTAGAATGAGATCATCATCAGCATTATTGCGTAACAGTTGACGGACGCGGTTATTCCGTAATATGCGAAATTCCAAGACGATGCAAGTAGAAAGCACGAGAGTATCCCCGATATCCTTGAATGGTAAAGCTTCTCGGCTATAATATAGATGAGGGCGGATGTGATGGCGACTGAAACTATACTTAGCGTCTTGGCGATGTAGTACCTTGTCCACGGATCCTGCACACCCACCATTCTCCATAGGACCACGATCGTCCAAAACCATAGGGGTGGATGCCCGGGTCCATATACTCCGAAGAGCGGCTGTCCCTCATTGAGCCAGTTCGCCTCTGGTATCTGCAGAGCCTCGTCGAGGTCGCCGTAGACATTATAGAATGGTAATCGAAGGAACATGAAGACTATGAAGATTAAGAGCGGCAAACTCCGGTAGCTGATAAATTTTTTTCCTCTTTGCGTGAGTCGCTCCTTCACTGCTCATGTTCTCTCCTAAACAAGTTGTCTACTATGAGGCCACCAAGCCGAGGAGTTCTAATCTTCAACAGACCAATTAGATACGATCTGATTGAATAACACTATCGCCCTATAAGAATCGGCGCTCACAAATGATAGAGTGTGCGCGTCCAGCACAGAGACCTTTCTCGCTGCCATATCTTAAAGGAGAAACTAGGTGTTGGCTCATGAGTTTCCCGACTGGGGTAGCGTGTACGTGAGGAAATCGTGAGTGTTTTTCGCGAATACCACCGTTCTATTTGCTAGGTCTAGTTCCTTCTTATTGTTAGATCTGGTGACCCGCTCAGAGACTCAAAATTGTGTTCTCCCCCACCACGAGCCTGCAATCCTTAGGGAGACTCTCTCCAGACGAGTTGATCTTGGAGTACCAACCTATTAGGCTATCAATGATCCTCCTTCTACATTCTATGGTCGAGTTGTTCATGATCATACTGTTCTCCACTTCCCCTCCACGGATTAAGACTCCATCCCCCTTGGACCGCCCTGTTTGACGTAGGTTATACTCACGCCGAACCTCTGTCCGGCACCACATCGCGGAGGACGATGGCTATCTCCTTAACACCCGCATCTCTTAGACTCTACAGGTCGTACTGGGAGATGGGCTTGTTGGCTATCGGAATCAGCTGCTTAGGGCCTGTATGGGTTAATGGCCTAAGCCTGGTACCATGTCCACCATGGAGGACTATGCCCCTCATACCTACGCCACCTATCAGGTCTATTCATATACGCTCTTCTTTCATAAATCACCCCTTCGGTGCTGCTATCCATGCAGACGGCATGTCTGCCTTTCCAGTTTAGATCGTTACCGGCGAGATCTGTGTTTCTGCAGTAACTTAAGCAAGCTTTCTTCGCTTTTGTACGCTGACATTCTTGTCGCGCAAGGCAGCGCGTTCTTACTCAAGTCGCCGCGCCCTATGGAACGTGTTGCAAGATTATGTGAGCAAACACACAAGCGGGATATCGTATCCCGGAACTATCCATTTTCGCTGAGGCTTTACGAACGGACGGCGGACGGTAGTTCGCTCAGATAGTAGCGATCGCAAAATCAATAACCCCTTTGAACATTCCGATAAGTTAGGCTTCTCATGAAAAGGACAACTATCAGAGATTTCTATGATCACTATTATTCGGCGTCGGCGCTTGAGCCTAAGCCACCACCTGACCCGCCTAATCTTCAGAGATATAAAGAGCGTTACAAAACGATGCTTCTGGAGCAGGTTGCCGCGAACTTAAAGCCATGCTCCCTGGTTCTGGACGCCGGTTGTGGTAACGGAATCAACCTCTTTGGGGTTGTCGAAGAAGCCCACAATCTTCCCCTCAGCGATCAGGCAGTCTTTCCGGAATATTGCTTCACCTTCTCCCTCATGTTCTCGTACATCACTTTGTTGGCACTGCGCATTAACCAAGGGGATGGCCTTTAACTTGCCGGCTTACTTCTCCTCAGAGTAGTCTGATGCTATCACTCAAACTGGGGTCGGTTGAGGTTTATTCTGATGGGCATCATTCGTTTCATGACGTAACTATCGGGCATTCTTCTTATGAACTGTTGAGATATTCGACGCTCTCTTATGGTGTCTTTCAGGTGTTTAACGTTCCAAAGGATTGCCTTGATTATATCCAGCGACGCGTCGGATTTTTTCTGAGCGGCTAGAACGAGGGATGAACCTATCTCCCAAGGAGATGAGAGGGGGAGAATACTTGAGCAAGTTGATCGCTGAGTGGAACATGTTCTTCTGTCTCCTCGTTACGGCTCTGCTCTTGTGATACACTATTGACCTGGGACAGAAGACAACCCTGTAGCCTCTGAGCCAGATCCTCCAGCATAGATCAACGTCTTCATAGTTGATGAAGAAGGTTTCATCGAATAGGCCGACCTCGTCTGTGACGCTCTTTCTGACGGCAATGGCAGCCCCTTTGGCGTGAAAGATCTCGTCACTGTGATCATACTGTCCATTATCTTCTTCCATTGAGCCCCTTTCTTCGCACAGGTCCAAGCGGTTGATGAAGCCACTAGCCCTTTACTTCGGCAGCCAAACCCTTGTTTACCTCATCCGGAATCACGAGAAGACTAGACCTAGCTAAGGATCGGGCGCTCTATGCGTCACTTTTAAATTTGTGTACTTTAATTGATTTCTGTGTACAGGTGGACCTCGATGTCTTCACGCGCGGTCACAGCTCGCCTAAAAGCGGAACTACTGAAGGAGATACAGGAGGTGGCTAAGGAGGAGTCAATCGATAGATCATCCGCCATACAGAGACTACTCCAAATCGGTTTGAAGGAGTACAGGATGGAGAGGGCGCTAAACCTATACCGAGACGGAAAGGTGACCCTGTGGAAAGCCGCCGAGCTGGCAGGCGTTTCACTCAGAGAGATGATGGAAGCGATCAGCGCCAGGGACATACCATACCAATACGACCTCGAAGCCCTTGAAGAACATGTAGACGAGCTGCTGGCTAAGAGGAAGACCGTTGGCGCCTAGGGTTGTCAGCAACGCCTCACCACTGATCTACGCGGCCAGAATCGGCTTCCTCGGGGCTTTGGAGAAGCTCTACGGGAAAATCCTCATACCCCAATCCGTCTACAGCGAAGTTGTAGAGAAAGGCGCTGAGAAGAAAGCCGCAGACGCTCTAGTCATAGAGGAAGCTGTAGAGAGGGGCTTTCTCCAAGTCGCAGACCTAGACGAGAGAGCGAGGGTAGAGAGCGAGGTTTTGGCGAAAACGCAAAACATCAGTACCGGAGAGGCCGAGGCGACAGCGCTGGCTAAGCAGGTAAGAGCCGAGCTGCTCATCATCGACGAAAGAGGCGGCACCATAGCAGCCAGAGCCTTGGGAATAAGAACCGTTGGACTACTGGGCGTCATCATCGAAGCCATGTATCGGGGCATAATAACCTTCGAGGAGTTGAGGACGTATTACAACAGGCTGACTAAGACCGAGTTCAGACTGAAGCACAGAGACCACGTGAAAGCCATGGAGCTGGCTGAGAAAGTCCGGGAGAAGGTTGAGGGAAAAACAATCCCTCGCATTCAAAGACTAAGACTTCAGAATTCGTAGGTTATTCCTCTTGGCCTTTCCGATGAGAAAGCCGCGAAGGGAAGCATGAAATACTCACGCGCTTTGAAGGCTTCAAACATCACTGATCTGCATGAAAATTTTGGCGCGCACTCCAATTAAGTTCTTGGCATTGAAAGCTGGCTATACCCTCTTCCACTCACCCCGAGCCTGATCAGGCTTTACTCGAACAGAACGTAAGCGAGAGTGCCAGCGTACAGGGACACAGCTTTAAAACGCATAAATTTATCATAGCTAGCACACGCTTCGATGCGCCGAGAAAAACAAAAACCCAAACCAGCTGATAGACTGAGCACTCAGCATCCACACCAAAATAAGAAGATATTTGCTTGATCTTACTCAACTAAGGTTAACATTAATAAGACTTGCAGAGCCACACAGACACGGAGAATCTCGCCGATGAAAGTCGTACAGGTTAAGGTCCCCGAATCCCTGTCTGAGAGAGATGTTAAGGTAGCTGCGGCAATAGAGGCTTTCTCAAGGGGTTCGGCCAGCGTTGGAAAAGCTGCTGAAATAGCTGAGTTACCTATCCAAGAGTTCCTCCTCGAACTCAGAAGAAGAGGCATCCCAGCCTACCCATACACAGACAATGAGGCTCTTAAGGAGCTTAGGCTGTGAGCAAAGCTGTCTTAGACTCCTCTGTCGTAATAGCCTTAGGCTCCCTAGGATACCTCAACAAGCTAAGGCATATTTTTGGGGAGGTTTTAATCGCAGGAGCCGTTCACGAGGAGATCTGCGTTAGAGGGCGCGGATTGACTGGCGAGCGTGAGCTTCAGGAAGCTGTGAAAGATGGCCTGGTAATAGTCAAAGACGTCAAGAATCGCATGCTCGTTGATGCTTTGCTGGATCCTCTGGCTATGGGGGAAGCTGAAACACTAGCGTTAACAGTGGATGAAAGAGCCAGCTACATAGCGTTAGATGACAGGCTAGCCCGCAGAAGAGCCAAATCCATGGGGTTAAACGTTATTGGAACGTTAAGAGTGCTAAGATTGATGTATGATGCCAAACTCATAGATAAGCATCAGCTCCTAGAATCTTTAGAAAAACTAAGGGAAATAGGCTTCAGAGTAAGTGATGAACTCATCAATAAAACATTGAGAGAAATATGAGCACTATTGTTGTTGTGAAATGGATCCTAGAGAATGAACAACTTTTCATTCCGGGGTTAAAGCTAAGCATGGATAAGATAGTTATTCATGCAACATCCTCTAATGATCTAACTCCGTTGGGATCTACGACTTCTGCGGAGCTCCTAGTGTTGATAAGAGGACTACACCATTCCCCATTCAGCCCAGAGTCTGATCAGGCTAAACTCAAACATACCATAAACGAGGAAGGCGGCGTACAAGGGCGCGGCGTACCTGCGCGGAAGCTTTGCGAACGGAGCTGTCGAAAGCACTGCGCTCGGGATGCCGATCGTGCTAAAGTACCGCAGTGACAGGCGGCTTTGTGAATTGCCGTAAACTAATCCACGGCTCCCTATAAAGGGCTTCTAACCCATGGTAGGATGAGCGCCGCACACTTCTTTTCTAGGAGATACCCCGCGGCGAAGAAGAGGAGCGCGATCACCAAGCAGGTACGCGTTCGACAGTTGCTATGGCCAATCACAAATACGTTCGCTTTCGGTGGATCATGTTCGCTCGCTCCCGCCAACCAGCCTACAGTCGGGATATATGGCTGAGACTTGGACTTTAGCGCCGCTTAAATAGTGGTTTGCTGGTATAGAACTTTAGGGGGGCGCGTTTGAAGAAGATTAGTCTCTATGTGGATGAAGAGGTCTGGATGAAGTTTAGGGAAGAAGTCTTCAAGAGGCACGGAAGTTTACGGAGCCTCAGCAGCGAGGTTGAGGGCCTCCTACGCTCTTCTCTCATAGACGACGCGCTCAAGTCAACCTTCGGTGCTCTGGGGTTCGACGTTAGAGGCACAATCTCGTCTGAAGACGTCAAGCGAGGAAGACCGTTGCTTCGAGGACCACCTTCCGAGGATATGATCAGAGAGATGCGGGGGAGACGCGCTGTCAAAGCTTTACCTCGATAGCAGTGCTATAGTCAAAAGGTACGTTGTTGAGCCTGGGAGTCCGGCGGTCGATGAGATCTTCGACGGAGCTGAGGCGGGCGGGGTCAGAATCGTCTTCTCCCTCTGGAACATAGGTGAGGTTTTGGGAACATTTGACGAGCGGCGCAGAAGAGGATGGCTTGAGGAGGACGAGTTTAGAGAGGCCTCCAAGAGGTTTGCAGACGAAGCCCTCAAACTGTTACGTCTCAGAGTTCTTGATGTTGTGCCCGTTCTCACACCGATCCTGGCCGAAGCTTGGCCATTAATTATGAATCAACGCATGTATGAGGCAGATGCTATCCAAATATCGACCTGCGCCTACAGTAATTGCAGGGCTCTTCTAAGCTCCGACAGGAGTCTCATCGAAGCCGCTAGGAAAAGCGGCTTGGAAGCTGTTGACATCGAAAAGGAAGAGGGCGATGTCAGAAAGTTGATTCAAGAACGTTAACTAACTAATCACAAACGCCGCCTCTTCCCTCCTGACGTGCCCGGGTCGATCCTCCGCGTGTCGGATCAGGCTCATAGGCTTATTCAGATGCGCGAGTATCATGCTGGCTATCTCAATCACCTCCAAGTCTAATCGACTTCGCTCGATCGCCATAACCGACCGCAATACCCTTAGAGGATTTGGGGTTGGAGTGGGCAGAGCGACTGGGGTGGCTGGGAAGGGATCTAAGTGGACGTGTTTAGCATATCATTTGGAGAAGCAGAAGTTCAAGGGGCTTGAGTTCACCTGTTGTCGGGTCGACCTGCAACCCCAGCAGCTCCATGGTGGTGACCCCTAGCCGGGGTACCGAACCCTCGGGGAGGAAGGCGATGATCGACGTAGCTCCTTCCCCTGCTACCTCCACATACGCTTCGCCCGTCGGGTAACGTTCCACCTTACCATTGGCGAGCTTGAATCTTCGTGTGGATGTGGGCTTCACGTTTATTTTCTTGAGAAGACTTGCTGGAATGGCTGTGTAGATAGCCCCGGTATCAGCCAGAAGGTCTAGATGAACAAACTTGGATCTATCCGCCGGGTTATATATCCTCACTGCGACCTTTACGTAACCCATTAACTCATTTCCCGCTTTATTTGAGAGCGCTGTCACATATAAGGACCCTTCACAACACTCTTTCCAGTTCTTGATCCGCCATCAACCACGACCATTTCAACTCTTTGTCGGGGGCATCCACGCCGCAGTACGCTACCTAGGGACCGCCTGAGAACTCTTTCTGGGAAGTATGCCAGCATAGTGATGCTAATGGACGATATTTCACGCCAAGATAGATGGCAGCCTTGGGATCTATTCCTTTAGTTCGTTCGCCGCCAGCCCAAGGATGAAAGTGACTCCGTAGGTCAAGTGTGTTAGGACCGTCCCGACTGAAACCATCATCACCATTCTCAGGTTCTTTGTGGTTAAACCTTGGGTGAGACAGGCTCCAAGATATGCCACGACCCCGGCGAGATAAAGGATCCTAAACGCTTCGTTAACAAGTGATAGGGGTATCCCAGCGATTAACGCTACTAGGAACAGGGATGGTGCGAAGTACAGGATTCTCCTCGAGTTCTCGAGGAACCTCTTGGCAAAGAATCCTCTGTGTTGCCCGAACCCAGCCACCTGCCTCAGGTAGGGTTTCCACAATGGTCTGCGGTGGTGATAGACCACCATGTCGGGTGAGTAGACGATTTTCATGTTCA
>Ga0315314_1000275_pt1 | contig 65310 bp, 48 predicted proteins | sample TDP9_MG_FD_203631 | JGI IMG/M metagenome (GOLD analysis project Ga0315314, IMG submission 203631) | Freshwater sediment microbial communities from Lake Towuti, South Sulawesi, Indonesia - TDP9 | ecosystem: Environmental > Aquatic > Freshwater > Lake > Sediment | place: Indonesia: South Sulawesi...
CCAAGTCCATTGCAGCCGGATTGTTAAGGGGAATTCGCCACTTGGTCGGAACGGACAGGTCATCCGTCAGGTACATACCGGCAACATCAATAGCATCGGTGCCAAAGTTATAGATTTCGACCCAGTCGTCATATTGGCCTTGCGGGTCCTGGGCACAATTGTTATTAGAGGCCAAAAACTCGTTGATTACCAGAGGTACCCCGTTCACCTCACCCGCCAGGCAGCGTACCGATATAAAACCCGCCAATAAGTCCAGCACCAGGATAGGCAACAGACTTTTCATCGTCCTAATGACTCCTTAGGGAGAACTAAGAATTTTATTTCTCCTTCCTCACCTATCTATAGCTATTCGGTTACACTTTGACCATACTGGCCCAGAGAGGAAGTAAGCAAGTGATTAACCCTTTGAATTATAACATAAATTACAGAGTGAATCAAGTCAGTCCGGCAGCCTGACGGAGCGGAAACTGCCACACCATTGAACCTGGAACTCACATACGAACTATTGCAACGTTGACTATGTATGGAGTTTTGCCTGCACACCTGTGTTTTCTTGCGACTGCACTCGCCTTACTGCAGTCCGGCAGAATTGCCGGATGCCTTTCGATAGTGCAAGCGAAAGCAAAAGCGGAGATTACGCAGGCACAGATAGACGCAGTTGAAATCGGCTGGAATGCGTCCGAAAAAGGGGGCCATAAAAGACGGTGAAAAAGAAGCTGTCTCGTAAGGGACGGCCAAGTCCATTACTCATAAGTAATCCTGTAACCCCTGAGCAAGCTGCCGCAGTCCGGCAGAATTGCCGGACAAGCGCTCAGAGCTGAACGTTCTGCGGTAGCGGAGGTTGGCGTATTCGAGATACCAGTCTGATATTCTTGTCCATAGTCCATCACCGCAGTCTCGTGCACGGAGCCGCCCAGAGAAAGTGTGTAATGTCTCATTGAGAGCTCGCCGTTGTCCCGCCGTTTTTACCTTGCGGTCCATCCTGGCCAGCATCTTGTGCAAGGTTACAAGCCCTGGATTTCTCACCGCCCTTGATGTTGTCCGGCCTACAGACTTCTTCCTGTTGTAGCGTCGCGACAGCACAAACAACAATACACAACCAAGCAAGAGCATCAGCAGAAGTAGGCCGGCAAGCAGGCCATAGGACTTGTTCGCAAGGACTCCATAGGAGAACAACCAGCCTAACACGCCAAAAAGACCATACTGATACAAGGCCTGCAGTAGCTGACCAAGAAGCATACCGGTACCGTCGCTTATGCGTCCCATCTGTTCAGAAGTGGACGAGGTCGCCAGATTCTCTCCTATGGTAGCCTCTACGATGGTCCACTGGTTTCGTTCCTGGTCCCACGCTTCGGCCCAGGCATGGGCGTCCATATACCGCGCAACCCACAATTCACTCCGGGCGTCTTGCTCAGTAACTAAAAAACCGGTAACGTATCGAGTCGGCACACCTGCCAGACGCAAGAGAATCGCAGCACCTGAAGCAAAGTACTCGCAATAGCCGGTGGACCCCTCTAATAGAAAGTGCGTCAGCTTATCCCTATCGGGTGGGACATCCAGCCCGAGCGCATAGGTGTAATTGGTGTGAAAGTAGTTGACAACAGCATCGATTTTCTCGGTCGTTGTACTACAGCCCGCGAAAATCCTTTCTGCCAGCTCACGTACACGCGGGTCAAGCTGATTGGGGATGTTCAGCATCCGGCGGCCTTGCACACCTGTCGGGGGCTTCTGGTATGCTGATTTCGTGTAGGCAATCCTGTAATTCAGGCCGCTACGCAAATTCTGAGCATAAACAATATCGTCGTCGTCCCGCAGCAACAAATTGAACGGCACTTCGATAAAGGATGTCCCCATAGGTGTGAACACAGCATCGGCGAACATTGATTCATGCCGGATAGTCATATACTTACACTCGGAAGCCTCTGTCTGGTCGAGGCGAAAGAAATTCGTCCTGCCTACGAAATACATCCCGAATGGCTTGTTCTCTTCGGGAAATATTGCTTCGCGGTACGACAGATCGTGCCATTGTGATTGACGATAGACCTCAAACGCTCTGGCCCTCAGGTAGCCCGGCCTGCCGTCACAAATGATGCTCAGCGCGGGCCCGGCAATTCTGCCGGGCTCCCCCTTAATCAACAACAATTCAGACAGTCTGCCGCTGGTGGAGAAGCCCACAAGTGAAACACCGTCTGTCGTACTCTCCAAAGCGACACGACTCCTCCAGAACCAAACCGGCAGGTAGTTGAGAACCTCCACGTGGCGGTAGAGTATTGAACTGCTAACCCACGCGCAGTTTGCAGTAACGACCAGTAACAGGCCAAAAGCAAATACCCCCGCATTCTTGCGAAAGCGAGAAGGGGTGTACATTTGAACTCCGGCAGAAATGCCGGACTCTGGAATGGGTGTGTCTATCGAATCATGGGCGGCCACCGCATAAAGCACGACCAGAATCACGCAGAGCAGCTCTGACAGCCGGAACGTGATGTACATGTCATCAAGTAAGAGGACCTGTCCAGCGGAGATTGTGACGGCTACGTGAAACAAACCTAACGAAGACGGCAGTCTTTCTGGTGAGCCTAAAAACAATATAAGGACCATTGAAGCCAGGAAGTAGCGGGCTATTGTTTGCCAGGCGACAGCCGCCGCTTGTACATAAGCTACACCCCCGGCGGAACCGGCATATCGGTAGTGAAGTGAAAACACAACCGCCAGCAGGAGCAGGAGCAATGAGGTGATAACGCGTTTTTCCGGCCTGATATCCCACGTAAATCGCCGCTGCAAACCCAAAAGACCCAACATACAGAGCACAGCCGGATAGGCAATATCCCCGGAAACCCGCGCGGTCAGAACCGAGCTTGTCAGCAACATTATGATAGCTATGGTCTTTTGCACCTTCATAAGCGTTCTATCTGCCCGTTCAAAATATCATCGGCGGACAGAAACCTGATATTCTCAGTCCAGCCCGTCATTGCCGCTGGGCGGCAATGCCGGGGCAATTCTGCCGGACTGTGGATGATGGGCGGGATTCATTTCATCGGACCGGCCTATAAGTAGAACTGTGCAGTGGCAGCCGGCACCCTCGGCCAGCTCCAGAAGCTGCCGGTATGAGCTGTCCAATTTCAGCAGAATGAAGACAACCTCAGATATTTCATAGAACCGATTCGCCAATTTTGACGCTATCTGCTCCAGGGAATATCCTCTCGATGGCTCAACTCCTGCCAGAATCTCGTGTATCTTGTCGAGGCGCACCATTCTGGGACAGGTAGTTAGCTGATGCAATTCAGGGCCGGCAAGCAAAAAATCGATAAGACAATCATTGTTAATTGTGAAAGCCACCGAAGCACAAAGAGAAACGGCAGCATCAAGCTCCTTGACCTCGTTAGAAAGCGAACGCCGGCTTCTCCCGACAGGGATACTGCGTACAACGGCGTTAACTTCGTTCGACCTTGACTCAGTTAGTCCGGCAATTCTGCCGGACTCCGCCAAAAGGCGTCCTGCGGACTTACGGAGAAAGTGAACGCCGGCTTCTAACGGAGCTGACCCCGATATGACCTCGGGTATGGCTGTATCTAATACCAGTGCAGTTAAGTTGTCGAAATCATCGTGGAACTCCTTTGTGGCTGGCACGGATAGGCGAGCCCAGGCGCGGGCATCAATATCGCGAGGAGAATCCCCCTGCAAAAAAGGGCGGTTTCCCGCGTACTCAAGGAAAACTCCTGTACGACCAGTGAATCTTGAACCACCGGCATGAACGTACCGACTTATGCATCTTAATGGCATTTGGAGCAGAGAAAAGGCCGGAAGGACGATAAGGATTTCCTCATCATCACGCGACATACCAAAATTGAACAAGTTAAAGGGAAAGCTGGATTGGCAAATCGGCTGCTTGATTCGGTAGCAGCCGCGCCGCCGGGGTCGTATCGCAACAGTTACTTCGGCAGTCTCGCCGGGCCCCAGGCGCAAAATCATACCTCCGTTTCCGACTTGCTCAATCGCCTCAGGCATTGCACCGGGCTTGGGGACGCCTTTCGGCGCAAACCTCAGGCAGAGATTGTAGGCCGGTAAGCGCGCAACGTTCTTGAGCACGTACTTCAACTGTACTGTCTGGCCAACAACGACACGGTCAGGCAGATTGCCGCTGAGCTGGATTTTGGGCCGCAGAACAAAGCCGACCACCAAAGCCATCAGCACAACCCAGACCATAGCCGAAAGCACCCCGAAAGCAGGGACTATCAGGGCGGCTAAAGCAACAAAAGCAATCCCGCGCAGAACCACCTTGCCGGCAAAGGTTGCGCCAATACGTAATCTCCCTTCGGTTCTGTTCATCGTGACAGTCACCTTTTCACACCGCCCCTCTTTTCACTTTGAGGGGCGGGGTTCAAACCGGTACTTTGATACGTCCGACAATGTCCATAACAATCTGTTTGGCGGTAGCACCGCTTTGATGCATCTTAGAGGTCAAAATAATGCGATGCGGCAGTACATAGGGAACAAGCCACAATACATCGTCGGGAATGACAAAATCGCGCTTTTGGAAATATGCGCGGGCCCGGGCTGCCCGGGACAACATCAGAGTTCCGCGAGTGCTGATACCAAGCCCAAGTCGATTATCGCGACGCGTAGCATGAACAATCTCAACGATATACTCCAGAATACCATCATCCACGTGAACGTTGGCCGACTCTTGCTGGAGCTGCCGGACCTGTTCAAGCTGGAGCACCGGCTGTATCTTGTCTAACGGCTCGGTATGGGCATGCGACTTGAGAATGTCAACCTCGACTTCGACCGTCGGATACCCCATGTCAAGCCTGACCAGGAAACGGTCCATCTGGGCTTCAGGTAATGGATAAGTGCCGTGGAACTCGATGGGGTTCTCCGTGGCAATCACCATAAACGGTTTTGGTAGCGGATAACGATTGCCTTCAATCGTTACCTGGCTCTCATTCATTGCCTCAAGAAGGGCCGACTGGGTTCGAGGTGAAGCGCGGTTAATTTCATCAGCAAGAAGAATATTGCAGAAGATAGGACCAGGACCGAACCTGAAGTCCCCGCTAACCGGGTTGTAGATAGAAGAGCCCAAAATATCTGCGGGCAAAAGGTCGGGCGTGAATTGTATCCGCCGAAATTTGGCATCAATGCTTTTGGCCAATGCTTTCGCCAGGGTCGTCTTGCCCACGCCCGGCACATCTTCAATCAGGACAGACCCCCCGGCTAACAGGCAGACAATCATTACATCGATACATTCGCTCTTGCCGTAGATAACACTCTGCAGATTCTCCTTGAACGGGTTCAATAGCGAGTTTTCCATACGAGCAGTTGTTCAGGCAATCTGCCTGATCTCCCGAAATATAGTCTAATTCGTTCACCCCACTTTTTCAATTGACTATTTTCTATTGACTATTGAAACGCAAAATTTAGTATAAAATAGTCAATTGTCAATAATCCAAGGTCTCAACTTCCCTTGTCCCAGATAATAGTGCGGACCTTCATTCTGTGGTCGCCGTGGCAATCCGTGCAGACGATTTCATTAGGTTCGGTTCTGTCGAGGCCCCGCTCCATCCAGCGAGCAACGACCTTTTCGGGCGGGACATCATCAGTCTCATGGCAGCCTTGACCTCGACAAGTGGGAGCGGTCTTGTCCGGGTTCCGCTTCAACCAGCGAGCGATGATATTCTTGGGCGAGATATTATGAGCTTTATGGCAGCTTCGACAGAAGGGGTCGATTTTGTCAGCCGAGTATATGGTTTCGGGAGGGGTTATGTTGTTTTCATCGTTTTGGTGTGCGGAAGATTGGCCGTGGCAATTGACGCAGCCAATGTCGGCCTTGGCATGGTCGTTAGCAAGGGATTCGGTCTTATAATTGGCATGGCATACAAAGCAAGCTGTATTTGCAGATGCAGCTCGGGTCGTTACAACGGCAGTCCGGCAGAATTGCCGGACGATTGGTTCGTCGAGGAGCAGCGGAGCACCTGTATCGACTACAAGGGACGGAGGCCCTCCTGTATTTTCGCCCTCGTTCTCGCAGACATTAACAGCCCCGATGTCACCCGGCTTAGACTCGGTTGTTCGTGAGCAGCTTATAAAAGTTGAGGTGATAATCGTAAGAAGCAATAGGACAAAGGACAGAATATAGATAATCTTACATCTGACTTCTGACATCTGTCTTCTGTCTTCTGACATCTGTCTTCTGTCTTCTGACATCTGACTTCTGTCTTCTGACATCTGACTTCTGTCTTCTGACGAAAGGCCATCGTCTATTCTTCTCATTTGTTGTCCTTATACAGAGTATCAGACGCATTCCCAGTCTTTTAGCCAGTGATAGTTGGGCGGCAGTGAAGCCCAAGCGTTCTCCATCGCCCGGTCAAGCTCGGCTTTTTCCTTCAGGTCAAGCTCGCGACGTTCCTTAACGGCAAGGGCAACATTATCAACCTGCTGGACGCTGATAAGCCCCGGGATGGGTGCTGTTATGGCCGGATTGCAGAGGACATAACGGATGGCCAGACGCGCAAGACGATTGTCCTGTTCAAAGTATGGGCTGTTCGGCGAACCGTCACCCTTGAACAGAGAGTTGCTGGCGAAAGGCTTAATGCCAAACCACCCGACGTCATATTTCTTGAGAGTGGCCCAGAGGCCTGATTCATCGCTGATGAGTTTGCTGTTAGCCGTGTATGGGGTCAGGATAACCTCAATCTGGTCAGAGTACTTTTCGATAATGTCCTTCAGATTTTCCCTGTCATGTGACGAAATACCGATGAAGCGGGCACGACCGGTTTTCTTCGCCCAATCGAGTGCCTCGGCAGCCTCCTCGACCTCTGCTGCGGTATGATGGCTGCTTTCCACAAGAAGGCTGATTCGCCAGAGGTCAACATAATCAAGGCCGGCTTCTTTCATCCCTTCCTCCAGACCCTGCTTGAGCTTCTTCGCCGAGCGCCACTCCTCAAAGCGGCTTTCCTTGATGTGCCAGGAATAGCCGAAGTACATCTTGTCCCGACGGCCTTTGAGCGCCTTGGCGTAGGCCAGGATTTCCTCGCCGCAGCAAGCGTCAACGTAGTTAATGCCACGCTCGATACAGCGGCTAACGACATCATAGCGGTTCTTCTGGAAATCGGGACGCTCGATATCTGTGGTCATCCAGCCTTGCGGCTCCTGCCCACCTATTATCTTAACGAGGCGCTTCCAGTGCCCGCCGAGACAAACGGCGGAAATCATAAGGCCGGTTCTGCCACATCGGCGGTATTCCATATCGGAGTTGTAGTTCAGGATTTTGCCGGTATCCGCCGCGCGGGAACTGTCGGAAAGTGCAATTCCAGCACCAATGGCAGCGCCAACGACAACACTTTCCCGAATGAACTGACGACGTGTAAGCTTATCAACCATTTCACAAATCTCCTTGCTTGTCCTGGTTATTCCGGGTTCCTATTTCAGATTACATTCTCCATTCAGCAAGCTCAAAATTACTTCTGTCTCTTTCGGCTTTTAATGGTATCATAGATTTGCTTGGATTTCAAGAGAAGAAGGTATAATTTTTACAGTATATTCAGGTTTGATATGGTCATCGAGTTGAGCATTATTGTCTCTATAATTGGTCGCTCAATCCGCAATTGACCTCTTTGAGCTTGTCCCTTAGGGGCGAGCTTGTGACCGGGACAGCTTTCGAGGAGTCATTTCTCATGGTATGTCTGTTCAGTACGGCTATGCTCTTCACGCCAGCCGTGTCCGCCGCCGAGCATCATGTCAACAGCGTGGGGCAAGACGTCTAAAATTATCTCCAACGATTCTTTCACACCTTTGGGACTGCCCGGCAAATTGATAATAAGCGTCTTGTTGCAAATTCCCGCAATACCTCGTGAAAGAACAGCATTTTTGGTCTTTTTAAGACCTTCAGCCCTCATCATTTCGCCCAAACCGGGAATTATTCTCTCGCACACAGACGCCGTAGCCTCCGGCGTAGCATCGCGAGGCCCCAGCCCTGTCCCGCCGGTAGTAAACACCACGTCAATGTCCGCTCTATCAGAAAATTCCTTTAGCTCATCGACTATTTTCTCGTGTTCGTCAGCTACAATTTTCTTCCGGCATATCTCAAATCTGTCTTTGGGCAGCATATCTTCAATGGTTTGTCCGCTTATATCCTCTCGTTTCCCCTGCGAGCAACTGTCGCTGACGGTTAATATTGCTACTCTAATCATTATCTGTAATGACCTCTATAATGTCACCAACTTTTATCCAGCCAGCTTTGATTACCTTTGCAAAGACGCCCTCTCGCGGCATAATGCAATCGCCAATCTGCTTGAAAATTTCACATTCGCTATGACATTTCTTCCGAAACTGTGTAACTTCAAGCTCGGCACTCTCACCGAGCTTGAGTCTGCTGCCGATGGATAACTCGAACAAGTTAATACCTTCCGTGGTGATATTCTCAGCAAAATCCCCTGGCGCGACTTTTGCTCCTTTCGCAATCATTTTGTTTATGGATTCGATTCCAAGTAAACTTACCTGCCTGTGCCAATTACCCGCGTGAGCATCTCCAACAATACCAAAGCCGGCCTGCAGTTCAGCCCTGGGCACATTGGTTTTCTGCATTCCCTTTTTCTTTGAAACGGATATAGCTCTAATCCGGCCTTTTATAGTCACCACTTTTTCCACCTGTTTTTTTGAGCAACTTAACTTCGTTAATTGTCATTGTCTTGCCGGTATATTTGAGCATATCATAAATAGTAAGGCAAGCTACGGCTGCTCCTGTAAGAGCTTCCATTTCGACACCCGTCTTGCCTGAGGACTTGACAGTTACACTTACAGTAACCGACCTGTCCTCCTCATTCAAAGTAAAATCAACCTCCACAGCTTCAATCAATATCACATGACAGAACGGAATTATTGCCGGAGTTGATTTTACCGCTTGTATAGCAGCTACTTTTGCTGTCGCAAGTACATCGCCTTTAATACAAGTGCCCTGCTTGACAGCTTGAAAAGCATCCCCGCCAAGAAGAATAGAACCGCTTGCCTTTGCAGCCCTTATTGTAATATCCTTGTCGCTTACATCTATCATACCACTCCGGCAAAAATGCCGGACCACAATTCTCAACCTCCGACTTTGCGCATAGAAAATTTTTCTTTAAGCGAGTTCAGTTTTGTATGGTTACTCTTTTCGCTGATTATCCTGTTGAGCAAATCCCGCATCCGACGGTCACTCGTTCGATTCCGGATTAGTCTTTTAAGGTCATAGGTCGCAGCCGAGTACAAACACGGCATAAGCTTTCCGTCACTGGTCAGCCGAAGCCGATTGCAGGAGCGGCAAAATATTGAAGAACGACCGCTTATAAAACCTACAGCCCCGGCTGAATCTCTAAACCTGAAGTTCAAAGCAGGGCCGGGACTGTGCTCCATAACGACACTAAAAAGCGGTCCATATTTACGCTCGATAATAGCACGAACATCTCTATTGGGCAAATAATCATTTGCCGGATTCAGAAATCTGCCGGTCGGGCAATACTCTATGAATCTAACGGTAACCGGTAAATGAATGCTCATTGCTGCAAGTGCCAAAATCTGCTCTTCGCTGTCGTTCAGGCCTTTTATTATAACGCTGTTGAGCTTAACGGGTTTCAGACCGGCTTCTATCGCTTTGTGAATTCCTTTGGTTACTTTCCCCAGCAAATCAAAACCCGTAATTTGCTTGTAACTTTCACTATCTGCCGAATCCACGCTGATATTAATCCGCTTTAAGCCCGCGGCTTTAAGTTGTGCAGCTAAAGGTTCAAGAAGCACGCCGTTAGTTGTAAGCGCCAGGTCGTCAATGTTCGGTATCCTCGCAAGTTTGTCAACTAAACGGACAATATTTTTTCTAACTAAAGGCTCACCACCGGTAAGGCGAATCTTGCTTATCCCACATTCGGCAAACAATCTGGCGATACGTTCAATCTCCTCGAATCGCAGAATCTCCCTGTGCTCAATAAATCCGCAATCCGGCAGAATTGCCGGATTACAGTAAATGCACCTAAGATTACATCTGTCAGTAACAGAAATTCTAAGATAATCAGCAGCCATCACTTACCAGACCTAAATGCTATTTCTTGTTCAAATCAGCCTGACAGGAACAATCGTTCCCTTTTCAATTTCAGCGACACCAACGCCGATACTAATCAGCCCGTCCGCCATGCAAAGCGCATTAATGTGAGCCGAGCCGTGATATTCAACAGGCTTCAACGTGCCGGCATCTGTAATCGCTACGGGAATCCAGCTTTGCCGTTCTATATCCTTTCTTATAATGGATTCACCCAGCGGCATCCGAATGTTCCCAGGTGCATAGTCATAGCCCATCAGTTTGTAAAGAAAAGGTTTAACCAACAGCTCAAACGTCACGAAGGTCGATACCGGATTACCCGGTAATCCAAAGCAATAGACCTTTTCTGATACACCAAAGACCGTGGGCTTTCCCGGCTTCACGTCAATCTTCTCAAATAAAAGTTTGATGTTATTTTGCCTGAATATCCCCGGCACGAGGTCGAAATCTCCCACCGAAACGCCGCCGGAGACGATGACAACATCGCTCTTGTCAACGGCCTTTTTAAACATCCTGTCAATGGCCTGGCTTGTATCTTTGGCGATGCCGTAATTTTTCGCGACCGCACCCACGCTTTCTATCTGCGCAGCAAGCTGGAAAGCGTTGCTGTTTCTTATTTGCGACGGCCCCGGCCTGGAAGCTGGCTGAACCAACTCGTCGCCCGTTGCCAGAACAGCGACCCTCGGCCTTTTCGAAACCACCGGCTGTGTACAGCCAACCGTAGCTAAAACCGCGATATGCTGCGGCCTGATACGGGTGCCTTTTTGCAGAACAACCTCGCCGGCTTTGATGTCTTGGCCCTTCAGGCATAAGTTGTCATCTGTACCTTCGCCGACAAAGCGAATAGTATTTGCTGTCGGATTTTCAGTGAACTCAACCATTATGACGCAATCGGCGCCCTGCGGTACTGCGGCACCTGTCATAATCTTAGCGCACTGGTTCGGCCCGATTGCCTTTTGCGGGGGCGTCCCCGCCTGAATCGTTTCGATGAGCGTAAGCTCATTCGCAAGGTCTTTTCGACGGCAGGCGTAGCCGTCCCGAGTTGCTTTGTCAAAAGGCGGCATATCAATGTCCGACTTGACATCCTCAGCTAATATCCGGTTAACCGCACTGGCAGGAGCCACACGCTCGCTGCCGAGCCGCCGAGCCGAATCCAAAACGGTTTTAAGAGCCTTCTCAAACAACACCATACAAAGATTCAACCATACCAATAACAATTTGGGAAATAAAATTCTCAACAAATATCCCCAGACAAGCCCTTCAAATTATAGTAGAAAACAAAGAAATTTGATATTATAGCCGGGCGCTAAATATAGGAAATATCGATTTTAGGAGGTTCGATATGAAAGAGCGTATTTTTTTCTGTGTGTTGCTTAATTTAATATTTTGTATTCAGGTGTCGGCTGATATAAAAGACTCACAGATGAAGGCTTTTGAAGAAAAGGCCCTCAAGGTTAGACCCTTTGATTTATCTAAGGTGCGATTGCTTGACGGCCCGTTCAAACACGCTCAGGATTTAAACGGTAAGTCTCTATTGAATTATGAGCCTGACCGGTTGTTGTCAAAGTTCCGCACAACTGCCGGCCTTGAACCGAAAGCAGAGCCTTATTCCGGCTGGGAAGCCCAGGGTATCGCCGGTCATTCACTCGGCCATTATCTAAGTGCTTGCTCACTTATGTATGCCTCGACCGCAGATGAGCGTTTCAAGGAAAGAGTCGATTATATCGTCGATGAGCTTGAAGCCTGTCAAAAGGCAAACGCCAATGGCTATGCGATGTGCGTTCCCCGAGGTAAAGAGCTTTTCAAGGAAATTTCTGAGGGAAAAATTACAACAGAAAGGTTTAATCTTAACGGCTGCTGGGTACCTATTTATACTCTGCATAAGGAAATGTCAGGACTCAGAGACGCATATCATTTTTGCTCAAATAAAAAGGCTCTGCAGGTTGAACGAAAACTCGCTGACTGGTTTGAAACTATAATTGACGACTTGACAGATGAGCAGATGCAGAAGGTTATGTTCTGCGAGCACGGCGGAATTACCGAAGCCCTGGCTGACCTCGCTGCAAATACAGGAGAGCAGAAGTATTTGCAAATGGCCAAGAAATTCCACCATAAGGAAATGATGGACCCGATGATTGAAGGAAAAGACATCCTGCCGGGCTATCACGCCAATACGCAAATACCGAAGTTTGTCGGCTTAGCAAGAATCCACGAGCTGACAGGTGACATTCCCTATAAAATCGGCACAGAGTTCTTCTGGGACAGGGTAGCCAATCATCATTCCTACGTTACCGGCGGTCATTGCTTTAATGAATATTTTGGTCCGCCTGATAAGTTAAATGAACGCCTCGGTCCGAACACAACCGAGACCTGTAACGTCTATAATATGCTCAAGCTTACAAGCCATTTATTTTGCTGGAATCCCCGTGCAAGTGTGGCAGATTTCTATGAACGAGCTTTATATAATCACATCTTTTCGTCACAGCATCCCCAAGATGGGCGAGTAATTTACAATCTGACGTTGGAGATGGGCGGCTTCAAAAATTATCAGGACCCGTTCTGGTTTACCTGCTGCATCGGCAGCGGGATGGAAAATCATTCACAGTATGGAAATTCTATTTATTACCACAATGATAAAGAATTATATGTCAATCTATTTATCGCTTCGGAGCTCGACTGGAAAGAAAAGGGCCTGAAAATTACGCAAAACACCAAATATCCCGACGATGACAAAATAAAGCTGACATTCAATTGTAAAAATCCTTTAGAGCTGGCGGTCTATATCCGTTATCCGTACTGGGCACATAAAGGCATTGAAGTAAAGATAAACGGCAAAGAACAGCAGGTAACATCCACATCCTCAAGTTACGTCAAACTATCACGTCTCTGGAAAGACGGCGATGCAATTGATGTACGTATTCCGATGACCCTTCGGCTTGAGACAATGCCCGACAATCCCAGGCGTGTTGCGGTTATGTTTGGACCGCTTGTTTTAGCAGGCGAATTAGGCCCGGTTGACGACCCCGAAGCTGGAGAAATGATGTATGTTCCGGTGCTGCTTACCTCCAATAAGCCGCTCGAAGAATGGGTCAAGCCTGTTTCCGGCAAGCCGAATACCTTTAAGCTGTCAAATGTAGGCCGGCCCAGGGATGTTGTACTCTATCCGTTCCATAATATGCATGACAAACGTTACACAATTTTTTGGGATATCTTTACACAGCAGCAATGGAACGAAAAGAAAAAGGAGTACGAAAGGATTCGACAAGAGAAACTGGAGCTTGAGGCCAGGACAGTTGATTTTGTTCAGCCCGGTGAGCAGCAGTCTGAAGCGGACCATAATCTACAGTTCGAGAGCTCAGATGCCGACCGCAGGCGCCAGGGTCCTGCTAGCCGGAGCGCATCTGACGGCGGATGGTTCTCTTACGACCTTAAAGTAGTCCCGGATGAGCCGTTGATACTGCGGATTACTTATATGGGCGGCCGTAGCCAGACCATATTTGATATAATGGTTGACAGTCAAAAAATCGCCGAACAGAAATTAGAGAAATTGGAGCAAGACCAAAAGCGCGGCCTTTTTGATGTCGATTATAAGCTGCCCGAAGAGCTTATAGAGGGCAAGAATAAGGTTACTGTCAAGTTCGCAGCAAGAGAAGACCAGAGGACAGGCAGCATATTCGGAGTTCGCATACTGAAAGAAAATAAACAGCAGCCCATATAAAATAAATCCAATGGTTAATTGGTGAGCCGACTACTACTGGCCACGCACTATTTATTACTCACCAATTTCAGACCGAGTTTTTTACGGGGATTGGATAATGGCTTTGAAAACCGTCAAGAATTATGTTGATGGCCGGTGGATTACGCCTGAGAACAACGGCTATTTAGATGTTGAGAACCCAAGCACGGGAGAGATTATTGGTAAAACACCCCTGTCAACCGCTGCCGAAGTCAATCGAGCTATCGATGCCGCCGCCCAGGCGTTCAAGACCTGGAGTCAAACTCCGGTTGCCCGCCGTGTCCAGCCTTTATACCATCTGGATACTTTGCTTCGCGAAAACGAAGAGAAAATCGCTCGGACACTTGTCGAGGAGATGGGAAAGTCTCTGCCGGATGCGCGGGCTGAGATGAAGCGCATCTTCGAGAACATCGAAGTTGCCTGTAGTATGCCTGTGCTGCAGCAGGGTGACAAGTTGATAGGTGCATCATACGACATTGACGGCGAAGTAATTCGGCTGCCGCTGGGTGTTTTTACAATGATAGCACCGTTTAATTTCCCGGCAATGGTTCCGTTCTGGTTTTTACCTTATGCTATTGCTACAGGTGATACCTATGTGGTCAAGGCCTCAGAGCAGGTCCCTTTGACAATGCAGTTGATTACAGAATGTATAGACCAGATTGGCCTGCCCAAGGGAGTTTTCAATCTTGTCAACGGAGATAAGGTCGTTGGACAAACCTTTATTGAAAACCCAATTGTAAAAGGTGTTTCACTGGTCGGGTTGACCCGAACGTGTAAAATCGTGTCCGAAAAGTGCGCTCAAAACCACAAGCGCTGCCAGGCAATGGGGTCAGCCAAAAACCATCTTGTGGCTATGCCGGATGCAAAGGTCGATGATATGCTTCGCAATATGATAACTTCCTGTTATGGTTGTGCCGGTCAACGCTGCATGGCGGCTTCGGCGATAATCGGCGTCGGAGACGAAATGTACAAAATTATCTGTGAAAAATTTATCGAAGCTTCCAAAAACGTTCTCGTTGCCAATCCCCTGGACCCCAAGGTGGCCGATGAGCCTATGGTCATGGGGCCGGTAATTTCAGCCAAGTCAAAAAAGTTTATTCTTGATATGATTGAAACCGGTATCAGAGAAGGCGCTACTCTGGCTCTCGATGGACGTGATATAGTTGTGCCAGGCTGTGAAAACGGCTACTTCATAGGCCCAACCGTATTTACCGATGTAAAGCCGGGGATGGAGATTCACAATACCGAGATATTCGGCCCGGTTGTAGTGGTCCTCAAGGCCGACTCTCTCGACGAAGCAATAAAAATCATCAATGACCATCAGTATGGCAACGGCGCATCGATTTACACTCAGAGCGGCTATTACGCTCGCAAGTTCAAGCTCGAAACAGAGTGCGGGATGATTGGCATAAATGTCGGCATCCCGGCACCCGTAGCGTATCTGCCTTTCGGCGGGATGAAAGCCTCACAGTTCTCAGACATCAAAGCTCAGGGCAAGGCGATTATTAACTTCTTCACGGAAGACAAAATTGTTACTGAGAGATATTGGCCCCAGAACAGTTAACCCCGTCCCTCGGAGGGGGGTTAAATTACTTAAATATACCAATCGTAACTTAGCTCAGGGGCATTATAAACTTCGGTAAAAGGTCGTCCCATCTCCTCACAAAGCGACCTTAATCGTCGCATTCGCTCATATCCAACGCCCCGGAGAAAATTATTTCGGGCAACAGTATCCAGCGTAACCGCCTCTTTCCAGACGGCCCTTCCTGCCATCACACCGCTGGCCCCTGCCTCACAGGCAATGCGCACCTGCTTTAAAAAAGTATCGTACGAAACACCGGCTGACAATAATACCCAGGGAACCTCACTCGTATCAGTCAGCTCCTCACATGCATCGCGCCAGATATTCTCATTTGGTTCGACCTTCACATCAACAGGAAACTCCGCTTTGAGAATATCAACACCCAACGGAACCAGCCGACGTGCAGTTTCAATTACCACTTTCCGTCTTTGTTCAGGCGGTAAAGGCCTATTCAAACCATCAGAAGTGCACGATAAAGGCTCAAGAAAAAAGGGAATGTCATATTGTGCACAATCCTGGGCTACTTTCTGAACAAGCCTTTCATGCTCGCTTGCTTCAGGCGCCTCCGGATGATAGTAAATCAACATTTTTACACCTGATGCCCCCATACGAACTGTCTTTTCAACAGACCAGTTTTCAATCAGACTTGTCGTAAGGTTTAAAGGGTCACCGGTCGAGCCGGTATCCAGAGCAACAATCAATCCGGTGTTACCGGGCATTGAGCCATCCGCCACACACTGCCCGGCAGCCGTTTCAGGGTCTAACAGAATCGCAGACGTTACCGGTGCCAATTGCCGTACAATATCTCTTTTAAGAGCGGTTAATGCTTCATTTGTCTTGCCCCAAGGCTTGCCCGCCTCTGGCGGGTGAAATTCTTTTCCCAGTGAAAGACGAAGCGGACCCCGATGGTCAATCGCAACGATAGAAAAAGTACCCCTCGAACCGGCGGTCTGCTGCAATCTCCGCCATTTACCAACCGTCATTTCCATATTCTTCTCCCGAAAGTCCGGCATTTCTGCCGGATACTGCCGACGACCTTCGCCCCGCACCAATTGAAATTCAGCCGTGCTGCTTCAAACCACGTGCAGGCACAGGGCTTTCACTGCGGGACAATTGGTGCGGGGCAACCTTCAATCAATTTTTTATTTTTCGTTCGTTAGTCGCGTTGTTCGGGTCTCTAATGGGGTGGACTGTGTATTAAAAGTAAAATCGCTCCAGCTTACTCTTTTGTTCCCATTCTTTGCGAGCCTTCTGAACGCTTTCCATCTCGCTTACTTCGGCAACCGGCACATCCCACCAGCTTTCATAAGCCGGCACACCCACATAACGGTCGTTCTGGATATAGATTACGGTGGTCCGGTCGGTTTTCTTGGATTCTTTGAACGCTTTAACAAAATCATCATAGCTCTTGCACTCAAAAACATAAGCTCCCAAACCACGGGCATTCATTGCAAGATTTACAGGCAGTGCTTCAACCTCACCTGATGTATCATCAGGAAGTTTGTTATTGATGGGGTAAGCATAACGTGTGCCAAATCCTTGCTGGCCCAAGGAACGGCTGAGTCCCCCTATACTATTAAAGCCCTGGTTATCCATCAGAACAATAGTAAGTTTATATCCTTCCTGTATGGAAGTAACAATTTCATTGCACAGCATCAGATAACTACCGTCCCCGACCATAACAATCACTTCGCGCTCAGGAGCTGCCATTTTGATTCCCAGCCCCCCGGCTATTTCATAACCCATACAGCTATAGCCATATTCAAGATGGAAATTCTTTGAATGTCGGGTACGCCACAACTTATGCAGGTCCCCCGGCATACTACCTGCCGCGTTAATCATGACCGCATCAGGTTCGCTCAATTCGTTGACCGCCCCAATCAATTCACCCTGACTCGGCAGAGGCTTATTACGAATCGCGTAAATTCGGTCCACTTCTTCCTGCCATTCTTTATGTAACTGTTGAGCCTTCTTCTGATAGCCCTTCTCGACATGGTAACCTTCCAGCAATCCGGTTAGCTCTTCAATAGTTACACGAGCATCCGCAACTAACGGCAAAGCGGTATGCTTATATGCGTCAAACTCAGCAACGTTAATATTGACGAAACGAACATCAGGATTCTGAAAGGCGGTCTTGCTTGCCGTGGTAAAATCGCTATAGCGAGTTCCAATACCAATAACCAGGTCCGCCTGATGTGCTATACGGTTTGCGGCAAAGTTCCCCGTTACACCTATCGCCCCCAGATTCAGCTTGTTATCATAAAGCAGACTGCCCTTACCCGCCATTGTTACGCCAACCGGAATACCCGTCTTCCCGACAAACTTTTTGAGCGCGTCTTCAGCTCCGCTGTAAATAACCCCGCCACCGGCGATAATCAAAGGACATTTGGATTGACGTATCCACCGGGCCGCTTTCTTTAGAGCTGTGCTGTCAGCACGATTGCGCGGAATGCTCCAGATACGTTTATTAAAAAATTCAACCGGATAATTATGTGCTTCTGTCTGGGTATCCTCAGGAAGTGAAAGAGTTACCGCCCCCGTATCAGCCGGGCTGGTAAGCACACGCATAGCCTCAGGCAATGCCGTTAATATCTGGTCTGCTCTGTTGATGCGGTCCCAGTAGCGACTGACCGGCTTAAAACAGTCACTTACCGATATATCCTCAGTTGTTTCAGATTCCAACTGCTGCAGAACCGGCGCTACATTGCGACGCGCGAATATATCACCCGGCAGCAACAACACCGGAAGATGATTTGTCGTCGCCACCGCAGCTCCGGTAATCATATTTGTCGCTCCCGGGCCAATTGATGAAAGACAGACAAACGTCCCCATTCGATTTTTCATCTTGGCATAAGCGGCCGAGGCATGCACCATCGCCTGTTCATTACGGGTCTGATAATAGCGAAACTCCGGATATTGCTGCAATGCCTGCCCTATCCCGGATACACAACCATGACCAAAAATACCAAAACACCCGGCAAAAAAAATGTGTTCCTTACCATCACGTTCTACATACTGCTTGGTGAGATACTTAATCAACGCCTGCGCCATTGTTAAACGAACAGTTTTAGCACTCATGATAAAACCTCCAATTCAATTGACTATTTACTATTTACTATTGACTATTGAAAAGAAAACGTCACTCAAATTCAATAGAAAATAATCAATAGTCAATGGTCAATCTGTCTTCTGTCCTCTGTCTTCTGTCCTCTGTTCTTATCGCTATTCAAGCCCTCCATAATCTTCGACAAATGCCATTACCTCTTCGTATGTAGGCATAAAATTGGCACAACCATGTTTGGTAACAACAATCGCTCCGCAGGCATTACCCATACGTGCGGACTTGTACCACCCCCAACCTTTTACATATCCATAAAGAAATCCGGCGGCAAAAGCATCTCCCGCCCCAAGAATATTTATCACTTCCACCGGGAAGCCCGGCGCATTGATGTGCTCGATTTGACCTTGTTGGTCCACTAAATGAACGCAAGCACCCTGACTGCCCTTCTTTTGCAATAACGCTTCCGGCCCCATCGACAGCATATTACGAATCGCCTGCTCAACATCCCCTCGAACCTGGGTATCCGAAACCGAATCTGTAAGCTCGATATGGCTGACATCCGTTAACATTGCAGCATTTATCTCATCTTCCGTTCCAATCACAATGTCCGCCAGCCGAAGCGCCGTACGCACCACCACGCCAAACGCCCTCGGGTCATGCCACTGGTCGGGGCGAAAATCTATATCAAGAACGACTTTTGTCTCCGCCTGGCGGGCCAGCTCAGCAGCAAATAATGTCGCACTGCGGCTCGGCTCCAGGGACAAATTCGTGCCGGCGAACTGAAATACTTTGCTGTCGGAGACCGGCGCCTTTAGAACATCATCTATCGTCAACGCAATATCAGCACAATTATCTCGATAATAGACCAGAGGAAAACTGTCCGGCGGCTCTATGCCAAGAACCACAGCGCTGGACCGCTTGCCGGGCTTTCGGCAGATAAATCGTGTCTCCACTCCCTCCTTTTGCAGAAATTTCAGGATAAAGTCCCCTACCGGATCCTGACCAAGCCCTGTTAATAAGACGGTCTTTAGCCCCAATCTTCGCCCTCCGACGCTGATATTCGTCGGCGAACCTCCAACGTACGCAGCAAAACTGGTAATATCCACAAACGCTGAACCAATATCATTACTATAAAGGTCGATTGATGAGCGTCCCATGTGAAGCGTGTCGTATATCCGTTCAGTTTCACTCATATAATACTCCTGTAAAAAACGACTGATACGAAATCCCGAGCGTTTTAATATAACGGAAGCCGTTCGTCTTTTCGCTTATAAGTATCTTTAACCCAGGTATATTTTGGGTCATCCCGATTAGCAAACGTCTGGGCGCTGCCCGCCAATACATTCAAATAGTAGGTTGTATATCCCGGCGCACTAACTACAGGATGATAACCTTCCGGCACCAGAACGGCACAGTTATTTTCCGCCCGAACCAGAGCGTCAATTGGATAACCCGCCTTATGAAGCGGTGATGTTTCATCGGTATATACCCGCTGGTAGGCATAACCTTCAGGCTTGTCTATTTTATAAAAATAAACTTCTTCCAGGTCGGATTCGGTGAGATTACCTTCATCATCTTCGAGATGGACATCGTGCTTGTGAGGCGGATAACTGCTCCAGTTGCCGCCGGGAGTATAGACCTCAACCAGCACCAGACGATGAACCGGTGAGCCTGATGGCAGCAAATCATTAATCTGACGGCTAACGTTATCGCCTCCCCGCACCGAAATCGCCACATCTTCAGGCCTAATCAGCCACGGCTCGTGGTCCTGGTCGGTCGGTACCCAGGCTACAGCATACTCACCGCTTTCCTCGGCTGTAATAGTAAACTCACTGTGCCGGGGTAGATACAGTGCGTGAGCCGCACCTTCAAAAACATTCTTACGGCTGCCAATCCCGGACCACCGACCGCGATTTGAACGAACCGTATAGCGCCCATTTAAATTCACAATAACCAGCTCGTTCTCGCCGGTTGCAAATGACCAGCTCTGATTGGCTGAAAGTCGTCGGGCCTGAAATGAAATATATTCCCATCCCGCCTGTTCCGGAGTAATGGACAAAATCAAATCCGGGTCATCAGGAAAAACGCCGGGCTTCAATAAAATATTATCCGCTGTATATTGCAATTATCAAACTCCCTGAATATTTTATACTCGATATATCATTATACGAAACAATCCCCCATACGCCACAAAAACTAATACGAGTTAGACCCTTTGGGCTTCCAGCCTCCAGTTTCTGCCGTAAGGCATCCTGTGGAGTATCGATGCTTGCTCTGGAAACTCGAATCTCGGAATGTTAAACTTTCTGCCCGCGGTGTTTTATGTTAAAATTCTTTTAAACACCCTTGGTTGTAAATAAAGAGATGGAACGATAAAAACGTAGGAGTATAAGCTATGAGGAAAGTTATAGGTATAATTGCGCTGGTTGTGGTAGCAGCGGTTTTTATCACCGTTGGAATCGTTCGTAAAGGGAGCAGCCACGAGGAACGTCGTATCGCTGTAATTCCAAAAGGGACATCTTCGGTCTTCTGGGAGTCGGTGCGCGCAGGAGCACAAAAAGCAGGCAAAGAATTGGGCTACGAAATTTCCTGGAACGGCCCGGAGCTTGAGAGTGACAGGGAAAGACAAATACAGATTGTCGAAGATTTTATCGCCCTTAAAGTTGCGGGTGTTGTTTTAGCGCCCAATGGCAGTGATGCACTCGTGCCTAAGGTGGAAGAAATGTTCGCTAAGAACATACCCTGCGTAATTATCGACTCGGAAATCAATACGGACAAGTATGTTTCGTTTGCGGCTACCAATAACTATCAAGGCGGCGTAATTGCAGCACGGCGAATGGGAAAGATTCTCGACGGAAAAGGTAAGGTAATCGTGATAAAGTTTATGCCCGGTTCAGGCTCGACTACCAATCGCGAAAACGGCTTCATTGATACCATCGAGAAAGAATTTCCTGATATTGAAATAGTGGACACCAAATACGGAATGGCCACCGTGGAGACGGCTTTGCAGGCAGCCGAAGACCTGCTGACCAAACACACCCAGCTCGATGGTCTTTTTGCCTGCAACGCCGGTACTTCCGTCGGCTCGGCACAGGCGCTGCAGAGTCAGGGTCGAACCGCGGATATAAAGATGGTCGGTTTCGATGCAGAAGAGACGCTCCTCGATAAGCTCAGGTCGGGAGTGATTGATTCATTGGTTGTGCAGGACCCTTACAAAATGGGATATATAGGCGTCAAGACACTGGTTGACAAAATAAATGGTAAAGAAGTACCCAAATTGATAGATACAGGTGTTGAGCTGATAACCGTAGAACGCTTAGAGGAACCTAATATCAAGGCTTTACTTAATCTGCAATGATAGAAACTACCCAAAGAAGTCGATTGTCAGGCCCAGAAATTGCATTGCGTATGAATGGAATTTCTAAAAAGTTCGGCCCCGTGCAGGCCCTTTCTGATGTCAGTTTTACAGTCCGTCGGGGCACGGTCCACGCTCTTGTGGGTGAAAACGGCGCCGGCAAATCTACTTTAATGAAAATTCTGGCAGGCGTTTATCAACCCGACAGCGGTACCATCGAAATCAACGCCAAGCAAAAAGTGCTCTCCAAACCGGCCGAAGCTCTCGCAGCCGGAATATCGATGATATATCAGGAGCTAGACCTGGCGGAACATTTGACAGTGGCGGAAAATGTATTCCTGGGTATGGAGCTGCCGGGAAGGCTGCCTTTCATAATGGACCAGAAAAAGATGACAGCCAGGACGGCTAAATTAGCACAGCGCTTTAACTTTAAAATCAATCCGACGGCAATCGTAGAGAAACTCCCAATGGGAGATTGCCAGATTGTTGAAATCCTTAAAGCCTTGATGCGCAATGCATCGATTATTGTTATGGATGAGCCAACATCGTCTCTGTCTGAAACTGAAGCAGAAATGCTTTTCGAGTTGGTAAAAGCTCTACGTCAAAAGGAGCTTTCCATTATCTATATCTCCCATCGGCTGGAAGAAATTGTGGGATTGGCGGATGATGTCAGCGTATTGCGGGATGGCCGGATGGTCCATTCCGGGCCGATGGCTACACTGGATATTCCCAAAATTGTCCACTATATGGTTGGAAGAGAGTTGAAGGATTTTTTCCCCGCCCGAAATATCAATATTGGAGAAACTCTTGTCAAGGTCAGAAACCTCTCTTCTAAAAATGGGGTAGAGGATATTTCTTTCGATATTCGAAAAGGTGAAATTGTGGGAATGGCAGGACTCATCGGCGCCGGACGAACCCAGGTCGCCCGTGCACTGTTTGGAATCGACAGAAAAACTTCCGGTACCATTGAGCTTGACGGACGCCGGTTAGAGATTAACTCACCGACTGACGCCATAGCAAATCATATCGCATTTTTAACCGAAGACCGCAAACGCACCGGATTATGCCTGGAGCTTCCTTGCAGTTGGAACATAACCTTGCCGAACTTAGTCGAAATAGGTATGAAGAACATCATCAAACCCCGCCAGGAAAGCAAAATAGTAACAAATATTGCAAAAAGGATTTCCATCAAATGGTTGGGACCGCAAGCACCTGTTGATTCCCTTTCCGGCGGGAATCAGCAGAAAATTCTTATCGCACGCTGGTTATTAGCCCAGTCGAAGTTTATGATTTTTGACGAGCCCACGCGCGGTATAGACGTCGGAGCAAAAAAAGAAGTGTACTCCATCCTTAATGAGCTGGCCGGGGAAGGCAAAGCAATACTATTTATATCATCCGAATTACCAGAGCTGTTCGGAATAGCCGACCGTATCTTAGTGATGCGCCGGGGCAGATTAGCGGGAAATGTAAATCCCAAAAAAACCACTCAAGAAGAGGTTATGCACTTGGCAGCAGTGGAGGCCTCTCTCCGCAAGGAGTCCTTAGGACAATGAGTAAATTGGTCAGGCAGTTACTGCCCTTTGGCAGTCTAATATTGATAATCTGTATCCTCTCAGCCCTGAAACCGGATACCTTCCTCACAACGGATAATTTCCTGAACGTATTGCGCCGCTCAAGTGTGAACGGCATTATAGCGGTGGGAATGACAGCGATTATCATTTCCGCCGGCATCGACCTATCCGTAGGCTCGATGATGGCTCTCAGCGGTATGGTCGGTGCCTGGGTGATGCTCGTAATCGGCGGCACCAATCCCCAGGGAGCGGCCCTCGTTGTCGGCACTTTTGTTGGGATTGTTATGGGCCTTGCCTGTGGCTTCCTCAACGGCCTGCTCATTACCAAGCTCAAGCTGCCTCCATTTATTGTAACCTTAGGCACAATGAGCACTTTTCGCGGGATTTCTTACGTTATGAACGCAGGTAAACCTTATAATATACCCCATTACAAGTACCTTAATGAGGGAATTGTTCTTGGAGTCCCCATTTCCGTTTTGATTTTTGCTGTTATTATTGCCCTTGCAGGTCTTCTGTTAAAATACAGTCGATTGGGGCGCTATACCTATGCTATCGGCTCAAATAGGGTAGCAGCCTTTCATGCAGGCGTGAACGTGGATGCTTACTTGATACGCATTTATGCCCTAACAGGTCTGGTTGTGGGTATAGCCGCAATGATTACCACCAGTCGAGCCGTCTCAGCGCAGCCTACAGCCGGTGTTACCTTGGAGCTTGACATAATTGCCGCAGTAGTGATTGGCGGCGCGAGTCTGTCCGGCGGCAGGGGAACAATAATCGGCACATTAATAGGAACGCTTTTAATAAGCTTTTTGCGAAACGGATGTACCCTGTTAGACATCTCCACTAACGTTCAGCTTATAGTGATTGGTGCCATAATCATTATAGCCGTTGCGGTTGACCAATTAGCACGCTCCAGAGCCGCGGCTGGACGAACTGAGTAAACGCATAGACTCCTCCTGCTCGGCTTATCATTCGGGGTTAAAAGTAGATTCATCCCATCTCGTCTTTATCTTTGCTAATGTGCATAACGGCATCAATCAACTCATTGGGGCCTACGCAGTATCCCTTACGGGAGATGCGGCAAATTATCTTGCCCGTGACGCCGAGCTTCCTCACTCATCAGTTTTACTAAATCCTCTTTGACATCTTCTGACAGGTCCGACGGTTCGTAGCTTTCCAGTAATTTTCTCACTTCACGACAAGCCCGCTGCTCGAGCGTTAAAGCGCCTTCTTGTTCCCATCGTAACCTGTGGGCACGGTCTATCACGGGTCCAGGGAAAAAGTGTTCCTTCTCGAGGTAGCGCCGAGTATGTTCGCAGATAAGCAGATGTTTTTCTCTAAGCAATTCCTGAAATATCCCCAGTGCCGGGAAGTCCTCTCTCGGCTCAATTCCAGCAATCAATCGAAAGACCATTCCGCATATCTCATTGTCCACAACAAGTTTTTCAACAGACAAGCAGCTTTCAAAATCTAACATACCTGGGCCGGATATATTGTTAATCCCAGATAGCGCAGCCAGTGCCGCACCCATCCCACTTTCCAGACCTGCCTGGGTGTCCAATTCTTTGGAGTCGCTCAAAGAAATGTATGCCTGGGTAGGCAGGTGGAGGTGCTTACCGATTTCATTATAGGCACAGTCTAACATCATTGTCTCAATGGCACCCATCGGCGTGGTTTCATATCGGACATCAAAGATGGCCGGTGAGCCGCCGTAGAGAATAGGGGTGCCGGGATTGGCTGTCTGGCTGATGACAACACCACTAAGAGTTTCGGCGGTATGCTGAACGAGCGTTCCGACAAGAGTAACCGGCGCTATGAACCCGGACAACGGCATGGCGACGAGCTCCACAGGAATAAAGTATCGGGCGCAATCCAGCAAGTTTTGCGCTATTGTATCGCTCCATTTCAAAGCAGAGGTAGGACAGCAGGAAAAGATTGTAAACGGCTTTTCTTTGAGAGCTTCCGAGGATTTTCGAACAGCAAGCTGAAAATCTTTCATTACGTTGAACGATTCGATTGTAAAAGCACCCGTAACTATGGGCTTTTTGCCGTAAAGAAGACTAAGAAAGAGCCGATAGCTGTCGGAAATCCTTTCGGGTACATCCGCAGGTATCAAAGCCGTACTCGTTGAGGCGATATAATCGAGCTGCTCAGCCACTTTCACAAAGTTGACATAATCCGCAGTAACAGGCCTGCGTATTTTCCTTGCTTGAGAATCCAGTATATGCAGAGCGGTTGAGCCGGGTGTAAAATAAACATTGCAACCGGAGAAATCATGTGTTTGCTTTCCGGTGACGTCGTACAGCTTAAATGATTTGGGAGCGGTGTTCAGGGCCTTGTCAATGATGTCCGCAGTGAGGACTGTATGACTTTTTTCCATATCAATCCGGCAGCCGCACTCCGAGAGCATGGTCAGAACCTTTTTGTTGTGAATCTCGACTCCGAGCGTGCACAATATGTGGATTGCTTCGGAAACAATCTTTTCGATTAGTTCGTCGGTCAGGAATCTAATAGTTGGTCTCACCCCGTTAGAGCCTTTTCCTTTCGCCCCCGCGTCTTCCTGTCGGAAGACAGGAGGGGGGGTCTCACCGAAATGTTCTTTCGATAGCACGGCTCTACTCGAAAATGAGCGTGCCGAACTTGTCAAACTCGTGAAAACTTGTTCCGACCCTGGCCCAGTCCCAGCTTGTCGTCTTGCCGTCATCGTAATCAACGCGATAGAAATTGGCACGCCACCGTGTTTTCGGCTGCGGGGGAACGTTTTGCAACGGTTTGAGCAAGTCGTACGGAACAAACACCTCGGCCTTCCAGCCCTCCACGCGGGCGCCCGACTGCTTTGAGCCGCCAACGACCGTGGTGGCCTTCTGTGTCTTCCGTTTGCCCTCGTAGTGCCACGGACGCCAGCCGAGAAACTCACCGCCGAAATTGGGGATGAGAATCGGCAGCTCGAAACCCAGTGGCGAAATCTCGTATTCGAAATAGACCGGGTACCGCTCGTCAGGCCACAAGAAGAACTCAAAAACGTCCTCCTTCCACAGGTCGAGAAAGTCCTCATTCATTGTGGCCGTGAGCACGCGGTCCTCGGCCTCCATAAGCACGTACAGTCCGCTCCGGGAATAGAGCATTTTTACCCGCGTCCGATACTGATGACCGTCGGCGGTACGCAAGCTAAGCGGCTCCCAGGCGGCCTTCTCCCACGCGGATGCATCGCCCCTGCCGCTTATGATGAAATCTTCCGTTCGTTGGAGCCGGAGCACCTTGGCAGCCGGTTCTTCTCTGGCCACCTCCTGCGTGAATACCCCCGAACACCCGCAAGCCACCACGGCCAGAACCAGGCCCACAAATACACGCATCTTCACGATGATTCCTCACTCAACTATCCACATTGTTACTGACTCCTGGTCTTTCACAAATACGCGGTTGCCCGAGATTACCGGATGCGCGTATGTTGGCGTATCGGCTACCTTGACCTTGGCCAGCTCCGAATATCCACTGTCACCGGGCTTGAAGACAATCAGTTCAGAGTTGCTGGGCAGGGCCAGCAGACAAGAGCCGCCATCGAGAATAGCCGTGAAGCCGCCGCGATCTCTCTGGGTTGCATCGGTCCAGGCGGTCTGTCCGGTCTTGGCGTTGATACAAAAGAGATTGCCGCTGTCGGACAGACCAAAGAGTAAACCATCTTTAAGGACTGGCGTATTGAACTGCACGCCCAGTGCCGGGTTGCTCCAAAGTTCTTTGGCGGTAAAGCCTTCTCCCTGCTTTTCTATCTTTACGGCCTTGGTACCACGACCCTTCGCGGCATAGAACACAGTTTGGCCATCCACTATTGGGGTGGCGGCGTTGTACGCCATCCTCTGAGGTATGGACGGAAGCTGCCAAAGGAGTTTGCCATCGGCTACGCCAATCCCCACGATGCTTTTCTCGGTCGGCGTGGCAATCTGCTTTATCCCCCCTACTGTCAACAGAACGGGCGAGCCGTACTCCGGACCCTCATCGGCCCACCGCCATTTCTCGTCGCCGGTAGCCAGGTCATACGCAATGATTGCCCCGTTACCCTGTCCGCCGAGGTGCGCAATGCACATCCCATCTGTAATGATAGGCGACATCGCTGTGAAGAACTGAGGCACTACCTTGGGGAACGGGTCTTTGCGCCAGACGAGCTTGCCGGTGGCGGCGTCCAGGCAGGATAGCACTCCGCCGACACCGATTGTAACAACCTTTCCATCCGCCACCGCCGGTGAGCTTCTCGGTCCCGGGTGCCGGGCGGGCGCTCCGGTCACGGCCTGCGCCGCATACTTGTCCCGCCAAAGCTCTTCTCCGCTGCCCGCATCTAAGCACAGGGTAACCTCTTCGTCGCCCTGTCGTGTGAAAACATAGAGCTTATCGCCAACCAGGGCCGGTGTTGCATCGCCCGTGCCCACCGTCGTTTTCCACTTTTGCGTCAGCTCCTTTGGCCATTCCTGGGGTGCCGCGAATCCACTTACTTTCCCATCCCGATTAGGTCCTCGCCACTGCGGCCAATCCTGCGCGAAAACACTGCTTGCGATGAGCAAAATCACACAGCACATCATCACGGCCCTCGATTGATTTGTGTTTTTCATAGTAACCTCCATTTCGTTTCCTGCTGAGAAACCCGCACCGAGCTGCACACACAGCAGCAGAATATCATTGCGGGCTTATCGATTAAACTCTAATCCGCTCCGGACGATGTGTCAATATTATTTGCTCAAAAAAATTAGAGGAAATCTTCCTCAATCTTCTTGATTGTTCTGGGAAAACAAGGGGGTTCATCCTAAAAATTCTATCCTTGTTTATTTGACGCCAACAGTCTTCTATGTTACACTCCTCTTGCCGCTCTGGTAAGAAAACGCATCTCTGCCTGCGTTACCCACTTTGCTGTCCGGCATATCTGCCGGACGAGCAGGTGCAGGCAGGTTTTATTGGCTGGTTACGGTTCTGCCTGACTTTGAAAATGGAATTGGAGAAATGATTATGACTGAGCTGAAAAGAAAACAATCCAGAGCGATATCGAGACGCACGTTTTGCCGGTCGGCGATTACCGCAGCCGTGGTGCTTCGCTTCACCAAGTTATCCGCCGAGGCATCCGAGATGAAAAAGACAGTCAAATTCTACAAGAACCTGGGGCACGGTCACATCGGCGTCAAGGCCAATCAGCAGCAGGCGCTCGAGTATGCGGTGAAATACGGTTTTGACGGCATCACTCCCGACCTGGGTGAATTCGAGAACAAATCCACGACCGAGATTCGCGAATGGGTGGCGACAATGAATGAAAAGGGCGTTCGATATGGCACCGCCGGCCTGCCGGTCGAATTCCGCAGAGATGAAGAACAATTCCAAAAGGAGCTTGCGCGGCTGCCCAGGCAGGCAAGTATTTTACAGCAATTGGGCGTGAAGCGAATGGCTACCTGGATTACGCCCGGCCACAGAGAGCTGACATACCTGCAAAATTTCGAGCAGCACAAAAGACGCTTCCGCGAAGTGGCAAATGTGCTTAGAGACAGTGACATCCGGCTCGGTCTTGAATTTGTCGGGCCCAGAACCTCCCGCATGCGATACCGTTTTCCTTTTATCTGCACTCAGCTCGATATGATGGAATTAACTGAGGCAATCGGCACAACAAACGTAGGGCTTCTGCTGGATAGCTGGCACTGGTACACCTCACACGGGACGGTGGAAGAGCTGCTCCAGTTATCGAATAAAAACGTCATACACGTCCACGTCAACGATGCTCCGTCGGGCATCCCGGTTGATGAGCAAATCGATAACCGGCGCAGACTGCCGGTAACCACGGGGGTAATCGATATGAAAGGTTTCATCAATGCCCTGGTGAAAATCGGCTATGATGGCCCTGTGGAGTGTGAACCCTTCGAGCAGGAACTGCAAAAGATGGAAGATGACGCAGTGCTGCAGAAGACAATCGAATCGCTTAACCGCTTGTGGGAGCTGATTACGCTTTGACCAGGCTATGAAAACGACTACCAAAACCATACAATGCGAATCCGGCATATCTGCCGGGCGCAGGATACTGTGTATAAATATTGTGAAAGGTTACCTGCTATGAATAAAAGCATTTGTTATGCCCTGGTTTTCTTTGCTTTATTGACCACTCAAAGAGTGGCAGCCTCAAAGCCGAAGGCTTTGGGGATGGTGAATGCAGGAAAAGCCATCCCCAAGCTGCGCTTGGGGCTGCCACACACCGCCAATCCTTATATTGGACACTGGGCGTTGACTATTCCCGGCGGAGATGCCGGCTGGCTGGGTGTTACCCAGGAAAATGGGTATCTGGACGCAAGTATCCTATGGGGCGGCGGAAGTGTGGTTCCGGTGGATAGTGTCTATCTGGACGGCGATACCCTGAACGTTACACGCCTTCGTAAGGTCGAACGCAAAGATGCAAAGGGTGAAGTTATCCGAACGCATACGTTCACGGAAACGATTATTGCGAAGGTTTCAGGGGATACCCTGCGTTTGACACAAATCCGGCCTCGCTCAAATGGAAAGGGCGTTGACCGGAGTGAATTTACCGGCAAACGCATTCCTCCGCTGCCCCCGAAGCCGGACCTGTCCAGAGTCAAATACGGCAAACCAATCGTCCTGTTCAACGGAACCAATCTGGACGGATGGAAGCTGACCAATCCGGGGCAGACCAATGGCTGGTCGGTGGAAAATGGGGTTCTTGTCAATAGGCCGGTTCAGCAGAAGGGCAAACGTCGTATTTCTTATGGCAACCTTCGCACCGTAGCCGAGTTCGAGGATTTCAACCTGAAATTTGAAGTGAACGTTCCCAGGAAGGGCAACAGCGGGGTTTATCTGCGAGGTATCTACGAGGTTCAGGTCAGCGATTCGTACGGCAGAAACCTCGATTCGCACAACATGGGGGCTATTTACAGCCGAATCAGACCCCGTGTAAGTGCTGAGAAGCCAGCCGGGCAGTGGCAGACTATGAACATCACCCTCCTGGACCGCCACGTAACAGTGGAGCTGAACGGCAAGGTTATTATTGACAATGAGCCCCTTCTGGGCTGCACCGGCGGCGCGCTGTGGTCGGATGAATTCAGACCCGGCCCCATCTATCTGCAAGGCGACCACACGGCCATAGAATATCGGAATATCGTTCTTACACCTATCATCAAACCCCCTTAGGATAATTCGAGCACCATAGCGGCTTGCTACGCGTTTCGAATTGTGAGAGGGTTTGGCCGCGACAGAGAAAAGGAGACAGAAGACAGATTGACCATTGACTATTTTCTATTGAATTTGAGTGACGTTTTCTTTTAAATAGACAAATAGTCAATTGTAAATAGAAAATAGTCAATTGCAAGATTGTGCCCATAAAAGCGGGTGCGCTGTAAGGCGTCCGGCAATTCTGTCGGACCGCGCTTGGTGCTGCCGCCCGGCGGCTTCGTCGCGTAGCATCGGCAGTTCTCGGCCAGGAAAAATACCTGACAACCGCTCAAAAAAAAGGAAGCAGTATTGTAGGGTGGGGCTTGCCCGCCAATCAGCGTGGCGGGCTTGCCCCACCAACTTCGTCTCGGTGGGCTAAAGCCCACCCTACCGACTTTAAAAAGGAAGCAGAATATGGACAGGCTTGGTGTGGGGATTATTGGTTGTGGCTCGGTAGCAGAGGAATATGTAAAGGCCTTTCAGAAAAACAACCGCTCCGAAGTGCGTGCCCTGGTCAGCCGAAATCGTGCAAATGCAGAACGGTATCGTGACAGGTATGATTTGAAGTGTGCTATTGAAAACGATGCCTCTAAAATGCTTCAGCAGAACGATGTGGACATCGTTGTAGTATGCACGCCGCACAATGTTCATACGAAATACGTGGTCGCTGCCGCAGAGGCCCACAAGCATATTATAATCGAAAAACCCGTAGCATTAACTCCAGAAGACTTGCATAAGCAGCAACAAGCCGTCAGAAAGAATAAGGTCAAAACGATAGTAAGTTTTGTACTGCATTGGAATCCACTACTGATGACCATCGACCGCCTAATCGAGCAGGGTGTATTCGGAGACATCTTTATGGTCGAGGTGGACTATATGCACCGGATATGGATGACTCCTGAAGAGAAATGGTATGCCAGCCGGGAACAGAGCGGAACGGCAATCTTAACCGGAGGCTGCCATGCGATAGATGCGCTCCGCTGGTTCGCCCGTAGCGAGGTTGAACAAGTCTGTGCCTATCAGGTAAAAACTGAAAATCCCATCGAATATCCCGGTACAATTTCAGTCAACGTTAAATTCAAAGATGGCAAGATTGGTCGCAGCACAACGACCTTCGACGCCCAAATGCCTTATAGGTTTAACATCGGGGTCTATGGGACGAAGGGCAGCCTGCGTAACGATGAACTTTTTGCGCCAGGGCTTTTTCCCGGACAGAACAATTTTCTAAAAATCCCCTGCATCCTGCCGGACAGTCCTGACGTCGCCCATCATCCTTTTGAGGGTGAAGTTTCACACTTTCTTGATTGCATAATTGACAACCTGCGACCGTTCCCCGACCTGGACGATACGGCCTGTACCCACGCTGTGTGCTTTGCGGCAGACCTCTCGGCGCAATCGGGCAAGCCGGTAATGGTTAGTAACCTGGTAGATAAATCGTGAAGTACTGTTTTTCCTTAAAGGCAAGAGCAAAAAATATCACGAGTAGTCCGGCAGATTTGCCGGATTCCGCCTTATAATGAGAAGTATAGACTTCGACCTTCATAAAAAAGCAGAAATGATTACAATCTCAGGCACACTTTCAAAAGGCTGGATGGCCAAAGTTCTGGGCGTAAAGTTTGACCGCGATTACTACTTTAAGCCGGACAAACGCCGCACCATTGATTCTCTATGCAATGAATACGCATTTGAACACTTCGGCGGTATGCGGCTTTTCTATTCGGAGTCCAATCTCGGACAGTTCGATTTTTGGGACAAAGACCAGATTCAGGTTGGCGGTATCCAGCCTAATATGATTTTGGGGATGTTGCTGGGTGCCGATTTTATCCCTCAGGATGATAAAGACGCCGACATCACGCCCGATTGTCTGTCAGGCATAGAGCCTTGCGACCTGCCCAGGCCTGAGAGCCTGCTCGCTCATCCGCTAATTAATCTTTTCGACGAGCAGATTCGCCGCGTGCAGAGAGACTGCCAAAAACGGTTATGTCCTATACCCCCCTTTTTCTGGGATATTTCCGGACGTGCCGCAATACACGGAGCTATGACCTCTGCTCAGAAATTTCTTGGTGAAACTATCTTTATAGATATGATGACTAAACCCCGGCAATGTATGGAAATTATGAGTTGGATTAGCGATGTCTATATTGTTCTTTGTCGGCACTTTTCGGAAATAGCCGATTTGCCCATAACTGAGGTTCACATAGGTGAATGTTCATCCTGCATGGTCAGCCCCCGGATGATTGAGCAGTTTGTTGTGCCGGTAGCTTCAAAGATTGGTCTGGAGCTCGGTCCTGTTCGTCTTCATTCCTGCGGCCCCAGCACCAATCACCTCAAGGCATTTTCCAAAATTGTAAACCTTCATTCTCTCGACCTTGGTGGTGACACGTCACTGGGCAGGGTTAGAGAAGTATTTGGAAAAGAAATGCTGATAGGTGTCTCTCCATTGCCGAATGATATGTCTGCGGAAAGTACAGACCCGATATTGCAATGGGCCAAAGGCATTCTTGAAGAAAACAAGGGGGGCAACCTCGAATATATCTATCACCTTGAACCCGATTACAACGTCAATACTATTTACGCCCTGACCGACTTTGTTATGTCCGTCAGGCCTGCCGGACTGAAAGGGATAGAAGATGACTGAAAAGAATTTCCGGTTTATAAGCGCTGCGATTTTAGCAGCGTTGTTCCTTACAGCTCGCGTACACGCCGAATCAAGACTCCAGTTTCCCGGCCTGCCGCAATCCGGCAAATCTGCCGGACTGTGGACTGCACCGGGTGATGCTCAAGGCAAAATATACAATGATGAGCTCATTTTACAAAACGAGCTGCTCTTATGCGCCTGGGGTGTGTTCGAAGGGCATCTCAAACCCCGATACGTCACAAATAAGCTCACCTCGAATACAATACAGATGAAAGAAGCTGAATGTTTTCAATTCATTTTTGACGGTAGGCAGGTTACAAAAGCCTCTGATTTGAAGGTCCTTGGCAAGCCCGACTTAAAGAGTCTGAAACCAAACATAGAGTCGTGCCGATTGGCGGAACGCTCTGGCGGCAAGCAAATCTCTGTTACATTAGCCTCTTCGAACAGTAACCTCAAAGTCCAATGGCGTGCAATCTTACGCGATGGCTCAAACTACATACGGCAGGAAATAACCCTGACCGCAGTAAACAAGCCAATCAAAGTAGAAGAAATGGTTTTGCTGGAGCTAAGCGAGCCGAACGCAAAAATAATGGGCACTGTGGATGGCTCGCCTGTGGTAGTGGACAACATATTTTTTGCTTACGAGCATCCCCTATCGAAAAGTCAGAAATCGCACCAAAACTCGAATGTTTTTAGGTGCTTTCTGCCTTACAGCACTTTGCTCAAGCCGGGCGAGCCAATCGTGCAAAGTTCGGTCATAGGCGTTGTTCCAAATGGCCAACTGCGCAGAGGTTTTCTGTATTACGTTGAGCGTGAGCGGGCGCACCCATACAGGCCGTTTCTTCACTACAATAGCTGGTACGACATCGGCTACGGCGCGGATAAAATACTGGAGCACGATTTTCTTGAGGTTGTTAAAATATTCGGAAATGAGCTAATCAAGCAGCGAAAGGTAGTAATAAATTCATTCGCTTTAGATGATGGTTGGGACGACCCCGCTTCGCTCTGGCGTTTTCACGAGGGCTTCCCGAACGGCTTTTCAAACCTGCAGAAGGCGGCAGAAAAATATCACTCCAACCTCGGAGCCTGGCTCTCCCCTTTTGGCGGCTACGGCAAAGCCAAAGAGGAAAGGCTCAAATACGGTCAACTGCAGGGCTTCGAGACAAACAAAAGCGGATTCTCACTTGCAGGCAGCACATATTATAATAGGTTCCGTGATGTGTGCTTGAAAATGCTTCGTGAATACGGATTAAATTACTTTAAGTTCGATGGTATCGGCGTCGGCGGCAGACCCGCTGGAACCAACAGTGAATTCGCCCCGGATATGAATGCACTGCTGCGACTTATCAGCGACCTTCGCCGGGTTAAGCCCGATGTGTTCATAAACATTACAACGGGCACCTGGCCGTCCCCCTTCTGGCTGTGGTATGGCGACTCTATCTGGCGCGGTGGCTCGGATTGGAGCACTCTCGGCTGGGGCTCGAAACGCCAGCAGCAAATCACCTATCGTGACAAGGAAACTTACCATAACGTTGTCGTCCGCGCGCCGCTTCATCCGCTCAATTCGCTTATGACCCAGGGTGTTATGTTCGCCAATCACGGCCTGCCGGATGAGAGCGAGGGCCTGGCGGATGATATACGAGCATTCTTCGCAAGCGGGACAGATTGCCAGGAATTGTACATCACACCATCTCTGATGCGACCGCAGGACTGGGACGCTTTAGCCGAGGCTGCGCAGTGGTCTCACAGCAATGCGGATGTGCTGGTGGATACGCATTGGATAGGCGGCGACCCCGCAAAGGGCGAAATCTACGGCTGGGCTTCCTGGTCTAAGAAAAAAGGCATCCTGGCCCTCCGCAATCCGCTCGACAAACCCGGCTCCATCTCAATAGACATCGGCAAAGCCTTCGAATTGCCAGTGGATGCTGCAAAAAGATATTCTCTCAAGAGCCCTTGGAAAAAAGACCTGAACAACCCTGCGGTTGTGCTGACTGCCGGAGCAGAGCACACATTTGAACTAAAACCTTATGAGGTCCTGGTCTTTGACGCCACACCTCAGTAGGGGGCAACCCCATGTAGTTGCCCTGATATCCTAAAGCAGTCAATCTGCATTCAGGCTTTTTAATATCTTTTTGGCCAGAGGTTCTTTTATTCAGTATGACGGGGAACAGCTTCTATAACTCCCGTTTTTGGATTGATCCAGAGAGAGTGCGATGAGCCTTCTCTTTTCAAATAACATCCGGCTATCCTTAGCCTTTTTTCCAATTCTTTTCATTAGATTGCAATATTTTCCTGTATCGCATCTTTGGGTAAGCCGCGTCGAATATCTTCCAGCCGGTCTTCCAGTATAAGAATTATGGCCTTTTTAAGGCTTTCTTTCGCTTGTTCGATTGTCTCTCCTTGGCCGTTTGCTCCCGGAATCTCCGGACATATCGCCCAATAGCCTCCTTCCGGAGCACTTTCAATAATTGCCGTAAACTCACCTTTCATAATATGTCCTTTCCGTTTGTCAAATAACCGGCCGTATTAGGCCTTACCTGTACTCCCGCGCTTATTGCCCCTGCCTTGCTCTAACTAAGATTATCAAATTGCCGGCTGGTTTTCAATAATATTCCTCAAAAAGCGACGACTGGCACCTTAGCGATGCCTGTCCTCCGGAGCTTTAGCGAAGGTGGGAGCCTTGTCGAACGGGTTAAAGGGTGAGCGAAGTGGATGGTATTTCTCCGAACATCCAGCATCCAACTTTTCCTCGCTTTATTCACTTTAGCCACTTTAGTTTACTTTAATTCTTTAATTCACTAACTTTCTCCCACCACAGTCTGGTGCGGCTTGCTACGCGTTTCGAATTGTGAGAGGGTTTGGCCGCGACAGAGAAAAGGAGACAGAAGACAGATTGACCATTGACTATTTTCTATTGAATTTGAGTGACGTTTTCTTTTAAATAGACAAATAGTCAATTGTAAATAGAAAATAGTCAATTGAAAGCTTGTGCCGGCGCCGGTGACTTGGTCTTATGTTTGAATATCACAGAAACTCGTGGTGATGAGGCCACACCAGTTGTCTCCAACAAGGCTACCGACAAGATCATTTCCAGTGACTGTACAGGTACTGTAACTTGCGGTGATGATGGCAATGTAGTTGTCGCTTACGAGGCCGCCGACATCATGAATTACATTGACCGTCCCGGTGTTGTAACTTGTGGTGATGTTGCCTATACCTGCCTGATCCATATGGGCATAAAAGCCTATGATGCACCAGGCCAAAAACGAGACCAAGAAGGTGCTGCGACTTGAGCCGATTAGCACACTCAAAGATCGTATGCGTCGGATAGTTTAGGAGGAGAATGTTAAAGACGTTATCAAATACAGTCATGAAAAATCTGTTATTCGCCGCCTGGAAAAACTCCTCGCGGCCTAAAATCGGTCAGTTTGAGTAATTTAAATGTCCTGGTTTTTATTTTCTTTCTTATAGGAATCATTGAGTAACTTTGACACACTTTAACTGGCTTTGGTCTCGGATAAGGAGCTTTCCATTGGCAAGTGCCAACGGTGCCCAGTTTTGAGTTCGGAACATTCCAGCCATTTTGTCATCGCCAAGTTTTTCTCCAAGCAACTCTGCCGATGCAAGCGGCTTAAATCCAGATGGGTCAGGCTCTATAAGATACAAAGTCTTCGCACCGTCAGTAGCCAGAATCAGGCCATCGACCAGAATCATACTGCCCTTATTAAAATCAGGTGAACGTCCCGTTTTCCACATGATCCTGCCATCCATGCTCATACACACCAGGCCGTCACGCCTGCTATTGGTTCCGTACTGAGCATAGAAATAGCCGTTATGCAGTATCGGCGGTTTTGTCTGATCGCCAAATTCTTCGGTAGTAAAAAGTTCTGTTGTGCCATAGCTGCCGTCCGCCTTTTTCTCGACCTTTATCATCGTTGCGCCGAGTTCGTATCCACCAGCAACAAGCACTTTGTTGTCACCGGCATCAACAGCACTCGGTACTGAAATATGACATTTCCACCGCTTGTACTCCCAAAGGATTTTTCCCGTAAGGGGTTCTATTCCAACAATATTACCCAGAGTTTGAGGCAATTCCCGATGTCCAATAGGATTAGTAGATGAAATAACCATTACAACATGGTCTGTTCCGTCTATTTTCACAACTGAAGGACTTGCATATGATTCATTGCCAAGATTGGGCGTTTTCCAGACAATATCGCCTGTGAGTTTATTATAAGCTACCACACCGGCTTCCGGAGCCTGGGATAAAATAATAAGCAAATCACCGTAAACAAGGGGGCACTGCGTAATTGCCCATATCGGTAGCCGTTTGCCACCGAAATCCGTCCAGATATTCTTGTTCCAGACAGGCTTATGTGAGTTAATATCTATGCAATACAAATCACCGTTATGACCGCACGAATAAACATGATTGCCGTCCACAGTTGGCACACTTCGCGAGCCGGGAAACATAACACGTCCGGGGGCGTCGTATGCGAAATTCCAGAGTTCTTTACCATTTGAAAGGTCAAAACACCGAAGATTATCACCAACTTTGTCATCTCTGTCGAGTAAATAGACTTTACCGTCTTTGATCACGGATCCGCCAAATCCTCTGCCAACAGAAACAGTCCATAGCACTTCCGGCCCATTCTCAGGCCAGGAGCGCAAAAGACCTTTCTCCGGCGACGTCGAATTTCGATTCGGACCAAGATACTGTGGCCAATCTGCAGCCAGCGAGACACAAGTCAGTACTAACGTGATTATGAACGTCCGCCACTTCAGTGAGATTTCATACCGCTCTTTGTTCCAATACATGATATCTATCTCCTTATCCGAAATTTAACATTTTGCTCAGTAATCCGCATACTTTCAAGTTCCGTTGTAATTGTCACCAATCCGCTAACATTTACACAGGTTTCGTTACTTTGCTTTGACGTCGTAGCAGAGCAGTACATCCTGATCACGGATGTACAGTTTGCCGTTGGCAATGACCGGGTGCGGCCAGGCCGGCTGTTTGCTGCGGTCGGGTTGGTCGAAGCGCCCACATTCGGTGTATTGCTTCGGATTCGGCTCAATCAGGAGCATGGTACCGTTCTCCATGCGATAGTAAAGTCTGCCATCCGCCAGAGCCACTGAGCCTTTCGCCCGGCGCTCGCCGTTGCTGCGCTGGTCCCACAAAACCTTGCCGGTCTGGAAGTCGAGACAGACGAGGGCGCCACCCTCATTGCCGCCGCTGGCGCCATAGAGGTAACCATCAAGAATGATCATACCACCGTGGTGGTTCTGCATGTCGGTGGTGGCATAGATTTCTTCTGCCTTGACAGAGCCATCAGCATCCTTGCCGAGCTTCACCAGTCCTCCGCCCGCACCATAGGCCGAGGAAGCGAACACCATACCATCGTGGTAGATCGGCGTGGCGCAGATAATCCCCATGCCGTTGGCGGGCTTGTCATACTGCCAGAGGAATTTACCGTCGGATGCCGCGACCGAGATGAGCGTCCTGCTGGTGAGCTGTACGTACTGGCGCACCCCGTCGAAGTCGAAGGCGATGGCCGATGAATAGGCCGCTCCACCAGAACCGCCTCCGAAACCTCCGAAGCCACCCCGGCCGAGACCACCGGGGCCGCCACCCGAACCGGCCGGCATCTGGCTCATCATGCCTCCCTCAAAACCTTGATCCGGCTGCCAAACCTGGCCGCTCGAATCCGTAAATGGCGTGGACTGGCCGGCCTTGATCCGTATTGTCGTTGCGGGAGACACCGTACTCCCTGCCTGCGGCATGATTTCAATCGCGTTAATTGCCGGGTTTTCGACCTTGGGCGTAAAAACAATGCGAAACTCTCCGTTGGTCACTTCCACAGGCACCGTTTCGATATAGGCACGGTAGGGACCGCCGGCCTTTGCCCAAATGTCAAAGTCCTTGAATTCATGCCCCTGGACATTATAGGAAAAAACGCGCTGGCCGGGGCCGGTAATACCTTCGTAGGTCTCCGCAAAGTAGAGCTTCGCGAGATACTTGCCATTAGGAATCTTGCAGGAGAAAGCTCTCATCGCAAAATGCTCGCTCGCGAACAAGCTCGGATCTTTGGTTCCGGTGACTCCCGTAGCCGAACCACCGCCGCCTCCGCCGGGGCGACCTCGACCACGGTCGGCACCGCCGGGAGCACCTCCGAAACCAGCTGGACGGCCGCCGGGACCAGCAAAGCCGACGTCGGAACCACTGGGCACCTGGGCCTTCCAGATCGTTTTGCTGGTCAGCTTGTCGAGGGCAACCAGGGTCGCGTCTGCGCTGCCGGGAGTGCAGATGACCTTATCGCCATCAACGAGCGGTGATTCGCGGTAGCTCCACATGGGTACGCGCCCGCCAAAATCATCTGTCATGCTGAGTTGCCACACGATCTTGCCGTCTTCGACTTGCAGGCAAACCACATTACCGCCCAGGCCCTCGACATAGAGCCGTTCGCCATCGACTGTCGGCGTGCACGCGGGCCCCTCTCTTCCCTGCGACGGTCGCTGCGCGAAAGCCGGGCCAAGGCGGGTCACCCAAAGCTCCTTGCCGTCGGTCTCGGACAGGGCCCAAACGACTTCGTCCTCGCCACGGTTGCTCATGCCGAAGATCCGCCCGTCGGCAATGGACGGAGCGCTGTAGCCGCCGCCGAGTTTGTCGATCTTCCAGGCGAGCGGGGGGCCATCGTTCGGCCATTCCTTGAGCAGTCCCGTGTCTAAGGACTTGCCATCACGGTTTTGCCCGCGCCATTGCGGCCAATCCGCAACCAAACTGTTGCAAGCCACTACCATTAAAACTACTGTGGTCAACATTATTTTGATCTTCATTTTCTTCACTCCTAATAAATTATTATCCGGAATTTCCCATTTGAACGCTTAACAAACATAATTTTCTATTTAAGACATCAATAATCTCACCAAAATCTATCAAATTATGACCTTTTTTCACGAATCCATTTGGGAAATCCGGGGCAAAATCATTTCTTAAATTGTTGTAAAAAATTCGGAACTTCTTTCAAGATAAGGATTCTCCATGTGGACCAACAAACTCTACCCAACACTCTGTGTAACCTTCCGAATGTGAAGACGTTTGGAGAACCCGTTTTATTTCTTAGTTAAATCAAATTTTTACCATTTTATTTGAGGGATATACTTCAGGAAGTGTTGTTGGGCTATCTCCTCCAAACTATTTGCCCTCAGCAAAACGACACAGTATGATAACTTCGTTTAAAGGTCTGTGAAAAGTAGAAAGGCGTCCTGAACATAAGTTTAAATTTAATAGATATTTACAGATATGAAGATTTCTTTCTCATCGTCTACTTAATCCGTTAATAATTTTAAAACATTCAGATTTATGCAAAAAAATGGGGACAGTCACCTATTTTTATGTCTAAGCTATTAGAGAGAAAGGACACCCACCTATCTAAAATACGTTGATATTAGCGTAACGTCAGTATAAAATCAATCGTAGGATAGACTTCAGCCCATGCTATTTGCTTCAATTCACTTTAGCTCACTTTAGGCACTTTAATTTACTTTAGCTCACTACTCACCACTCACCAATTTCCCAATCCACTAATTCTCTAATCCCCTAAAATTTTTCTTGCCTTTTCCCCTCCTTTTTTGTTATTTTACGTTCCTAAAGGCCTTATGCGGACATTTTGAAGAGTTAAGTGAAATTAGATACCTTCCCTGAGCCCATTCGTCTACGCTTAGTGTGCACTTTATCGAATGTGCCTACCTTTAGACTGTACAGACAATAGACTTAACTCCTCCGGGTCCTTTAAGTTCGAGAAGTTTTTTTTCTTTTCTCTTGTCTTCCTTCACTTATCACACTCTTCACACGTTTCCTTTTCTTGGGACCATGAGTAACCACACTAATCGCCTCGGACACGTATCTAGTATAATTCACAATTTGCTTTAGATATCTCCCACAGGCTTCAATATCTACACTAGCCTTCACACGTCCCCTTTCCTTCGGGAGTGTCTCGAAAGCAACCCGCGCCCCCCCCATTAGCTTCATGACTAAAAAAAGCAACTCATCTAATTCTGCACTCGTTCTAAAGAGAAGCTCATCGTTCTGTAATAACGACAATTCAGTATAGATACGGTTTGTTGCGAGCGACATATGCGGAAAAATTTGAACATCGTTAACGGTATTGTCAATTTTCGCTCGCATAGGATCAATGATCTTAGGGAAGCTTATTCCAAAGTCGCGCCTAAGCTTCTCATCTTTGACGGCTTGTTTTAAGAATTCAATGGAGAATTCTTCTCCATTGTATTTCTTAGCAGCCTCTAATAGCATTTCCACTGGAATACGCTGATCGGCTCTCAATGTCTTTATCTGTTTCTCGACGTCTTTCACTCCAATCAAAAGATGAGACATGAGTCGAACAACTTCTTTAGGCACGCGTTTCACACTACCTTGAATATCACTTGAGTCAAGATGTGATAGAGTACTATCAAGCTTACCTTTTTCAATAAGCGATTTCACCTTTTCAAGATCCTTGGATACAGAAGGCTTTTTCTCCTCTTTTTCAACCATCTCAATTCCCCTTTAACTACCAGCTTTAGGTGGATAGTACTTCCACCTGTAATCCTGAACCAAGTCCTGCTGTTGAGTTAACTTCCCATAAGACTCTTGCAGTCTCTCCTCAAGGCTTGATTCCATTTCCTCAATCCTTGCGATCTGGGTCTGCAAGTACTCCCAAGTTGAAAGCTCAGACTCTCTTCTAACAATCGGCTTACTTTCAAACACAGGTCTCACTGCATAAGAAGTAACATCTTCAATCGAACGTTCTCCGATTTTGCTAAGAGAAGGAATCCTTGCTACCCGATGCACGAAGAACTCAAAAGCAAGAGGATTCTGATCAAATGCTTTGTCAATTGCATCTCCCAGATTCTCGAGACCGTGAGTATCGGCAGCAATTTGTAATATAACCTCCCACTTAACTATGCCTTCTCTTACTGTCTTTGGCAGATCGAAATAGATCTGAACTAGCTTTTGGATGCCGCGGTCGAGAGAGATTTCTATAATTGCATTCAGAGCATAGGGCAAGATTGCATTGCGTTTTTCTGCCAAATGACTCCAATATTCGAATTCAGACGCATCCTTAGGCATCCCGTCCAGAGCTCGTGCAGCCAACTCTTTCAATTCTTCAAAATCCTTCCCCCAAATAGTCCCGGATTCATCCAAGAGGATCAATTTCAAAGCTGGTTTACACTCATACGCATCAATAATATCACACAGTCTGATAGCACGCTGCATAAAACGTAAAACCGCCTGTTTTTCCTTCTTCTTCATTTCCACAATAATGTCACACAGATTTGATTTAAGTGCACTAACTACTTCTCTTTTTCGACCTGTGTTGCATAACCGTACGAATAAATCCTCTGGTTCTTCGTCAGCGCGCCTATCTAGTTCTAGCTTTTCTGGGGATTCCGAAAGCCGGTCCCACATAAGACGCTTTAGTTTATCTGAAGTTCTTGTTGTGGTCTTCGCCATTCGTTTTTCCATCAAACTTAGACAATATACAACTCAATACCAGGTTTATCAACAACACATTTCTGGTGAACACATTCAGGGTAACCCGAGCCCCCGCCGGAACATGGCGAGGTCATTCCATACATAGCGTCCTTTGTCTGAGGCCGAAACCGATGATTGCGACCTGCATCCAAAACTGTCGGAACAAGACACGGCGCCCCAATATCGGAAGCATTATAAACGACTTTATACCAAGGCTCAATGAATTTTTCAGTCAACCCGAGCTTGTTCAGTACGTCTTCTATAGGCATCCCATTTGTGATGTCGGAGCTAACAAGGGCCTCAAGCGCGGCCCACACAATTCCCCTACGGTTTCCCAAATGGAGCTTTGTTAGAACTGAGATTAGCCCAGGATTCTTGAGTAGGCGACTGAAACCTACGCCAGCTTTTTTTAATAATGGTTGCTCGGGAAGACGAGCCATTCTAGAAAATCTTATAAGCAATTCCATGTCCTCTATATCTGCCTTAGGCCCTGACAAAGCAGTTTCACTAATCGAACTCAGCACTTTTTCCATATGTTCTAATGGATCCATCCCCACTTTGTATGTCTTACTTAGCTTTTGAAAGAATTTGTTTTTCACGACACTTGGAACATTTTCCTCTCGTTCAATATTCTTTAGAACTGTTTTTCCTTTCTTTGTCATTTCCATTGCCTTACGCCATTTCTGAGCCTTTTTTGGAATATGCATGAACAAGTTCCCCTCTGCTTCGAATTATCGACCTATCTTTGCTATAGAATTAGAAATACCCTCTAAATTGTATCCTCCCTTTTCCTGAGGTCAAACAAAAATATTATCGGAAAATCATACCTATAGCCATCTTTTCCTTGAGCTTAGCCGAATTGTTTGACGTAGCAATAACATCATTTTATACTGACCCGTCGAGGCTCGCGCGTAACTATTCAAAAAAAGGAATCCCGATAGGACTATTCACCTTATCGGGATATAAATCCTGGCGATGCCCTACTCTCGACCGTAGAATTCCGATTTCTCTATGAAAATAGGCAACCAAAAAAAGTGCATTTTTTGCCCTTTTTTATTGACTTTTGTTAGAAAATATGTTAAAATACCTACCTGTTAGCCAGAAGGCTAACATAAATTGCTCCTAAGCGGCAGTTTTAGCGGAGAACCACACAGCTTGTCCTCGAATGTCTTAGTCGGGGATCCCGTATCAGCAGATACACGTCAAAAAGCATCTTTTGTAAATAGTCTCAGAACAAAACGGAAAACCCTTAGGGGAATTAACCCAAATTGTCCAAATTAACCATTAAACCAGTTAACCACTCACAACATACCACGACAGACGAGACACGAGCGACGGGAGACGAGTGACGATTAATATGCAAAACAAACCCAATTCACCAAATGTCCAAATAGACTTAACTTCCTTTATAACAATGGCTTATACAATTTTTATCAGTCTGACAAAAGTCAAAAACAAACCCAATCAAAGCCAAAACAAAACCAATTCAAAGCCAATCACAAAAAGGCCGAAAATGAGTATAAATACTTACGACACAAAGGTATATAGCAATGAATCCACCTTCCGGCGAATACAAAACAAACCCAATCAAACCCAATTTCTCTGTTCTCTGCCTTCTGTCCTCTGTCTTCTGTCCTCACAATTTGAACCTGCTGGCCAGCCGAACCATCGTTTCATAATTTGCCATCGTTCTGGGTGTTATTTTTCGGCCGGTCGGGGCCGAGGAAGGCATCAGAACAAACCCTTTGCCCTCGCCGCAGGTCCCGTCCCCGAGGCTTTTTTCGACAATTTTCTCGAAATCAGCCGGCTCGCAATTTTCTATGTCCGCTATCTCCAGATTCCCAAAAAGCACCAGCTCTCTGCCGTACTTACGGCGGACATACTCAAGCTCCACATCCCCGTGTGGAGGCGGCTCTATAGGGTCGATGGCCGCCGCACCCATTTCGACAATGTAATCGAGAACGGCTCTAATCCTGCCGTGGCAATGAATTCTGGCAAAACCGCCGTGCTCAGCAATAGCCTTTACCATCGGCCCGGTATAACGCACTACATACTCTTTGAAAAGGTTGGGCGGCAGATAAGGCTCGGTGGCATATTCAGGCCCATAAATGCGCCACAAATGCCCCGGAAAGGCCTTTGCTGTCTTCTCTGTTCGCGTCTGAATATGCTCGGAAAGCTTTTCGAGCAGGCGATGGAAAAGCTTCTGCTCAGTCAATGCAATTACAGTAAAGTCTTCCATACTGAACAAAGAAGCCGCAGCACAAATTGGGTCTTCGGTATCCACCATTATGATACCACGCTCAGCCAGCTTCTGGTCTTCTTCTATGAGGCTGGTTACATCGACATCCTTGGCGAATATTTCACCAGGCAGTTCCAGATAGGCCTTAACGTCTTCTGTATTCTTGAGAAGGTGCTCCACCGTCCAGATGGTATCAACTTCGGGACTGCGTCGTGTCAGCGCCGTCATTTTTCTACCGCCGATTCTCAGAGTCGTAGATGTGAAGCGACATCCTCTCTCCACATATTCCTTAGTCTCGAAGAATTCATCACGGCATTTGTCGCCGTCCGGCTTTTCAAATATCACTTCGTGGGAACGCGACTTGACGGGACTGCGCATACGAATAAGGTCTGTTTGTTCTTCGGCAAGCTGAAGCAATGGCTGCCAGGATGGGTCATTATAGACGTTGAACTCATCCGGGTCCGATGGGTCAATCTTGAATCCACCTACTTCATAGAAATTAACTGCGGGTCGGTCAACCGGCTTGCCGCACAACGTAGCCATCAATCTTTCACGCCTGCTCATCATATCAATCAATCTGATGAAAAACTCTTTTGATTACTCCGTTCATAGCCTCCTCCTGTTCGATAATCGACCGGACCAGCTTCATCTGAGTGCGGCTGCGGTCGAGATTGTGTCCTTCACGGTGGACTTTGTAATAAATGTCACCTGCCAGATAATCGGTAAGAAATCTGATAAACTGTTCAAAGGTGATTAGCTTTGCAGAAAAGGCCAAGTGCTCTTTCTCAACAGATGTGAGAAAATCTTTGCCTTGCTCGGCATAACCTCGTGCTAACACTTCAAACATCGGCAAGTTCATAGCTACTTTTGATAAGTCACGTTCATCTTCATCGGCTAAAGTGGCTCCGGTTCGGACCATATCCCCGAAATCGTATATCGACAGGCCCGGCATAACGGTATCCAAATCAATTACACAGACCCCCTTATTAGTATTTTTATCTAACATCACGTTATTGACCTTCGCATCATTGTGCGTAACACGAACAGGGATTCTGCCTTTGCCCGCTAAATTCACCAAAACATCGCAGATAGCCGCGTTATCAAACAAAAATTTTATTTCGGGTTTCGAATTCTTAGCTCGGTTGCAAGTATCCTCTTTAAGAATCCGCTGGAAAGTTTCAAAACGCTTAGGAGTGTTGTGGAAATCACAAATGCTCTCATGCAGAGCCGGCCCCGGCAGGTCAACCAGCATCTTCTGGAACCAGCCGAACATTCGTGCCGCCTCATACGCCAGCTCGGCGGATTCAATGGTATCGTACGCAACAGCGCCCTCTATAAAATTATATACTCGCCAAAAATTACCATCAGCATCTTTGTGAAAGCACGTGTCATCAACGCTGCTGATAACGGTCAACTGACGAGATGCCAGCTCAGGCTCAATTCTTTGCATCTGGCTGCGTATATGCTCGGTAACACGGATAATATTTCCCATCACCGAAGGAGGGTCTTTGAAGACAGTGTGATTTATTCGCTGTAGTATGTATCGGACAATATGTTCGTTTTTCTTAGCATTCAGAACGTACGTATCATTAATATGACCGCGGAGCAAAGGCCTTATCTCAGTTAACTCACCGCGGATACAAAAATGTTTTGCGATTGACTTGATGTCACGTTTCACAATTGCTCCCAGAGGTTCTCCGGATAAAGACCCTGCTCTATCATCCGACGAATACATCTTGCCGCTATAGGTGCATCCCGACGGTAAGTAACTCCGAAGCATTCGTCATTCGTATGCAGAACTTTCACTGTAACTCTTTCTTCTTCTACGAGTTTATCTACCACCGTTGGTATGTATAGTTCCGAATCCCTTTCATAGCTCCTCTCCTTGAGAAATCGCTGAAAGTGTGCTTTGAGATGATGAAAGATTGACGGCTGAAATCCCCAAAGATTCCTCGAAACGATTTCATCGCCGCTCAGAAGGTATTCTGTCCCATCGTCTTCAAAATAGCGGGCGCCGGCTGCAGTTTTTTCGACCTTTCTGCGCTCAACAACCCTCCTCAAGAACATCTTTTCATCACACTCGCATATACCCCTGGAGACAGGTCCGAATTCACTTAATGTATCTCTGAGCGTATAGCCGACCATTGCGTAATCGTTTTCGGAAACCCCTTTCTTTCGGAGAAATCGAGCCATTATCTTAAACGAATTTGGTCCGTAGTAGTCATCGGCATTAATCACTGCAAACGGCTCACGGATTAAATCTCCTGCGACAAGTATGGCATGCCCGGTGCCCCAGGGCTTGTCGCGTTCTTTGGGTACTTCAAAGTCTTCAACTTGCCCCCTAAGGGGCGAGGTATCAACTTCCTGGTACGCATAGGCCGTTTCTACAAGATTGTCAAACTTGCTGCCTATCTTTTCTTTAAAAGCTCTTTCAAAATAGTGTCGAATAACAAAAACGAGCTTGCCAAATCCGGCATTTATGGCGTCATAGATAGAATAGTCGATAATTATTTCGCCGTTCGGGCCAATAGGGTCAATTTGCTTGAGCCCACCATAGCGAGTACCCAAACCTGCCGCCAAAATCAATAGAGTCGGCTTCATTCAAAACCCTCGTCTTTGATTCCGATACCGGCTATAACCCGTACCGCCATAGGGCACCATACCGCCATAAGGCATTTGGCCGTAACCAAAGGGCGTACCAGGTCCCGGCATAAAACGAAAATTAGCAGGTGCGCTGACTAAATCAGTTATATCATAAACCCGAGTTTTCATTTTCTTGGGTAAAGAGCTTTGTGTTGCAATAATTATAACTCCGCCCTCAACTACATATCCCAATTTCTCCGCACTACCTGCTGAAACTGACATTAACAAGAGCTTCAAGTGAGTGCGTAAAGGAACTTTTGAAACGCCGTCAATTCCAACGGGAGTATCTCTATAGACGTCCGCATTCTGCTCCAAATCTTTCCAAAGCACCGCTATATTTAATGGAGGCACGGTTGAATTACGCAAGATGTCAATCGCCTCACTGAAAGGCATATTAGGTGTAAACGTAGAAGGGTCGGAAGTGGCCTTCTTTACCTCTTCATAAACCGCCTTGGATGCCTGCTGGCTCTGACTTTCTGAAATTTTTCGAGCGTTTGAACCCTTCAAATTCGCTCCGTATGTTTCTCCGAATAGAAGAAAAACGCCGGACAGAATAACGACTATTCCTCCAAAAGTTTTTGTCAATCGTTCTTTCTTCATTTTTTCACCTGCTTGTTTGACTTGGCATTTCACCCCCGTCCCTCTGTCCAATCCGAGGGGCGGGGCTCAGCATCCCGTACTATTTTGTTAAAATATAATATACAAGTTTTTACCTTCCGCGTAAAGGCTCTTTTTGCCCCGCACTCTATTGGGACTTGTCTATCCAGCTTGCTCAGATGAGCTCGACCCGTGCTTTCCTGCGAAAGCAAGAAGGGGGGTTGAACTAATCGCACCTCACTTTAGTCTCCGTCGCAACTGGTCAAGTAGCTGTGTGCTTATTCCTGAGCTGGCCAATTCGCCGGTACCGCGAAATCGAATTTGCTGGCTTTCCAGGCGGCCGCCCGGCAGCTTGAAAGCAACATCCACATAGCCGGCGCCGCTTTCATCCCGTCCCTTCTTTGACGGGCGGGATTCATCTCGCCAGACCTCGCCGACCGCAACCGCCCATTGGCTGCCGGTCCGTCTGGCCGCCGGACAGGTCGCATCGGCTGCTGCTGTGGCCAGTTGTTCTATTCTTTGGCTGCGGGATGTTCTGCCGCTCCAATGCTCGTCGCGCACGTGGAGCAGGCGGCGCAGTTGCTCCATCGTCGGAGCAATATATGCCCCGGCCAATACCCGGCTGGCCCCCTCCGCATTACTCAGTGCCGCAGCCAGACTCCCCCCGCTGCCCACTTCCGCCAGCACTAAAGTAGCGCCGCGCGCTTCGAGCAGCTTCAAAACGTGCTCCTCCAGGGAAATTTCACCTTCAGCATAGATATATTCGCCTAAGTGCTCCGTAATCTTATCCTTTAGCTCTTGGAGCCGCGCCTTATCCTGCTGCGTATCGTTGGGCAGCGAAAAGGTAAAATCCACCCGGCTGCCCTCGAACTGAGAGGAAACCGTAATGGCCTGCCCCGTACTTGATACGGGGTCGGATGCTAACGGCACGTGGTCCCTCAGCACCTGGTCAATCTGGGACTGCCCAATGCCCACAAACCGCAGTGTCAATGAGCATCTGGGCAGTTGGACACCGAATCGCCGGCTCATATATGGCACAAGCTCATCGCTGACCATAGCCTGCAATTCGCGCGGAGGCCCCGGCAGCGCAACGATTACGGTTTCGTTCGGTTCGAAAACCAGGCCGACAGCCGTGCCGTTGAGATTCTTGAAATAGGTGCCTTGCGTCGGCACCTGTGTCTGCCGGCGCAGGTTCGGGCGAAGCTGAGCAGGTAACACGCCGAACCGTCGAGCCATATCCTGCAGCACCTCCGCGCTTTCTTTTAGCGCGATTCCCGTGAATTCGGAGAGCACCTCACGGGTAATGTCGTCGTCGGTTGGTCCGAGGCCTCCGGTAACAATTACCAGAGCCGCTTTGTCCGTGGCATAGCGAAGCGCCTCTTTGATATCAGCCGGCTTGTCATCGACAATCATAGAGCCGACGCATTGCAGGCCTAACGGCCGTAAGGTCCGGGTGATGAAATAGGTATGCCCATCTGCATAGATGCCCGACAGCAGCTCTCCCCCTGTGACGACTATCATGTATCGGGTTGGCTGAACAGACCTGGAGCTGATGAGCCGGTCGTAGTATTTGAAATCCGAATTCTGCCCGGTAACAGCGGCCTCGATATTAGTTCCCTGATGCTGTTCACTGAAGCTGACAATTTGTTGTGGAGCATCAGTCTGAGCCACTCTGCTTTCTGCCGAAAGGCATTTGCCGCAAGTCATCCGGTTGACTGCTGATTGTGAAAGCAAGAAGGGATGGCCGAGGCAAGTCAACAAGGCTATTGCAAACGGTACTGTCAATCGAGTCTTTATGTGTTGCTCCATAGGATTTAAGCTCCTGGATTTATTGTTGAGGTCTTTTGATTTTGTTCTCTTTAATTCTACACTACATGGATTATAATAACAAACTATCTGAAACGTACAGGATATTGCAGAAGAATGAGCTGTACAAATCCACAAGCCACAAAATCAATGGACAGACGGCGTTTCATTGTATCCGCCGGGATGGCTGCCTTCGGAGTAACAACCGGCCCCCGCGTCTTCCTGTCGGAAGACAGGAGCGGGGGCGACGGTATAAGCTACAAACAGAAAAATGCTGTGCACGATAAACCCCCTGCCGGCTGGTTAGAAACGCCGGCTGAGTTCTCTCTGTGTCCGTTCTGGTTCTGGAACGATGAGCTGTCGGAGAAAGAAATTGCACGCCAAATTAAAGATTTCCGGGCGCACGGTCCGGCATTTCTGCCGGATGGATTCGTAATACATCCACGAGCAGGACTGCCCACGAGCATCGGCTGGATGAGCGAGAATATGATTAAATTCATGCGTTTTGCCATCGAACAGGCGGCCAAACACGGTATGTGGGTTGTGCTGTATGATGAAGGTATGTATCCGAGCGGCTCGTCCAGCGGGCAGGTTGTTGAAGAGAACGCAGCCTTTCGCACACGCGGTCTTTTTGCCCTTGACCTTGACGAGGGTTCCCGCCTTGCGGGGTCCCAGACAGAACCAGAATCCGAGAAACACTATATACATATTGGCGCAAACGGCGAACCTGAGCTGACCCAGGACCAAAATCTTGTAGCCATTATTAAACGCAGGCAAAACGGCGGATTCTGTAAGCCTCTGATGCCTGGGCTTACCCGATAGCTGTAAGGCAGGCTTGCCCGGCATCTGGCTTCGGCTGGGGGGTGATGGGGCAGCCAGATAATAATTTTCCAGGTCCCATAATTGACAGCACAGTCCCGATCTGGTATGCTGTATCTCGGCAAGCATAGGAAAGCCTTCGACACCGATTAACACTGATTGACACGGCAAGAAAATGGCCTGTTACAAAACAGTGTGAATCCGTGTAAATCCGTGTCTGGAAAAAACGCCAACTTATCGTATTGCCCAAAAATGAGCGAAGGAGGATAAAAAATGGCGGCGACAATAAACTCCAGAATCAGGTGGATAGTCCCTTTACTCATTGCGGTTTGCCTTATGAGCCTCCAGGCTCAAGGGAAATACAGCGGGGGCAGCGGCACGGCGGAAGACCCGTACCAGATCGCTACTGCAGAGGACCTTATCGCTCTGGGCGAGACGCCCGAAGATTACGACAAGCACTTCAAATTGGTAGCCGACATCGACCTTGCAGGCCACGTCTTCAACAAGGCCGTCATTGCTCCGGATACAGACCCCGAGAAGGACTACTATCAAGGAATTCCTTTCACTGGCGTCCTTGACGGCAATGGCCATGCAATCTCACATTTGACAATAGTAGGCCAGCGGTATCTGGGCTTCTTCGGGCGGTTAGACTCTGCAGCGAGCGTTGCCAATCTGGGCTTGGAGGCGGTGGAGGTCAACGCGACCGGGAATTGGGATGTTGGCGGGCTGGCTGGAGGAAATCTCGGTAGGATCACCCAGTGCTACAGTAGCGGGTCGGTCAGCGGCACTGACTATGTCGGCGGCCTAGTCGGCTACAACTCGCCGGGTGCGAGCATCGCTGCGAGCTACGCCCGGGGTATGGTGAGCGGCGATAGGAACGTCGGCGGCCTGGTGGGCCGCAACTACGGCACCATCACCTCAAGCTACAGCACCGGCACGGTCAGCGGCGATCAGTATGTCGGTGGCCTCGTCGGCTTTAACGACCACTTCAGCAGCATAGTTTCGAGCTATAGCACCGGTGCGGTCAGGGGCGATAGGAACGTCGGCGGGCTGGTGGGCCATAACTTGGAAGGCAGTGTGACTCAGTGCTACAGCACTGGTGCGGTCAGTGGTACTGGTGGAACCGTCGGCGGCCTTGTTGGATCTGGACGGGGTGATTGCGTGAGCGCGTCTTTCTGGGACATCCAGACCTCTGGCCGAGCTGCCAGTGCAGGTGGCAGAGGCCTGACCACGCTTGAGATGCAGGACATCAATACCTTTCTGGACGGCGGCTGGGATTTCGTCGATGAGGTCCTCAATGGGACGTGCGACTACTGGGAGATATCGCCAGGTGGTTATCCACAGTTGCGTTGGCATCCCGGGGAAAGTCCGGTGATGCCAGAGGGATTAGGAACGGCCGAACAGCCGTATCTGATTCGAGATGCCCGGGATCTGGGTACCTTGTGGTTCGAGCCGATGGCCCATTACCGTCTGGAGGCGTCGGTGAATCTATCGGGGATCACATGGTCCGGGGCCGTAGTCCCTCGGTTTGAGGGATTATTCGATGGCAACGGCCATGTAATCAGTAGTCTCACCGTTCGCGGCGCCAGATACCTGGGTTTGTTCGGGCACTTGCACTCGTCAGCCAGGGTCAACAACTTGGGCCTTGAGGCAGTGGATATCAATGGGACTGGTGAGTATATCGGCGGACTGGTGGGCTACAACTCGTGGGGTGCGAGCATCGCTGCGAGCTACGCCCGGGGTCCGGTCAGCGGCGCTCGGTTTGTCGGTGGCCTCGTCGGCTTTAACCACTACTTCGGCAGCATAGTTTCGAGCTACAGCACCGGGGTGGTCAACGGCAGTTCCGAGGTCGGTGGACTGGTCGGAGACAACGGGGGCAAGGTGACCCAATGCTACAGTACGGCTGCAATCGATGGGAATGACTACATCGGTGGGCTGGTTGGCTCCAACTGGGGTGAAGTGGCCCAATGCTACAGCACCGGGGTGGTCAACGGCAGTTCCTTTGTCGGTGGGCTGGTGGGATCCAACGGTGGCAACGTGAACCAATCCTACAGCACGAGCGCGGTCATTGGCATTTCGTCTGTCGCCGGTCTGGTGGGGTACAACGATTCGCGAGGTATCGTGACCCAGTGCTACAGCACTGGTGAGGTCAGTGGAAAGGAATCTGTCGGCGGGCTCGTGGGGTCTCACTGGATGGATTATGTGACCGCCTCTTTCTGGGACGTCCAGACCTCAGCCCAGACCACGAGTGCCGGCGGCACAGGCAAGACAACAGCCGAGATGCAGATGGCCAGCACCTTTTTTGGCTGGGGGTGCACACCCACAGTCTGGACAATTGACGACGGCGTCGATTACCCAAGACTCGCGTGGGAAAGTAAACCCGGGAAGCCACTGACGGCATTAGCAGAGTTTATAGAAGGCTCTGGTAGCGAAGCCGATCCCTACCTGATCTGCACGGGCGACGATCTTAACAGGATTGGGCTATTTGTGTTCGACTGGGACAAGCATTTCAAGCTGATGGCAGATATCGATCTGTCAGGCTTTGACGGTATCAACGGCAGGCCAGCTTTCAACACCATCGCTCCAGGCCAATTGGACTACTTGGGCTATTTCAAGGGGACTCCCTTCACCGGCGTCTTTGACGGCAATGGTCATGAAATCCAAAATCTGACCGTGATAGTCGCAGATGGAGGCTGTGCAGGGTTGATTGGAGGATTGGGCGGTGGAGGTGAAGTCAAAAACTTGGGCGTAGTGGACGTCAATATAGCCAGTTCCGGTGGGGGTGTTGGCGGACTGGTAGGTGTCGTTGAGTGGGGGTGGTCAAGCAGCGGAGGTTCTGTTAAACGGTGTTACTCTACAGGTATTGTCTTGGGAGATTACTATGTTGGTGGACTGGTAGGAATAAACCGCGGTACTATAACTCAGTGCCACAGCGACGCCTTTGTTAGTGGTAGCGGTGGAGATGTTGGTGGTCTGCTTGGGACAAACGGGGGTTATGTGAGCCTATGTTACAGCATAGGCACAGTCAGCGGCAATTGGAGTGTCGGGGGACTGGTAGGTAGCAATGGAAAGGAGCAGGTAGACGGATGGGAGGGTGAGGTGACTAACTGTTATAGTACTAGTGAGGTCTATGGGAAGGAGTTCGTTGGTGGCCTCGTTGGTGTCAATGATCTTAGCAGCATTATCCACTGCTACAGCACAGGTTGGGTCACCGGAACTGAGTATGTCGGCGGGCTGGTGGGGCTAAACAAGGACTGGGGGATGGTGACCCAGTCCTACGGCACAGGCGCGGTCAGCGGCAGCAAGTATGTTGGTGGCCTCGTCGGCTTCACGGGCGGCGGCACCATCACGAGGAGCTACGCCGCCGGCAGCGTTTCGGGGAACAAATATGTTGGCGGCCTGGTGGGGTTAAATTCCGGTCCGTGGTGGTCAGCGGTCGCGATCAGCAACTGCTATGCGACAGGACTTGTGCTGGGAGACGAGTATGTCGGCGGGCTGGTGGGAGAGGGGGACGCCAATGACGTGGTTGCGTCCTTCTGGGACACCCAAACGTCGGGCCAGACCACAAGCGGCGGCGGGACAGGCGAGAGCACAGCCGAGATGCAGACGGGCGGTACGTTCACTGAAGCCGGCTGGGACTTCGTGGGCGAGACAGCCAATGGCACAGAAGACATCTGGGCCATCTGCGAGGGTGTAGACTATCCGCACTTGGCCTGGGAGTTTGTCATCGGGGATTTCGACGCTGATGCCGATACCGACTTTGCCGACTTCTGCATCCTTGCTGAACATTGGCTTGCAGCCGACGGCAGCTTCTGGTGCGGCCAGGGCTGTGATCTAACTAACGATGGCAGCGTCAACTGGCAAGACCTAATGGTCTTCACCCAGAACTGGCTAACAGCCATATCACCGTAGACCTTGCACTGGCACAAAACTGCGTGGCTATGCAAATAGTCGCTGACGCTCCAAAGCTATGGCGACGGAGCGAGGATTTAATCGCCGGTTCAGTCTGAACCATTCGACCAGACTACCAAGATAGTCGATTTGGCCCGCCCGCTCGGCTAAGCTACGTTGAGATATTTCTCAATTCTCAGGCCATCTTTGAGCTTGAACCTGTTTCTACTCTGGTCGCCTATGGTCCTGTCAAATAAGTCGGCCTTTAGTCGCATCCGGTTCATTTGGTTCTTTATAGTGTAGGGCGATTTGTTCAAGGCATGGGCTATATCAACGTAAGAAAGGCACATTTGCTTATTCTGAAAGAATACCGCCAGGATTCTTTTTTCCTGCTGTGAGAAGCGATTGATGTCGAATCTTTGGTCAAAGCCGATGGGCGCTCGGCCAGGTGAGGTCGATGGGTTGATTATCTCAATTGGTCGCATAACAGGGATATTGTCTTTGGCAGGCGGAGCTATTCTTATAGTAGCGCTGACTTTCTCCTCCAGGTTTTCCAGGACTTTAGAATGCTGCCCGATTATTCGCATATGCTCGGCCAGTTCATCATCATGCTTTTTGATGGCTATGCCCATAACCGCTGCCTGGTTCTTCAGGCCTTCAATATCAGCCTGCATTTTTCCAGTATCCTGCTTGCTGTTGCTAACTCGCCTTCGGCTGCGCCTTTGTTTGCTCTTTTTCCTGAAAAAATCAAATAGTCCCATTTTACATCCTGCGTATCAGCAGAACCTCTCCTGCAGGTTAAGCCTCTGAAGCTGACTTTCGAGCTTGGTAAGTTGCTGCTTTATCTGTTCCCGGCGGGCTTCAGGAATGCTTGAAGCGTCATCATTTAGGACGGTGTATATTTGCAGCGATGTAAACAGAAAGAATGAATACTCACTTCTAAGGTCTGTCTGCGTCGAGTCGTTTAGTCTGAATGCCGGTGGTTGGCCTGGCTCTTGTTCGGATTCTACTGATTCGGCCCTGCACGTGCAAGATGTCTTTTCAGTTTTCGACCTTCTTCATATCATTAACAACGTCATCACATTCAATTACTTTGTTTGGTGCAGAGCTTTTATTATCGCAATCTCAAACCCCAGATGAGAGAAGACCCCCGCTTCTGTCTTCCGACAGGAAGACGCGGGGGATTCTGACATCCGACTTCTGACATCCGACTTCTGACCTCCGACTTCTGACCTCTGACTTCCGACCTCTGACCTCTGACTTCCGACCTCTGCCGGAGTATTTTTTCCGCCCGATGTGATTACTTATGCGTTTTTGAATTGGTCAGCGCGGGCACCCGGCAGAAATGCCGGACTCGAATGTATCACTGTCCAGATCGATTGTAACTTTCGTTCCATCGGCGAAAGTGGTCCGCTGCTTTCGGAAAGACTCATCCAGGAACTCATGATTTGTCATCTCAAGAAGCCCGACTCGCTCATGCAGCGCACACATCGTACGCACGCAGACCAATTCCTTTTCTTCCGGATTCAGCGAAAGATAAGGAAGGCCGGCATTGACTAAGCCGTGTAAATAACCGAGGTCATTTTCAGGAATTCCCCACGCACCTTTTCCCAGCGACCACGGCAGCAGCAATGCATCGTGATAGACAAGATTAAAAAGCGGCACGGGGATTCCCATTGCCGGGCCGCGTCCGGGATTCGGCATCAAAGCATAAGGGCCGTGATGAACAAGGTCAATATGCGGAATGGCCCAGTCGGCAGGCTCTTCAGAACTGACAATGCCTCCTTGAGCGCGAATGAAATCCAGACATTCGCCGCGCTCCTTCAGACAATCTGCACGGCTGACAGGATGTTCGGGATTGTAACATTCATCCGGAGGCACTACGGCAAAAACATCAAGATAGGCGCCGCGGACTTTAACACCCTGATTGAGCAGAGATAGGTAATTCTTTTTGACGTGCCCCGGTGCCAGCCGGGAGCACAGAATTGACTGATTGCCGCCATACCAGGTACTACTATGAGGACGATTCCCGTTTCGGTCGAGAATGGTATGACGAGGGTCGTATGACTTTGCATCAAGATAATAGTCTCTGTATTGGTCGTGGACTGCAAAAACATAGCCTATTTGTTCACAGGTTTCAGCAAAGCGCTTCATACCTTCCCAGCCTCCAGCTTCGGGACAAGGCGGAATGATATCAGGATGAAGATTGTCGTATCCTCGAAAGCCCCATCCATCCAAATGCACATAGGCACGTTTTATCCCTTTTTCGGAAAGCTGCCGAAGCTGTTCAGAACGAGCATCGAAGCTGACCAATTGATGGTTTTTAGCGGGGTCATCTTTGTGATAATAGCTGGATTCCGGCTGAATGTGATACAGAATGCTCGTGTGAACTACAGGAGAGCCAACCAGCTTACCCACAAGAGGATTTCGGGCGATTTTTTCCTTGAGAGAAACAAAGTGACCAATTTCGAGAACATATTGCCGGTATCGTTTTGCCATTGTAACGTAGTTACCTTTTTCAAAAAAGCAGAGTCTGACACATCGCGGATAGGCCAATTTCCCTAAAGAGTGAATCCATCGCAATTCTATTTTGGTCGGCCCTCCGGCAGGATGCTCGAAACGGCAGCCGGCATCTACCGGCGTCTCGAGCAAAACAAGCATGGCGGATTCACCTTGCTGATGTCCCCACCACGGCATATATAATCCGCGTCCATAAGACACCGCATCGTACAACCGGACTTTCTTCGGCCAGTCCTTCCCAAGCAGCATACCCTGCATAAAGGGAACCACAGTATAATCAAAGCAATTGTTACTCACTCCCTGAGGCCAAAAACACTCCAGAATCGTTGCGTTTTTCTCCGTGGCTATCAATTCACAAACCAATTCCTCCTGCTCCCCTTCGAGACAGATAAAAAGTAAGATTTGCAAATCAACTTTTTCATCTTTGTGTGTAAAGCCTGCTAAATCAATTTTAATTCCGGTCTTGAAGCCGGTCTGATAAGGTGAGATTTCCTTTTTCCCGGCATCGGCCAAGCGTAGAGACAATCGCTCTCCAACCCCCGCTCCTGTCTTCCGAAAGGAAGACGCGGGGGCAACGATAAGGTCGCCGGGGAAAGAGGGTATCATTGACCAGGTCCGGCTCCGGGCGAACACCGTCATTTGTAAATCTGAGGGATTTAGCTCTATTCGATTTCTCTGCCCTTCAATAGTCCATTTCCCCTGTCCCTGGAGTACCTGCACTTTCGGTGCTCCCCAATCGTCTTGATTGGCTGCCTGCAATCTGGCTGAATCTGTAAGAAAGATATATATTGGGACAAGGAATAATAACCCAATGGACAGAGCAATCCTGCTTCTACCGACAGGCATCCTGCGGAGTACATTTCCGAAAAGAGAAAACGCATTTTTTTGTCTTATGTTTACCATAACACCATATCTCCTGTCTATTAGATAAGTTCTGCCTGAATGAGTTTCCAAACCTGTATGTCAATAAGATATTAAATCCACGTCAGGAAAACAACGACTCACCCACAAAAAATATAACAATCAGCCCCTTAACTTGACAGCGGTTATACCATATCGAGGTCGTGGCCCATAGCTGCAATCCGCAGTCCACAGAATGTCTTACGGCATTGGCACACGAATAGGAATAAAACCGGTAGAAGTATCGGAATCAATTTGGTAAAATGTTCATCGTATAATGCTGCCGGGTTACTTATTTGGGGAATGTCAGATGAAGATGAATCGACGAGAGTTTCTGATGACGGCAGGCGCGAGCCTTTCGGCCATGGTAACTTTGGATTCTGTCCTGCCGGCGGGTAGCATTTCCCGTCCTAACATCTTGTTCTTTTATCCCGACCAGCATCGGTTTGACTGGACGAGTATTCCCGGAAGGGATGCCTTGCGGCGGATGCCTTACGGCACAGACGGGACGGGCTTAATCCTAAGTGTATTAGAGACTATCAATCGGCCTTCCTGAACCGGGAAGATTCCGATTTCAAAATTGTTGCCAATTTAAGGCCAAGCCTTATTTACGAAAGGAATAAAGATGTGTGAAAATAACATAAAGTTCTTAAAAGGGCCTATGATACCATTGTTTGTCCTTACCATAGTTATTGATGTAACAGCGGGCGCGGATGTTAGCGAAAGAATAAATGACCGAGAAATAGCAGCCAAACAACCTGTAACATCAACCAACCGTCCAATGCGAAACCCTCGGCCTTTGGTGCTGACTGTCGGTCAGACCGAAGGTAACCTCCAGGGCAGGGACGACAAAGTCATCCAGGCTGGCATAGAATACCTGAACCGTGTGGGTGGAGGTACCCTTCATATTCTGCCGGGTGTATATAATCTGCAAAATGCTATCTATTTGCATCCTAATATAACCCTCCGCGGCTCAGGGGAGAATACCGTACTCAGAAAAGCCGGCAGCGTTGTAACGCCTCTCTCAAGGGATTCGGATTGGTTTGAGTATGGCGTTCAGGTAAACGACATAAAAGGATTCGTGCCCGGAGGAGGTATTATGCTTCGGGCAAAAACAGGAACGGGAGACTGGCAGTATGATGTGCTGCGTGCCACGATTACCGCCATACAGGGAGATGTTCTCTTTTTAGACCGGCTGACCAAAGAGAACTTTTGGCTCGAACAAAATGCCACGGCTGCAACCGTCTTTCCAATCCTCACCGCTGAAAACGTGGACAATGTCCTTGTGGAAGACATAGTGCTCGACGGCAACCGCGATGAAAACGAGCACATCAACGGCAACTTCGCCGGCGCCGTTTTCATCCAGCATTGCAACGGGTGGCGCTTCAAGAACGTTATTTCCCAAAACTACAATGGCGATGGCTTCAGCTTCCAGGTCTGCGATGATATCCAATTCCAGAGCTGCAAGGCAATAAATAACACCGACCTCGGATTCCATCCCGGAAGCGGCTCCCAGCGGCCTATATTCCGCAGTTGCTTATCCCAGGCCAATAGTCAGGGAATTTTCTTTTGCTGGAGCGTTTCTGACGGCCTTGTGGAGAACTGTATTTTATCCCAGAACGAAAAATATGGAATCAGTATCGGACACCGTGACACAGATAACATTATAAAGGGGTGCACAATCGAACGTAATGGCCAGGTGGGTATCCTCTTTCGCAAGGAGGCAAATGAATTCCGTTGCGGCAACCGCAATCATATCGAGAACTGCATTATTCGTGATAATGGCACGAGGGACCCCGCAAGGCGGGAACCCAAAGAATCAGGAATCGGCATTGATATCCAAGGAAAAACCCAGGATGTTACCATTCGCAACACAAGATTTGAAAATACGGAAGGCAAAAACCAGAAAATAGGCATTCGCATCAGCGAAGAGGCACAGCGGACCATTCTGCAAGACAATACCTTTGAGAATTGTCCCGTGCATATCGAAGACCTGCGCTCTCCTCAGGATGCCTTTCGGCACAAAACGACTCTTGAGGTTGTCCCTCTGCGTGCTGCGGAACAGCCGACAGTCCTTGGTACTCCTTATGGAGAACGCCTTACGGCTAAATCGACAAATCCACAATCGACCGTCCATATCATTCCCCAGCCGGTTGAATCGCAAGTCCACGACGGCCTGTTTCGCTTTACCACCGGGACGCAGGTGCTTGCAGTCCCGCAAGGGATACTGCGTAGCACCGAAGCCAAAGCCGAAGCGGCTAAGCTGCTCGATTATCTGACGCCGGCAATGGGATATACACTGAGTCTGGTCGAAGATTCGTCCGGAGTGGAAAACGTCGTAAGACTGGAAATCGAATCATCGCTAAAAGAGCAGCTCGGCGAAGAAGGATACCGGCTTGAGGTAACAACTCGCTCTATCGTCATTCGCGCCGCCGGGCCGGCCGGATTGTTTTATGGCATCCAGACACTGCGACAGTTGCTGCCGCCGGCTATCTTCGATGAACAGAAAGTTGAGGGAATTGAATGGACCGTGCCATGTGTGCACATTACCGACTATCCGCGATTTGAATGGCGCGGGCTGCTTATCGACCCAGCCAGGCATTTCATCCCTAAACAGGACGTCAAACGCTTCATCGACGCGATGGCTCTGCACAAATTTAACCGCCTCCAGATGCACCTGACCGACGACCAGGGCTGGCGTATCGAAATCAAAAAATACCCACAACTGACGCAAATTGGTGCCTGGATGGATTTCACGACTATGCACAGCGGCGGCACGCGCAAGGCAAACGGCGGCCAACGTCCGGGTGGATTTTACACCCAAGACGATATTCGCGAGTTGGTCCGTTATGCCGCAGAGCGTTATGTAACCATCGTGCCCGAAATCGAGATGCCCGCCCACACCGGCGCCGCGATTGTGTCCTGCCCTGACATCGGCCTGTACCCGGATAAGCTGAAAAACCTCCCGCCGGAAAAACGCTGGACAGCCAATGAGGGGATTCTCGCACCTCGCCCCCAGACCGTCGCTTTCATGCAGGACGTGCTGACGGAAGTGATGGTACTATTTCCAGCCAGATATATTCACATTGGGGGCGACGAGGCGAATAAGGACCATTGGAAACAAAGTGACCAAATGCAGGCGTTGCTCCTTCGGCTGGGCCTGAAAGATGAGGCAGAGTTGCATAGCTGGTTCATCAAGCAGATGGATGAGTTCCTGACGCGTCACGGTCGGATGCTGGTCGGCTGGGACGAGATTCTTCAAGGTGGCCTGGCACCGGGTGCGGTGGTAATGAGCTGGCGTGGGCAAGCCGGTGGTATCACCGCCGCTAAAGCCGGGCACGATGTGATTATGGCCCCCACCTCGCACACCTATTTCGACTACTACCAGGGTCCGGAAAAGACCGAGCCAAAGGCCATTGGCGGGTTTCTGCCCCTCGAGAAGGTTTACCAATTCGAGCCGCTCCCGCCGGAGCTCGACAGTGAGCAAGCCAAACACGTGCTGGGCGGACAAGGACAACTTTGGGGCGAATACATTGCCGACCGCAAGCACCGCGAGTATATGGCCTATCCGCGTGCCGCTGCCCTTAGTGAGGTGCTCTGGTCGCCCAGGGAAGGCCGCAGCTATGAGTTGTTCCTGAACCGCCTGGTTGAACATTTAAAGCGGCTCGACGAGATGGATGTGAATTACTCCGGCAGAATTGCCGGACCAGGTGCATTTCTAACACAGCGAAATCCATAGATATCATATCCAAAGCAAACATCAGAATAGCCGGGGTCTTCATTGTAGCGATAACCCGACCGGCAGCTCTCGCCGCTGAATTTCCACGCACCCCCGCGCACCACCTTGTTTTCACCGCTCTTTGGCCCTTTGGGATTCTCTTGAGGTGATTCCTGATAGTAGTCCACCTTGTAAAAGTCATTGCACCACTCCCAGACGTTTCCGTACATATCATAAAGACCCCACGGATTCGGCAGCTTTTGACCGACTGGCCGAGGTTTTGCACCGGAGTTTTTATCAAACCAGGCATAGTCCTTCAGTTTCGACGCCTCATTCCCAAAGAAATACGCCGTTTTGGTGCCTGCCCGACAGGCATATTCCCATTCCGCCTCCGTAGGCAGTCTGTATCCATTTGCGTCAAAATCACATTCCCATGTCTTCAGGTCATAGCAGGGCTGAAAGCCCTCCGACCGGGAACGGGCATTACAGTACCTGACTGCATCGGACCAGCGCACCTGCTCCACAGGATTCTTGCTTGACTTCCAACGGGAAGGATTTTCTCCCATCACTCTCTGGTATTCTTCTTGAGTTACTGGATGCTTATCTATATAAAAGGAACTCACAAAAACCTCGTGTGGTTTTGCATCCACCTCATCCTCATCTCCCATTGTAAACCATCCCCCTGGAAGCTGTACCATTTCTCTTCCGGATTCGGTCTTCATTTCGATTGAAACATCGCCCGGAGCCTTGCGCTTACAGCCTTGAAACAAAGCTAAAGTCCCCGATAAAAGAAGTGTGGCTATAATATATTGTTTCATAATTGTCGATTTTTTGATTTTCACCCTCGCCCATCTTTGACAGGCGGGATTCATATTCCAATTTGAAATTAAATCTTCAATAGTCAGGCCATATCTCATAGCCGTCAGGATTTCTAAGACATTCCCTGCAGCGCCTTCTGATTTGTTCTGCTATTTCGACTGCTTTGGGCTGATTTACGCAACCATAACCTGCCTCCTGAAACAGTTTCCTGGTTATCGTGTGACACTGAGCCAGCAGGTTGTCCTGAGCCCCGCCCATTTCTCTCCATTTCTCGCTGAGAGCCATATAGTTTGACAGATTTCCTGCATCTTTCTTTTGTGTAAGAGCTTTCGTCTTACGAGATAATTCATCCACGTATTCCAGAGTTTTGATATTCTCTTTCTGCCTGCTGTATTCCTGGATTATCTCCTGGACTATTGACTCCATACTGTCAAGAAATGGTTTCAGGTCAGGAGTGGATTTCCTCGTCAGATTTATAAACTCTATCATGTTAGCAGCAAAATCCTGATATTCGTTGATTCTTTCCACATGCCGCCTAACAAAATAGACCATATCATCAACGGCCTCACTGACATACTCTTTTTTCTCCACCTCCTCCTTCGCTTCAAAGACGACCTCTATTGCTTCCGTACATCCACAAGTACAAGCACGGCGGACGCCCTCACCGCCCCTTCTATGATGGGTTCGCAGCTTGCGACCTGAAACGTCAAGTATAGGTTCACATGTTTGCCTGCCCAGCGTTTCCTTCATAATATCAACAGGAGTAGAAACCCAGGCCGGAGTATCTTTTCTCTCCAGAAAATAGATAATAGATTCCCCCCTCGGAAGTATTTTCTTACCAAAATGATAGAAGGCGTTCTCCCCGTTAAACCAGACGGGATAGACGTATGAACCAATTACACCACGCCAGATTCTTTTTAGTTTGGATTCTCTAAACTTAAAGGTGGTCTTTACCCCGTCTTCATATAACTGGGTTACCCATTTCGCACGAAAAGGTCTTTTCCAGTTGACGGCTACGTCCCGTTCCAAATAAGAAGGTAACAGCTCCTCTTTATGCCAGATACCTGGCGCGCTCAATATAGCCAGATAAATACTCTTGCCGTCATTATCAAAGTCAACAGATTCGATAAGTCGCTGCCCTCTTTGCTCATTACCCAGCACTAACTTCATCTGTTGCTTTCCCTCAGGCCAGGTAACAACCAGCACATTGTTCTCTCCCTTAAGCAATCCCAGGAAAAGATTTTCTGAAGGAATATAAAGCACATTCATCGAAGGATACTCTCTGGGATTAAATATGACGTCATCGCCAATAAAACTGGGCACTATACCATAATAGATTGGGCTGAAAATGCTTACTCCCTTCACGTTCTCAGCGGGTTTAATCTCGACTATCTCAGAATTACTGAATGTGATAATTGCAGACAAGGTCTCTTTTGTCTCCCCGCCGGAAAAAGAAATTTCCACAGCCGCTTCGTCACCCGTATTCTGCAATATGCTGCAGGAAGTAATGCTCACCGGCTCTCCTTTTAGTTGAAGGGGAACAAATTCCATTATATTCTCATTCAAATCTTTTTTCGAGTAAATTACCACTCTTCCTTTTCTTGACAGGAACACAGCAATTAAGTGCTCATTTTCTACTACTGCGTCCCCCTCGAAAACATATTCCCTCCCATAGTAACCCGGATCCGAAGAGGCGGCGGATGGGTCAAGCTCAAGCGTCAGAAGGTCTGCAGGGACAGGTTTCCAGTTACTTCTATCTCGAAGGTTGACGGTATCCACAAAAGGTAAAAGTGTGTCCCATATCAATGTATTCGCTGTACCTTCCTTTTTCTGAGCCATTGACATCCCTGTGCTTGTTACCAGCAGAAAAATCAACGCTCTCTTCCACAAAACCAATCCATAACTGCTAATACCTCGAGCGAATTTCATAATCCGCATCCCTTTCAAGTTTATCACCTTTTTCCCAGGAGCCGGAATCTCCCCATACGAACTGTCCTCCATACTGTATGTCGTCAGCAAAAATGAGACAGATATAGCTTTGTATCAGAGAGCGATTCCGGTTCCGTCTGTCATTTTACTGTTAGACTGTTTCCTTTCAAGAATTTTTCCACTTCAAACTCCGTCCGCTTTCCAAAAATCTTCTCACGCCGGCCATAATACACATCATCAGGTTTCACATCCCCAACGGCTTCGTAATACCGCCGACTGTTTTACGGATTGATAGTCCCGGGCGAAGGAGCAGATGCAGTCCAGTTATCAGGGTCATCGCCATAATCAGCGCCGGTCCTGCGCGTAAGCGACTCGCCGCCACCGTCCGCTTCGCTCGGCCAGAGGTCAACACCCCCAGGACAACCCTCAGGATGAAAACCATCACTATAACAAACCCTGTCAACGCTAATATAATAACGTGTGCCAAATTCATCCACCTCACCAGGCATCGAAAGCTCCAACCTCTCGCCGCCATTGTTTAAACTGCCATCGTAAGGGCCCAGAATCTTTTCAACAGGGACAGCAGGATACCGCCAAGCAAAAGCCTCCGGCTCCTTGACCACTAACAAATATCCGCCGGCAGGCATCGTAACAGGCACATCCTCCGGAAAGGTAAAATCAATACCATCGGTGAACCTCCACGCCT
>Ga0315314_1000276_pt1 | contig 65273 bp, 47 predicted proteins | sample TDP9_MG_FD_203631 | JGI IMG/M metagenome (GOLD analysis project Ga0315314, IMG submission 203631) | Freshwater sediment microbial communities from Lake Towuti, South Sulawesi, Indonesia - TDP9 | ecosystem: Environmental > Aquatic > Freshwater > Lake > Sediment | place: Indonesia: South Sulawesi...
TCCACCGGAGTGCCTAGTGTTCGCACAGGAAGCGCAAGGTATCCCGGAGTCGTAGCGTTAGTTCCCTCAACAAACACTGTGGTCTTAACTGTTGCAAGCGGAGACTGCTTCCAACCCGGAAACGCAACATCCTCACTTGAGTATAGTATTCTGCCGTATCCACTGTATTGCTGCCAGTAGCCGAGGACGTCAAAGTAAACTTCGGCTTTCCTCTCTGCAGGGTATGTTCGAATGTACTTTATGTCTCTGTAGCTTGTGTAGATCCAGCCTCCTGGTTCAGCGTTGTAGTACCAGCAGTTGAATTCATAGCCGCTTCTCCCAGTCCCTGCTCCTGTCAGCCATTGAGTATCGAAGTCGGCAAGGCTATCGCCTGTCTTTGGCTTGATCCATGTAACGTCATCTCTGTACCAGAATGTCATCTTGGACTTGGTTTTTCCATCGTCTGCGTCAACCCATGTTGTCAGTTCTCTGTCTTGGGTTAGCCATGGGTCATCGGTCAATATGTCGTATGCTGGGGTAGTTATGTGTCCTGACATCACTGGGCCCATTGTTGAAACGTCCCAGACCCATCGCGAGTATATCTGGTTGACTTCCAAAGGCGGTGACTTCAGTCCAAATCGGATCGGTGCGCCAACAATGTCAGATCTGTAGGCATTAAGGTATGTGAAGTCGTTTTCGGGTCCAACTGCGTCCATGTTGACAACGCCCAGGAGGTTCTTGTATGGATAATACGCTTTGCTAGACCACATCGGAATCAGCACGGCGTTTTTCTCCACAAGGAGGTATTGAGCAAATTTGGCCGCCGTCTTAGCTGTATCATAATCTGGCGGATACATGACAGCGTAGGCTGCAGCGTCTATGTCTGGGTAGTGTGGTGGTACTGCTGGCGGACGGTCTGGATAGTCTTTAAGCTCGCCCGTGTGATAGTTGGAGCCTCCTGGGAACCAGCGGCTGCTATGGAACCAGCCGTATAGTGCTGTCGGGAACCTGGTCACAGACCATCCAGCCGAGTATATGTGGTAGTTGCGGGCTGACATGACATTTGAATAGCATGTTGCGAAGTCAGCTGGGTTCCAGTCTAGTGGAATTCCAACCTTCAGCATTTGGTCGCGTAAGTGCACGCTTGCCCCGAATCTGAGCACATCGTCACTTCTTGCGAAGAATCTTATGCCATCAAGGTCTTGCCCCGCCTTTGAATGACCTGGCGGATATACTCGAACATTGTCGCCACCCGGCACTAGTGGCGGTGATGCCCCCTGTGTGAAGCCTGCGGCATCTAGTAGTGTTCTCGCGCCAGAGAGGCTGAATGAAAGCTGTGTCTTTACATAGGTGACCTGAGATTCATTGTACCAAGAACTCAAAGGTGCTGCAAGTGGTACATAAAGAGGCGTTGAAAATCCTCCGCATATTACTTGCGTATAGTAGTCGACGTCGGTCAGGCGCCATAGAGCCTTTCTGAAACCAACATAACTCATAGGACTTATCACGCCAGGATATTTGGTAATCGTCCAGTTGTTGTTGAGGCTCCATGACCTAAAATCCAGCCTGCCAACGCCCGCCAACATGATTTTCGGATCGGCAATAGCCTGTGCATACTGGGCGGGTGTGCACTCCCAGTTCGTGAAGTCAATGTCTGATGGATCTTTCTTAAGCGCAGCCCATAGAGCTGTGTCGTCGGCATAATAGTACATCTCCATGTCAGAACGCGGTCCATAGGTCGGTGGTTGTGCGTTTACAGGCATCGGTGCGATGAACATCCCAAGGAATAGAGCTGAACTCAAAATAGCCACTATGCTAATCGGTTTTAGCTTCATGATTTCCTTTTCTCCTTTCTCCTATATGCATTATCAATAAAAGCATCTCTAGGAATTTAAGGCTTTCTGGAACATTCCTCTATCAAATCTTGCCATTGTTTGGCGGTTTCTATGGATTGCGGCACCCCTGAAAGCAAAAGATTTAACAGCAAAAGTGGTATTCAAATGGATATATAAGGAGAGGGGAATGATGCAGAACCACACCAGAGCTCTTTTCATCTTGTTTCTTCTAGTTGGAGCAGGCATTTTGGGAGCTTTAGGGCACGCGGCAACCGTTGGTACATATTCAACGGAAGCTGAAACTCCTACGAGCTATAGTGCTTCTCAATCAAGCACGCCTGTTGTTCATGTTGAGCCGCAAAACGTAACGGGCAATTTTTTCACCATTAGCGTGAATGTTACTGATGTGATGAATCTTTATGGTTTTACGATCAGGTTTGCATGGGGTTCACAAGTCTTAGGATATGTCAGCAAAGAAGCTAAACTAGGAACCCCAGGCTGGCTACTTTACCCCTCTGTACTCAAGATCAAGGATGAGGTTGATGAAGCAGCTGGAACCTACACGCTATCTGCACAATCCTTGCTTCCAGCACCATCATTTAATGGAAGCGGATGGGCGTTTAAGATCACATTCGAGCTTTTGAGAGAAGGAGAGTGCTGGCTGTACCTGCATTCAACAGACTTGTGGAACAAATCAGCTTCGCCTATCGCCCATTCAAAACAAGACGGCTATTTTTACTGGCCGGGAAAAGGCAGTGTTCCAGAGGCAGAGTTCACCTTCAACCCACAATCCCCTTACACACACATAGTTGCGAACAGAACTACAATTGTGTTTGATGCCTCAGCCAGCTATGACCCGGATGCTGGAGGCGGGATATCAGAGTACCACTGGAATTTTGGAGACGGTGCAACGGTAACTACATCTAATCCTACGACAACCCACACTTATTTCGCACCCCCTCCCCTCCCTGAAAGAGGACCCTGGACTTATCTTGTATCAATGAGTACCTCAGACATAGAGGGGTCCCAAAGCAAAACAAGATATCGGACTGTCTCAGTGGTGCATCCTAGACCAGTGGCTAGCTTCGAAATCTCACAAAATATATCAATAGTAGGCCAAAACATAGCTTTTGACGCGGCAGAAAGCTATGACCCAGACCCGCCAGAATTGGGAGGCGGCATAACACAATACAGATGGACTTTCGGGGACGGAGACGAGATAACCACCACTGGTTCTATTGTTTATCACAACTACTCAAAATTCGGGCAGTTCTCACCCAGATTGACAGTGGTCGATACTGAAGGGTTTGAAAGCGACCCAGCAGACGAGATTGTGAACATTGCAGCATCCCGAGACATCGATGTGGCAGCAGTTGAAGTTTCACCGACAGAACTCCCACGAGGTGCAGAAGCATTAGTCAAAGCCACAATCATTAATCGCGGAGACGCGGAAGAGACTTTCAACGTAACTGCATACTATAATCAAACGGCGGTCAATTGGATCGACTTCTCAGCCACTCAATGGGCAAAAATCGATGAGCTAAGTGTAACAGTCAATGCTTCCCTCCATCCCTTAACCCGTTACCTACTTAGCAAACCTGGCACATCAAACGCCATTGACTGTCGATTAGGAGAATACTTGGAGATTGGAGAAGCCGCAGGTCAGGTTCCAACTAGCACAGATACTAGAGTAAAAGTTGGCGACACAACTGGCTATTGGACCATAAACCCAAACAAAACAAACGACGCTGCATCCTCACCAAGCATAATTTCAGGAACCCCCCTCAGTACAGGAGGCTGGATACGAGACAAAGCTGAAAAGGAAAAAGACCCTGCGCCACTGACAGGAGACTTCGCAGAGGGGAACTGGACATTCAAGGTAAGGCTTTTTGCGACAGAAACAGGCGTCACTGTAACAGTGTGGATTCGCATTCTCAAAAGCAACAACCCCAATCCTCAAGCTCCTGGCGCATCGGTCACCGTGATCAGAGACTGGACCCAGCTCTTCGAAGCCGCATCTCTGCCAACCACAGTTAAGACCTTCAACGGAACCATCGCGTTGCCGATCATAGCTTTCGAGCAAGAGTACCTCTATATAGAATACCAGCTTCAAGCCTCCGCAAACACCAGTGGTCAAACCACCACAGAAGTTGTCTTCCAGATTAATGATTATGAAGCCCTAATCTTAACGACGCCCTTTACGCTTGAGCAAGATAAAAAGACTTTGACGTTCCATTGGGACACAGTGGCTGTTACTCCTGAAAGATACTATTGGATATTGGTCAACGCTACCCGAGTTCCACAAGAAGTGAAACCCACGAACAATATCAAGCTCAGCGACGAACCAGTACACCTTACGCTCGGAACCCCAATTGCCCTTTTTGACCATTCACCAACTCGTCCCATTGTAGACGAGTCCGTGAGATTTGATGCCTCCGCAAGTTCAGATCCCAACGGATACATTACTGAGTACATATGGGACTTTGGAGACGGAACATTAAAACAAACTACCGAACCATATACAGCCCATGCTTACAGTCGCCCAGGCACCTTCAACGTGACTCTTAGAGTAATCGATAATGACGGATTGGAAGGTTCTAGGACAAGGTGGGTAGAGGTTTCTGTGTCCTACACACTGGACGTGATTGTTGACGTCGGTGCAATACACTTCGGCGGGGAGATTGCCGAATTCTATATCCTAGTTGTAAGATCTGGTGAGCGCATCAACGCAACAGAGATCACGGCGGTCCTCTATCATTCAAACGGAGCGATGTTCGAAGATCTAAGCAATAACAAGCAACTCATCGCCACAGGTCTTTATCGAGTACACTTCAACATAGACCCAAATGCTCCTAGTGGCACTTACACGCTTCTCTTAGAAGCAAACTACCTTAACCTTAAAGGAACAGCCCTCAAAAGCTTCTTGATAAGCAACAAGTTGACAGGATGGGACGCGCTCTTGAGAGACATTAAGGACGAAATTGCAACAATAGTTATACCGAGCCTAAGAGAAATAAAGGCCAACCTCACAGAGATCAAGGCAACCCTGGTAAGAATTGAAGAAGGAATGGGAGTAATCAACTCGACCTTAGGAGAAATCAAGACATACTTAACCGCGATCAATGCAACATTGACCGATATTATTGTCACCAAAGAGGGCAATCTGCTTGCACAAATAACGTACCATCTTGGCACACAAGGAACGATTACAGCGGAACTCGAAGACATTAACGCAAAAGTTGTTGAAATTGATGGCTCTCTTTCGACCATTCAAACAGACGTCGGCAGCATCAAAACCAAAACCAGCGACATCCAAGCGACGGCTATTACACCATTGTATGTGGCTTCAATATTCTCAGCGACAGCAACAATACTGACAGTCATAATCCTATTAGTACTGAGGAGAAAACCCGGCAAGACTGCATGAAGACACACGTTTTCAATCGCGACCTTTGCTCAAAATAATCTTCGATAAGACACACATTGAAGGACTTACAGGCGCATTCGACATGCAATCCCGGGAGGGTTGAAACATGAAGACCGCGTCAAAGCCAGACGTTTTTAGAGTCGCGGGCACGCTTCTAGGATTTCTTGGCGCAGCGACTTCGCTTTTCATGGCAGTGTACATGGTCTCAACTACAATCACACTTCTTCGTATTTCGCGAACAGAGAGTCTAGTTCTGCAGATTTGGGCCTCAAGCGTCGTCTTGATCTTTTCCTCTTCATTGCTAGTATGCGGAAGCTACTTCTTGTGGAAACGTCGCATGTGCAAAGGAAGTTTGGTCAATCTAGCAGGCAGTGGGCTCTTGGCTTTCATATACGTCTACTTCACATTCTTCTCGCAACCACCACTACTACGCTGGATTGGACCCGCGGGACACTTCTTGCCCATAGCACCGATTGCCAGCGCAGTAGTAGGCTTATGGGCAAACAAGAGTAACGCTACTTCACAGCTGTAGAATATTAGCTATGTTTTTCGCTTCAGTTTGGACTTCGTCTTCGACGTTCTGTGTTTCTTGACCGACCGCGTTGAGAAGACTACGCAAACGACGCCTAACGCACCGCTGACAACACCAAATGGAAGAAGAAAGTCGTATGGGTGCTGCTTGTCAACAACCTCTTTGAGAAACTTAAGCATTTTTGGTGGAATTGTCAGCCACCAAAGTTCTTCTTTGTCAATACGTGCAGTGTACATTCCGTCCTGTAGGGCGATGCCTCCGATTTCCCTTGGCGGATTGCTGATCACGAAGCTATCGCTATACAATGTGATGAGCTCTATCTTAGTTACCTGCAGAGGGAACTGCTCTTGTCCAGGTTGAAGGAAATCCTGAGGCGGATTAGTAATAAGCGTGAACAAAACCCTGAACTTGGTTTCACCTTGGCTTGGGGCAATAAATGTGACAGTGCCATTGAACGCAGTCAACTCTGTGTACTCTACCGGCAACAGCCACCTTATGTCTAAGGTTATATTGTCCCCTTTGTGAAATTGGCTTGCAATCTCCCATTGGTCGATAACGCTTTGAGCTTCGCTCCATCCCTTGCTCTCTACTTGCAGCTTCGAGCTCGAAGCAAAAGTCAAGGAAATGAAGACAAGAAAGAAGCCAAAGGCAAGTAGCGCTTTTCGCAACGCAGCCACTTCAACTGGAGCGTTTATATATTTAAAGAAGCAGCGACTGCTTTATTTTAACCTTGTTCCTTCTGCGGGTTCTTCATAAGAGGCTCAAGGCAATATCAGGAAAAAAGTTGGCGGTGATGGAGAGGTTATAAACTGCTTTCTCCGTAGTGTGCCGCTATCAGAGTTAATCCTTGGTCTCGGTCGAGGCTATTGACTGCGTTGTCTCTGTTCACAATATCGCACATCTCACTCCATTTGCCGCTCGCAGGAGTAGGTGTCAACGTGGAGACTTTGGCAAAAGTTGAAAGATCAACCTTAACAATCCTAGCCGGAGCGGTGAGCAACCCTGCATACAGGTAAGAACCACTCGCAACAAGAGATGCGATGCGATCTTCCCCAGAACCGAGGGTCAATGTGGAGACTGCTGTAAAAGTTGAGAGATCAACCTTAACAATCTTGCCCGGAATCGTATCTAGTCCCGTATAGAGGTAAGAGCCATCAACGACCAAAGATCTAACCTCGCCTTCACTTGCGCCCAAGGTCAACGTGGACGACTTGGTGAAAGTCGTCAGGTCAACTTTGGCGATTTTGCCTGGAACTGCATCCATTCCTGCGTAGAGGTAATTCCCACTCACGACCAAGGCTCTCGTGTCGTTTTCGTCTGCAGCCAGAGTCAACACAGCATCCTTGGTCGGGCTAGCCTCGCCCTGTGATATCTTGACAATTTTGCCTGGAAATGTGTATATTCCTGCGTAGATTTTGCCACTAGGAGGTGTCACTAATGATCTCACTGGTCCTTCACCAGTGCTTAGAGTCAACGCGCCACTTCTGCTAAACGTAGGATGTGCGATGTTAATTTTGACAACTCTGCCAGGGCTTCGATAGCATCCTGCGTAGAGATAAGTGCCGTTAACGACCAGAGAACTTAGGTATTTATCTGTCACAAGGAGAGTCAATGTGGAAACTTTTGTGAAAGTCGAGAGATCAACCTTAACAATCTTGCCTGTAGGCGTGTCTAATCCTGCATAAAGATAGCCGCCGCTGACAGCCAAGGATGTAATGTTGCCTTCGTTTGCTCCGAAAGTCAATGTGGAAACTTTTGTGAAAGTCGAGAGATCAACCTTAACAATCTTGCCTGGATCAGTATACAATCCCGCATAGAGGTAGCCACCGTCAACAGCCATCGCCCTAACGTAATTCTCGCCGGGATTTGCTGAACCAGTAGCGCTGCCCAACTCAAACAAGTCATATATATCTACAATTCCGTCCCAATTAATGTCCCCGGGAGCCTGTTTCGAGTGGAGAATAGCCTTTCCGTGAATGTCAGAAAGCTTAGCCTGAGTCGAAGGAGGGATGGGGGACAACGTTGGAGCAGTTGCCTTTGTACCAATCACTTGGAATCTCATTGTAAAAATGGTGTTAGATTCGCCTGGATTGTTGAAACCGGGCGCTGGTGCACTGGACGAATAAGCAATATCATAAGTTCCAGCAACCGAATTGACTAAATTCTTAAATTCAAGAGTGGGCTCGTGAAGAACCCCGCCAGGTATCGATTGCACTGGAACCCATACGCCGTGGCTTAGGTATGTCAGAACCGTTGGATCCCAATTTAGCCGAAACTCGAACCCATAAAGATTACCTAAAGGATGTTTAATGTCGGGATTATCTGCGTCAGAAACGTAATAATTACTTAAGTTGAAAACTTTAACACTCACAGTGACAATGTCGCCTACTGCTTTTTGAATGATTTGGGGTTCCACGTAAAGCCTTACGCTCAGAGTGGACCGAGGTGGTGGGAGAGCTTGAACATCTTTTGTCGCGTTGTAAAACGCAAATGCTGAGAGCAGTAAGACAAATGCCATCAGGATAGCTTTTCCAATCAACTTCATCCTTCTCTCTCCAGTTAACATCTCTTGGCAAACAGTGATATATAATTTGCGGAACTATCTTCTGTTATTTAACATGATACAGCGCGGAGGTCAACCCTCACTTTTCCCAAAGTTTGTGCCAAGCAACATCAAGTCAAACATATCGACTCTGTTGTCATCGTTTATATCGCAACTCGAGTTCCAGTTGTGGCTCCCAAGTATTGAGCCAAAGGCTTCATTCAATAGAGACAAGTCAACAGAAGTGACGATGGAGTCACCATTGATGTCTCCGGGCAACTTGACTTTTATCATGTTGCTTGTGAAAGTGTTGTCGCTGATGTTCAATTCTGACAAACCTTCTTCTCTGGCTTCCACTATAGCTTTCAATCTATAGCTGCCCGGGACTGCGCTAGCTGTATTCCAAGTAAACATAAAGTCCTCTTGTTCGTCAGCCACAAGAAATATGTTCTTCTGTTCGATGAAACTCTCGTTATAATAAAGGAACAGGGCAGCGTGAGCATTCGCAGTTCCACTGTTTCTCACAGTGACCATGACATCAACCATATTTCCCGTGTAGATATCTGTGTCATAGATTACAGCGTTGATAACTGTTAGATCCAGCACGTATACCCAAATATAGCCTAGGTTCATGGAGTTGTCGTCCAAGTAGGTCTCGCCTGGGACACCAAAGACTACGATTCTCACCAGGTGAGATCCGGGCAACACCAATCCAGTGTCACAGATTATTTCTATGTTATAAAGAGTTTCACTAGGACCTATAACGACACTCGTTGTTCCAACAACTACCTCGCCAAAATAGACGCTGATATAGGGAAACTCGATTGCAGTTCCCTTGTTTATGACATCAGCTGTAGCAAATACAAGCTCACCCCACGCGCTCTTGTCAGCGTACGAAAAGCCGCCTATTACCGCCAAATCGTGCACATGCACAGGAACATATTTCCATTCCGTGTCCTTGCGCCCTTCACTATCAGTGATGTTCAGTTTAACAGTATACGTTTGCGCAATAGGATAGGCGTGTGTAATAATCGGGTAGGTTACATTGGTGATATTGCCATCCCCAAACTCCCAAAGATAACTCGTGATGGTTCCTTCGCTGGGAATGGAAAGCGTCGCATTGAAGGTGATTAGTCCATTGGGCAGGGGATATGCAGGTGAATAGATGAAAAAAGCGACGGGCCGTCTTACTAGCTTCACCATGTCATATATGTATTCGTTATCCGCGGTGTTTGTTTCACCCACGACCAGAGTAACGTTTGCTTTTATCAAGTAGCTGCCAACTGCGAAGCCCTCAGTTGACCAAGCAAAGCTGTTTGGAGAAAGCTGCCCTGGTGCTATTATAGTTGTTTGGGTTCCAATTAGGCTATTGTTAGCGAAACATCGCACTACAGCAGTTTCCGAATTCTTTCCATGGTTTCTCGCTACGACAGTGATATCAACGCTCTCGCCTTCATAGGCCCATGTCTTGGAAGAACAGACACTGAATATTTCTAAATCATGGTCTGGACTCAAAGAACTTGTCCGATAGTATATGTTGTAATTCCCTCTGTCGGAAGCCCAGGCAACCCAAATAACTCCACCTGCATCTTGCAGCGGCGAGGGCATCACATCTTCACCTTCATAGGTAGTCACTTGCGCTGGAGACGACCAAGAACCAGTATAAACGCTATAAAAAATGTCCCAGGGAACGTAAGGGTCGTACTTGCCCGAATCCCAAAAAACCCAGATTTTCGTGTCACTGGTTTGCATGAGCGAAGGGTGCCAGTTGTCATTTCCACCGCTAGTTATTGGCTGTGCAGAAGACCACGATTGACCAGCATACACGCTATAGTGAATGTGGCTGGATCTTGTCCAGACAAGCCATATTCTTCCATCGAAGGCTCGCATAACTGCTGGATCCCAGTCATCGTAGGTGGAAGAAGAGACTGGAGCCAACGTGTCAGAAGACCATGTCATTCCATTATCGACTGTGGTCTTGTAGAATAGGTCATAGTTTCCTGTTCCTCTTCTAGAATCCCAGAAAACCCAAATCTTGCCATAGGCTTCTACGATGGAAGGAAACTCGTCTCTAGAAGCATCGTCAGTGAGTCGCTTGTCATCAGACCACGAAGTTCCATCATAGATTTTGTAAAAGATGTCGTAGTTTCCTGTTCGATTTGTCATCCAAACGATCCATATCTTGCCGTCAGATGCTTGAAAAACGTACGGCATAATGTCAACACTAGAATTGTTGGTTAATCTAGTCTCTTGCGACCATGGATGAACTAACGACGCGTTGTAGGTCTTGTAAAAGAGCTCTTCATTACCTGTTCTGCGCGAGTGCCAAAAAACCCATACGATTCCGTTGCTGGCTCTCATGATAGAGGGCCCAGAGTCATTTTCCAGATCCCAAGTTAACATGAGGTCAACCGACCAATCAATAGCACTCCCAATCGGCAGCACTAGAATCCACAAAAGAACTACTAAGGTTAGCGCAAGCGCTTTTCGGATTTCGTTGTCCATTTAGCAAACTCTCTTATCATCAACACTCATCAAATATAAAAAAGGAGGTTGCGCACGCGGGCGCTTTCTTGGGCTTCGCTAAATCTGGTGTTTATGGTACTACTTTGAAGAGTATTTTGTCTGTGCCTGCTAGGATCCATGCATCATTGAAGTAGTAGAGATTCGCTCTCACTTCATAATCGGATGTAGTCCCTGGCTCCCATTCAAAATCTTCCGGATTAAAGTTCATTTGTACGTCGAAGAATGACTCGGGAGGTACAAAGTCTGGTAGTGTTTCAAGAGTCTCTCCAATCTGCATACCTGTTCTCTTGTCGTATGTCACGAAGACTGCCTTGACATTCGCTGAAGCCGGGCCTTCGTTTAGAATTCTAACGAACAGAGTATTGAAGCTATCTTCGTCTTTGGAGACACGATACACTGGGTGTTCTGCCCAGCCTCTCTGAAGCGATTTGACTGAAATCAACACTGTTGCGCTGTCAGTGCTTCCCTGCATGTCAGTGACCGTTAGTGTAGCCAGATGGAATCCTTTCAGAGAGTAGGCGTGCGTTGCCGTAACTCCGTAGGCATCTGTGACGCCGTCCGACTCGAAATCCCATGCATAGCTTGTGATTATTCCTGGGTGATAACTAGCTGAGCCATCAAATGCGACGATTTGACTTGGGTTAGGAGTCATAGGTGAAGCTGAGATTCTGGCTATGGGTGGCGAAGTGAGATGTGGAATCGGCACTGTCCATAGGACATTGAACCATGGAGCTTCTTCACGTTCTGAGTGCGGGAACCCAATAAGGGTTGTGCGGAAATATTCTGGTCCCCATGGTGGTATTTCCGGCCTAGGCTCTGGATTCATTAGGCCAATTCCTGTTGGCAGATCTGGGTCGATGACATGGAATTCTACGTGCAGCACGCGTATCTTGCCAGAGGGAGGCGTGTGGTCTCCATGCGGTCCAATAGCAATTCCCACGAAGCCAGCTCTCACATAGCCCTCATCATAGTTGATTTCGTCAGCGAAAGGCCAGATACCGTGGTAGAAGGTGCCCCCCCACACATTATCAGGATCCATTTGAACGTCTATGGGTTCCAAGGCTTCGATGTTGTAATGTAGGTAAAGGTCAAAACCCTGGACATCCCAGTAGGGGTTCAAGTCTCCGCCTTGCTCGCCCATTATCTCAATGTCATATAATCCAGGTTCAGGATTTGTCACTAGCAGCACTGGGAGAGGAGGATATTCAACAGCTGCAACTGGCATGCCTATGCCTAGTATGCTGATCCCAAAGAAGCTCAAGAGAAGCATTGAAGTTAACGCTAAGCCTTTTACTCCTATTCTAACGCTCATGAGTAACTTCTCCTTTCTCCTTTCTATCTTCACTTATTATACCATGTCTCACCCATTTTAAGCTTTCTGGAATTAACCTCTATGTTCAAAGCCCATGGTCTACAGATATATAAAGAACATGTATAATTGTTGAGTGGCTGCATTTGTACAATAGGCGTTGAAGCCGCTCTGCTCAGGATTTCTTGTGTCTCATGTAGACTATTGTTCCGATAACGGCGACTGCAACTAGACCAATAACCAGGTACAATAGTTCCGGCGGAATTACAGTTGATGACGCAGGCCTTTCTTTAACTATAATGGATAGCTCTTTCTTGTACGCTTGTGTTGCTGCACGCGTGGAATCGTATGTAAGGCCCAACGAATCTGTTACAATAAGCTTAACTGTCCACTCATCGTCTTCATCGAAGACATGATTCACTGTTTGACTTGTCTTAACCATGGGGGTTGCTGCATCTGGCGCCCAGAACTCCCATTTGTACGCCGTTATTTGTGCATCTGGATCTTGATGGTGACTTGCTTCAGCGTTGAAAGCCACAGTGTCATCAACGTAAATTGTGTCAGGTAGCGACGCAATGTCTAGTACAGGTGGAGCTGCAACTCTAACTGCCTCTTCTTTGGAATTGTCCTCTGGATTAGCGTCCATTTCGGCGATGGTGACATTTAGGCTAAATCTGTTAGTGCCTAATGCCGTCAACTTGAACGCGGAGCTATACTCCTTCTCCTGATACCTTGCTACAAGTTCCTCAATCCATTCTTTATATCCTATTAAAGTGCCGTTAGGTGCAGTCAGATGCAAAGTTGCATTGAAAGTTTCGTCGGCTGTTCCGGAGGCCGAGACTTTTAAGGTGACATTTGCAACCTCATCCAAGATAAAAGGTGACGCAGAACTGCCCACGCGTATTTCGAAATTCTTCACACTTGCATCATGCACTTGCTCTGTCGTAACTTTCATCAGCGTATCACTCTCATCAGTGTTGTCAGTTGAGTTTGCTTCATGCGGAACTGTGGTCAAGCTAGCCATGAACTTGTAATGTGCAATCACGGCAGGGAGTGTTCCTGTGTTCCATTCGAATTTCACGCCTTTCCCAATCAGCTCTTCAGCGCTGAGGCTTTCGGATTTCTCTCCAATCAGCACCCACCCATCTCCGGGTGTCGAATTGCGATAAACCTTGACCTGGAAGATTTCCGCCACCTTTCCAGAGTTGATTGCCGTCACTGTGACATTGACGGTGTCTCCATAGAGCACCAGGGCTGGAAACCTTATATCCTTGACTCCAATGTCCCTTTTTGCCACGATAGACACGAACTTCTCCAAGGGAGCACTTGGTGCACCAACATTATCTAGGACTCGTAATTTCACTGTCAAACCTCCAACTGCCGAGTATGTGTGCTCAATAATGGGCGATGTTGAATTTTGCTTCATTCCATCGCCGAAATCCCACATGTAAAGCTCAACGTTTCCGTCAGGATCATAACTTTTCGAGGCGTTGAACTGCGCAGATTTGCCAACCGCAAAATATCCATCAAATGGCCAATAGGAGAACACTGCAGAAGGAGTGCCGGGAGTAGTAAAGAGCCCATTCTGCTTCTCGAAAACGATCTCATCCGGGTCCCCTGCCTGTACTGCAAGCGCTGCCAGCTTAACTTGAGTAGCTGGTGGGATAGGAACTATCGCTAGAGCAGAAGCTCCCTCTCTTATAGCGCTGAAAGTCACCGTGAAAATAGTGTTGGATTGATCCTTGTTATTGAATGCGAGGGCTGGTGATAAGGAAGAAAAAGCAATGTCATAAGTTCCTTTGCTTGGATTTGGAGTGTTAGCGAATTCCAGCACATTTTTGTGAAGAACCCCGCCCGGATTGTCTTCAACTGGGATTTTTACTGAGTGACCTACATATGTGAGGATTGCAGGATCCCACGTGAGACGAAACTCTAGACCATACAAATTGCCAAGAGATTTCACCGCAGTCCGACTTGAGTGAGGATCCCAAACGTCGGCCTTATTATCAGTAAGGTTGAAAATCATTACACTTAGTGTAAAAGTTGAACCCACGGCTCTTGTAGTGTTTTGAGGCTCAACGTACAGAAAGGGTCTGTTTGCTGGAAAACTGCCGGCTGCCGATGCAACATGAACCTTATGGTCAACCAGCACCAAAATGTGAGGAGTTAGCAGGAAAGTCATGACCATGAGAAGTGCTGCTTTGGTCTTCATAGCCTTCAATCCTTCCCCTCATTAGCCTCTCAAATCAGCGCTCAGTACTAAAATAAACAAGAAATATATGCTTTTCTGTCTTTTGGCTTTGCTTCATTCCAGCATACTAGGCGAAATAAGAGGCCCTCAGGTTTAATTCCATTTTCAGGTCTTCCCAGCAGCCAGTAGTAGAGAAGCCCTAACGAAAACAATAAGTACCTATTATTGATACTCGACTTTCGGAGGTAAAAAAATTGGTCATAAGGCATTCACTTAACATAGATTCGCTTACGTCGATCGCTTTCGCTGCCTTCTTGCTCTCCCTCATGTTGGTGGCGCTTCCCATGCACGCGCTTGCGACCGACACTCCAACCGCAACAGCTCTCGACATTGAAATAGATATGGTTGACGTCAACAACCTCTACGTCGTAGATTTCTTACTGCACTACAACACGGAGTGCCTGGACTTGGTTGAAGCAATCCCGATTCCACCATGGAGCACCAACCTTATTATTAAGAATGAGATAAACGATGAAGAAGGAGCATATCGGCTCGTCATGGTAGGGCTGGCACCAGCGCCCCCCTTTGATGGCAGTGCAACATTGGCGACCCTCAAGTTCCTAGCTACAGATGGAGAACCGAACTTTCTGCTGAGTGTTAATGCACTAGGAGATCCAAAAGGCAGACACATCGCTTACGCAATCGATGGACTCATAATCAAAGGGATTTTGACTCATGATGTGGCTATCACAGAAATCAGAGGACGCCCTAGAGGCACCTACCAAGGTGGCACCCTCAAAGTATACGTTGAGGCCGAAAACCAAGGCAACTTTGTTGAAACGTTTAATGTGACATTGTACGCCGATCAGGACAAGACCACGGTAGGAGACGAGTTAATAATTGGAACACAGACCGTTCACGATTTGGCAGCCAAAGAAGCAACATTTCTGACCTTCGTCTGGGACACAACTGGAGTCAACTACGGCATTTACTGGCTGAGCGCCGAGGCAAGCCAAGTTCAGGAGGAGACTGATGTTGCAGACAACTTCCTGAAAGCTGGAGAATACATTGGAGGAATATATCCTCCACCCCACGTGAGACAGAGGGCAGACTTGCTGACTCAAATAACTTCGGTGCTGATGACAATCTCTGTTGGGGCTGCTTGTATATTCCAGGTCAAAAGATACTGGTTCCCATAGTAAAGGCAGCGCGCCAGATTGTCAACAACAAACCTCTTTTTTCTGCTTCCTCTCCACTCAACAATGTCATACGTGGGAGTTGGCAAAGACGTAACGAGCAATGTTTTTAAAACACTGTTACGGATTTGGTAATGGAGAAACTCACGAATGCGTGAATTCGGTTCGAAAATGCCATTCTTTGAAAAACACAGGAAACAACTGTACTGCATTTCGTTACTGGCGTTTTTTCTGATGGTTGCTGCGCTCATTCCCGGAATAGGCTACGAGGCTATCGCAAACGCTAACCCAGCCGGAGTGATAGGTGCCACCGGAGCCTCAGAGGGCAGCGTGTCTATTGGCAGACTTTGTAGGGGAACTTTAAATGTGTCGTTTAACCCTTTCTTCTATCCAGTCTCCTACTTTTCTGGCCGCAGTTCAGTATTCAGAAAATATGTTGGAGCTGCGGAGCTTTGGGATCATGAAGGCGTGCAGGTAGCAGAAGCCGCAACGATTGGAACAGTATTCAGTGAGCTTCTCAGGAACATTCCCTACTTCTTGGCAGCAAGCGCTCTACTAACTCTAGCTTTGGGAAAAGTCAGCTCGCTAAGAAGGGTTCTTGGAAAAGCAACTCTCATAAATGCTCAGAGGCAACCCTAACCGAACTACAACGGCCTGCTAGCGAACGCGCTACTGGCTACTTGAAGTATGACGAGAAGATGGAATGCATCTACGTTACCGACGTTTTGCCCTCTTCTTCAACAAAATCATTGTGGCTGCAACTGCTCCGATAGCTATGAGCGCAATGCCCATGATCCATACTGTAGAACCTCCTTGTGAAAGGACAGTTATGGTAACATTATCTGTGTCCGTGTTGCCTGAGAAATCCTGAACTCTCAGTGTTGCTGTGTACTTTCCTGAGTTGGTGTAGGTGTGATTGGCTAACATCCCTATTTCTGTAGAATCGTCTCCGAAGTCCCAGTAATAGTTCCTGATGCCGATATTGTCGCTTGATCCGCTGCCATCAAAGACTACGAGCTCTCCTAGATATACAGTTTGGTCAGATCCTGCATCCGCTGTAGGAGGTTCAATGTCTTGGAACTCTTGAGCGCTAATCATGAATGCGTTTTCCGATTCACCGAGAACCTGTGTTCCATTAAAAAACACATTGAACCTGTGTGAACCTACTTCCACTAGTCTGTGACTAACTGAGGCGGTTCCGCTGTCGTTAGTCTGGTTAGAACTTAGAACTTCCCATCTCTCCTTAAGCAAATAGACCCAGACTCTGGCATCTTGTACTGGGGCATGCTTTTCATCGGTCAGATTTATTGTTATTGTGAATAGCTCTCCTTGGTTAACAATCGAAGGCGCGCCAGCCACAAGAGATGTTCTTACTTTTCTCACGGACACAGCCTTGGATGTCACGGTCTGAATCCCTCTGTCATCTGAAACACTCAGGGTCACGACGTAGGTGCCTGCAACAGAGTATTGGTGACTCGGGTTTTGATTAGTTGAGTCGCTTCCGTCTCCAAATCTCCAGTGCCAAGAAGTAACGTTTCCGTCCGAGTCGATTGAGAGGTCAGTGAATCCGACAATATCATATGGGGTTGGGTGTGTGGGAAAATAAGCGAAATCTGCTTTGGGTGGAAGATTGGGAAGCTCGATCACGTTTATTCGAATCTTATGTGTGCTTTGCAGGTAAGTGAAATATAGAGAACTGTCAGTAAGGTTCTGTACTAGCGCGAAAGACAGGTGCGTGCCGTCTAAGCTAGCAGTCCAGTTTCTTGGATAGGATGCATTCAGCAATTGCCTAGGAACCGTCACGTTACAGAAGCCAAGGGTTCCAGAAGCTCCAGTGGCATTGAAGCTCATCTGCTCCAGCGCTCGGTCAAAATCAAAGCTCGCTATTGTGGAGTTGCTGACCACTGTGACAATGCTTCCATCTGCAACAAAGGTTCTACGGTGAGCCCAAGATTCCATGAGCGGACGCAAATCCACTCCTAGATGAGGTAGGTTAGTATCCCCGACGCCGTCTCCATTACGATCTTCCCCGGCGTAGTCGCTCCAGTAGTTGCCTTCAGCGCTGTTGTCCCACACGTTGCCTACCGATGCGACGATGTCGACTTGACCCTGTTCGTTAAGCCCATTGTCGATGAGGGTGTTGCGATACAGAATATTGCCGCCAGATGTTTTCAGATTGATGCCAACAACTGAATTGTGAAACAATACGTTCTCTTTGATGGTGTTGCCCGAGGATTCAATCAGGTTGATTCCAGCCCAGCCGCTGTAAGATATCGTGTTGGCCTCAATTAGGTTTTGGACCGAGTCAAAAAACTCGATGCCGCTATCCCATTCATTTTGAGCGATGGAATTCGAAGATATTGTGTTCCTTGAGGAAGACTGAAGAATAATTCCTCGGCCAGTGTTTGACGAGATATTGTTGGACGAGAGAACATTTCCATTTGTGGATTCGAGAAAAATACCATGATAATTATTTATTATGACGTTGTCAGTCACTTTGCTGTTTTTGGAGACAAACTCAAGGAAAATACCGCTATCTTCCCAAGGGTGTTGACCACCATTCCTTATCGTGAACCCGCTCAAGTTAACGTTGCTCGCCGTTATTGTAGCGACTGTGCCAGTTCCGTTTCCGTCTATGACAGTGACGTCTTTTGCTTCCCCAAAAAGCGAGACAGTCTTGTTCACGATTATGTGTTCATAATAAATCCCGGAAGACACAACAATCGTGTCCCCGTAAGTCGCAGCATTAATTGCGGCCTGTATTGTTTTGTAGACTCCTGGGACTCTTCTGACCTCGGGACTTGCTTGCGTGACTTCGTGAGGCACCAGATTCCAAGCCATGGGAATCAATAGTGTCAGAATACATGCGAGGCAAACGTTTCTTTGGCTCATTCCATCCCCATCATCGTGTATCAAGCTTGACTAATATTCTTATCGAGCATCGCGCGCGCTATTATCTTTGATCTTCCTTAGATAGATTAGAGGTGATCTTTTTGCGCTGATACAAAAATAGAAGGTGGGCTGGTGCATAGCTCAGATTGTTAAGGTGGCGGGTTCGGCAGTGGGCTTCCAAACGTTGTTCCAAATATAGAGCCCACAACGCCCAGATCGTACCCGTCTATTGCCCCTGCACTGTTAATCGGCGGTTTTGGCGACGGAAATGGTGGAGTTGGAAGTGTCGGAGATGTTGCCAAGTCTGCTCCAGGACGCCAGTTGGCGCTTGGTGTGACATATCCCTGTGATTCGAAGGCTCCACCTGCTAAGACAGCGTCGTATACATCCACCTGGAAGTAGCCGTCTCGTGGCTTAATGGGTGATTCAATCCAATACCATCTGTAATCGATTTCACCCATAGGCGGCGTTTGCAGGAAGAAGTTGGTGTTTTTCTTGTAGTATGAAGAGCCTCCTGCGCCAGGTGTGTGTGCAGTCATGTAGTAGTATCCGCAGCCCACCAGAGTCTTCTCCCAGCCCAAGCCTCCTGGATGGTAGCCTGCCGGGTCACCACGAGCCCAGTACTTCGCCGTAATGACCTTGCCGTTAGCAATGTCCTTGTAGATTCTGATCCTGGGTCCATTGGCAACGCTTCCAACGATTTCATAGTCAGTCTTAGGCGTGAGCGCCACACCGTCCTCCTTGATCTCGATTATTTCCACCGGAGTGCCTAGTGTTCGCACAGGAAGCGCAAGGTATCCCGGAGTCGTAGCGTTAGTTCCCTCAACAAACACTGTGGTCTTAACTGTTGCAAGCGGAGACTGCTTCCAACCCGGAAACGCAAGATCCTCACTTGAGTATAGTATTCTGCCGTATCCACTGTATTGGGTCCAATAGCTGAGGGCGTCAAAGTAAACCTCGGCTTTCCTCTCAGACGGGTACGTTCTGATCAACTTTATGTCTCGATAACTTGTGAAGATCCAGCCTGCAGGTTCAGAATCAAAGTACCAGCAATTAAACTCGTAACCGCTTCTACCTATGCCAGCGCCTTCTAACCATTGGGTGTTGAAATTTGCAAGAACTTCGCCAGTTACTGGCTTGATCCATTCAATGTCGTCTCTGAACCAAAAGATCACTTTTGACTTAGTCTTGCCGTCATCAGGGTCAACCCATGTGGTCAGCTCACGATCTTGCATCAACCATGCTTGATCTGTTAAAATGTCGTAGGCAGGTGTCGACATAAATCCCGCCATGACAGGACTCATCGTTGAAACGTCCCAGACCCATCGCGAGTATATCTGGTTGACTTCCAAAGGCGGTGACTTCAGTCCAAATCGGATTGGAGCCGATACACTGTCAACCCTGTAAGCGTTGAGGAATGTGTAGTCATTTTCGGGTCCAATCGAATCCATGTTTGAGATTCCTAAAAGGTTTCTATAGGGATAGAAGGCCTTGCTGCTCCATAACGGAATCAAGACAGCATGTTTTTCCACGAGGTAGTACTGTGCCTTCTTAGCAGCCGCTCTAGCCGCTTCATACGACTCGGGGTAACTTACCTCATAGACTGCAGCATCTATGTCTGGGTAATGGGGCGGCGTTGGTGGCGGACAATAGTCTTTAAGTTCGCCTGTATGGTAGTTCGCGCCTCCCGGAAACCAACGGCTGCTGTGGAACAAAGAATACAAGTATGTTGGAAATCTTCCTACGGACCATCCAGCTGAGTAAATGTGGTAGTTGCGGGCTGACATGACAATTGAATAGCATGGGGGAAAGTCACTTGGGCTCCAGTCTACTGGAATACCTGATTCGAGCATTCTGTCACGAAGGTGCGTGCTTGCGCCGAATCTGAGCACATCGTCAGTTCTAGCGAAGAATCTTATGCCATCAAGGTCTTGCCCTGGCTTTTGAGGATGATCTTGGGGGTAGCGCCGAATAAACTGAGCAGAACCTGGAACCGAAGGATTGTAGTAGGGATTTGGTGTTGCTCCTTGTGTGAAACCAGCAGTGTCCAACAAGGCTGCCGCTCCCTCAATGCTAAAAGAAAGATGCGTTTTGACATAGCTCACCACGGTTTCGTTGTACCACGGATACGAGGGCGCCGCAATCGGTACATGAAGAGGAACTGCGAATCCTCCACAAACAACCTGCGCATAGTAAGCAGTATCAGTCAACCGCCAGATAGCCTTTCTGAAAGTAACATAGCTCATAGGGCTGGTCACGCCAGGGTATTTGGCAATTGTCAAGTTGTTGTTTAAGCTCCAAGCTCTGAAATCCAGCCTGGAAACCGTATTAAGCAGAATTTTCGGATCAGAAATGGCGTCCACATGCTGGGTGGGAGTGACCTCCCAATTTGTCATTTCAATGGTGCCGGTCTTAAGGGCAGCCCATAGAGCGGTATCGTCTGCATAATAGAACATTTCCAGATTACTGCGCGGGCCATATGTTGCCGGGGTAGCGCTTGCTGACAATGACCCGAAGTTGATCGAAGTCCCATAGAAAAGGAAAGACGCCAAAACAATCGCCGTTGAAATGGTTCCCTGTGCTTTCTGCTTCAACATCCCTTCTCCTCTGCATAATTCCATGCACGTGCGCACATTTATGCGTTACGAAACTATCTTAGCGGAGAAGCATACAAAGGAACGGGCTTAAGGCTGCCTACTTGGCAAGTCGAAATCGACGCACGTTCGCTTCCAGTTTTTCCTAAGGTCTATCCAATCATTATATAAGTTGTTCTGCAACACTTTGGATGACAGGAAAGCGAAGCTTAACCTTGGTGAGTCGCATATCTGCTGTTGAGGTGGGGTTGCATGAGTGACCAGATTGTTTCACTTCTCGAAAGGCACGAGCGCTTGCGTAGCCTAGAAACGCTCAATCTCATTCCTTCAGAAAACGTCATGAGCCCGGCGGTACGCCCCCTGCTATCTTCGGATCTTGGGCAAAGATACACTTCAAGGGATAAGTTCTATATGGGCACACGTTTTCTGGATGAAATTGAGCTGCAAGGAGAAAAACTCGCCAAAAAAGTCTTTGACGCTGAGACCGCTGACCTGCGACCACTTTCCGGTCACATTGCCGACGTAGCTGTGCTAGCTTCATTCACAAAGCCCCGAGACTTGATGATATGTGTCTCAGAGAAGGATGGAGGATATCCTGGAATTTGGAGGCATGGATGTCCAAGTTCTCTGCATCTTAGGGTCGCTGCGTTTCCGTTTCTGAAGGAGAGGATGAATATAGATTTTCATAAGGCTGAGAGTCTGATAGAGCAGAAAAGGCCGCGCATGGTGATTTTTGGAGCTAGTTTTTTCTTGTTTCCGCATCCTGTTAAGGCGTTGGCGAAGGTAACGCATAGTGTGGGTGCTCATGTTGGTTATGATGGTTCTCATGTTCTCGGTTTGATTGCTGGAAAACAGTTTCAGGATCCGCTTCGAGAAGGTGCGTCGATGCTGTTCGGGTCCACGCATAAGAGTTTCTTTGGACCACAGGGAGGAATCATCTTGGCTGACAGAGAGCACGGCGAAATCCTGAAGCAACGAATGTTCCCTGCGTTTGTTGACAACGCCCACTGGAATCGGGTGGCGGCTCTGGCGTTGGCTTTGGCAGAGATGAAAGAGTTTGGCAAGGATTACGCTTCACAGGTTGTCAGGAATGCTCAAGCATTGGCTAAAGCGCTGTATGATCAGGGTTTACCTGTCAAGTGTCCAAGCCTTGGATTTACGAGGTCTCATCAGGTTCTTCTGGACTATGAAAGTTCTGAAAAGAGTAGAAAAGTCGCAGAGAGATTAGAGCAGGCGAACATCATTACCGATTGCGATGTGAGACTGGGGGTTTGTGAGTTGACTCGGCGTGGCATGAGGCAAAGAGAAATGCAGAAGGTCGCAGAACTGCTCAAAAGAGTGATTAAAGACGGTGAAAGACCGCAGAAAGTGAAACCCGAGGTAACTAGGTTCGTGGCGGACTTTCAGGAAGTCAAGTATTGCTTCGAATAACTCTCCTGCTACTGTGCAAAGTGCGGAACTATTTTTTGGCTGATGAGTTTTATGGCTTCTCTGACGTTGGCGCCTATGGGTGAACCAACGACGAACTGAGATATTCCAGATTTTGACAGTTCTGTTATGCGTTCGATACACGTGTCAGGTGTGCCGCACACGGAGAAGGCGCTTATCATTTCTGGAGTTACTCCGCTGAAGGCTTTTCCCCAGTCGTTGGCTTTGAGAGCTTCTTTGATTTCCTCTGCTTTCTTGACGTCTATTCCATGGCGTTGCAGTAGTTGGGGTGGACTGCCTGCGACGATGAAGGAAACAACTGGCACTGCTGCTTTGCTTGCTTTCTTTATGTCTTCGTGGACAGAGAACGATGTGTACGCTGCTACGTCAACTTCGCTGGGGCTTTTGCTTGCTTCGTTGATGCCTTCTTTTACGCAGTTTACTGCGTATTCGACGTCTTTTGGGTGGCAAGCGTTGATTAGGACGCCGTCGCCGATTTTTCCAGCTAAAGCCAGCATTTTGGGGCCTTGTGCGCCGACGTACACAGGGATTTTGCCTCGTGGTTTGAAGAGGAATTTGGCTCCTGCTGTTTTGAAGACTTCGCCTTGGTAGGCAACGGTTTCTCCGTTGGTCATTTTTCTTATGATGTCTACGGATTCTTGAATGGCGGTGAGGGGTTTTTCCATTGCGACTCCAACTGTGTCCAAGGTTGTTTTGTCTCCTGCGCCGATGCCTAGTACGACTCTGCTCGGCGCCATTTCGTTCAGGGTGGCAATTGCTTGCGCAGTGAAAACGGGGTTGACCATGTAGGGGTTGGTTACCCCTGGACCGAAGATGATTTTGTTAGTGTATATGGCGGCTGCTGTTAGTGTGGCGTAGACGTTGCGGTTGTTGAAATGATCGGTTATCCAGAGGTTGCTGAACCCGCCTCTTTCTGCTTGTATGGCGTAGTACATGATTTTCCAGTAGGATTCGCGTGGGACGAATTCTATTCCGAATTTCAGCATTTTTCAGGGCTTCCTCCATTCTATGTCTTGGATAATTTTTGCATCTGCTCTGCGATGCTTGTCATTTGGAGTTCGTTGAAGGCTGCGAAGGTTTTTTCGGGTTCAAGTAGCATTGCGGCTTGCAGAAGCGCGGTCAGTCCTTGTTCGTTTTTGAGCATGTCGCGCTGCCATTGATGAAGTATATTGTTGGCAAGTTGTGCTGGCATTTTTTCTTCGTTTTTGGTTGTGAGAATCAGGTCGATGAGTTTGTCTGAGACTGTGTCTCTTTTTTCAGTCGGAATTGAGGCAACAAGTGGGCTGTAGTCCAATCGATTTCTCACCTGTTTGAGAAGCGCTAGTATTTACGGGGTCAGCCTTTAAAAGTTGTCATTTACGGAAGATTTCACAGGAAGTCTGCCAGTGTCTGCTGTTTGATTGCGCCGGTTCTTTCGAGTGGTGTTTCTTGCTCATCGGATAAGATGAGTTGACCATAGACTCCGTCGTAGCCCGGGATGACTGTGACTTTTTCTTCTCTAACTTTAACTATGGTTTCGGCGATCTTTGGCTCTACGACTGCACTCATTTCGTTCACTGGAGCGTTTAGCAGCACAGTGTATTCGTCTCCGAATTTCGCGATTAAAGAGTTGTAGATTTCCCAGACTTTTTGGACACCAGGGTATGAGGCGCCGACGACTGTGGCAATTATCTCTGAGAGAGGCAGGAGATGCTTGCATTCGACTGCGTTTGGAGGCTTGTAGCCGGATGGTCTGTCGGCTAGTTCTTCTACGCGTTGTTCTACGCCTTTTGTGAGGTTTCTGCGGCAAACTGGGCATCGGTTTCCGTATTCTATGGCTTCTTTGGGCGGCATTGAAACCTTGCAGTTTCTGTGTCCCGTCCAATGGTATTTGCCGTATGCTGGGTCGGTTTCAATCGTGAACTTGAAGCGGGCTGGGTCTTTTGTTCGTATGGAATCAACAAGTTCACTATAGGTTAACTGCTCTAGTTCGAGGACGTTGGCTTCTCTGCCTACTCGCCAAGGCCAGTGGCTGTGGCTGTCACTGTTCGAGACTAGTGCGAATTTGTCTAGGCTGCTTAGGCGCCAATTCATAGGAGGATCAGATGACAACCCTGTCTCAAGGGCGAAAATGAGTTTTGTAGTGTCTTGGTAGCAGTCTTCTATGCGGTTGAAGCCGCTGGAGGCGCCGAATAGGCTGAACCATGGGGTCCAGGCGTGAGCGGGAATTACGACGTTTTCGTTGCTTACTTGCATTATTTCTTCGACGAGTTGAGGTGCACTCATGTCCAGTATTGGTCTGCCGTCGCTGGCTAGGTTGCCGTATTGTTTCAGTCTGTCGCTTATTTGGGATGCGGTGTCTAGGTTTGGAGTTAGGATGACGTGGTGTATTTTTTTGATGTCTTCTTCAAAAGTGAAGATCGTTGCCACTTCGCCTGTAATCATGTAATAAACAGCGGACTCTGTTTGCTCTTTTGGCTTGTAGAGGTTTGTGTCTGGAATCTCTTCGAGCTTTTGCTTGAGCTCTTCTGCCCATTTGGGATGGGTGAAGTCGCCTGTGCCGACTAGTTTCAAGCCTTTGATTCGGGCGAAGCGTGTTATTTCATCTATAGTCATTTTTTCACTTGTGGCTCGGCTGAATCGACTGTGAATGTGGAAGTCGGCTATCACCCTCAAGTAGTGCTTTCACCTCTTTCGCCCACGTATTTCTTGAGCAGTTTCTCCCAGTCGATTCGATATAGTGCAATGACTATTATGATTAGCAGTATGGTTGTGATTATTATTCCCCATAGATTTCCGCTGTCGCCAAATATCCGCGCAAGAATGTCGCCTGCAATGCTGCCGAAGTTGACAAGGATGAATATCATCAGTATTTTGCCGATTAATGCGGGTATGAACGCCTTGTAGAATTTGTACTTCATTATTCCTAGTGGTATGAATAATAAATCGTCTGGTAGTGGTGTTAATGCGAAGACGAAAACGGCTAGAGGCCCGTAACGGTCGAAAAGCCGAACCAGATAAGTCATTTTTCTTTGGCGTTCTTCGCCTATGACTCTTCTTCCGAAATATCCTAATGCGTATCCTGTTGACTCGCCAAGCGCCGAGCCTATGCCTCCAGCGATGATGAGAAGAGCGGAGTTCCATTGACCTGTCAAGCTCAGCGTGAATATGACTAGTGTGTACGGAATTGGGATGATTATTGAGGCTGTGCCGATGAAGCTAATCAGGAAAACACCGAAGTAACTGTATTGAAGTAGAAGTTGCGACAGGCCATTGAAGAACTCTTCGAGTGACAAAGTGGTTGGCTCTGCTTTCTGAGCGATTTGGTTACGCGTGAGTTTAAGTGTTGCTGTTTTGAAATACATAATATTCAGAAGCAAGAGACGACATCCTTTTCGTGAAAAATGGCGTGCCGAGAAAAGAGGGAAGCTAAGAGACGCGGCGTTGTCGCGGGCAATTCAGGCAGTTAGCTGAATGTATTTGCCCAGTTCTTGAGCCACATCTGCTAAGCCAAGTTTGTTCAGCGTAGATTTTGTTGGTTTGCCTCTGCTGTCCCAGCCTCGTTTTCTGTAGTACATTTGCAGCATGTTTTCATATTTTGATGTGTCCAGTTTTGCGCCTTTGAGTGGACCTTTAGTCAATGGATCATTGAACCATCTGTTTGGAACCATGTCCATGCTGCTGTTCCATTGCTTACCAAATTCGCGTACCCAGAAGGCTCTGATTAGAGTGTAGATTCGATCGGAGACTTCGAATATGTCTTCGAACGTCATCGTTAAGCCTGTTGCTGCTTTGATGTATCGTGGGTACCAGTCGAGTTCGAAGCCTACTTCAACCCATGGTAGTCGGCACACGGACAGTGATTCAAACATGCCTGCTCGAAGGCGTTGTAATTCAATGATTTTGTCGACTTTGGCTTCGTCGTAGCTTTCGCGTCCGTATTTGACTTCCCATGATATGATCCATGCGTCTTTGTGGTGTGCGCCTGAGGCTGATGTTCCATAGGCTAAAGCCATAGCAGGTGTTGTGTGACAGTTGTAGGCGGATATTTCTAAGCCTTTGACGTGCATTGCCCAGTTTTGTGAGCCTTTGCCGATTTTTTCAGAAGCGTAACGCACGCCTTGAGACAGAAGCTTGCCCGTTTCGCTGTTGTTTTGGGCGATTGTATCGACTAGTTCTTTTGCTTTTTCGAAGTCTCCCCAACTGATTTTGTCTTTGAGGAGTTTCTTTTCTGAGGCTTCCATCGCGAAGCCTATGACGTTTCCAGTTGATATCGTGTCTAAGCCGTAGTCGTCGCACATGCGGTTGAGGTGAGCGACTTTTTTCAGGTCGCCTAAGCCCGTGTTTGAGCCTAAGAGCGTTATGTTTTCATAATCCAGCTCAGCTGGCTCATTGTCCGTGTCGGTTATAACGTTGCCGCAAGTCATGTTGCACTGTGGGCATCCACGGTTGCCAACTTTCAGTTTCTCCATCGCGAAGCCGCCGATGCTTTCGGCGTGCTCAAAGATGCCTTCTCTGAAGTTATACGTTGGCAGACAACTGTTCTCGTTACTCCACTCGATTGTTGACACTGTGCCTTGGCGTTTCCAGAACTTGTAGTTGGGTTTGGCTAGAACCTCTTTGTAGCCTTCGAGTCCGAGTTTCTTAAGCTCAGGCATGTCTGCGGCAGGCAGCTCTTTGGTTCCTTTTATCGCCACGGCTTTGAGGTTTTTGGAGCCCATGACTGCGCCGATGCCGGGTCTTCCGCCCGCTCTGCCTTCCTGAGAGACTATGTTGGCGTATTTGACTTTGTTTTCGCCTGCTTTGCCGATTGAGACTACGCCTGTGACGCTTCCGTACTTCTTTTTCAGTTCCCTTTCGGTTTCGAAGACTCCTCTTCCCCAATAATCTCTGCCGTCTAGGAAGTCAGTCTTCTCGTCTTCCACTTTCACAACCGTAGGGTTCTCAGCCTTGCCTTCGAACACAATCGCGTCGTACCCTGCTTTGCGCATCATGACACAAGCCCACGTGCCAATATTGCCGTCACCGTAACCTCCCGTCAACGGACTCTTCGCTGCTACAACCAGTTTGCCACTGCTGGGCAAGGACGCGCCAGTTAACGGTCCAGTGGCCATAATCAACTTATTCTCAGGGGAAAACGCGTCCACGCTTGGCTTCAATTCGTCCCATAATATTTTCACTGCGAAGCCTCTCCCGCCTATCCAAGTTCTGGCGAAATCAGCATCAAACTTGTGGGCAACAGCTTTCTTCCTGCCGAGGTTTATGCGTAGAATTTTGCCTGTCCAACCGTGCATTAATTTTCACCTTTGCACAGCAAGCGCAGTATATTCAGACATTTGGATATTAGTCATTTTTCTTTCAGAACAATTACGGATGCTATCAGTTTTCGATGGCACAAAGTCTATTAGCTGGCTTGGCGAAGTTTGCTACTCCATAAATTTCCATGTGGGAGAAGTCGAGAAGGATGGCGCTTGCCGAATTCAGCTACAAGCTTGGTAAAGTTGTGAGAGGCTACAACAATCGAACGTTGCACATCGACCTTTCAAGCATGAGAATCTCCAGTAAGCCCGTTTCTGATGAAATGAAGGAGAAATTTGTTGGTGGACGAGGCTTCAACCTGTGGCTACTCTGGAATTCTCTGCCAAAAAACCGTGTTGTCAAGTGGGACGACCCTGAAAACGAGATTTGCATAGCCGCAGGTCCTTTAGGAGGAACGCCGATCTACCCAGGAAGCGGAAAAAGCATAGCGGTTACGATATCACCGTTGACCGACACTGTCGTTGATTCAAACGTTGGCGGATACTTTGGTCCGTACCTGAAATTCGCTGGGTGGGACGCGTTGGAGGTCCAAGGAAAGCCGAAGTCTGAGGTAGTTATTCTCATTGACGGAGACAATGGCAAAGTGCTGGTTGAAGACGCGTCGAAGCCTTCTTCTGAGACGCAGTTGATCACGGATTGGATGGCAAAAAAGTATGCCCAAGACAACGATCAATGCATATCTGTAGTTTCCTCTGGTCCAGGAGCTGAACACACGCGCTTTGGGTGCCTCAACTCGTCATGGTTCGACGCTGGACGCAAGATACACAGGTTCAAGCAGGCTGGCAGAGGTGGAATCGGCACAGTTCTTCGGAACAAGAAGATTAAGGCAATTGCCGTCAAATATTCGGGTAAGATCTCTATTGATTCTAACGGTCCAGCCGATCCAGAATTGCTCAAGCAAACTGGTCACGCTCACAGTCAAGAGATTAGGACTCTTGACCCGAAACAGAATGAAATGGCAACCATCGGCACAACGCACCTTGTCATGATAATGAACGAGTTCGACCTCTTGCCAGTAAATAATTTCAGGTTTGGCAGTCATCCTGAGGCAGAGAATCTGGGCAGAGAAGTGTATCGAAAAAAGTTTCACAAGGGTTTCGACGGTTGCTGGATGGGGTGCGCTTTAGCATGTGCTCACGGGGTCAAGGACTTTGAACTGAAAACAGGTCCATACAAGGGGCAGAAAGTCTTTGTCAATGGTCCGGAATACGAGACTATAGCTGGAGTGGGCAGCAACTGTGGAATTTTCGACCCAGATTATGTTATCGAGCTGAACTTCTACTGTGACATTTATGGGCTGGACACCATTTCTGTGGGCACGGCGATGGCGTTTGCCATGGAGTGTTATGAGATGGGGTTGATTGACAAAAAGGCGACTGGTGGGCTCGACTTTCGTTTTGGCAATGCTGAAGCCGCGTTGGAACTGGTTCACCAGATGGCGAAGGGTGAAGGCTTTGGCGCCGTAGTGGGACAGGGGATTAGGAGGATGAAGAAGCTTTTCGCTGAGAAGTATGGTGCTGATGCTAAGATCATGCAGGACATCGGCATGGAAGCTAAAGGCTTGGAGTTCTCAGAATATGTGACGAAAGAGTCGCTGGCTCAACAAGGCGGCTACGGCTTGGCTTTGAAAGGACCTCAACACGACGAAGCTTGGCTGATCTTTTCAGACATGGTGCGCAATGAAATGCCCACGTTCGAGCAGAAAGCTGAAAACCTGCATTGGTTTCCTATGTTCCGCACTTGGTTCGGATTGAACGGTTTGTGCAAGCTTCCATGGAACGATGTTATTCCTTTAGATAACAAGCAGACAAAGGAGCCAGCTAAGATTATGGGTCATGTTGAAAACTACATGAAATATTTCTCAGCTGTCACTGGTAGAAAAGTCGCGGTTGACGATATCATCTTCATGAGTGAAAGAGTCTACAATTTCCAGCGCGTGTTCAATTTGCGCATGGGGTTCGGCACGCGTGAGCACGATGTTATACCTTATCGAGCGGTTGGTCCAGTAACAAATCAGGAGTATGAGAGCCGCGCTGAGCGCTATGACAAGCAGCTTAAAGAAAGATTCGGCTACGAACCAGTTGGCAAATCAACTGAAGAAAAGAAGAAGGCATTGAGACAGTACCGAGAAGCTGAGTATGAGAAACTGAAAGACGCTGTTTACAAAAGGCGCGGATGGACTACGAACGGTGTGCCAACGCTGCAAAAAGTCAAATCCTTAGGCATAGACTTTCACGATGTGGCGGAATATCTCCAGAAAGGAATCTGAAAGAGCATTATTCTATCGTCTCGACAATTGCTGTGACTGTAGCTTATCAGTCACACAGACTTAAGAATCTCCACATTAGTAGGTGTACGTGCAGGCATGGGAGGAGTCATTCATTTTATGAAGCTCCTTTCTCTCTCTCCAACCCGTTAAGTCGAGGCTCCTCCCAGCCTTAATCTGACTTACATTTGTATCTGCTCTGAAGAGGGTCGCTTCAGGTTCGAAAATTCTTCCTGGGGTCAAGTAGCCACAACACCACTTGACCCAAAACTTAGGAGATCGTTGCGCTTCTCACTTTTTGAGATGTTCAGTATCCTTTCACGCCGTCGCTACCGGTTCGATTGTTTGCTTATTTGCCAAGGCATTCCACGTTTGGTCAAAGTTTTCCTGTGAATCTTCATTCTCCTTTAAGTAGGAAGCCTCGGAGTCTTAAATGTGAAAGCTTGTTCAAGCATTGTCCTGAGCCAAGGAGATATTCTTCTAAAGACAGCGAGATAGAGACTTCTTGTTGCTGACAAGTTGTTACTGTGGTGTCACAGTCACACCAATTGATATGGTGGCAGACTTAGCATTTATGCGTCGAAAAATGAGGAGAAAAAGAAGAAATGAAAACCAAGATGAAAACAATCAGTGTAGCTTTTGCAACGCTTATTATCATGCTTTCTTTGACAAACTCCGCGTTTGCAGCTTCTCCACCTGTGCCTCCAGGCATTCTGGATCCTACGACGATACCAAAGTGGGTGAATCAACTCGTCATTCCACCAGTGTACGTTCCCAAAAACGTTACTGACGGCAGCGGAAATGTGATTCGACAAGATTACCATATCAGTATGTACTATGGTAGACAGACAATTCTGCCTCCTGGAACACCCTTGGTTGGCAGTCCAGATGGAAAAACACTAGTGTGGGGATATCAGGGCGACGCAGTGGCTCGCGGTCTTACGCTTGGTGTGCCAGATGGCACTTTCTTGCCAGATTTCTTCCACTCGCCTTCCTCGACCTTTGAAGCAATCAGGGGAATTCCAATCAACGTCACATGGACTAATAACATCGACATGCCGCAATTTTTGCCCGTCGACCCAACGCTCCACTGGGCAAACCCGAATGACATGCCCATGATGCTGGACCCACCGTATCCGTTGTACCCGCCAGGGTTTGACGGCACTGTGACAGACGTTAATCCGAATGGATTCAATGCTCAAGCTCCAGTGCCCCTAGTTACTCACCTGCACGAAGGAGAAGTTCAGTCTTACTCGGACGGTGGTCCAGACGAATGGTTCACGTACAACGGGATACATGGTCCGGACTACAGCACAGTTTCACCCACAACAGCCAATTCAGCAGTGTACTGGTACCCCAACTTGCAGCAGCCCAGCACCTTGTGGTACCACGACCACGCGCTAGGCATGACTCGACTCAATGTCATGTCAGGCCTTGCCGGCTACTATATCCTGAGAGAGCCTCCGGCGGGCACCGAGGTCAGCACTCCTACCGTTAACACCTTCGACCAGTACCTGACGACACACTTTCCTTATGGAGTTTCTGAGATTCCAATCGCCATACAAGACCGAACCTTCTACGCCAATGGTGAGCTTTGGTTCCCAACCGCTGGTCAAAACCCAGACATTCACCCATATTGGTTCCCAGAATTCTTCGGAAACACAATCATGGTGAACGGTCGGGTTTGGCCCAACCTTGATGTAACCCAAGGATGGTACCGCCTGAGACTCCTTGAGGGATCGAATGCACGTTTCTACACTCTTAGCTTCGTCGACCAAACAACCAAGGCATTGATACCGTTCATTCAGATTGCGTCTGACGGAGGATACCTTATGAGACCCGTTCCATTGACATCATTGACCTTCGCACCGGGCGAGAGAGCTGACATTTTGATTGATTTCTCAGGCTTGCCGATTGGAACAAGAGTCATACTGAAAAACACTGCTAAAGCCCCGTTCCCGAACGGCGCAGCGCCTATGGGAAACACGGTTGGTCAGATCATGCAGTTCACGGTGAAAGCCAACTCCGCAACTCCAGGAGCCTCGGCACCTGTAATCCCAGCGATGCTCAATCCAACACTTACAGGAGCAACATTCCCCACTCTGCCTGCAACATCAATAAAACGAATCTTGACGCTGTGGGAAGTCATGGGTCCCAACGGCCCCATCATGGCAATGCTGAACGGACAACCATGGGACGGAGTGATTTCTGAGCTGCCATATAACGGAACAACCGAAGACTGGATTGTACTCGATCTTACAGGAGACGCACATCCGATTCACACACACCTTGCGACCTTCCAGCTTGTCAGCCGCCAGAAAGTCAACGCAGCCAAATACAGCGCTGATTGGCTCATGCTGCAGCAAATGCAGGGAGGCTTAGGAGCAATGGCTATGCCACCATGGCCACTCGACTACATACCGCTTGAACTGCCAATCGGACCTTACCTGCAAGGAAACCCGAAGCCAGCGCCCCCAAATGAGCAAGGATGGCAGGACACCGTCCAAATGTTCCCAGGTGAAGTCACTATAATCCGAATACGTTGGATGCAACAGGACGGAACGCCATACCCATTCGACGCCTCTCAAGGACCAGGCTACGTTTGGCACTGCCACATCGTCGACCACGAAGACAACGAAATGATGCGACCATACGAAGTCCTGCCATAGAATCTGCCAAATAAAAAGAGACCTACTGTCTCTTTCCCGCTTTTTTCTTTTTCTGGAATCAGAAATCTATCTGCTTGTCAGCTCTCGTAGGAACTAATCTCACAAGATTTCCAGATTTCTGAGATGAAAGACTTAATTGCTCGAGCAGTACACATCCAAGCCCATCGCAGGGGATGAAATCCAATTTGAGCAAAACAAAGCAAGTGCCCAAAGTTGCCATTATAGGCGCGGGCAAGATGGGTGAAGGCATAATCGCAGGCTTACTGAAATCAGGCGTCTACAGCCCGCAGCAAATTCAAGCTTACGAAATCCTTGCAGACAGAGTCAAATACATCACCAAGACATACAAGATAGAATGCGTCAACGACGTGAAGAAGGCAGCAACATTCGCCGAAATCAGCATAATCGCTGTGAAACCTGGTGACGTAATCAAGGTTTTAGAAGCAATCGCACCAGTCATGAAACCTGGAAAAGTGCTGGTATCAATCGCCGCTGGTGTAACGCTTGACTTTTACAAGAAGCACTTGCCCAAGAACGTTCCAATAATCCGTGTCATGCCCAACATGGCAGTCCTCGTCCGCGAAGGCATGATAACCTATTGCCCCACCGAAAACGTAACGAAAGAACAAGAGAAAATGGCTGTTGAAATGCTCAGCCTACTCGGACTTGTAAAACGACTGGACGAGAAATACTTGAACCTAGCCACAGGCTTAGTGGGCAGCGGACCCGCATACATCTACCTCATAATCGAAGCATTAGCCGACGCAGGCGTAAGACTTGGCTTACCCAAAGACATAGCCATCACACTCGCAGCACAAACAACACTCGGCTCAGCCAAAATGGTAGTAGAAACAGGCGAACACCCAGCCAAACTCAAAGACATGATCGTCACACCCGCAGGAACCACAATAGAAGGCTTACTGGAACTCGAAAAAAGCGGACTCAAAGCCACAATGATCATGGCAGTCACAAAAGCAGCCGAAAGAGCAAAAGAACTCGCACCACCAACATAGAAAACATGTTTAACCGATACAACTTTCAGTCCAACCACAACATTCTGCGCGTTGATGTCACAGGAAACAGTCTTACGACGACATCCACACAGCTTCAGCCACTGAGCACACTTGCAACATAGTAGAAGAAGACTAAAGGGAATTAATGCCTTCTTCTTCTGGAATTTTATTTCCACAGAACCTGCAACATACCCAAACACCACGCATACCAACATGAACCCTCACGCTAAACAACATCCAAAAACACGCTAAACCAACAAAAACAGAACCCAAAACACCAAACCAACGCCAAACAGCGCCACAAACACAAACAGAAAAGTCCAACTTTCACCGCAAAAAAATTTTTCACGCCCGCATACTAACCGTCTCCACTCTAAGCTCAACATGACCACAAACAGACATATATCGCAAAGAACAACGCTCCCACATTCAGCAACATTCCACAATCAGAAACAACTGCTATATTAAGTCTTCATACATAATTAAACATGCAGACAGCTGTTGAGGGAATGAGGTCGAGCAGAATGTACATGGATGTATGGTCCATCGTCGCAGTGCGTCAAAGACGAGTCAACCAGATTGAAAAACTATGCAACATGAAGCTGATAAAGCGGAGCCCCAAACTGACGCTCCTCGTGGCGTATTACAAAGTCAGCAACGCCATACTAAAACAGCTACTGAAAACAAAAATCCAAACAACAGCCCTCCTTAGGAGAATAACATAACCGCGAGACGCATGCCACACGGTTTTTGCCCTCTCGACCAACCCTTCCTCCTTCTTAAGCTGACTCCACTCTTTCACAATGCGCCAGCGCTCATTCTTGCACTAAGTCTATTAGCTGGCGCTACACCTCACTTTCAAAAAACAAGTGATTCAAACAATGCCAGCGACAGCAGCACCCTGGGAAATCAAACGCACACTCTTAATCAAAGCTGAAGAGGAAACCAACCCCAGCTACGGCTGCAAGCCCCAAGACCGCCCGCCACAGGATTACATACGATTCGGAGTCATAAACCTAGACAAACCCTCAGGCCCAAGCAGCCACGAAGTAACAGCATGGACAAAACGACTCCTAAACCTAAAACTCGCAGGACACGGCGGAACACTCGACCCCAAAGTAACAGGCATACTACCCATAACCCTAGAGGAAGCCACAAAAACCGTCCAAGCCTTGCTTCTCTCAGGCAAAGAATACGTATGTGTCATGCGACTCCACCACGACACACCAGAAAACAAAATCCAATCAGTACTAACTGAATTCACAGGCACCATTTACCAGCTCCCGCCAGTCCGAGCCTCAGTTAAAAGACGACTTCGCACCCGAAAAATCTACTACCTCAACCTCCTAGAAATCAGCAACAAAAACGTGTTATTTCAAGTAGCCTGCGAAGCAGGCACCTACATACGCAAACTCTGCTACGACATAGGCGAAGCCCTAGGCACAGGCGCCCACATGCAAGAACTAAGACGCACAAGAGCCGGCCCTTTCGCAGAAGACAACAGCTTGATCACGCTTCACGATATCGCATATTACCTGGCACAGTGGCAAGAAACCAAAGACACATCGACGCTGCATCGATTCATACAGCCCATGGAAAAAGCTTTGGAAACCCTGCCAAGAATAGTCATCAGAGACTCAGCCGTCGATTCCATTTGCCACGGAGCCAACCTAGCCGCACCAGGAGTATTAGCCATGGATTCACAAATCAAACCAAAAGACGCTGTAGCCATACTGACGCAGAAGGGCGAAGCCGTAGCATTAGCCAGAGCATTGACATCGACTGAAGAGACATTGGAATTGAACCGCGGCTTAATCGCCAAAACTACACGCGTGCTCATGCCTCGTGGTGTTTACCCGAAAATGTGGGGCAAAGCAAACTAGACCCGATTGCCTAAGTTGTATGCGTGTTGATGCCCGAAGGCGGTATAGCGTCACCATCACTCGGCATTGTAGTTTTGCGGGAAGAGAATTTCAAAAGAAGAAGGGAATAATCGCTTAGCGTCTTCTTCTTTCAGCCATTGGGCCCTTGAAAACCCTTAAAACGCTCATAGGCTGATTCATAAATCACGCATAAGGCATCACGCCGGGTTCTCCTAGTCTGGTATGGAGCAGCTGGGCAAAGAGTAAAGCCCACGCTCAAGCCTGGAGACCATTGAGACTAGGACCAACAGGGAGCCTGTGACCCGAAAGGGTCGCGTGGGTTCAAATCCCACACCCGGCGCCAACAGCATTCTCTGGAACTCGCACCCACCCACTTATTCCTAATGGATTCCGATTCCAACAATTCTGAAAGATTTTATAAAAGACTGAAAAATTTCTGAGAGTGAATACACAATAGATGGAACAAAAACAATCATCGCATCGCTCTAGCGATGTCCAACTTCCCGGCAGCCCTGTAGCAATGTTTTTTAAACGCCAGTCACGTCTTCAAGTCTGAAGCATCGAAGGCATCACTAAATGGCCCAAAGCAGAAACATTATTCATTGCCCAAAATGCGGCTTCACATTCGACATAAGCTATGGCAGAGCCCTCGCCTGCGGCGGCTGCGCATCAGTTGTCCAATGCAGCATGGCAAAATGCCCCAAATGCGGAAACGAATTCCCGCTACCCGGGCAATACACCAAAGCCTACAAGAAGTACGCCCAGAGCCCACGCATATAGAGGATTTAAGAACTCAGCCCACAGCATTCTGTACTTTCAGAGGACGCACCTTTGGCAATACCAGAAAAGCAGCCGCGCAACCAGAAGAAACTTCGCCTGATCGTTTTCGATGTTGAAGGAATAATAATCCCAAAAAGACGCTACCTGCTTTTCGAAGCATCACAACGAATAACCATTCCTAGGTTCATTAAGATGCTATGGGCTGGACTACTCTACGAAACCGGACTCATCAAACTGGAAACAGCTCTCCGAAGAATCTACAAACAGCTGAGCGGCTTGCCCGCAAACGACCTGTTTCAACTCTTCAAAAAAATCCCGCTAAACCCAAGCGTGGAAAAAGTCTTCCAGCACTTGAAACAAGACGGATACAAAACTGCTTTAATAAGCTCAGGACTGCCACATGTTTTCATCAACGAATTGGCAGCCCAGCTAGGCGCCGACCATGCTTCCGGTTTCGATCTCGAGGTCACTAATGGGCTTGTTACAGGGCAGATCAGCGGCGACGTCATCAAGCCTGAAGGAAAGGCGCTAGTTCTGAAGAAAATCATGGAACAAGAAGGCTTGACTCCAACAGACTGTGCAGTAGTTGCGGACGACAGAAACAACTTGCCCATGTTCAGTCTCTGCTCAACAAAAATAGGCTACAATCCAGATTTTCTACTCGCGTACAAGTCGGATGTGGCAGTGAAAGGCGACCTGAACGAAATCCTGCCGTTCTTAACCAAGAAGGCCAATGTTTCGCAGCCTTCGGTTTCAAAACGCGATTTGCTCCGCGAGAGCATTCACATTGCTGGCTTCCTTGTAGCATTCTTCACTATGCAATTGGGATTGAACCACCTATGGATTGCTTTCGTCATCCTAATGGTCACTCTAGTTTACGTGATATCTGAGCTTGCCCGAATGCTGGGAATAAACATCCCAATCGCATCAACCATAACTTGGAACGCTGCTCTTCAACCCGAAGTCTACGAGTTCGTCACCGCGCCAATCTTCTTTGCGCTTGGCATAATCCTCGCTCTGCTCCTGTTCCCCGCACCTGTCGGCTACGCATCTATTGCTGTGTTCGCGTTAGGCGACGGTTTCGCCACTATCTTTGGGAAGAGCCTTGGCAGACATGTTTTCCCGCACAATAAAGGCAAGAAAGTTGAAGGAACAGTGCTCGGCTTCTTTTTCGCTTTGCTCGGCGCCTCAGTGTTTGTGAACCCCTTAATAGCTGTCGTAGGTGCAGCAGCCGCCATGACCATGGAGACTTTGCCAACACCGTTAAACGATAATCTAACGATGCCACTGGCTGCAGGGCTGGCAATGCTCGCTCTGCTTTGAGACACGCTTTCTAGATGCGGGCATAGCTCCAATTGACTTAAGTATCAGCCTGCTCTACACAGATAAGAAAAAACATCATAATCGCCCAAGTCTCAAACACACCGTTGGAGAAACAGCAATTGACGCAGAATGAAACTCGGTGGAGACGATTGATAGTCAAGTGGACAGCACCTAAAGGTCTGGCTACCATACTCCTGTTCTTCGCCGCAAGTGCAATTATCGAAGTCCTACTTGTCTCCGCCTTTCAGATAATGGGCTTAAGCGACTCGAACGCGTTGACCTCAAGCTTCAATGTTCCCGGCACGAATTGGTCTTTCACGATCTCCATAAGCCCGCTGTTACATCTTCTACCCCTAAGCGTAATCATAGTGATGCTCACAAGCTGGACGTACTTGGCAAATTCAACTGCCTTCGTTCCGCAGAGAGTCGAAGCCGCCAGACGCCCTTATCAACCGCCTAAACGCATGCAGGAAACAGGAAGATTACAGTCGGTGAGACGTTTCTTCAGGAACCTAAGCCGAAGACTTCAACGTTTTAGCCGAGGATTGAGGTCAAGTGTTCAGAAGACCCCTGGAATCGGTTACGTCTCGCAACGGTTATCATTGACTCGCATCACCGTCAAAAGCGCCGCAGCAGTTCTAGCCATTTTCATATTAGTCGCAGTGGGGTTGTTTTTCATCGAATACCCAAACATGATTTACTATCTGACATTGAACCTGTACATGGGCTCTCCCGCTTTTCAAGAATTTGTAAGGGGCATAGGACAATGGCTCCAAGGCGTGGGCACGGCTCTGCCACCGATAGGCGACTTAGGAACGGGCATCAACAACGCTTTAGTCGGTGGAGCGCCAAGGTTCAGACGTTCACTTGAAGCTGCTGGAACTTCACTGATGAGACCTATCTTTCAACTAGACGTAGTTGGCAAATATACTCTAAGCCAGAACCTGGCTGCTTGGACCGCTGCAGTTCTTGCACTGTTCTACGGTGGATACGCTGCTAGGCGTCCTCGCCGCAGAGTTAAAGGTCGCTAGAAGAAAACAGACAATTCTTAAGCCCAACAATCATCAATTAGTAGCCAAAGTGGAGTGCGCATCTGAATGGCGGATCGTCCACGTTTTGGCCCAGCAGGCATGCCCAGTGGGTTCAAACTTCTGAAACAGCCTGTCACCGAGATGCCGAAATACCTACGAGCTGAAGACTTGGACTCCTTCGAGTATCAAATGGTGCGTTGGGGTCCAAAACCTCAGATAAAGCAGCAAATGGCTGAGGAACTGGGCAAGAAAGCCATTGAACATGACATATGGCTGACCTCCCACGGCTCATACTTCGTCAACCTAACCTCTCGGAATAACGAAACGCTTGAAGCAAGCAAAAAAAGGCTCCTAGCCTGTGTTCAAGGCGCGAGCTGGATGCATGCTCATATCGTTGTTTTTCATCCCGGCTCCTACGCCGGCAGAGCGCCGAAACAGGTATTTGAAACATGCGCCAATGCCATGGAAGAAGTTGTTGAGAAAATGCGTTCCATGGGCAGCACCAGTGTGCATTTGGCGCCTGAGATGATGGGCAAACCTGCACAGTTCGGCAGCGTGGAAGAGGTCTTGGCTTTATGTGAACGCGTTGACTTGACTGAACCGAATGTGGACTGGGCGCATTTGCATGCTCGAGAACGCGGCAGATTCAAGACAATCGATGATATGGGCAAAGTGATGGATCAGATTGAAAAAAGGTTAGGCGCAGAGGCTCTACGTAACCTGCACTGCCACTACAGTCATATCGAATTCACTGACAAGGGCGAGAGACGTCACCAAAACCTTGATCGAACTGAATATGGACCAGAGTTCAGATTCCTAGCTCAGCTCATTGCTGAACGCGACTTGAGACCTGTCGTCGCCTGTGAAACACCAAACTTAGACGTGGACGCGCAGAAACTCCGCGATATAGTGCTGCATGAGTTTAAGCGCAAAGGCAAAAGCCTGTCAAAGTAATTAGCCAGAGGCTGCTAGGCAATACGGTCCCCGAGCTCAACATCTTGATCGGGCTTTAGCAGCACTACTTCGTTATTCTTGGTTACTGCGCCGAGAACCAAGACCTCTGAGATGAAATCAGCGATCTGCTTTGGCGGAAAGTTCACAACCGCCACGACTTGCCTGCCCAGAAGCTGTTCCTTAGCATACCTTTGGGTGATCTGAGCGCTGGATTTCTTCACGCCTAGTTTTCCAAAGTCTATGGTCAACTTGTAAGCTGGTTTGCGTGCTTCTGGAAAATCCTCAGCTGTGAGTATTCTTCCAACCCGGATGTCAACCTTCAAAAACTCTTCAAAACTGATTGTCTTGCCCATTTTTCAACAGCAATCTCCTCAATGTTGACCCGACTCATACAATGGTACCAACATAAATAGTTTAAATTTCGGTCTGTTTAACATTGTTGTCTAGGTGGTTGTGGCGAAGCGGCATTGGCTAGACTCAAGGGATTCGAAAAACTCACAAACGTAGACGATGCTCTAGCTACTTTCTTCAAGACACTCAAACCCAAGAGGCTGGGCTCTGAGTCAGTCACGACAGAGGTTGCGCTCGGGCGAGTCGCAGCCGAAAATATTCTTGCGCCCACAGATCTGCCGCAATTTGACCGTTCAGCAGTCGACGGCTACGCTGTCATAGCCGAAGATACATTCGAGGCTTCACAGGTCAAACCCAAGACCCTCAAGCTAACCTATGAAATCAGCCTGAGAAAAGCTCAGGTTGAACAGGTTTGGACAGGCAACCCGATTCCGAAAAGCGCCGATGCCGTCATTATGTTGGAGCATGCTCGGGCAGTGAAGAACGGAATTGAAGTTGTTGCGCCCGTGACGCCTGGCGAGAATGTCTCTAAAGAAGGCGAGGACATCAAAAAGGGCGAGGTGGCTGTGAAGACGGGAACTAGACTGCAAGCGCATCATTTGGGCATGGTGGCAGCGTTAGGAATGACCAAAGTTAACGTGGTGCGAAAACCCAAGATTGCCATGGTCTCAACTGGCAACGAGCTGGTCGAATTAGGCAAAAAGCCCAAGTCTAGTCAGATCATTAACTCTAACCGATTCTTGATGGAAGGGTACTGCCGAGAATTAGGCGCTGAGCCAATGTACCTTGGAATAGCAAGAGACGACGAAACAGACATTCGGTCAAAGATTGTAGAGGGTTTGGAGAAAGCTGATGTGGTCATAGGTACTGGTGGAACAAGTGTAGGCGTAGCCGACTTGGTGCCTATGGTGGTGAATGCGCTGGGGAAACCTGGAATTGTTGTTCATGGAGTTGCCATGCGACCGGGCATGTCAACAGCACTTGGAATATTGAAGGGCAAACCGGTCTTTGTTTTGTCGGGCTATCCTGTTGCTGCAGCCATGGGGTTTGAGGCTTTCGTGCGACCCACGATACTGAGGTTGCTTGGAGTTGAGGATGAGCCTCGGCTTAGAGTTGAAGCGCGGCTCGCGGAGCGTGTGGCTGGTGCCTTGGGACGCAGAGTTTACCTGAGAGTTAAAGCTGTTGAGCAGAAGGGCAAGCTTGTTGCGATGCCTCTGCTTACAAGAGGTTCGGGGCTTTTGTCCTCTTTGACTAAGGCTAACGGGTACGTAGTAATTCCCGAGAACAGAGAAGGACTAGAAGAAGGAGAAACCGTCACTGTGCATCTCTTCAGCCCTATTGCCATAGAGGGAAAGTGAGATCTGCATTGTTCAGAAAATTGGTGTCAGTAGACGAGGCTAGGAACATTCTAGCCAAGAACTACGTGCCGAAACCTGTGGGAGCGGAGACAGTTTCGCTGTCTGAAGCTCACAGCCGCGTCCTAGCGGAGGACATTGCCTCGCCCTACGATATTCCGCCTTTCTATCGTTCAACAGTTGACGGCTATGCTGCAAAAGCTGCTGACACGTTCGGAGCTGACGAGAACCGCCCCATCGCGCTTAGGCTGGTCGGCAAAGTCAGCGTTGGAGAACTTCCCAAAATAAAGGTTCGTAGTGGCACCCTCGCGGAAATTGTCACAGGAGCACCTATGCCAGAAGGCGCTGACGCAGTCGTCATGGTTGAATATACGGCGCGCAAGGAAAATGCAATTCTGGTGCGTCAGGCGGTTTCAGCTGGCGAAAACGTGATGAAAGCTGGTTCAGACATCAGCAAGGGTGAAACCGTGCTGAGGAAAGGCACGGTGCTTTCGCCTTATGCAGTTGGAGTGCTAGCAGCCATCGGTTCAGCCAAAGTCAAGGTGTACAGGCGCCCTCAGGTTGCCATCTTTTCCACAGGCGCAGAAATCGTTGAACCAGGAACTTCTTTACCACCTGGAAAAATCTTCGACATCAACGCTCACGCTTTAAGCGCTGCTGTTGCAGAGTGCGGCGGTCAACCCTTGAACATGGGCATTGTCCAAGATGAACCTAAACAGATGAAAACTGCCCTACAAAAAGCTTTGAGAGCTGCGGATGTTGTCATAACCTCAGGCGGTGTGTCAGTTGGACCCACGGATGTTATCCCTAAGGTTCTGGACACGTTGGGCAAGCCCGGCGTCATAGTCTATGGCATTGCAGTAAGACCGGGCAAGCCTACTGCCATTGCGATAATCAATAAGAAACCTGTTTTCTCTTTGCCTGGACACCCGACCTCGTCACTTCTGATTTTCCACTTGTTCGTGCGCTCCATCCTCTTGCGCATTGCTGGACAAAAGGAAGAACCGCCGTTGACTGTGAAAGCTGCTGCGTCCGAGAGGCTCTTTCCGTCTCGGGGCAGGCGAACGTATGTCACTGTTACCTTGAGGAAGGATCGAAGTGGCAGGCTTGTGGCTTATCCTGTGCCTGCGGGCTTGTCTGGAGCTATCACTACTTTGGCAAAGGCTGATGGCTTCACGGTCATTCATGAAACGCAACAGTTTGTTGAGAAAGGCGCAATCGTTACCGTAGAATTGTTTAAGCCCAGCGTTTACCATTCAGTTGTGAGGTGAAGGGCGTAGTGAAAGTCGGAGTTGTGGGCTGCGGCAGAATCGCAACCGCGGTGCACATGCCCTCTTTGAAGCAGATTCAGGGCTATGAATTGGTTGCAGCCTCCGACTTGAACCCAGCTCGACTTGAAGAAGTGAAAGACAAGTTCGGGGTAAAGGAAACCTACGACGACTACAGAACCATGTTGGTTAAGGAGGATCTAGACGCTGTTTTTGTTTGCACTCCGCCTGAACAGCATTTTCAAGTTGTTATGGACGCGCTTGAATGGGGCAAGCATGTTTTATGTGAGAAACCTCTGTCCTCAACAGTGGAAGAAGCGTTAACCGTTAAGAAAGCATATGAGATGCAGAGCAAAGGCGATGAGCCTCTCTTTCTTATGCCGGCGCACAACTTCGTTTTCACGCCTTGCTTTGTGGAAGCACTCAGGAGAATGGAAGATGGCGAAGTTGGAAAAATAAAGAAGATTGACGCTTGTATCACGACTAATTTGCAGTTTTATGGGGCGAAAACGGATTTTCGAAATCAGGCTAAGTGTGGTGTGCTTGAGGATCTGTTTCCCCATCTGATCTATCTTGTGCAACGTGTTGGTGGACCGCTGGAAAAGGTTTCATGCATTGAGCCTGTGTTGAAGGGCGGTATCGTCAGCGTTGTAAACGTTAGAGGACGATTGAAGCATGGTGCCGAAGCCGACTTAACTGCCAAATGGACTGGGTTCGTTCCCACATTACAGTTTGACCTGATTGGTGAAAATGGCGAAATAAGAATGAATTTGCTGCGCACGCCCTACAATATGACTGTGAAAAAAAACGGTGAAACTGAAACAATGATCATGGGACCACGATTGCGCCAGTACATAGACGTTATTCGCTTCAAACATCCATCCTACATAAACGAGCATCAGCACTTCCTCAAATGCGCCGACGGTGAGGCGCAGCCTCAAGTGTCTGTTAACGATGGCATAGAATTAGTGCGCACTTTGAATGCGGTTACAGAGTGTTTTCAAGGTAGCACGTACGACTCATCGACTCAAAGAGACACAGCAGTTGTGCTTCGAGAGAACGGGGCAACGATTGAGGCAACCGTGCAGAAAGCAGTTGAGATGCTGGGAGGCTTCAAAGAGATTGGGCGCGATGACTTGGTTCTAGTTAAGCCCAATGTTTGTTCCCCAAAGAATCCTGATGGCATGGTAATAACCGATCCAAAGCTCTTGGAAGCTGTCTTGCGTCTAGTCAAGAAAAAAAGTTCGAACGTGTTAGTTGTGGAGTCCGATTCCGCGTCGGGCACTGCTGAAAAGAAGATTTTGAACACGGGCTTCATGGATGTAATCAAGAAATGTGATGTTGAATTCTTCAACCTTACCAAGGATTATGTGGAAGAGCATAAAGTTGCAGGCTTGACTTTCGCGATACCTAAGACGGCTTTGCGGGCTGACTATATAATTAACATTCCTAAGTTTAAGACCAACATGGATGTCGGGCTTTCCATAGCGATGAAGAACATGTTCGGCTTCGTGGCGCCTAGGAAGAAGACTTACCTTCATCCTCGTCTCGCCGATGTCATAGTGTACCTGAACAAGGTCATTCGTCAAGATATGATAATAACCGATGGAATAGTAGCCATGGAAGGCTTGGGACCAGTTCTTGGCAGCAAAGTCGACCTAGGCTTAATCGTAGCTGGTCGCAACGCCATCACCGTTGATGCCGCATGCTGCTACATCGCTGGATTCAACCCATATGCAGTTGAACCGCTCTGGAAAGCGCATCAACAGAATATGGGTGAAATCGATCCGCAGAAGATCCAGTTCTTAGGCGAGGATGTCAACAGCGTCAAAAGAAACCTCAGTTCCGCAAGAATGTCAAAAGCAAATATCATCGAAGCAGTCAAGACCGAGTTGAGGACGCGGCTGCGTTAATAGGCGTGCGTAATCAGCATGGTGAAGTTCTCATTTGTCATACCAGCCTACAACGAAGAAAAATACATTCACAAGACTCTGAGGGCGCTCAGAAAACAAACCTTCCAAGATTTCGAAGTCATAGTAAAAGACGGAAACAGCAAGGATCAAACAGCACAAATAGCCAGAAAATTCGCGGACAAAGTTGTCTCTATCCCGGACAAATCGGCGGCAGATGCTCGGAATCAAGGTGCACGCTACGCCGACGGTGATATTCTAGTATTCATGGATGCTGATACTTTTCTGCCGATAGATGCGTTGCAGCGGTTCAGCAAGCTTGTGGACCAAACAGACGTTGTGGGCGTGAGTTGCCGGAAGATTCCGCTGAACGAAGGCGTCCTTGACCGATCAATGTACGAGTTTGTGAATCTATCAACATTTGTCTCATGCAAAGTGCGGCTGGGAGGCGCTCATGGCAACTGTATGCTCATAAGGAGACCTGTTTTTGAGAGGATTGGAGGCTTCAACCCTAACATTATCGTGGCTGAGGAGCAGGAGCTTATTAGACGAGCCTTAAGATTCGGAAGATACATGTTTCTACTCGACTACTACGTTTTTGAGAACCCGCGCCGACTGCAGAAATGGGGTCGTCTGAGGCTTTATCTTGCGTGGCTAACTGGTATGCTGACGAGCTTTCGGACAGGAAAAAGGCAAAGATACGAAAAGATACGCTAACCTTGACTAACCTGGCTCGAACGTTTTTCTCTTCACTGCCACGTAAAGGAAGGAAACCAACGAAAGTACGATGAACACGACTAAGGAAGCATCGAGTAGTAGAAGACTCACTTCTTGAGGAAACGAATACAGTGAAATCGAACTGTAGAGTGTTGTAGCTCCAAAAACCACCTGTGGAAAGAATAGGCTGATTACAAGCCATACGGACCATTTTTTGACTGTAAACAAACCGTATGCAGCGATTAGGCTGAGAATTGCTAAGGCGCCTATCCAAGCCATTCTTATGTCAAGTGAAGCAACAGTAGCCAGTTGGAGGACTCCTACAACAGCATAGAAAATGGCAAGTAGCAATCCGTCTCTGCGCTTTACGCTAAATCTCGAAGCCAATGAGTCCATGCCTCTTTTTTAGCCTATTGCTAGTGCATGCGAAGCAATAAATCTATTACGGTTTTTTCTTAGAAGGACTTACTTCAGAAGAAAGAGGAACGGTGCGAACTTCATCGCAAAAGTGTAGGAGAGAGGAGAAATGGAGAGAAACCCGCTCGCTCGCACCGTATCCCGCCGTTGAGGGTCAATTCGCTTCATTCGGATGTTGAGGCTGGATGGTTATCGTGATTGCGGTTGGCGTTCACTTCAAAGGAGCACGCCTTTTCGCCGGAATCTATGTGGGGTTTTGTGGTTTCTGACCTCAACGGTTTCGGGCACTGCTCACTACATGCATTATATGACATACGGAATATTTAACACTTTCTATTCACTGTTAGCTCAGTGCAAAAATGTTTAGAACAGCTATGCCACAATAGAACAGCATGAGCTACAAGGAGCTTTATGTTTCACCCACCGCAGTTTTCAGCGGCTTCCAGAAACCATTCACTCAAGCCACGTACATCATATTAGGCGTTCCATTCGACGTAACAAGCACATACAGAACTGGAGCCAGATTTGCACCTTTAGCCATTCGCGAAGCATCTCTAAACATCGAAACCTACAGTCCCCGTTCCAAAATGGACATCGAAGACATCGGTCTTCATGATTTAGGAGATCTCCACGTGACCAGCGACACGCAAGAAACACTCAAACGTATTGAACAAGTCACGAAGGAACTCTTAACCTCTGAGAAAATCCCAGCGCTAATTGGCGGAGAACACACGATTACGTTGGGTGCTGCTCGAGCAATGGGCAAAGGCTTTGCAATTCTTGACTTTGACGCGCACCTCGACCTACGCGATGAATACATGAATCTGAAGACGTCACACACAACTTTCATGCGGCGAATCAATGAGCAAACCAAACCGACCAGAATAGTTGAGATCGGCAGCCGTGCAATGTGCAAGGAAGAGCTGGACTACGCCAAGAAAGCCGACGTAACCCCCATTACGACACAGCAAATCCGAAAAGAAGGCGTAGAAAAAACAACTGCAAAAATCAACAAACTATTGGGTAGCACTAAGAAAGTATATCTGACTGTGGACATGGATGTCCTTGACCCCGCTTTCGTGCCTGGGGTTCAGAATCCGGAACCCGACGGCGTGTGCTCGCACATGTTCTACGACCTCTTGAGTTTAGTTGTTGATGAGCGGATTGTTGCTTTTGACGTCGTCGAAGTTGCGCCGCCGTACGACAATGGAGTAACAAGCATACAAGCTGCGAAAACCGTCTTTGAAATTCTGTCAGCAATGGAGAAAGCTCGAAAGAGTGTTGGAAGAAGGCATTGACGAAGTTAGGAGTCTTCTTCTCTCATTAGTTTTGCGACAAAGAACCCATTGCAGTGGTGTATATGTGGATACAATCTTTGGCACTGAGTCTGTCCTCTCAAGCCAGGCAACCCTATACGAGGCATAGAGTCAACTAGCTTATACTCTGAATGCCACTTCAGGAATCTTTCAATCAGCATCTCATTTTCTTCCAACGTTACACTGCACGTCGAATAAACCAAGTGCCCAAGTTTCTTGACGCTGTCTGCACAGTTGTTCAGCATGTTCCACTGAATCTCAGACATAGTGAAAACAGAACGCTTGGTTAATCGCCACTTCGCCGACGGCGTCTTCCCAAAAGCTCCAGTGCTGGTACAGGGCGGATCCAAGATCAACAAATCAACAACCAAGTTAACTGGCAAAGGCTTCTGTGCATCCGCATAAATCACCAGCGCATTCTCTACGCCCATTCGTCTCGTTTCATGTCTCCACTCTTGCATTCGGCGTCGTGAATAATCAACCGAGTAAATGACTCCCTGGTTTTGCATCAGCTGTGCCATGTATGTAGTTTTGGCTCCGGGCGCTGCGCACACGTCTAAAACTAAGTCATCTGGTTTTGGATTGGCTACCTCAACAGCCAGACAACTCGCCTTGTCCTGAACGTAAAACAAGCCTTCACGAAAGCTTTGGCTTCGCACCAACGGTTTCTTGGCCTCAACCACTCTATAGGTATGCTTTAGAAAAGGCTCCTTTTCAAGAGTTACACCTTCTCCTTTCAGTTTTTGCAGGCACGTTTCTTCAGGCATTTTGAGGGTGTTGAGGCGCACGTAAGTTGGTGTGGGCTGAGAAGAGCTTTCCAGAAAGCCTAATGCTTGACTTCTTCCCAACATTTTGAAGCAGTATTTGACAAACCACGTTGGAGTATAGGTCTGAAGCGCCAATCGCTCCTCTTCAGCAACATTCGCCAAAATATCATTAAGTTTAAGGCTTAGAATCCTGCCCAAAGCCTCTTCAACATCGTGCAGTTGGCGCCAGCCGAGAATCGAGCGGGCAGTGCTTGCCATTGTCACTGCTTTCTCAAGATCAGCGTTCTCAAAGAGCACATTATACGTGTACAACCGCAGGAACGACTGAACACCGAGTTTGTAGTTGCTGAGCGACTTTGGAGTCAAGACCAAAGCGAGAGCTGCGTCGATGGCGTTTAGGCGTCGCTGAGTTTCGAAGACAAGTTTGTGAGCTAAACCGACGGTTCCTGGGTCTTGAACCGCTAACTGCTTTGCCGCTTTAGTTAATGCTAGTCGCTCTCCAAGTCGCTGTAACTCGATCCAGCTTAGGGTTTCTATGGCAAGTGCCCAGGCGTCGCGCAGCAATGGTTTGGCTCCGAGTGATTGAATACAAAAAGCCTCGTGGAGATATGAGTTTTTGTCAAAGACTTGTTAGCGAACGTTTTTAGGCGGTATATTGAATATCAGTTGGGACACTGCGAGAGAAATGAGCCGAAGTAGACTCGATCAGTACTTTGAGGCGCCAAAGCCCAAAATAGTCAAAACGGAAGCGGAGACGCCGCCAAAATCACCTGTCCCCACGGCTCAGCTGGAGAAGAAGCATCGCAGACGAGACTTTGAAGCACCCACAAGTCTTCCAGCCTCGTATTTCGTGTCCACCACTTACGACGGCAACCGCGGGAAAGCACTTATCAAGCTTTACGAGCCAAAATCCAAGCAAATCTATTTCTGGTACGACACAACAGGGCACAAGCCGTATTTATTAACCAACCTGTCGCCCATAGAACTCGAGAAAATCGATCAGGTCATCCATCATCCAGGCTTTGATCATTTCGAAACGGTTGAGAAAAAGGATCCGTTGCTCGATCGAGAAGTGGTCTTAACTAGGCTTGTGACCAAAGATCCGTTGGCTGTTGGCGGCAGACCCCAAGGCACGTTGCGAGATATTATTCCTCAACAATGGGAAAGAATGGGCATGGAGCCGCCAGCCAAGGTTTGGGAAGCCGCGATCAAATACTATCAAAACTACATTTACGACCGTCAACTGGCCCCAGGCATGCTGTACAAGGTTGAGAGAGGACAGCTCCTTGCAGTGAAGGATGAAGCTGCAGAGGAAAGTGTCAAGAGAATTCAAGCATTATTCACAAGTGAGCCTAAGGAATTTCTCTCGCCCATCGAAAACTGGGCGAAGCTGCTTGAGTATCCGGTTCCTGAGTTTCGAAGAGTTGCTCTCGACATTGAAGTGGAAACGCCTACAACAGTGATTGAAGGTAAGCTGACTTTTCGTGTGCCTGACCCTCGTTTCGCGGATCATCAGGTTTTCTGCGCTTCGCTGTCTGGTTCAGACGGTGTGAGACGTGTTCTGCTTTTGAAGCGTCCTAATGTGCGAGAAGGCACGGTTAAGATTCCTGCAGAAATAAGCGTGGAATACTGTAGCACTGAGAAGGAGTTGCTTCAAGGCATTTTTGACGCTTTGTGGGATTACCCGTTTGTTGTCACTTTTAACGGCGACGACTTCGACCTTCATTATCTCTATCGTAGAGCTGAGAGGCTTGGTTTCAAACGTAGCGAAGTGCCCATTGAGTTGGGCAGGAAAACTTGCCTGTTAGACTATGGCGTGCACATTGATCTCTACAAGTTCTTTTTCAATAGGTCCATACAGATCTACGCTTTTGCGCAAAAGTACAAGGATGTAACTCTGGATGACATCGGTGCAGCTCTTGTGAACATGACCAAGATTGAATTGACCAAGGGACTCAACGATTTAACGTACAGTGAACTGGCTTGCTATTGTCTGCAAGATGCTGAAATCGCCTTAAGATTGACCACCTTCGACGACGACTTGGTTATGAAGCTTATTTTGGCCATCACTCGGATTAGCCACATGCCAATGGAAGACGTGAGTCGCCAAGGCGTATCTCGTTGGATTCGCAACTTCCTGCAGTTTGAGCATCGAAAACTGGGCATGTTGATTCCTAACACTGAGGACATTTTGGCTGTTAAAGGCAAGACCGTAACTAAGGCTATTATTAAAGGCAAGAAGTACAAGGGCGCAATCGTGGTTGAACCAGTTCCAGGCGTGCACTTCAACGTAGCCGTGATGGATTTTCCCAGCCTGTACCCGTCGCTGATTAAGGTTTACAACCTGGGCTATCAGTCGATTCTGTGCTCACATGAAGAATGCAGGTCGAATAAGGTTCCTGGCACGCCGCATTGGGTGTGCACTAAACAGAAAGCGTTAGAAAGCCTGCTGATTGGTTCGCTTCGTGACCTGCGAGTTAAATGGTATAAATCAAAGGCTAAGGACAAGACCCTGCCAAACGAGCTGCGAAGCTGGTACAGCGTTATTCAGGCTGCGCTCAAAGTCATTTTAAACGCGAGTTACGGTGTCTTTGGCGCTGAAACGTTCGATCTGTACTGTCCACCTGTGGCTGAGGCTACGGCTGCATTGGGCAGACACTACATCACACAGATCATCAGCGAAGCGCAGAAACTGGGAATTCAGGTCATCTACGGTGACACGGACAGCATTTTCTTGAAAAATCCGTCAGAAACCCAAATCAGCGCTTTGGCGAAATGGTCTGAGAAAGAACTGCACATGGAACTCGATGTGGACAAGCTGTATCGCTACGCTGTTTTCAGCAGCCGCAAGAAGAACTATCTGGGCGTCACGTCGGAAGGCGCGGTTGACGTGAAAGGCTTGACTGGCAAGAAAAAGCACATTCCGCCGTTGATCAAAGAGGCGTTTGATTTGATGAAGAATCGTTTGAGCCAAGTGAAGACACCAGGCGACTTTGAGGACGCCAAAAAAGAGATTCAAAGCATTATCAGGGACAGTTATCTGCGGCTTAAGCGGCGTGAATGGAAACGAATCGAGGATTTGGCGTTCAACGTGGTTTTAGGTGAGGCGCCGGAACGCTACAATAAGACTGTTCCTCAGCATGTGAGGGCTGCTAAGATTCTGCAGGAGAAGAAATACGAGTTGAAAGCTGGCGATTTGATCAGTTTTGTGAAGGTTGTTAAGGAACCGCATGTGAAACCTGTTCAGTTGGCTTCTAGCAATGAGGTTGATGTGGATAAATATGTTGGTTATTTGCAGTCAACGTTTGACCAAGTCTTGGATGCGCTCGGCTTGGACTTCAACGAAATAATAGGACTGACAAAACTAGAACGATTCATGTGAAAGTTTTTCTTTTCTTGAGGTGACTTTGAGTCCTTTCGCCTTCAATGGCTTGATGATGCCTGGTCTACTCAGAAATGTCACCAAAGAATAGCCGAATACCGCTATAGCCACTAGGCTGCTTGCCGTGATGCTCAGAATACTTACTGCCCAGACAGGCCAGTTCAGCGGAACTTCAAATCCGAAAATGTTCGGAGGCGGTCCGAATATTAACCAGACGTAACTTCCCACGCTGAATCCAATTACTGCAGATCCTAGTATGCAGCCCATCAGTCGCCTATTTCTAAGCAGATATATCAGAGTGCCAGCGACGAAGTTAGCTATGGGACCAAGAACAACGTCATAGACTCCATTAGGCATGGCTGCTGAAGTATAGGCATTGCTGACGAAGCCACCTAATGTCACTCCGAAGATTGCAGGTAATCCTAGAAGAGCAGACAACGGAATGAGGCAATCAGCGATGCGTAGCTGAATCGTGGCTGCAGCGCTCATACCTTGAACGACTACGAGCGCAGCATATAAAGCCGAAACAACCGCTGTTAAAGCAACGTCTCTACTGTCGAATCTCAATCTTTCATCTCCTACGCCGGGGTTTATTTTTGATTCTGGCGGAACGGGTGGAGATGACGCCACTCACCCGCCAAACACCCAATAACTGCATACTTGTAGGTTAAAAGCATTCGCCACTAATTGTCCATAGCTCTGTGCCAAGTTGAGTTCAAAAAGCAAAGTCGGGAAAGGAACCGATAATCCGCATCATTATTATATCTTGCTTGGTTGTGCTTGTGTCTTCTGTTTGGATGAAACTCCATCTAAGGCTAGAGCGATTCCTAGGAGCACGCTGGGCACTATGGAGAGACACATCTCAACTAGGGGTCTGGGGAATTCCCTGATGTAACCAACGTACACCTGATACAAGTTCATGGCAACCAAGCCCGAAGCAAACCACGCTGCGACGATAACACCGATGCCTAGGCATGCTTCTCTGAGGCTTCTTCTATAAACTCCGTGTCCAAAGGCAACAAATCCGACAACGATGAGCATCGGTAGCAGTTTCCATGAACGATGAGCTAAATACGTAAAATCGTAGCGTCCCGGGTATCCGCTTGCGGGAACCACGCCTGTAAAGATTAACAATAAGGAAATAGCGCTGAGAAGGAAGACGATGATGCCCAACGCGACTTCAATCTTGTTCATTCATGATTCCGCCGTGCAGCATCAGCGTATCTGTTACCTCTTATCTGTAGCATTAGCCGGTTAACTCATATATGCACAGATGTTTACTGTTATAGAGTGGGTTAACGATTGAATCGCACCTCTTCAGGAATGGGGCTTGCATTCTGATCCACTCCTTCATGAAAAGTACACTCAGGAGTGTCGCCACACAGGCACACGGATGTCTCCTTTGGGCTAGGCTAACCCACTCAATGTAAGATACTCTTAAATCTCTAGTGTGCGGCTGAGAAATAGGTGATGGTAGGGCGACGTAATGAACTTGGCTGCGTTCTTCCTGATATGGTCTGCGGCATTCTTTATTCCCATTCCTCCAACAAGATCCCGCCTCCGATTCTTGCCTCGCTTTGTGACCGTTCTGATAGGGTCATTCCTGTTCATGATATTTGCAGCGGCGTTGACACCGCTCAGCCAATTCATGTACTGGCTTGTTTACATTAGGCTGTTCCTCGCACTGGTGGAGTACGCTTTCCGATTGGGGAGGAGACAGGCAGTTGAGGAAAAGGAGGAAAGGTTTCAGTATGGAAGTCGACCGCGACTTGAGATATCAGCGCGGACACATCCTAAGATCATTGCGGTGCTTTTCATTGTGTTTCTTTTTTCGGTTTTTGTGGGGATTGCGTTCACTCAGGTTCAGCGTGTGGGCAACGCGTATTATTTCAAAAGCTTCATTCAGCCGCGGTCAGGGCTGCCGCTTAACGGTTCAATACCGGATAACCGCGTGCGTTTAGTGACAGAGGAGTTGGCTACGTCAGTAGCGCGGAGACACATGTCTGAGTTTGGAAGCAACGTGAGAGTCATAGACACACACATCACGAAGACTCTTGACGGCAAACTCGTATGGTTGGCTGTGATAGGCTCAACCAACGTCTTAGCTGAAAACTATGTGAAAGGCTTCATCATAATCGACGCCACCGACCCCGTTGCCATTCCCCAAATACTGGATGAGGAATTCACTGTGGGCGACGGGCTTTGGTGGGACCGCAACGTCATATTTCGATCATACTTGAACGACATCACTTACAGTTATGGAGTAGCCTATCCGACTTGGAGTTCTGAAACTGGCGATCTTGTGTACGTTGTTGCACGTTATCAGGTTGGCTTTAACTTGATCCGAAGGTACGCGGGACTCGTGGTGTACAACGCTGAGGGCAGGGTTGCTAGCAGCTACATGGAGCTTGAAGATGTTCCAGACTGGGCAACTCAAGCGTACGATGAAAACTGGATGGAGCACATGATAAACGAATGGGGCGCGCTTCGAAGAGACGAATCCTTTGACTATTGGGCAGGCGGGTTATTGTGGATTATACCCCCCAGCCGAGACCGTGTCGAAATGTCCGAAGACACGCGTTACATCGTCGACCCTGAATCAGGCAATATTGTTGCCATGGTCATGGTTAACCCAGTTGCGAGTCAAAGAACTTTGGCGGGAGTCTTTAAAGCCACAAAGGAAGGCTTATCCTTCTACGATTATCAGCAGGAGAAATACATCTCGGGCATAACCGTCGAGGACATTGTTGAGGGAAAACTGCCAAAACCTGCTGCGGGTTTGTACAACGCTGAGATGCCTCTTCTGTATCCGATTGAGGTTTCAGAGAACACCTTCAGACTTGCATGGTACGTGCCGATCTATTGGAGAGAAGGAACAGGAACGCCAGATGAGACCATTTTTCTCGAGGGTTTCGCGATAATCGACGCCCTAGACATAAACACTGTGAACATTAACATTGCTGGTCGCGGACTAACCAGTGAACAAATCGTGAGCTCAACGAGACTCGGTTTCCTACGGCTTTTCGGGGCTGTAGCCTTCGTCAAGCTTGAAACCGTGGTTGAGAGTAAGAATGAATATGTCAGGGATGGTGTGACCCATGTGGTCTTGCGTGTGGCAAACAGCACATATCCGTGGATTGGAGCCACGCCGAGTGATCTGCCGAGCTTGCAGTGGTTTGAACTTCTTGCAACCCAGAAAGACGATGTTATAACTGCAGAAATTGAGAAACGTGGAGAAACCTGGACGATAGTGGGTTTTGACAACCTGAGCATTCCGTGAGTTTTCTGCAACATTCATATACTGTCATGCAGCAATTAGACGGTATAATCAACATGAAACGTTGGGTTCAATGATGCCTGCCATTAAGCGTGAGGAGTGGAGCCGCCATTTCGGCAAGTGGTTTAGGCGTGTCTTGATGAAAGGCGAGATAATGGATTACCGGTACCCAGTGAAAGGCATGGCGGTTTGGCTGCCCTACGGCTTCAAGATTCGCAGGAATATGCTACAAGTCCTGCGCAACCTGCTAGATTCCACGGGACACAACGAGGTATTGTTCCCACTGTTGATTCCTGAGACTTCGTTAGCGAAAGAGTCTGAACACATGAAAAACTTTGAGGGACAAGTGTTCTGGATAACTAGAGGCGGATTGACTCCGTTGGATGTGAAGCTGGCGCTTAGACCGACGAGTGAAACTGCGATTGCGCCGATGCTTAAGTTGTGGGTTCGTTCTCACGCTGACTTGCCCATGAAAATGTACCAGATTGTCAACGTGTTCCGGTACGAGACTAGGGCAACTCGCCCTTTGATCAGGATGCGCGAGGTCGACAACTTCAAAGAGGCACACACAGTTCATGCGACTGAAAAAGAAGCGGAGGCGCAGATCAAGGAAGCCATCGGAATCTACCGAGACTTCTTCGACACGATATGCGTTCCCTACAAGATCACTAAGCGACCTGAATGGGACAAGTTTGCTGGAGCCGAGTATTCAATTGCCTTCGACCAAGTCTTGCCCGATGGCAGAACCTTGCAGAATGGAACTGTGCACAAGCTGGGACAGAATTTCTCTAAGGCATTCGATGTAGCCTATGAAACCGAGAAGGGCAACAGAGAAAACGTTTGGCAAACATGCTATGGGATAAGCGGGCGACCAATCGTTGGCGTGCTCGCAGCTCACGGGGACGACAACGGAGCAGTTCTGCCTCCAACCGTTGCGCCTATCCAAGTTGTCATCATTCCAATTCCGTACAAAGGCATGGAGAAACAGATCGACGAGGCATGCGAAACGCTTGGACAAAAGCTGACAAAAGCCGAGATCAAGGTTGAATTCGATCAGCGCGCAGACTTGACTCCGGGTTCAAAATACTATTATTGGGAGCTTCGCGGCGTGCCCATTAGAGTTGAAATCGGACCCAGAGACATCAAGAATAAGCAAGTGACGGTTGTGAGAAGAGATGCATCAGAGAAGCAAACGTGCAAGATGGAGGACGCGGTGAAAGTTATTGAGCAGACACTCAACGCAATGATGAAGGATATGAAGCAGAAGGCTTGGCAATGGATGAACGAGCATGTGCACAGAGCCGGCAACCTAGAAGAAGCCAAACGCCTCACGAAGCGTCGAGCGGGCATTGTTGAAGTCTTGTGGTGCGGCAAAGCAGAGTGTGGACACAAGCTCGGAGACGAATTGAACGTGGATGTGCTGGGAACTCCAGAGGACCTGAAAGAAAAGGTGAAAGGCAACTGCGTCGTCTGCTCACAAAAAGCTGAGAACATTCTGAGACTTGCAGTAGCCTATTAGACACGTTTTCAGTGCTGAAGCGGGCAGCATCCCGAGGTGAATGAAAACATTTGTTCGCAGAAGAGCCTGAGAGATACTGGGAGATAGCGCTGAAAGAAAGCGCCCACGTCATCGTGACTGATGTGGCGTGTCTTAGAAAGCGACCCAGCGTTCTCATTATTTGTGGTCCGCATAACAAGGTGCTTGCCGAATATATCATGCTGGAATCGCAGAGGGTCGGGGCTCAGCCACATCTTTGGGCATTTGATGAAAACTTCTTCCTAAAAAGCCTAGAAACTGCCCGTAAGAACGCGACGCCCATGGTACTCGACCATGCGTGCTCACTTGTTGAGAAGTCCAGCGTGGTCATATGGCTGAGTCAGTTTGAAGATGTGGAAAGACTCCCTGCAGACGCTCGAAAGGCTGCATACTCGTTTTGGGACACCGTTGAGGAGACAGTGAAATCCAAGCCGCGGCTGTTTGTGAATTTACCTTCTCCTACGTGCATTAGGGCGATGAAAATAAACTACATGGAGTTTCTTGCAGCTTTCATAAATGGAGTCAAAGTTGACTACAATATACTGCGCGAAACAGGTGCGAACATGGCTTCAAGCCTTGCGGAAAAGGACACCGTACATGTTTATCATGCGAATGGCACCGACTTGGAATTCAACATTGCCCACAGGCGTGTAGCGGTTGAGAGTGGAACACTCGAAGATTGCTATTCTGCTGGTAAAGAGTGCAGCATTGATGTTCCAGCTGGGGAGGTGTACGTCGCTCCCATTGAGACCTCTGCGAATGGCACAGTTGTAGTAGACGAACACAAAGAATACGGTTTGAAAAAGCTTAGGCTTCAATTCGAAGACGGACGAATGGTTAACTTCAAGGCACGAGGAAACATTGAGGCTTTTAAGAGAATGTTGGAAGAAGCCCAGGGCGGCAAGGACAAGATCGGAGAATTCGGCATAGGGACAAACCACAATCTAAAGCCAGTTGGCTGGAGCATATACGACGAAAAAGCCTTAGGAACAGCGCACATAGCCATAGGCAACAACCTTCATCTGGGTGGAGTTAACGAAGCATCAATCCACATAGATTTTGTCCTGAACAAACCAACGATAAAAGCCGACAGCAAGGTTGTGATGGATAAAGGAGAATTCGTAGAATAACGAAGCTGTTTGATTTCTGGTTACGCTTTTTATTCAAGCCACTTGGTATTCTTTGCCCTCTTTGAGCACAATTACTTTGATGTTTGACTTGGTTTCTACTTTGTTCTTAAGCTCCATGGGGTTAGTGCTCCATCGATGCATTGGAATCACAGCCTTCGGCTTGAACGCTAACGCGGCTTCAGCAGCTTCGGCGTTGTCCATGGTGTACGTGTCTCCACTCGGAAGCAAAGCCAAATCAACATTGCTTAGCTGACGCATTTCTGGAATGAAATCCGTGTCTCCAGCATGATAGATCGTCTTGTTCTCAACCGTTATCAGGTAGCCCACGCCGAGTCCCTTTGGATGATATGGTGTGCCTGGACTTCTAAAACGTTTGAAATTGTAAGCCTCTGCAGCCTTGACCTTGATGTTGTCAACTCGTGTTTCTTCGCCAGGTTTCAATGTTTTCGCGTTCCCACCAATCTTGGCGACGCAGTCTGCAGGTGCGATGACCACTGTATTCTGCTTTCGAGCCTTCTCTATTTGAGCTGGATCGCAGTGATCCGTGTGCACGTGTGTCACTAAGATTAGGTCTGCTTTCTCAGAGAACTCGCCATACTTTTCCAAGTCAATGTAAATCGTTTTTCCCGCAGCTTTGACTTGGAAGCCTGCATGAGCCAGCCATTTTACGGTAACAACCATTGATATCACCGCTTTTTTACGGTGTTGTCAGCGTATATTATTTTGCATGAGAATGCCTTGACGTCAAGCGTACCAGAGACTGTCTGGTTGCCAATGTCAAACTGTGTTTAGCATCATCGAGTTTTCGTTTTGCCTCAGCCGTCGTTTGAAAAGATGTTGCTCTGCTCGAGTTCTTTGCCTGATTTGTCCAGTCTAACTTGTCCTACGTGAATAGATGCCGTGCCCTTTTTCACATTAGTGTAAACCTTCAGCACCCGCCTAACGTAATCCAGTTCTTCAATTATGCCTATGCCCAAGAAATTCCCGCCTTCGTCATGCAGAGCAACAAGTAAACCTTCTTCGTCGCCTTCCCAGATGATCTTCACTTTCTTATTCAGTGTGTCCTCAAGGGTTTTGGCGATTTCTTCGTCTGCCCACTGCTTCTTGCTTAAGACTATGATGAGGGAGCTTGGAGTTTCCATGCAGGAGCGCGGCGTCGTTCCAATCTGCTCCACGACTTTACTCATGCAATCGCGTGAAGGAGACACCCTTGATCCAAAGGGAACGCCTGAGACTTTTACCCAACTCAGCGGAAAAGATTGAACCGCTGCGCCTTTCAGATACTTCTTGTATCCTAACTCACGCAGCAGTTTCCGTTCGTCACGCTCTCGCTTGCGTATAGCCGGAGAAGGCTCAATGACGATGTTCTGCGTCTCCGTCATCGCGCCCAAAAGAAAAGTCAGTTCATTCTGTTCCTGAATGCCGATCAATATGCGTGGTGTGACGCGTTTAACCAATGCAAGCTTGTATCGCACAGCGTCTTCGCCTTCGACCCAGCCGTCAGTGTTCACGATTAGCAGGTCGAGGTCAGGGTTCAGAGCTTTCTCTGCCATCTTGCCGATTCCATCGACAGCTTCTCTCAAAGCGCCACTCGGAGAGGTGACGCCGATGAAAGAGACCTTTTCGGCACCGATTTCGAACGGGTCTCGAATGGGCTTGGTTACTCGGCAAGAGCTTATGGTGGAAGGGGGTCCTACGTCCGATTGTCCTAAATCCGCGTCTACAATTGTCACGCTTCGTGTTTCTTTCATAGCTCTGTTAGCTAAATAAGCGCAGAAACTGGTCTTTCCCACATCAATGGCGCCGACTATCATGACGATAAGAGGCTTATGTGTGTCAGCGAGAACCGTGCTGACTGCTGATTCCCAGGATTTTGGGATGGTGCTGCCCTCAACTTCGTTCAAGGCGCCTTTTTCGCCTAACATCACCTCAACAGCGATATTAGTTCTGGCAAAGAAGGGAACACGCTTGCTTTCCCGAATCACCATCTTCAGGCTTGGCTTGAACTCTGTGCCAAAGATCTCAACTTCACCTGAAAGCAGAGTCACAGAAGCTGGACCGTCAATGAGAAGCGTCTTGCCAGCATTAACCGTTCGTTTCACGAAGTTACCGCCACTCCTTTTCTCTGGTACACATGACCTCGACGTTCAGCTATCTTGACCGCTGCCATAACATGTCGCAGTCGCCGTTTATGCACAGTCTGGCTTCCTACGCGGCTCGTTCCCGCCTCGCGCACCACTTCGATGGTTACGTCTGCGGGCAGTGTCTTATCCAGAAGCGGTAGAAGTTCAGCTGTGTAGGGCGGAGCCAGGTTGCCAACTTTCACAACCCTAACCGCAGCTTGATGCTTGTTGAAAACCTCTGCAACCGCCTGAGCCGTCTCGTCTAAACTGGCACAAGTCAATGTTTCAAGCACGTTGCCATCGCTTAACACCGCTATGCCGAAAGTTTTTCCAGGGTCAACGCCCACAGCGATTGTTTCAAAGGATTTCCTACCCCTAATCAGTTTTTCAGCTTCGTCAAGCACAGCCACTGGAGATGCGTTCTCTTGGAAAACTAAGACTTTGGGATGTTTGATAAATCCGCGTTCTTTCTCTGTCGTGATGACCACTTGTACTGTCATAGGCACTGGCTCATAGGGCGTCAAGCTGAGAAAGTCGATTCCTCGAGCTTTCAACTCGCTGACTATATAGTAGTAAGCCCTGCCTGAGACAGTAGCGACCGCTATCTTAGCTTCCATGTTGAAGTCATCGTATGCAATACAACACGGAAAATTATTAACTTTGGCTACCGTTATGTTCCGAAGCGACGTGAAAAAGGCATTGCACAGCACACAGCGAACCGTGCCCACAGGCTGCAGCGGGCTGGATAAACTATTGAACGGAGGCTTGCACCCCGGCAGCGTTACAATGATCTATGGAGAAGCTGAAACAGGCAAAACCAGCCTAGTCATTCAATGCGCTGTTAACGCAGTACGATTGGGCTGCAAAGTGATTTTCATCGACTCTGACGGAAGCTTCACTCCCAGACGATTGGCACAAATAGCCAGCCACGAGTTAAACGAAATCGCGCCTAAAATAACCTTAGTTCAACCCACCACATTTCAGGAGCAGGCACTGGCGATTGACCGCTTGGACGAGTATTTGACGCCACAAGTTGGATTGGTCATAGTTGACACAATTACATCGCTTTACCGTGCGGAATTTGACAAGTCAAAGGAAAACACTTTCAAGATGAACCGTGAACTGGGACGACAACTAGCCAATCTGGCACAGACAGCGCGAACTCGAAAAATAGCCATGCTAATAACCAGTCAAGTTCGAAGCGTGTTTCTCGAAGGCTTTGTCACGACCGAACCTGTTGCTAACCGTACTTTGAAGTTCTGGGCGGACACCGTGCTGAGTCTGAAGCCAGCGGACCATAGGAACACCATCAAAGCTGTCTTAGAGAAACGTGCACACCGAACTGGTCCTAACAACTGTTATCTCTCGATTGAAGAAGACGGAATCTGCGACTGCCACTGACTTTGGGATGGCTGAAATTCAACATGACGAACTGGCTTTACGAAGCTGTCTATGCCTTGTTCTTCATTTTTCCAGCTTACGCCGCCAATGCCATACCCGTAATCTTCGGAGGCGGTCGCTCCATCGACTTGGGAAGAAAAATGCCCGACGGCAAACCAGTTTTTGGCTCTCACAAGACCATTAGAGGCTTTGCCTCAGGAGTGATTGCAGGCACGCTGACAAGCTTAGCGCAATTGTATGTGCTGCAAACTGTTGCGCCGCCAGATTTCCAGCTTCCCTTTCAATTCAGCATACTGCTTGGATTCACTGTTTCACTGGGCGCGTTAACTGGAGACCTAATTCATTCTTTCGTAAAAAGACGAATCAGCATAGCAGAGGGCGCGCCGCTCCCAATTGCAGATCAACTGGATTTTGTAGCAGGCGCCATCTTGTTTTCCTTTCTTGTTTCACCTCCACCCTTGCTCACAATCGCCATAATATTCGTTATTACGCTGCCCACACATCTTTTAACCAACGTGCTAGCATATGTGGCAGGCGTAAAGAAGTCACCTTGGTGAAAAGAAGACCTTGTTACAAAACCTATCTATCATGAAAGGCGCCCATGTAGCTGTTGAAACCTGCATGCGAATCAAGGCAGAAGAAACCGTCCTAGTGGTAACTGACACAGGAAAATTAAGAATCGCTGAAGCCTTCGCATATGCTGCAGCGTCCATGGGAGCGAAAACAATTACCACAATCATGGAGCCCACTCAAGAACACGCTAAAGAACCGCCTAAGCCAGTCGCTGAAGCCATGAAAGCGGCAGAAGTAGTGCTGATTCCAACGACCAAGTCGCTGTCGCACACGGATGCGAGGAGAGCAGCAACAGAGGCTGGCGCCAGAATAGCCAGCATGCCAGGCATCACTGAGGACATGATGCGGGTAGGCGGCTTGACCGCGGATTACAAGCAAATCGCAGCTCTAACCAACAAAGTGGCGAGCATTCTGGAAAAAGCCAAGAAAGTCACGATTACTACGCCTTCTGGAACTGATTTGACTATGAGCGTTGCGGGGCGTCCGCCCTTGAGAGACACTGGATTGTATCACAAGTCAGGCGAATGGGGTAATTTGCCAGCGGGAGAAGTATGCTTAGCGCCTGTTGAAGGTACCACAAACGGGGTGTTGGTTGTGGATAGCATGGGTTCCGTGGTGACGCAGCCAGTGAAGGTCACGATAAGGGATGGGTGGGCGAAAAGGTTTGTTGGACCAGATGCTGCCAAGCTTGAGGGAATTCTGAAACCAGCTGACAAGAATGCTTACAATGTTGGAGAGTTGGGCATCGGCACGAACCCGAGGGCGCGTATCACTGGCAAAGTGTTGGAAGACGAAAAAGTGCTGGGCACAGTGCACATAGCATTCGGTGACAATACTTCGTATCAGGGCGGACACACTAAGAGCAAGGTTCACTTGGATGGAATCCTCTTCCAGCCCACAGTTAAGGTTGACGCGCGGTTGTTGATGCAGAACGGAAAACTACTCGTTAGTTAGCCAACCAGTTTAGCTACTGCTTGTGCTGACGGTTAATTTTTGGTATATGAGGTTCTCCATGAGAAAGTAAGCCATCAAGAAGAAAACGGCGCCTATCAACAATAGCATGAAGGCCTGCCGTGGTCTGTAAGCGTATCGAGTGCTCTGGTACATGAGCAAGATGCCCAGAATCCCGAAGAAATACGAGGTCATGGCGAACATGCTGTCAAGAATTGTTTGTTCGCTGAGAGTGCCCGGATAGAAGAACAGGATTCTCCTGCCTATCGGTATGCCCAACAACGGTTTCTCGAGAATGTCGTAGATGCCACCGCCCAACAGGAATATAGAGAAGCCTGCCACGACGGCGGCGACGAGGAAGACTGATGGTTTGGCTGTTGTAATTTTCTGGTAGGTTTTTCTCGCTGTGAACCCAAAGGATACAAGTCTGCTTCTCAGTCCAGGCATTGTCTTTTTCTCCGCTTCAAATGTCAACGTGTCAGTTAACGGATTTCGCTTTATACTGATTTAAACGTTCCTTTTCCAAGGCTACGTTCTCACGGCTCGTTTAGGAGCAGGCTTTCAGCCACTTCCTTAGCCCATAATCCTGTTAAAGGATTCTGCGCGACTTCTTGAAGGTAGTGTTTCCATTCTTTGTTTGACGCTTTTTTCCAAGCTTCATACTTTTTTTGAAGGCTTTCGTAGGCTTTCTGATGGTGTTCACAGTATTGGCTTGGAGGCTGTGTTTGAGCTTCTCTCATGCAGATTCTGCATTTCAAGATGCTTTCTTCTCTCCTCTTTTTTTGGGCAGTTGGGGTTGAAGCATAGATTCCATGGGCGTCTTCCCAGTCCGCGCACAAGAATTTGTGGCCAGCCGCAGCCCGTGCATGTTCTGCCCGTGGGTTTAACTGTGCCCCGTTGTGGAAGGGGAAACGAAGTCTTGCAGATGCCGTTAAAGTAGTTGGTGCAGCCGATGAACCTTTTCCGCGTTCTTCGCGAGAAGAGGATCATTAGTTTTCCTGTGTGACAGTTTGGGCATGAGCCGACGACGCGTTCTTGGAGGCGCGCTTTCTTGATGGCTTCGCTCAATGCCTGACCTATTGTGGTTTCTTGTTGTTTCATCTCGGTTAACACGGGTTTGAGGCCGTCAACAGCTTCAGTGAGCACGGTTTCGCGTTTTTCCAGTTGGCTTTGTATGCGTTCCATTTTTTCTTCGAGGTCTCGGGTCAACTTCACCGAGATGACTGGAGACGCGTGTTTGCGCAGGGTCTCTGTAACGTCGAAGCCTAGGTCTGTGACCTTGATGTGTTCTTCAGCCACGTACTTTCGGTTGTAGAGTGTTTCGATGATGTCGGCTCTAGTGGCTTTTGTGCCGATGCCTTCCTGTTCCATTCGTTTCAGTAGGCTGCTTGGGTTGTAGCGTGGAGGCGGCTGAGTAAACCTGTCTTCCCAAGCGATTTTAGCTAGTTTGACTGTTTGTCCTTCTCTGATTGGAGGCAGCAAGACTTCTTCGCTGTGCAGGTACGGCTTGTAGAATTTCATCCAGCCTTCCTTGAGAACGCGTCTTCCACGAAGATAGAAATGGTGTCCGTTGACGTTGATAGTTGCCTTCATGCTTTGCTTCACGCTAGCTTCACCGAAAACTGCCAAAAAACGTCGAACAACGACGTCCCAGATTCTGCGTTCGCCGTCTTCCAAGGCGCGGGTTGGTCTGTTGCCCGTGGGATAAACTGCTGGATGAGCTGGGTCTTCTTTGGCGCCTTCTCTTGGCTTCAGTTCTTCTTTGTGTAGAAGCTCGGTTGCCAAGCTTCTGTAGGCTGGTTCCCTTTGAAGCCCAGTTAGAATAGCCTTGTAGTTGATGGCTGGGGGCAGTTTTTGGCTGCTGGTTCGTGGATAAGAGATCAAAGCGTCTAGGTACAAGCGTTCGGCGATTTGTCCTGTTCGTCTGGGTGTGTAGCTGAATAGGCTGTAGGCTTCTGTTTGCAGTGAGCCTAGGTCGAACGGAATCGGGGGCGGCACCTGCACTGTTTTTTCTTCGATTTTTTCTATGGTGCCTGTTTTTCCTGAGCAGGCTGTGACGATTGTGTCGGCGTCAGTCTTATTTTCTATGATCTTTTGTTGGTAGTCTACTAGGTACAGTGTGCCGTTTATGTCTGCGTGGGCTGTGATGGCCCAGTAGGGTGTGGGCACGAATGTGTTGATGCTGTGTTCTCTGGCTACGAGAAACCGCAGTGTGGGTCCTTGTACTCTGCCCGTGCTCAGTGTTGTGTATTGCCCAGTAGCGCGGTTGGCGGCTGTGGTTAGGGCTCGGGATAGGTTGATGCCGTAGAGCCAGTCTACTTCATGCCGTGTTCTGCCTGCTTCTATCATTCCATAATCTAAATGTGGCATTTGTTCTGCGTAGGATTTTTCTATGTCTTCTTTGGTTAACGTGGAGTATTTCATGCGAGTGGCGAATTGGTCTTTGTTGCCGCAAGCGTGTTTTAGGATGGTGTAGCCGATAAGAGCGCCTTCGATGTCGTAGTCGCAGGCGTCGATGAAGCGGTCAGCGTTTTCCGCGAGTTTGGAGATGACTTCTATCCATGCTTTTGTATGTTCGGCGCGTTTTTCAGCTTGGTACCTTGGAGCCCATTTGAAGTTGAAGACGGGGTAATGGCTTCTTTTTCCATGCTCCTGAACAATGGTGTAGAGGTGTCCTAAAGCTGGAACAACAACGAGTGGTTTGTCTCTCTGGGCTGTGTAGAAGGGCACGTTTCTGTCTTCGGCTTTTTGTGGCTTTCCGTTCTGGTCTAGTGCTTCGGCGATGCGTTGAGCTGCGTCGGGTTTTTCGGTTATTATGAGTGTGTATTTTTCCATGTTGGCGAGCCTTTCCTCTGTCACCTGTGGGATGAAGTTGTTTTCTGGTTTTCTCGGAGGCTGCTTCTTACTTCTCATGTAAACTTATATAGCCTCTTTGTTTTGTATTTTCGTGTCTGTTTGTAGGGGCGGGGAGAGGAGACTCGGGTTGCCTCAGCGTGTGTCGTGTTCGAAGTGTGGCACTATTTTGTATGAGGGTATTGAGTTGACGCCTCCGGATGAGATTATTCAGCGTTTTGACGGTAGGTGTCCGAAGTGTGGTAGGAAGTTGTCT
>Ga0315314_1000277_pt1 | contig 65252 bp, 57 predicted proteins | sample TDP9_MG_FD_203631 | JGI IMG/M metagenome (GOLD analysis project Ga0315314, IMG submission 203631) | Freshwater sediment microbial communities from Lake Towuti, South Sulawesi, Indonesia - TDP9 | ecosystem: Environmental > Aquatic > Freshwater > Lake > Sediment | place: Indonesia: South Sulawesi...
TGTTTGACATCGAAATGTTCGGAATGATACTAGTTGCTCTTGGCATTGTTTTTGGTGATGACCCATTGATAGGCTACGGCTTTATTGGTGTTGGCGGGATTCTTGCTGTAGTTGATATAATCAAGAAAAGAAGCCAGAGAAAAAACGATATGTAATCTGTGAAACCAAAGAGTCTCCACCGCCAGAACCAGTAACTGCTTTACCATTTCGTCGTGAAAGATTCTTAAAGGGATTGACAAGTCCTCCACTTGAACCTGAAGGTAATCCACCTTTCCGCAAGACAAGAGCTACTCAATCTAAAGAAACTCAAGAAAGCACAACGTCTGAGGGACAAGAGTGAGCAGAGGCTACAATTGGAGAAACACTCTAACCGATTTTGCCTCTGTCTCTGGAGTTCTCGCTGGGTTTTGTGTTGCCTTTATAGGATTGATATTGGGATGGTCAATTGCTGATATTAAGATATACCAACAGCTAACCTTTGGAAATGTAGCAGTTCTGTTCTTTGGAATTGCAACTAGCCTCTTTATCACAGCCTCAGAATACTTCCTGCATTCAAAGAATTTTGATGTGTTTGACATTAAAGAAGAATATAGAAAATGGCTTGAAGATGGTTTTCCAGAGAAGAATTGGGAAGAAATTTGGAAAGAAAGCACTAAGATGATGAGAGTTAATGAGTCATATGGAAGATGGTGTTACAACTCTGCTATTTTCATCATGTTTATTGGATTGTTTTTTGCAATTGCACCCTATAATCTGATTATCGCATTTGTGGTTTCTATTGTTGGCATAATACTGGAGTTATGGCAATTCAAAGGAGATATAGTCAGTAAGCTAAAGAAAAAAGAGAGGATTTAGGTCATTTCCGTTTTCTGAATATTTTTTTATACCTTCCATTTCAGTAATGTACTCAAATCCTTGTTCTGTCAATGAACAGACTCCCAGAGCCTAAAGTTTAAGGTTACCATTCCTAGTATAGACCATTAGAAACATCAAAATGTGAGAAGTGTGGTAAGATTATAGCAAAGCCCTAGGAACTGATTAAAATTAAGAGATGATGTCTTGAATTCTTTCCCAAGGTGCTTTAGGTCTTTTACGTTGAGCAAATTCCCTTTTAGCTACTTTCTTGACCTTCTTTTTAATTCCCAATCTTTTCCAGAGCTGTTGTTTAGTGATTTCTCCACTGGTTACTCTGTTATGGCAAAAACCACATAAGGGAATCAAATTGTCTCGTTTATTGTTTCGAGGGTTTTCATCTATATGATGGATTTCTTGTGCTGGATGTTTCCTACACCACATACATTTTCTGGGTCGAGTCAATACTTCCTTCCTTGTTCTTGGAGGTATGGGCTTTCTCTTCTCTTCTTTTTTTCCCAGCATCACTTCTTGAATCTTTTCAAGAGACATTTTAATCGGTTATCTGTGTAGAGCATTTCTCCTTAAATTATTAATGCAACTTGAGAAGAAATAAGGCAGCATCGTAGATGGAGAGAGGAGGTGATGGATTCAATGAATGGAAAACAGTTTGTAATGGCTGCTCGACGGCACGATTGGGTTGTGATGCGCAGGGGGGCGCATCCTGATGGCTTGATACCCTTTCAAAAGTGTCCTTTATCCATTTAGCCATTACCTTGAATACAACATTGTCACTTACATTGACAACAGGAATTCTGATGTTTCCTTCAACTTTGAATTCTGGCTGATACTTTTCCAACATAGCGTAATTAAGAGCTATCCAATGAATTTTGCCCTCAAGCTTTTCTTTGATTATTTCATCAGTATCACGAAAGACATCTTTTTCAAATACAATACCGTCCGCCCAAATCAAAGGCTGACCTACTCCACCTGCTTGAACTCCTAGACTATGACCACTAAGAAAATGTTGCAGTGGGAACTTGACGACCTCGTGAACAATCACTTTTGTCCAAGGTTGATATTCAAATTCAACCACTTTTTTCTGTCCCTCTTCTACATTGCACTAGAAAGTTATTGTTTGTCCTTTTTATGGATTTAGGAAAAACTTAGTTCTATGGTTTTCTACGAGGTTTTAGGGGAACAGAAGGCAGGTAAAACGAGTTTTTAAAGGCAAGGTCATCAACGCATTGATGCAGCTTAGAAACAGTGGTCTGGAAGAAAGAACTGTGAAAAATCATTGGTTTATGCCTCCATCATATAGTTAAGAAATGCTGGTTTAGAGAATCCAGAATCTTGTTGCCGTTTTGTTTTTTTGTCATTCTTCAAGAAATAAAAAAGGAAGATGGGATGTTTAGATTTGCACTGTCTGATGCTACGGGATTGGAGGTGGTATCCACGGAGGCGAGACCGTGCCGAATAGTTTTGCTATTTTGGCTAGGTCTATGATCTCGTTCTTCTTGTTTTGGTCGATGTCGCATCTGGAGTCCCATAAGGCGGTGTAGTAGCATGGAGGACCTGGGGGGTCTGTGTAGACCCGACTAAACTGCGGTTGGTAATTGAAGCTAAACAGCATTATGCCCAGCGCACTCAACTGACCATCCTTCGACGTCTGTAGAATTTCTTTCTGGTCTGCACCGACTTGTAGTAGAGCTGTCTGCTCGGCGGCAAACCCGGATGACTTGTGTACTCAGGATAACGTCTCTGAACGTCTATGTGTTCTTCATCCACGTAGCCGTAAAAAACTGGGTGAAAGCCTGCTCGTTCTCCATCAGCTTGATTCCGAACAACTCTGTAAATTCCTGGACCGTGTCCTTTTACAATTTCCCAAAGCCAAACCCTGAAAGAAACTTCATCACGCGGCGGACTCTGGCGAATCTTTCTTACTATAGGCCACACAATCGGATTGCCATGGAGCTTCTGTGCTAATTGACTGTACTCTTGACGATAGACAATGTAGACAGGCCCGCCCATACGGATCTCCTTGGACGATGCTTCCACGGTAGGCTTTAAGACGAGTCTCCAAGCACACTACATACAGGACTGGAGACCAAGTCGATACATCATAGTCTCGTACTGCCTTTCAGTCATTCTCCTAGCCCCGTATTCCTTGCTGCCGCTGCGCCGTGCAACTTCTCTTGCTTGGCTTAACGCATCTTCTTGAGACGCAGCTTCAAGAAGAGTTCCCATAGGCTCCTTAGTGTCCGCGCCCCACCAAATGTAGAAGGAGATCATTCTTGGTTGGCTCGGCATCTGCTTTCTTCTACCCATCATGTCACCTCCTTCGAAAAACTAGAATAAGACGTGTCGACTCGAACTCTTTGAGCCTTCATCAAATTTTGGGTCTCGATGGCTACCAGTAACGGTCTATGGCTTTTCAGCGATAAAAAACTATAGGCAGGGTTGAGGGCCTTTCAGGCCAAAACATTTGAGATGTGTGATGACATGAGAGGCTTGCTCAACCCTACCCATCTCGGTTTGGTTGCAGAGACCATAAGGTTTTCGATGGTCGATACGAAACAGATTAACCGTTTACGTCGACTTAATGTTAACATTCTACCTGCTAGTCTCTTCAAATGGAAACGAGAATGCCTTATTTTTCATGTTTGATTCTATGATTCGATTCTTATCATTAAAATTGTGTATTTTTATCATTCTTTCATGAACATCGTAAAATCTGAGGACGTCATGTACTTTCATCATTCTTTTTTTCATAGAAGTAAACAAAAGTCACAGAAAATTTAAGGTTTCAACTTTTGTTATATTATGTCTTGAGATGTGTGATGATATGAGCGGAGCAAAGAATCGGTTTAATGGTAATTCGGGAACGAGAAGCAGACTTGTTGGAGTGTTTGAAATGGAGGCGCCCGAGTGCGGTCGAAGCCGATGAAGTGGATTTGCGTGAAGCGGAGGCTTCAGGAGGCTGACTGAGAATGGGAGACTATTCAGCGAGAAAGTGGAAGCCTGTAGAGCGAGCGAGAGACTTTGTTGAAATTGGGAAGAACGAGAGGCAGGTAGTAGTCAAGCCGAGTTTAAGGTTTGACGAGGAAGGGAAGCTGGTCCGATGAGGGTGTCATTTGAAGATATTGTATTGGCGAGGGATGAGAAAACTCGGGTCTTTCTAGAGTTGTTGGAAAGGCTACCAGAAGAGAAGCCGATGCGTCTTGTTTATTATAAGGTGCGAGAGGGGCGAATGGTCGAGCGGGTTTGGAGGAGTCAATGAAGGGGAGGTGAAAAAGTGGAGAAAGTGTTCGTTGTCGTTAATGGTAAGGTCAGAGCGAAGAGGAGGCAACAGCCGCAGAGGAAGTCTCATTATCAGCCAGGCTGTTGGGACAAGCATAGCATATACATTGAGTAATTTTTTTGATGTTGAGAACAAAAAACTTTAAGGTTCATGTCATGTATGAAGGGTTGGTTGCTTGGATAGAAGAAAAAGCATGAATGTGACGTTTAAAAGGTATCGGCTTTTAGATGGCAGCGAGATGGATCTTCTCAGCAGGGTCGGCGACGGCAACATCATCAGGCTTTTTGACAAAACTCCGTTTCCGAGAAAACATGATGATGTAGTGTGTCCTCATTTCTTTCAGTTGGCCTGTATCAGCGGCTGCGCCTATAACTGCAGTTATTGTTACTTGAAGGGCACGTTTAGATTTTGGCAGAAGGATGATGGTCGAATACCGCTTCACAAGAAAGACCTTCATCAAATTGACTCGGCTATTGGGGAGTTTCTCAAGCTTGACATTCCTAGAGTAGTTTTGAACACGAGTGAGCTAGCTGACGGGCTTCAAGTTGAAATCGACTTTTACGGTCAGCCATTCAGCGTTTTTCTTATGAAACACTTCCAAGGAACACAGCACAAGCTTCTCTTCTTGAGCAAAGGGACTTACGTTAAGAATTTCTTGGAGAATGAGTGGCAGGAAAACGTTATTTTAAGCTGGAGCCTCAACGCTTATTCTGTGGCTGATCGTTGGGAGAAATTGGCGCCTATAGTTCAGGATAGGCTTTGGGCTGCCAAACAGGTTTTCGACCGAGGTTATGAAGTGAGGTTGAGAATTGATCCGATGGTTGCTGTTGAAGGCTATGAAAAGGACTATCAGGACCTGGTTGACAGCGTCTTCAGCTTGTTTGAGCCTGCACGCATAACGTTGGGCTGCCTGCGCGGACTACCGGCCACAATAGCCAGAGCCAAAGACAAGTCATGGGTTTCCTATTTGGCGGAGAGGAGCAATTGGGGTGGAAAGCCGTCAATAGAGAGCCGCTTCAGTTTATATTCGACAGTCATTGAGCATTTGAAGGATGAGCATGGTTATGGGAATGTGGCGGTTTGCAAGGATACGTTGGCGGTTTGGGCCCTGTTAGAGAAGAGATTTGGACTCGACTTCAGAAAGATTCGTTGCAATTGCATAGCCTGACAAAAAGTGGTCGAGGCTTGGAGAACCAAGAAAGAAGAGATAACCAACTCGTAGTGATGGCGCCCACGGTTTAGACCGGCGCTTCTCCACTAAATCGCAGTCAGATGTTTTTACTTTCGGATAATTACTTCTGCTTTTTTAGCATAGAATATTTCAAGGGCCATCTCATACACACTGTTAATACTTTCGTATAATAGAATTCCAGCGACCATTATTAAGATAAGGAATGGATCAAGCGATAGTACGTTCCCATGTTCTTGAAAGATTGTGTACAATATAAACAAAGCCGCGTAGAAAAGAGAAGCATCGAATAACGGTTCCAAAGAAAGATCTACGATGGGCCCCAAGAAACGAATCTTTGTTGCTGCAGTGGCTACCCCTTTCTGTTCCACGGCAATCAGACGCAAAGGGATTAGACCAGCTGATATGATAAAGAAACAAATAGAGATTTCTCCATAGTAACTTAACATGATCCTAACATTTTCTTGCCAAGGTATTTTTAATAAGTATAAGATGATCGCTCCAATTACCAGGATTGCGTATATAATCAACGAACCTTTGCGCAGAGTCCTCTTATGCGAAGTCATGTCAAGTCATTCCTCGTAAAATTGTCGGACCTTTCGTCGTTCTTCTTCTTCGGCATTATTTCCAACAGCGAGACCTGCTCCACCTCCCAGAATTGCGCCAAGTGGCCCTGCAACAAGAGCTCCTATTAACCCGCCAATAATGGCACTTCCGATTGAAGCCCCTAATGATGGTTCTGCTTCAACATCTCCTCGTCTAAATGCGTGAGTTTGTCCATCATAGGGACATCTTACCGTGAAAATCTCATCTACTTCCGAGCGTCTCTGGACGACAATTGAGAGATAAATTCGTTGATTCTTGTCCGGACAGACAACATACAATCTCATATGGTCATCTCGAAATTATTTCTTTCAATTTTATATGGAAGAGCTTTTCATTTTCCTCACTCTTTCCCCAGTCAAACAGTTGAGAACTTGCCTTAGAGAAAACAGACACCGAAGACCCTGCTGCCTCCTTCGATACCTTAATTGAAATATCCTCTCCCCATGACCACAGAGTTGAGCCTGTTTGGGCTTTGATATCGCCGACTTTACTATCCGAAAAAGTTAATTTCCAACCCAGTTCCTTGACCGATTTCAAGGAAGCTTCGAAAATAGCATCGTAAGGATTACCATATTTTTCCTCTCGCATACGCATCCCTCAATGAAATGTTGTATTTGATAGCATTTAAGCTCTTCAAATAAAGAAAAAACCTTGCCTACACATATCCCGGTATGAAGCGTTCAATCTGTCAACTTAAGATTCTGCTGGTAACTCCTCTTTTGTGCTACCTAAAGTTTCTCAGCGACTTTCACGCTTACAATGCATTTGTCAACCACTCCAAGGAACAATTTTTCATATGTATTTATAGTTCGCAAAGGTTATCTGCTGGTTCAACTTGAACATTCAGTGGTGGTTTACGGATGAAGTTAACCTTGAAGATTGGTAAAAAAACAGAGTTTCAGGCAGAAATAAGTGAAGGTGAATATGCAAGTCTTGACGTAGGTTCTTATCATATTGGGATTAAAACTAAAAAGGGTGAAGACAAACCGACTTTTGTTTTTTATCAGACATAGATATGAAAGCGTTTGCTTTGGTCATTCTTCTAACTGTCCCCTATGCTTTGTTTCCAAGATTTCTTCTTTTTATGCTGCCATCTTCGCCTATTACACTTCGCCTGACAGAAAATGTAGCTTTGGGGCAGAGCCAAGTATCTGAAAATATGTCAACTAAATCGACACCTCATGGTTCGGCAGTTTGGCTCCAGTGCAGAGTCAACAATGTCTCTTCATACGGACTGGGTCATGAGATATGGGGTGATTTTGCAATTGAAAACACATTTCAGGAAGGAACCAGAGGACGTATCAAACATCCTTTCATTCGGAATGAGTATCTACCCTGAAGTAACTCAGGACTTATGGCAAGCACTCAAGTGCCATTCTATTCTGGTGACATTAATGTCACGCTTGTAGTTGCACTTCCTGGGAGCTTCAGGTCAACCACGATATTCCCTCCAAACTCAAGAGGATCTGAGCTTTTTGAAACACCGTTTAATGTAACAATTGACTCTATGGAATGGGATGCTGGAACACTTCGAAACTCGGTAACTATTGAAGCTATTGATATGAATGAAAAATCGATTTACGATAACATTCCATTTACTAGCGGCGTTTTATTTGGAATAGGAGTCCAGATTATGTTCACAATTGGTTACGACTCGATTAGGAAATGGGCGCGCTCACCAATGGAAGAAAGCTGATGAACACTTGAAACAAGGGTTCCTTCAATTTACGGCTCTCAGAGATTCAGCGACTGATCATTGCATCCTCATTGTCCCAGAGAATCGCAAAACGTTTGTAGGTTTCAGCAATTCGGAGCAGCATTGAAGCTGTTCTTGGCCAGACGTATCTGATCTTTTCAGCATCTCTCTGATAGTTTTCAGCAATTTCCCGCTCCTGTTTTCCACCTCCCCCCAAAGCGCGGATAACTGTACCGCGTTGATTCCAACGTCCTGTCTCAATTCCTCCTTCTAATTCTTTGCTGCAAACACTCTCAATTATGCCTCTGATGGCTTCATGAGGGCCAAACTCCATCTTTTCCTATTGGAGAATGGGAAAGTATAACACCGATGTACTCATCCCCAACATCTTGTCGGTTTTTCTGCGTGCATCCCGCTCTCGCTGCTTCTACCCATTCCTTTAACTGTTGTGAATCAATTTCCCCAGAATTGACTTGACCGGGTAAGCTTTCTAGCAGTTTGAGCAAATACCAAGAGCCCAAGGCTAGTTGCTTCTTGAGTTCGGGGCAAGACACGATGTGTAGATTATGAAGTCATAATATTTATCTGTTCTATAGGGGCATCTTTTTTTCAATCTATGCTATGCTTGCCCTGGGAAAAATCATTGCCAAAAGACGATTTCGACAAGCTTCTAATTGAAGCAGTTGATGAGGGGCTGGCTTCATTAGGGGAATCCCCTAAACAAGCCATATATTTCCATTTAGAGAAGAACTTCAAAATTCAGAAAAGAGAAATCCCCTCCAAAATTGAGACTTTCGTTGATGCGTTTGAGAAGATTTTCGGCTCCCCAGGAGCAAGTTTTCTTGAAGTCCAAATCATGAGACGCCTTCATGAAAAACTTGGCAGAACTGTCCAATTGCGCGGATCTAAAGATTTCACTTTCACGGAGTATATAACAGCAGCCAAGCAGAGCTTTTTGAAAAAGAGGAAGAGCACAGAGCAAGCGCGTGAACTAGAAGAATAGCGTGCAATAAAAAAGGGATTGTGCGGGAGACATCTCCACACGACTCGTATTTAAGCAATACAAGTTATTTTGTTCAGCGAATGCTTTTTTCTCAACAAGTACATCTCAAATATAATCGCTAGTTAAGTGATTTTAGGACGGCTGGGCTATAGGAAAAGCAGAACAATTTTTCAATGTTCTAGAGACTTTTTCCATGCGGTTTTAAATGAAACTTCATGCCTAATCATGTAGAAGCCGCGGTGCTAGAATTGATAGGAAAAAGAGTCTTACAGTTGACCTTGGTCGTGCTAGTAGTTGCTTTTTTCGTCGGTTCAGCGAAAGCGTACACGCAAGCAAACATCACCGCGCTTGATGTGAGTGTGAGTGCGAACCCCGATTTGGTTATTCCTCGTCAAGAAGTGAAAATAACCGCCATTACGAACATGAATGGTCTGGGAATAGTTTTCGTTATTCAACCTGACAGAGGTTCTTCTACTGCCTCGTCGGAATCTGCTGATGTGCAAACGGATCTAGATACGATTTCTTCCGATGGGCATGTTTCGTTGCACATGATCGTAAGTTATGCGTTTGTTGGAATTGCTAATCGAAATGGCGGTTCACGGGAATTGACTTTTCCAAATGATTTTAGAGGGTTGAATGGGGAGCCCAGCACTAAAACGCCTGGAAGGTATTCTGTATTCTTTGTCTTTATTCACCTCTATATTTGTAGGATTGGCTTTGATTGTGCGAATGCGAATTTTTTTGTGATTCCTGAAGTGCCTCTTGGCACCTTGACGGTTGCATCAGCTTCATTTGCAGCGTTGCTAGGACATGTTGGTATAAAACGCTTCCGAACAAAACGCCCCTAACTATCTTTTAAGCTTCGACTCTGGAACTAACAAAACAACAAAAGATAGAAAGATTACGTAATGCTCACGTTTTGTATCTGAAAGTACCGTTTAGCCAGAAACCTAATGCGCTCAGCGTTGCGACCATTTTTGCCAATAGCCACGCCCTTGTCCCGAGGGTTAACTGCCACAACAGCAATAGACTTACCGTCAGGACGTTCAGTGATGCGAATTTCATTAACCCTTGCAGGCTTCAATGCATTCTTAATAAACTGAGCTGGACTCTCAGAATGCTCAATAATCTCATGTTTCTTGCCGGTCATGCGCTCCAGAAGGCGAATGTTTTTACCGCCCTTACCAATTGCCACGCCTATGTCGCCTTCTTTCACGACAAAAATTATACGGTTGAGTTCGTCATCCACAATGCAGTCTCTCACTGTGGCACTCGTTATGCTCTCGAACAACGCTATATAACGCATCTCTTTGCTCGTTAATCGTATGCCACTATGCATCTGTTTCCTCCGCCGCCTCATTGACTTCCATTGATTCTTCTCTTGTCTTTTCACCAAGCCTCAGTATGTCTGAGTCACCAGGTTCACGAACGGTCAGGGCAGAAACCGCGAACGGTTTACCGCAAACCGCGCCTAAGTCTATACTGGTTCCTTTATAAATAACTACTGGAACGCCCGAGAGCCTGCCATAATACGTGATGTCATCCATGATGTTTCTTGGACAGTTTGACGCCACAACGATGAGTTTAGCTCGTCCAAGCTTGGCGTTTTCTATCGCTTTTCTGCCGCCTAACAGAACCTTGCCTGTTTTCACCGCCGTTCCAATAGCCTTGTCTGCGTCGATCATTCGGTTTTTCCTCGACTCGGTGTTGACATGTAGAGATCGACAAGACCTGTGCCTATAGGTATTGATTGTCCTACGATAACGTTTTCTGTCACGCCTTTTAATGGGTCGCTTTCACCCTTTATGGCAGCCTCAACGATGTTGGGCACCGTGATTTCAAAGGCGGCTCTAGCCAACACGCTTGATTTTTCTCCGCTTATTCCGTGTCGACCTATCTGGCGCACTTCACCCGTAGCCGTCATGATGTCAGCGACCAGCATGACATGCCTTATGTCAACGTCTAAGCCCTGTTCTTCAAGAACACCCATGGCTTCCTTAATGATGACGTTTCTAGCCGCTTCAATTCCCAAGGTCTTGGCAATCTCGTGAATATGATTGGTGGTTGTTCGTGGGGGGTCAATGCCCAGAATGTCCAAAACCTTGGGCAAGTTCGAACCATCTGTGCGTATAACCCACTCTCCCTTCTCCTCGGTGACCAAAACCCTGCGAATGCCAGTTATGCCCTTGACGAGGTGTGTTGCTACCTTGTCTAACAGTTTGCGCGGCTCAGTTTTCTTAGGTTTGAGATAAACACGGTCTTCTTTGGTTCTCAGCGTGCAGTTGGGAAAGCGCAACGTTTCTTCTAAATCCTTAGCCGTCACTCCTCTGTCTTCCATCATGGTTGGATCGAGTTGGATGACAACCTCGTCCAGTTCCAGGTACATAGCTTTGGTTATGTCTTCCATGTTTGTAGAGATGATTTCTCTCGCAACCTCGGTGGCTTTCTTCTTGCTGGCTCCATGTTCCTTGTCCAAATAAATTGTCATTATGGGCGTCGAAGGCATTCTGCGTGCGTCCACTATTTCAATGAGTCTGGGCAAGCCGAGAGTTACGTTTTGCTCTCTTACTCCAGCGTAGTGGAACGTTCTCAACGTCATCTGCGTGCCAGGTTCGCCTATGGACTGTGCCGCCACAATTCCAACTGCTTCACCCGGCTCTACGAGAGCGCGTTTGTAGTTTTCCAGAGTGAGTTCGACGGCTTTATCCACGCCTTTGCGTGTCAACTCTTCCTTGACTAGATCGCGTTTCAACTCTTCGACAAGTTGCTTGGTAAGCTTTTCTGCGACCTCTTCAACCTGTTCTTTGACGTATTCTTTTGGTGCGGGTTTTCCTTTTTCCACCATGATTCTTACTTGCTCAGCAATTCTGCCCACATTGACGGCTTTTCCATGATCACTCTTGGCAGGGTCAACCCCATCTTCTCCATAACGGAACTGAACGATGTCGCCTATGGAGTTTCTAACCGTTCCATCGTATTCGATACGCAAGTGCTCAAGAGCGTTTATCAGTCGCCTCTGCATGTATCCACTCTGCTGTGTCCGCACTGCCGTGTCCACGAGTCCTTCGCGGCCACCCATTGAATGGAAGAAAAACTCCACAGGGTCAAGTCCCTCTCGATATGAAGAATCCACAAAACCTCGGGCTCTTGAAGATGGATCACCCCAACTGAAGTGCGGCAAGGCTCGTTCCAAATAACCACGCATTATTCGCTTTCCTCGAACCGATTGTTGCCCCACAACCGATGTCATTTGACCAATGTTTAGGCTTGAGCCTCTTGCTCCAGTTCGGGTCATTATTATGCCCGCGTTGTCTGGTTTGAAATCGTTTTCAGCGGTTCTTCCAGCCTTGTCTCTGGCTTCGGCTAACTCGTTCATCACGTAAATTTCAAAGGAGTCAGCTAGACTCTGACCAGGCAGTCTCGGTAGGGTTCCGTCTTTAAACTCTTTGATTAGTTTGTTTATGCGTTCTTCCGACTGTTCTAACATTTGATGGATTCTTTTTTGAACTGGTTGGGATAGCTCCAACTCGTCGAAAGAATACGTGAAGCCTCGCATGGTCATGAAAAGATTCAAGAGTCGGCATATGTGGTTCAAAAACTTCCGCCCTTCAGCCGAACCATAGTCCTTTATAATTCTATGGAGAAGTGTCTCGGATTGTTCTGCGCCGATGGCGTTTTTGTCGATGACACCTGACTTGAGCACCCCGTCCTTTATGACAACGTAGGCGTCGTATTCGCATTCCTCGCGAACACATTTGGGACAGGCTATGCATGTTGTCGCCTTGAACGCGTAATTTAGATCCTTTGGGATGAAGAGGCTAAATATCTGTTTTCCAGTCCATCTTGGGTCGGGTCTTTTGATTTCAGGCTCAGGAATGGGACCTTCGTGACCTGCCGTGAGCAGAAGCCTAGAGACTTCTTCCTTAGATAGAACAGTTGACCTCTTGGTGAACAGATAAGCCGCGGTGATGAAGTCTGTTTTGGCGCCGATTATGGGTCCGCCGAACCTCGGCGAAAGAATCTGGTCTTGAACCTGCATCAGGAGACGCGCTTCAGTCTGCGCCTCTTCACTTTGTGGTATGTGAAGATTCATTTCGTCTCCATCAAAGTCGGCGTTGTAAGGTGGGCAAACAGTGAGATGAAGACGGAAGGTCTTGTGGGGAAGCACCTTAACATAATGCGCCATTATCGACATCCGATGCAGAGAAGGTTGACGATTGAAGATTGCGACGTCTCCGTCTTTGAGATGACGCTCCACGATGAATCTTGGTTCCAAAGCCTCAGCTATTTTTGCACGATCTGTGACAAACTCCAGCCTGACACGCTTGCCATCTGGTCGAACAATGTAAAGAGCGCCTGGATATTTTTCAGGTCCATTCACCACGAACTGGCGCATCTCGTCAATGTTCCAGGTGGTTATCATCTCAGGCATGGAAAGTCTCATGGCAACGTCTAACGGAACCCCAACCTCACTAATGTCAAGATTGGGATCTGGAGAAATCACCGTTCGAGCGGAGAAGTCGACCCTCTTTCCCGACAGGTTACTGCGGAATCGTCCCTCCTTTCCCTTCAGGCGTTGTGACAATGTTTTGAGAGCCCTTCCAGAACGATGTCGCGCTGGTGGGATTCCTGACGCTTCGTTGTTGAAGTATGTGGTGACATGATATTGCAAGAGCTCCGACAGGTCTTGGATGATCAGTGTTGGAGCACCAGCTTCCATGTTTTCCTTGAGGCGCTGATTGATACGGATGATATCGACGAGTTTGTGGGTTAGGTCGTCTTCGGAGCGTATGCCCGACTCCAATGTTATGGAAGGTCTCACATAAACTGGCGGAACAGGAAGCACCTGCAGAATCATCCATTCCGGGCGTGCAACCTTCGGGTCGAATCCTATGAGTTCTAGGTCTTCGTTAGGGATGCGCTCCATTCTTTCTCTTATCATGCTCGGCGTTAAGCGTTGAGCACCCTCCTCTGAAATCTCGTGGAAGGTCGTGGGCTTGGTGAACTCTATTTTATATTGTGGGGCGCCGCAGCGAGGGCACTCCTTACTCTTAGCCTCTCGTAAAACCCGTTTGTAAAGGTCATAAGGTACAGTTCCCAACAGTTTGCGAGTCCGCTCAATTCTCATTTTTATTCTCGTTATTCGAGCATCAGACAACAGTATGCGTCCGCAGTTTCTACAGGTGGCGTCTAAAAGGTCGTCGATGATTTTTGTAAACTCAACATGCAGAATGGGAACAGCGAGTTCAACATGCCCGAAATGTCCTGGGCATCGTATGGCGGTGTTGCCGCAGGTTTTGCACCTCTGTCTAGGTTCAAGAGTTCCTAAGCGACCGTCCATCAGTCCTGAAGTGATTGGGGCTCCGTCTTCGTCGTAGGTGTCTGCCGTCTGTATTTCAGCCACCGAGAGCCTGCGGATGTTCTGGGGTGACAGTATACCGAAATAGAGTTTGTCAACAACCTTGTGAACTGCTTCTTCCATTGCCATTTTATGCCCTCTCCTTCAGCTTGAGCTTAGGCGTCACGCACAGGCTCGTCAGTTCTTGCAAGAGCAGTTTGAAGGCGTATGAAACCACGACTGGTGAAATCTGTGCTTTGTCCTCGCAGACGCGGCACACGTATTTGCGCTGTTTTATGTCATAGTAAGCGATGTAGCCGCAGTTTTCGCAGACGTACAGAAGGTACTTGTCAGACTCTTCTAATAGTCGGTCTCGCAGCAGCATGGCGGCGCCGTGTCCAATCAGGCAGTCTCTTTCCATCTCGCCGAAGCGCAGTCCGCCGCCTCTCGCTCGACCCTCTGTGGGCTGTCTGGTTAACATTTGGACTTGTCCACGCGCTCGGGCGTGAATCTTGTCGGCGACCATGTGGTGAAGTTTTTGGTAGTAAACGACGCCCATGAAAATATCCACCGCAAAGTGTTCGCCTGTTATGCCATTGTAGAGAATTTCTCGTCCTGTGTGGCTGAAACCCAGGTTAATGAGCATCTGTTTCAGTTCTTCTGGGCTTTCACTTATGAACGGTGTGCCGTCCACTGGTCGACCTCGAGCTGCTGCCACTTTTCCGGCCATTGATTCGAGAAACTGCCCAATTGTCATGCGTGAGGGCATGGCGTGCGGATTGATGATTATGTCTGGAACGACGCCGTCGGGACTGAAGGGCATGTCTTCCTGCGGAACAATCATTCCTATAACGCCTTTTTGCCCATGCCTAGAAGCAAACTTGTCGCCTAGCTCGGGGATGCGCTCGTCTCGAACCCTAGCCTTCACGAGTTTGCTACCGTCGCCTGTTTCTGTGATGAAAATTGCATCTACAACTCCCGTTTCGGCGGGTCGCATGTCAACCGAGGTGTCTCGCATCGTGGGTCCTTTGACCTCAAACTCCTTGTACTCCTCCAGAAATCTAGGTGGACTGGTCCTTCCAATAAGTACGTCTCCGCCAGCCACGTTAGATTCGAGGCTGACAATGCCGTCTGGTTCGAGTAAGCGATAATATTGTTCACCTCGGTAGCCGCGGATGCCAGGCTCTGGGATGACGAATTTATCCTTGAGTCCGCCCAGATATTGACGGCATTCGGCCTCGTAGATTCTGTAGAAGCTTGAGCGTGCCAGTCCGCGTTCTAATGATGCCTTATTGAAGATTAGGGCGTCTTCATTGTTGTATCCTTCAAAAGACACCACGGCGACTACGCAGTTTTGACCCGAGGGTCGAAGATCGTATCCTATTATGCCCATAGGTCTGGTGTCAACCAGAGGCTTCTGAGGATAATGCAGAATGTGTGAGCGCGAGTCAACTCGCAGCAGGAAGTTGGTTGAGTATATTCCCAACGCTTGTTTCGCCATAGCCGCCTCGTAGGAATTGCGCGGAGACTGATTGTGTTCGGGGTAGGGAATAACAGAGGCACATATACCGAGGATGGTGTATGTTGTTATTTCCACATGCGTGTGCTCTGGTTTACATCCATCGTAGTTCAATGCGATGTAGAGGTTTTCTTCCTCTTCGGCATCAATATACTCAACAAGGCCGTTTTTAACGAGGTCGTTCCAAGTCCATTCGCCGGCTCGAATCTTTTCTATGTGCTCTGGAAACAGTTTTGGGACGCCTTTTTCCACTATGATGAGGGGTCTGCGCACGCGTCCTTCGTCGCAGTTTATGTAGATTTCTTCTTTCTCTCCTCCGTAAACTTTGGAAAAATAGGCAACATTCAATTCAGGGGAGATTTCTCCGATTCTTCGCTTGTTTCTCAACTCGGCTGTGAACTCTTTAGGCGACAAACAATAACCTACGATGCTGCCGTCCACGAAGACTTTGGCGCCTGATTCACGCAGCGACTCGTTGACGTCTTGGACTGGAATAACGCCCATCTTGAATAGAGCTTGCTTCACTCTGTCAGGGTTTATGCCTACTGAAATGCTTGAACCCAAGGCGAGGTTTTTCACCAAGCCACAGTTTGAGCCTTCCGGGGTCTCGTTTGGACACAGTCTACCCCAGTGTGTGGGGTGAAGGTCCCGCGCCTCAAAGTTGGGTTGACTGCGACTCAACGGAGACTGCAGACGTCGCAGGTGACTCAACGTGGAAGTGTGGTTTGTCCTATCAAGCAGTTGTGTGATGCCCACTCGTCCGCGTCCCCAGTTTCCCGTAGCCAAGGCGTGCTGAAGCCTCTCGGTAATTATGCCAGGACGAACAGCAGCCGAAACCGTGAGCAACTGACGCTTGACACCCATGCGTTCAAGCTGATACTTCACGTCTCTTGTGAGGTTGCGGAAAGCTATCCTGAACAAGTCGGCCAACAAGGGTCCAGCGAGTTTCAAACGTTTGTTTTTGAAGTGGTCCTTGTCATCGGTCTTGCGTTTGCCGAGTTTCAATTCGACAACGCGACTTCCCATCTCACCTAGGAACAGTGCCTTGTCATGGCGTTTGTCGGGTGTGCGTCCGATGTGGGGCAAGAAGTTTCGGTCGAGGATGCTTTCTGCTTTCTGGCGTCTGTATTCTTCAACCTGTCCGTGGGCAACTCGGCTGCCTATGTACAGGATGGCTTCAGCTATTGAATCGATGCCTAACGCCTTTTCAAACGAAGGCTCTATCTCGCTCTGCATGATTTTGTCAGGTGAAATAGCTTCGGCGATTTCTTTGTCAGACTTCAATCCTAGGGCTCGCATCACAATGACAAACGGTATTTCTGTGGGGACCCCAGGCATTGAGACGTAGATGGCGCCGTCGGATTTGAGGTGTAGTTCAATGCGGGCTCTGAAACCCACTGTTGTCGAGAATATTTTGGCCTGATAGACTGGTGACGCGCCTCTGGTGTCAATGTCCACGAGAACGCGGTTTGGAGCTAGGTCTTCGAGGGCGATTATGACTCGTTCGGAGCCGTTGACCACGAAGTAACCGCCAGGGTCGTTTGGGTCTTCGCCGTGTCCAATCAGCTCTTCTGGAAGCAGTTGGGACAGAACGCAGAGCTTTGACTTGAGCATGACGGGCAAGTCGCCTATCAGCACCAGTTCGGTTTCTTGTTCTCTGCCGTCAACTATGGGGGTCATCTCTAACGACAATGGGGCAGCGTAGGAGACGCTTCGGAAACGCGCTTCCAACGGGTATATTTCATGTTTTGTGCCGTCGACCTCGGTGAGGTAGGGACCGCTTATCTTTGACTGAGGGTCGATTATCCACACTTGGCCGAGTTTAATCTTGTATGGTGCTTCTGGCACCTCTATGTTGACTTCGCCTACTTCGTTGATGACTTCTTGAAGGCCTCTGTCGATGAATTCGTTGTAGGAATCTAGGTGTTGGCGAACCAAGCCTTTCTCTCGGAAGAAGGCTTTCTGCATCAGGAAGAAATCGTCTTGTGAGACTTCCAACCTTTACCACGCACTCCTCCACAATAAACTGTCAATTAAATAAACATCAGAAGGGACGATACTGAACTCTTTCAAACTAGGGTTTTCCTCCGCGGGCCGGTGTCATCCGACCCGAAAAATCGGGTCTCCGGGCTCAGTTTTCCCATTTACATGGGTGCGCTCAAACGTAAACAGCACATCAAACTAATAAAGTTTGCTTCGATGAAATCATTTTTAGTTCTATATGAGCAGGACATGGTTACTTCCTCTTTCTAAAGAGCATGACGTTCTCATGGCTGCACACATATTCAAAGCCAGTCTCTATCAGTTTCTGGGCTTCTGTTGGTTGGCAACTGCGGAAGAGTATTCATCACTTTCAAACTGGATGAGTTAAGTGTAGGTTAAAGTGTTCTGAATGTTTCTATGTCCAAATCTCTTCATGACGTATAAGATGTCTTTTGTCTTATGGTATTCCATTGTGGCATTCCAGTGTCTGAAAGTGTGCAAGTTGGATGCTTAGGATTCTTGGGTTCTGGAGTTTCTGAGCTAAAGCAGAAATTTAAATAAAGCCTGAAAATGTTCATCGGGTTTACAAATACTTTTGAAAAAACAGATAAAGTTGTACACTATAAGGGTTATCGGTTGGTTAAATGCCAAAAGAATATCTTGAAGACCTCAAAAAAATAAGTCCGAAAATCGCGAAGAATTTGAATGAAAAAATCGACTTTCAATCCTTGCTTGAAACAGGCGTGCGTAAGCTCGGTATAATGCCCGAGGACCAGATACCAAGATTAAGCAATGCAATAGATGCATACGAAAAAGCGGTCAATGAAACAATAAAAGGTGCGAAACGCCGTAACGCTCTCATCGACATTGCGTACATAATAATAACTGTAGTTTTTGTTGTTTTAGCTGCAATTTTCTCGAATATTGGTGGTATTGCCGCAACAACCGTCGTTAGCGGAGTAACACTTCTTTCACAAGCAAAGGCTTCAGCTGATACGTCTAAAGCTTACAATCGCGATGCAACAAAACTCAAAGTAAGTGTTACGGAACTACGGGCAGAGCTCGCAATTTGCAAAGAGAACGACAAAGCTTGTCTGGACTCAGTCAAAGAGTCAATAAAGAAAGCATTTGAAGCCCTCAGAGAAGCATTGAAAAGTTAAAAAACACCACAACTCGGCTAAAGGTGTGAGAAGAGAAGATTCAAAGACGTTAGTCACGCCTTAGAATATGCAATCTACCAATTAATGAAAAGAAGAATATACGCATCATCATCGGTTTGCTCATTATTCAGGGTGCGCGCAAATCAAAAACTTCACAAAAAAGAAAGGGGACGAGTGGGAGATTTCGCCGTTCTCACTGATAATAAAGTTTACTTACCCAAATTCAGAAGTACTTCGATTTCATGTTTAGTTTCAGTTTTTTTGCTTTTCTAAAACTAGGGTGGGGTTGAAGGCTGTGAGAATAGTTTCTTTTTCTATTTTAACGGTTGAGTTTTCCGCTTTGCCATTATCATCCGTAATCCAGCTGCCGATAGTACAACGACGACTATTGCTACAATTGCGAGATAAATCCAAAGGTTTGTGTTGGGTTGCTGGCCTTCTGGGGGTGGGGTGGAGGCGGGATTTATTGTTAGAGTTGCTTGGTTTTGTCCGTTCTGGTATCCAGTTTTTGTTGCGCTTGCAGTTATTGTGACGCTTGCTTGCGTTGCCACTGTGGGTGCAGTAAACGTGGTTGTGAAGTAGCCGCCTGAGTCGGTGGTTCCGCTGGTTTGAGCCAGGGTTCCAACGTTGCCTGACGAAAGGGTTACAGTGACCCCAGAAATCGGGTTTCCACCTGAAATCACATAGACGGTTATGGTTGAGGTTTGTTCAGACTGAATCTGAGATGGATTGGCTGAAACGGTTACGGACAATGTTGGTGTTTGTGTGGTTGCTGCCCTGATTGTAAGTGTTGCATCCATACCAAAATGAATTCCGCAGTGGTAGGATAGAACGCCATTGGGATACTTGGAAAGAATCTGACTGTAAACGCTCTGGTTTACAGTGAACTGAAAGACCGCTCCAGGCGCCAAAGTCTGGTCGAAGATTCCATCAGGTGAACCTCGCACTCCACTTGTGACCGTGTGTGTAAAAAGTCCATGATTTTGAAACACAACCGTAACGCTTTCTCCAGTGGTTGAGTTGGGCGCCTTTATCGAAAGACTTGCGGGTTGAAAGACGTTGTCGCGGAGGTCTACGTTGCAGGTTAAATCGTCGCAGATTGGCGGTGAAGGTGTGTGAGCAAGCACTTGGTCATTAGAAAATGTGAAGACAAAGAGAAACGTCAATATTACGAAAATTAAGATTCCTGCTTTAATTGCGCGAAAACTCATGTTTTCGAAACGATTTTTCACACTTTTCAATTAGGTTCCTCCTCTTTCATGTATACAGATTGATTTCAAGCAACTTAAACGGCACGTCTACACTCAATTGCAGAACGAACCATTTGTACACATGCCAAGAAAGCAACAAATAACTGGACAAACCCTGCTTTTTTTCTCAACCCTAGTTATGCACTTTATAAGAAGAAAATTCTGGAAAAATAAAAAGGATTTATGTTGTTGTAGGCGTTGAAGTTGTCGGTTGAAGGGCTGTGGTTTTCAAGCCGCGTTTTCTCAGAACCATAACTGCTCCTATGACTGCGACGACTGCGATGATTACACCGCCGATTAGTATGAATCCGAAAAGTTTTGGTGTTTCAATGGTTGTGGGCGGAGTTGCAGCCACATATGCTGTATATGTTGGGTCGTGTTCAATTTTGAAGCCGCTGTACGTGGGATAGGATATGAGGTAGAAGTAGTCGGCGTAAGTCATGTTCAGCATGAGGTTCATGGCTCTCTGATAAAGCGGAGGGTCAATATGCTTCACAATCAATGGCACATACTTTAGTAGCACCACGTGTATTCTGAAGAGCGGGTTCCTTGCGTATCCAAGTCTAGGCGCAGTTCTAATTTTTGCGTTGTACTCATTGTACCCCCATGTCTCAGTTTGGTCCAACGTGTAATTGAAAAGATTGTATTGTGTTTTGGTTCCGAAGTTTGCCTCAAAAATTTTTTCGTTGTCAGCCTCGGTTGATATGGCTCCGCTGCTCACGTCGATTTCGGCATCAGTGACGTTTTGATCGTTAAATGTGCTCTCCGTAGTCTGGTCGAGGACAAGTGAGTTCTGGAACAAGACTAAGCTCATTTTGATGTGCTGTCTCTCAAGGTATTGATAGATGGTTTCGTCGGAGATTTTGGTTCCGTTTAGTCGATAATTGCCTGTGCTGTTGTAGCGGGTGACGATGGGAATCACAAGCAGCCAACGGATCAACCAAAGATTAGTCATTCTTCCAATGACGTAGTTGGATGTCACCTTAGCCGTGTGGGCTGTGGGGTTTACAGTCAACGTGTACGTGAACGTCAACTCTTCATAGGTTGTGATGGCTATGGGCAAGGCATCAAACCTTGGGTTGAGCGGATCTATGAACATTCGCCACCAGACGGCTGTGAGGTTGGTGTACCGCATGCCCCATTCCCAAGTCAGTCCGTCAGTTGAAGACGTCAACGGTATTACGGTGGTTTTGCTGCTCAACGCTGGTTTCGTGGAGTTTTCGAATATGCTGGTGAGGTCAAGTCCGAGTGAAAACGAAGCGTAGAGGTTATCGTTGATGTCAGGCGAATTATCATGTCTTGATGTGGCTGTGTCGTTGAAGGCTAGTAGCATTAGGAAAGATGAACTCATTAGCACGTCCTTGCCGTTGGGCGTTTTATAGTGCTCCAAGAAACTCTGCACTGGAATGGTTAACGCTCCCTCTCCAGCCGTGATGTTAATCAAACCACTGTAGAAGAGTTGAAATCCGCTCACGTTGATGTAATTCAAATACAAGTAGGCGTGCCAATTTGAAGATGGAACTGGTTTCCCAGAGCCTGCAGCGTACGAGCGTGCAAAATCAAAGAAGTCAACGGTTTTGCTGAAGCTCTGGAGTTTGAAATCGTTTGGCGACAGCGTGTCTACCGCAGAGCTCGGCGTCACTAGCAGAGCTAATGTGAATACTAGAACCAATGCTACTCCATACATCTTTTCTTTTCGCATGGTTAAACAACTCGCAAAAGGGTTGCAAAGAAACAACCTAATAATTTTATGAACTCAAAATTCACGTCGAGAATCAACGACGCCTGCTTCATTGGTTTCCAATAAGCTTTAAGTTCATCTAGCACGAATGGCAAACACAAGGTGGCACATCGTTGATTGAAGCTTTATTTCTGTTTCTTTTTTCAGACAGTTGGCTTTTCACGCTACAAGACGTTGCTCCCATTATTGGATATACTGTGCTGATTTTCATTGTGATCGTCATAGCTGTAATTATTTTTAAATTGTATCAATACTGGTTTCGAAAAAGCATGGAAGAATACGAAAGAGAACACATCGTGTCATGACTTGAGAATTCTAGAGACGAATCTCCTCAATCACGTCTGCTGCTTTGTCCAAACCCTTAAACTTACTCGAATATTCGCTTATCTCTTTCACATTGTTTTTGTACCAATCCATTTTCTCTTCAATCTCAAAAATAGCCGACTTCAACTGGGTCTCATTTTCCACAGACACTGCGCATTTTAGTTCCTGCAGTTTCTTGGCATTCCCCATCTGCTCCGGCTGAGTTGGAACGCAAACGCTGGGTTTTCTATGCCTAATCACCTCGAAACAGGTTCCGTGACCGCCGCTGAAAACTATGATTTTCGCGTTTCTCATACATTCTTCTCGCTCTTCTCTACTTAACCAACTATGAACCTCACAGTTTCCACGTTTTAGAGTAAGTTTTTTGCCAGGTTCGCCCAGGCTAACAATGCTTTTGGTTTTCAAACTTGAAAACACGGGGATTATCATTCTTGCCAGTTTGGCTCTTGTGCCCAAGGGTCCGCTTATGGGTGCAAAGATGTGCTCCTCTGAGCCTCTCTCTGACGTCATGTCGAGGAAGCTGCCCACCAACTCAACTTTGTCCTTAATGCCTATCTGTTCGATGTCTCCAAGACTGTATTCACATATTGTATAAGGCGCGGGGTTGTCGGGCACAATTATCCTATCACATTTTTTCACGTACATCTCCGTGAACCTCTCGCCTGGAGTGAGCAAGACGGAGAAGCGATAGCTTGGTCGAATGATGTTGGTGACGTAGACCGAAGGTATTCTCCACCTGTGCGCCAAGCGCAACGCGTGCATGTCACCGTCTGAAACTATCAACTCTGGCTTAATCTTTAAGATGTGTTTTCTTATGTCGTAGTATCGATGAATCGTCTCATCAGCACTCGAACTCTTTATTTCTAGTCGTTTGTTTTCATAGTTGTATCGGGGCAAAGGAATCAGAATGTTGAGAACCGAGGCGGAGGCTATTACCCCAAACGAGCTTTCATACCACGCCACGGGTGTGCACGGGTAAACGTTTTCAAACTCCTTCCTCAAGAGCTGATAGGCGGCTCCGCCTGAGAAGAAGAAGAGTTCGTGTCCTCTCTCTGCCAGTTTTTTGCCGAGCGGTATGATTCTTGACACGTGGCCTAAGCCCAGTTCGGTGCAGCTCAGGAGTAGTCGCATGGAGGATAAGAGGAGCGAAGGCGATTTATTTCAATTGCCCCATCATAATCAATAATAACTATGAAAACCGCTGTGATTGTGCCCACCCTCAACGAAGAAAAGTCTCTGCAGTTGACTCTGGAGAATCTACGAAACCAGACCTACCAGGACTTTGAACTCATTGTTAAGGACGGGTTGAGCACAGACAGAACAGTTGAAATCGCCTCTAAGTATACTAGCAAAGTGATTTCTGAGAGAGACGCATCGCCGGGAGAGGCTAGAAATCAAGCGGCAAAATACGTTGAAAAAGACTGCGCGATAATCGTCTTCATCGACGCAGACACCACACTCGCACCCGACGCCCTAGAAAGAATTGTTAAAGATTTCAAAGAGCACCGATTGAGTTTCATTATTCCGAGGTTCCTGCCACGGCGAGAAACTATACAATTGAATGGAATTTTTGTTCAGTTGCCCCATCCAGCTATCAGACTCTGGTTTGCGTTTGAACACTTGTTCAGAGAGTACGTTGACACTTACGGCGGCGGAATGTGCATGCCTGTTGACGCCCGAGTATTTAGGAGATTAGGCGGCTTCCGTGAAGAACTGCGAGTGTGCGAGGACATTGAGTTGTCTTATCGGCTGCACAGGGAGGGCAGGGTGCTGGTTGACGACAAGGTGCTCGTTTACGTTTCTACGAGGAGGTATCTGCATGAGGGCATCATCCGTGGGTTGCTTACCTATCTCCTCTACAGAGCCATGTGGCACCTGGGTGTTCATCAACCCATGCGTGCAACAGCTAGATGATTGGCAGGGTCAAAAAAGGTTCATCACGAATTTAAGAACAACCACAACCACGGCGGCTGAGATTCCCACGATGAGGACTATGTTTCTTCTTGAGAGGGAAAAGCGTGATTCAGTGGGTGCCTCTTGGATTTCGTATTCTTTTACTTCTCGCGTCTTTGTGTCGATTTGGACTTTGGCGGTTTTCTTTTTGAGTTCCAGTTCTACCACGTATTTTTCTCCTGTTAGCGACACTTTTTTTGGGAGCATGCCATGTTTGTAGCCTAAGCGTTTGAGGAAGCCTTCGGCTAGGAATGTTGCTAGCTCTGCGTTGAGCCGTATGTTTTCTTCGGATTCAGAAGACATGGCTGCTCTGCTGAAAACTTTGTTTTCCCAACGCTTTAGATGTTGTGCATCACAAAACATTATTTTGAATCGAATTTCTGATGCTGTTGAAAGGGATAGGTTCAAATCTCGGTATGACGTATGACATTTTTCTAAGCGGTGCCCTTTGATGAACGGAGTTGCCATTGTTAGGGGAACAGACCCTGTTGAAACTACTGTTAAGGCTCTTGAACTCCTAGGCGCTGATGTGGACAAGGCGCTCTCTGTTAAGAAGCCTATTCTGATTAAGCCTAATTACTTGAATTCGAAGCATCCTTCCACGGGCATTACAACAGATGGCAGGGTCATTGAGGGTGTTGTCAAGTTTTTGAAGGAACAACGCAGATTAGACGATATTGCTATTGGTGAGGGCAGCGGGTTCGCTGACACATTTGAGGCTTTCCATGTTGCAGGCGTTGACAAGGTGGCTGAACGATGGAACGTGAAACTCGTTGACTTGAACAAGGACGAATTTGTTGAGGTGTATCCGCCTAATCCGTTGTCTCTGAAGAAGGTTAGAATTGCCAAAACCGCCTTAGAAAGTACGATTATCAGTGTTCCGAAGCTTAAGCCTCATAGAATCGCAACGGTTACGTTGAGTTTGAAGAACATGATGGGCGCCCTAGCCAGCAAGGGCACAATGCACAGGGGCAGCCTAAGCGAAAACATCGTAGACTTAGCATCTGTAATAAAACCTAGCATAGCCGTTATCGACGGAATCATCGCGGGCGAGGGGCACGAAAGCAGCGGAAACCCAGTGGAAATGAACTTGGTCATTGCGGGAACGGACCCAGTGGCAGTTGACGCCGTTGGCGCCTCAGTTATGGGCATATCGCCAACTGATGTCAAACACCTACGTCTGGCAGAAAAGAAAGGACTCGGAACAAGTAACCTGGAAGAAATAACCGTGCTCAGAGAACCAATACAAAAAGTAGCAAGAAAATTTCAAAGATCCCTTGCAGCAAAATTTCTCGTACATATCGGATAAGAATTTTATCACACACAAGCATGGAATTTCTATCCAACCAACCCAACCCCCAAACTTAAGGTGGTAGTTGAAGTAAATTTCTATAGATTTTTAAGGCAACATGGTCATGAATTAAGACAGTTGTTTAAAGGCCTTAGGCATGTTCTGCTATCTCTGCCGCAATCCAAAAGAGAATGCTGGGTGCCACAAGCAGAAGCCCAATCACAAGTATGCGTCCGCCGATTATATCGACAGCCAGATTACCTGAAGCCTTGCCGTATATGAACAGTGCAAGACCGATACCGAAGCACACCAAGCCAAAAGTGGCAATAACATCTAGAATTCGTTCAATCAAGGCTGCAGGTGGATGCCTCGGTTTTCTCAAAATCTCTAAATCAGCCAACATCTTCAAACTACGTGCCCGCCTCGCATTTTGAAGTCCTGACTACTCGACATATTAGCTCTTTGATTAAAAGTTGGTTGGATAGAAATTCTATCCCAAACCCAAACTCTTCAATACTCCCCGACCACTCTCTATAGACAACATAAACAAACATGCGAAAATCTCACAAAATGAGAGTTACCAGTCAATAATCGTAAATACTTAATTAGTTACTGAAAAGTAAATGGAGTGCGCGCATTATGAACCAAGATTCGATGGAACAGGGCGAAACCATAACTCTACCTGATGGGCGTAACCTTGGCTATCTAATTGTAGGTGAAGGGAAACCAGTTTTCTATTTTCATGGCTTTCCAACTAGTAGGTTAGATTTGCTTCTTCTGAAAGGGACAAGTTCCCAAAAGGTTCTTCAAATGATTGGTGTTGATCGCCCCGGATTCGGATTATCAACTTTTGCGCCTAATCGGAAAGTTAGCGATTTTGCCGCAGATATCAGTTTCCTAGCCGATCACTTGGGGATCGATAAGTTTGCGCTGCTTGGGATTTCAGGCGGCGGTCATTACGTGATTACATGTGCCGCATTGCTTAAAGAGCGTGTTACCCGAGCAGTTGTTATCAGTGGAGCATCATTACCTATAGATACTAAGGGGATGTTTCGAATGAATAAATGGGGCTTCAGACTGGGAGCGATGCCTATTTTGGGGAAATGGCTGCAAAAACAACAGATGAAAACTATTTTAACGATGGCTAAAGATCCAGACGCATTCATTAAATCTAAATCAGGCAAGAGAATGCTCAAAAATTTCCCCAAGGATCAAGTAAAGTTATTTCTCAATCCCGAGATTCGAGATGCGCTCTGTCGAACAAGTGCGGAATTCTATCGTCAAGGATCAGACAGCATCAAAGCCATGATTCAAGAAGTTAAGTTCATGAAGAAGGGATGGGAAGTAGATCTGTCCCAGATTCCCTCAGGCTTGGTTTATATTTGGCATGGCACCGCGGACACGAACGTTCCAGTCAGTAATGCATACAAGAATGCAAAAGCCATCCCAGGGGCACATTTAGAAATATTCGAGGGTGGAGGTCACACGATTTTCTTAGATAACATAGAAAAACTAGGCGAAATACTTAGTTCATGATAGCCCGCGCTTGGATTTTCAATTCATTATGAGGGGTAACTTTTCTCTGACTTTTTACCCCTCACTCTAACTGTCTCTTATTCCATCCATCCTTCCTATTCCATTATTGGTACTGAAGGTATACAGTATAGGACGTCCGTTAACCGTCCGTCCGTTTTTTGTGTGTGTGGGATAAAAATTCTATTCAAATCCGTGGAGACTGTTCGTACGCTTTTTGGACTATCTACTTAAAAAATCTCTGTATTCTATGCTATTGAAGAACTGAAGAAAATCCTTGTCGTTTATTTTTTGTTCAATTTTATTTTTCCTCAGAAAATCTGTTGTTTCTCTTGCTAGCCTCTTGGCTGACCTGAAAATCACGTTAACCGACTTCTTTTCCGTAATGAGACCGTAGCACGTCTTGAAGTCCTCAACATAGTGTGTCGGCTTGTTTTGAAGTTCAATAAACGATGAATACGTTTCTTTTTCAGTCGTATACTTCCAGACGGGATTGAAGGGTCTCAGAATGTTGTAACAGATTTCAGCAATCGAGCGCGCCGCAAATATTATGTTTAGCTCGTCTCCGCTAGAGTAGGCGTTCTTCAATTTTCCAACGTATTCAAGGAGATACGAGGCTTCAACAGGAATCTCTTTGAAAAAATCCTCAGAAGAGACCCTACGCTTTTCAAGCTCGTCTCTTAACTTTTTCATGTTTTCGTTGCTGTCAAAAAGAACCTTTGCATGTCTGTACTTTTCATAGTACCAAACCCACTCCTTTGGGTCTTTGAAACTTCTTTTTACCTCTGAGAATTTTCGAAAATGTATGGGTCAGCAATACCTTTCTTCCATCTTGCTCAATAAAACGGAAAATGTGGGTCTTTTTGGGCTTGTTTCTGGTCAAAACGCCCATATCAACATCGGAATGTTTCTGCATTTTTCCAAATGCGTAGCTTCCAGAAATCAAAATCAACTCTACACCTTTCTGTCTTTCCAAAATCTCTTCCTTAAGCTCTTCCAATGTTCTTTCCATAAAGCGCAGATTCTCCTTGACCCTGAGGAATAACAGTTTGATACTTAGACGAAACAGTATCGATATATGAATCTTCTTACGACTCAATCATTGGGTTCGCATCGCATACGCGAAAAAAGGCACTGTGCGCCTGACTTGAACCCGCTCTCGTTGCAGAGCATGTTTCTCTATAAAAGAGACTGTGTCGCCTCTATATTGTGTGCGTGTTCGCTGTCAGGGGTAGGTGCATGACTTTCTGGTTCTTTTTCTTGTTTTATCAGTTTTGTCTCTAGTTCTTTAATTCTTGTCTCCAATCTATCTAAGGCTTCATGTTTGCTTTTAATCTGTTCTTCAAGCGCGTGCACGCGTTCTTCGCTAAGTGTTAGTTTTTCCTCGAGTTTCTTGGTTCTTTCTCCTAGAATCTTTTCTTTTTCCTCTAACGATAGCAACTGGTCTTCCAATTCTTGCTTTTTCTTCTGTAAGTCTTCAAACTTTAGCCATAAACTCAAGCCTTTTTCACCCTAAATGCTCTCTGTACCATCAAGAAGATAATTAGATTATGAAGGACGAATCCACATCGAGAATAAAAAGTGAAAATCGGGTTAAAATCTAAACTGCATGGGCTTGGCAAGGTTAGGTGACGCCCAGTTTTCCGCCGCTGGAATATAAAAAATTAGTCGGCGCAACCGAACGCTGTGGTTGTGTCGACTAACCTTGGAATGTTCAACGCAGACTATTTTCCTGAGCGCAATTGCGATATCTGAGCTGCAAAGTCGCTTGGCGTGATGGTTGGCATCGTCGATGATGAGGGAATGTAAAGCCATAGGCAGTAATCGAATCCAAGTAGCTCGTGTGTATACGAATCTGCCATAAGAGTAATCCAACCCGCCTGTACGATTGTAGTCCCTAGGTTCGGCATCGTGAAATCTATGTCCAAGACAATGTCGCACATTTCGGGCAGCTGCACTCCTGTGGCATAGATTATTGGATATACTCCGCCACCAAAGTAGAGAAACCACACGAAGTCTACAGTCCTTCCATCGATCCATTTGGCGGTGATGCGTGGGCACGCTTGAACGGGCCAACCTGGCTTGTACCCTGTCTTGTCCGTCCTCACCGTCGTCCCTAGGTTGTAAGTGACGGGATATATTACGTTCAATCCCTGAAAGTCGCCAGTGTAGAGCGTTCTCCTCGTTGTTTGACCGTGGCTGACATAGCCATACATCGTCTCCATGGAATCCGACGGATCGTAAAGATCGCCTAGGCTTAGGGTGTGGCCGATTTCATGTGTCGCAACATTCCGCACATCGAAGCTGGTGTTGCTTGCAGTATTCTCATATATTTGCCAACTGTCCCCACTGTCGAACTTTATATCGAACTCCACGATCTCCAGGGTCGCTACGATATACCAGTGGGTGCACACAGCCACGATGCCGCCAGGTCCATCAATGTATCCCCAGTAGACCACGTTGTACCCGTCTTTGCCCCCAGTCATGCTCGTAGTTCCAGCTTGGGTGTAGTCCATATAGGAGCCGGGGTCTTCTTCCCATGTTTGGAATGCCATTTGAATGTTGCTCAAAGTACCTGCGGGAGTGCCGGCCAAGTTGACCCAGTAGTTGATAGGCAGAGAAGCCACGGGCCAGTAGTGGCCTCCCCAACTGTATGTGGGCGACGCGACTTCCCCCAGGGCTTCTTGGGATACCTTTCCCTCCTGTCCGCCTACAATCGTGTAGACGCCGCTCTGTTCCTGTTTCAAGTAGAGCATGACCTTCTCGTCCTTCGTAAAGGTCGGTTCGCCTTCGGTCCATTGTCCCAGGGTTCCTACCACTCCGCCGAGGTGTCTGACAAGTACGTGATTGTTTTTGAAAGTGCCTTTCAAAGCGTTTTCAACCGTCACGTCTACGTCTGAGTAGATGTACTTCTTTTCGTTGTCCCAGTGCGATTCGATAGCCTTCACGCTTCCAACCAAAATGTGGCTGGCACGTGCTTCAAGGTCTTCTTGGGGTGCCTGACTCGCCATTGCGAATGTTGGCAGAAAACCATATGCAGAGAACAGTACTAGAAACAACGTCACGCATAGCAGATATCTCTTGCGCATCTCCTTTCTTTCCAATGCTCTTCCTCTCCCTCTGATTGATCGGTCGATCGACACTCTCCTTGCTTAACTGATAGGCGCGTCGATCGGTTGTGATTTGCGTACAACTAGTTAATAAAACGATATGAAACAGAATCGCCGCTTACTATTGTTCGTCCATCTGAATCTTACTTGGTGATGAATTTGACTCCATCTATTCGGAGAAGTGCTCATTGTATTTTAGTCTTTCAACTTTAGGTAAATCAGTATTGCCATGAAAATGTATGCCAACGCCCTTATGACGAAGGGATAGGTGAATCCTAAAGTGTCAAGCATAGATCCTATGATAAGGAATCCCAGGGTGCTACCAACGTTTCCTGACAGATTTACTATGCTGTAGTCGAAGCCTCTGTGTTCGGTCCTTACTGAAGATGCGATCATTGCGTTGTTACATGGTTGGGCTAAGCCTTCACCGATTCCTTCTAAAATATACATGGATGCGAAATACGCGAAGTATGGAAACAAGGGTTGAACCATGATGAAAGGGGCCGACAGAAGACGGAAAAAACTTGCTAGTTTTCTTCTTCCGTATTTGTCAGCCATGTTGCCTCCAATAAATTGAGTTGAAGAAGTTAGAATGTAGCTAATCGACATGAAGCTGCCGAAGACTATCTTGTCGATTCCTAAGGGTCCGGGTGCGACAGAGTACAGGGGAATGACCATGACTTCGACTGGACCCACGACAAGTGAAAAAAGGAACGTTAGGATTAGCCAAATCTTCAGGTTGGATGAAAGTTGCTTAATCAAGCCAAGGTTGAAACGTTCTTTTGATGGCAGGCGGTGGGAAGGAATGAATAATAGAACCAGAAAACATGAAATTAACATCAACACTGTTAGAAAAATGAAGGACCAAAAATAGCCGAAAATCTGGGAAAGAGCGCCGCCTAAGAAGTATCCTAATCCTGTTCCCATCCACCCAAATCCTCCCATGCCTCCGAACCTACGTCCTCTTTCTGAGTCCTTCGTGAGATCTGTCATGAGTGCGGGAACTATTGCGCCACTAAGAGAATTAGAAAGCCCATTCAATGCGTTTAAAATTATAAAGTCAACTGTGCTAGTTGCCTGCGTGTAGAACAATGTAACAACTGCTCTGAGGACTAGTGATAAAACTAGGTAGGGTTTTCGCCCAATGGCATCTGAGTGCGCTCCAAAAAACATTCCCGTAGCACCCATAACTATTCCAAAAGCACTGAAAGCAACTCCTAGACCAACAAAGGACACACCTAAGTCCCGCATGTAAAGCGGCATGATGACGCCAAAAGCTCCAAAACCAGAAGATGTTAAGAAGTTCATAGCGTACAACGCGAGTATAGCTGACCTCTTACTTGTCGACTCAATTTCCATTGTTCTCATTCCTACTTGCATTGCGCATTCGTGTGAGAATGCTCTTGATACAAAGCTTGCAGATAAAAATGTATACCCACATAAAAGCAAGCTTCGCACTAACTTGCACCTTTCAGATAATATTCTTAGCTCCATAGGCACCGTGCAAAAACTGATTGGCGCCCTGGCCGGGATTTGAACCCGGGTCAGGCGGGCGACAGCCGCCTATACTAATCCCCTAGTTAATTATCTTTCTCCTTTAATCCAGCCCTTGATTCCGAGTTCCTTGACTGTTACGAGAACGGGTTCGGGTTCGTGTGACTTGTATTTTCCGTTTTCGTCTAGATACAGCACTTTGGGTTTCAAAGGGAATGTGCCTTGGACCTTTGGTTTGAGAATGAGTCGTATCTCCTCTGTCTTTAAGGGGTCGAGTCGTTTTCCTTTCATGTTGAGGAAATTGTCTTCTACTCTGTAAATTTCGGGTTTCTCTGTCAGCTCAAACCCTTCAGGAATGATTTCTGCAATTTTAGTTAAGAGAGCACAGCCTTTTCCAGCGTTGACAAGTTCAATCTCTAAGTCGAGGTTTTCGCCGACCTTTAACTCCTTTTGACGAGTTATTAGGTTTGCTTGTATGTCGGCGTGCTCAAATCTTTCTAAACCGACTGCGTTTTCATGGGTTGGGGTGGGAGTGGCGAAAGCAGTCGTTGTTGAAACGATTGAGGGTGCGTGCAGCACTTCGCTGAGGGATATGGCTAATTCTCGTTCCTCTTTCACCTTCTCAAGCAACTTAATCACTTGTTCCCTTTTTTCGGGATGTTCAGCTCTCATGAAGGAGCCTGCAGAGGTTTGCAAGACTTTTTCAGCCATCGCATAGAGTTTAGCCTTTTTCTCAGGGTCGCTTTCCCTTTGGGCGTTGCTCATGTATAAATAAGCGTCTAATAGTAATTTGGTAGCTTTGGCATATTCTGAGGCGTTTTGGAACCCAGCTTTCAGGTAGTATGTGGCGGCGCTTTCAAGATGCTGTATGGCAGTGGCGTGTAGAGTTGTGTCTCTTGTGTCTGCGAATTTTGTTCCTGCCTCAAGTGCTCTGCAGAAGCGACTGTGCCCTAACGCTAGCGTTTTTGCTTGTTCACCTGGGCTAAGTTCTTTAGCTTCCTCGAAGAGTTGGGACGCCTCCATATAGATGGCGGGTGATGTTTCTGTTTCTGCTTGTGTCATCTTTTGCCAAGCCCGAGAAAGGGTGATTATGAGTTTGAGTTCCTTTCGGTCTTGCTCCGATTCTAACGCTTGGGCTATTTTCTCGAAGGTTTGGGCTGACGAACCGTATTTTTGTGAGCTTGAGTAATGGTCGCCTTTTTTGTCAAAGATTTTTGCTTCTTCAAGGGCGATTCTGCCAACGCAGTACTCACTTCTCAAGTCTGTTGCTTGGAGTAGGTTTGTTGCCATGTTTTTCTCGTCTACATTTTCAATCTTGCTCAGTTCAGTTTGGATGGATTTTTTGGTTTCACTAAAGATCTTTGCTGCTTCCTCGAAGGCTTTGATTGCTTCATCGCCTTGTTCCTTTCTGCTCAGGTCTTCAGCGTTTTCCACATAAGCCCATGCTGAATAATTGGGCGTGATATACCTCCATTGTTTCAGCGATTTGTGCATGGTGGCAGTCTTTTCGTAGTGTTCTTTTGCTAAGCCGTATTCCTGCCGTGCGTGATGGTGTTTGGCTTTCTCGATTTCACTCCAAGCCTGCATGTAAAGCGCATGGTCTTGGTAGAAGTCTTTGAGTTGAGGAATCTTATCTGCGGCGCTAGTATAGTTGTTTGAGGCTTGGTTGAAGCTTTCAGCAGCTTGTAGGTGTTCGCCAAGGGTGTCGTAGCCTCTTGCAGCTTTCCAATGGCACTCCGCTATACGGCTGACCATATCCAGCTTTTGAAACGACTGAGCGGCTTCTTCGAAGGCATTTATTGCTTTTCTTTGATGTTCGCTGTTGTTGGTTAAAGCGTAAAGATGATTAAGCAACTCTCCAAACGAATACTGGTAAATCCCCAAAGTAGATAAATATGCAAGGTCGCCTATTTTTTCAAAATACAGTTGCTCCTTAATACACAATTGCAAGCAGCGCTCTTTGTCTGAAACAGCTTCCTCAAGCATGCTTTTTCTGTTCGCAGATTCTTTTTCAAGATTTGACAATTCAGCCTTTAAATCAGCAAGGTAGTTCCACATCACGCCCCGGTTCCAGTAGCCGAAGGGAGCAAGTTGCTCGCTGATTCTAATAGACTCGTTTCTGTGTTCCAAAGCCTTTTCCAAAAGCTTCTTTTTTTCTTCCACGTTCGTTTCTATTTGCGCTAAAGATCCTAATGCCTTGCTTAGCGCGTGATGCATTGTTAATATGATGAAATGGTAGCCTGTGCTCTCAGCCTTCTTGACTGCGTCGGTCCCATCTATTATTGCCTTTTCTAAAAAATCACGCCTTTTCCTCGCATTAGTTTCGAATTGAGCCAATGTCCAGTAGTACTCGGCATGAGGAGCTCCCGTCCAGAGTGCACCACCACGGGGACTTGCGAAGGAAATTAATGAGAATTGATGATTGGCATCTTCCGCGTATTGCAGAGCTCTTTGAAGGATATCCACCCTTTTATCCGGGTCTTCAGTTCCCATACTTTTCCAGAAAGTGGCGTATGCTAGCAAATCCAGTGCGGTTCCGATCAGCAGTCTGTCTTTAGTTTTTTTTGCGCAACCTAATGCTTTCTCATAGTTCGTTATTATCTCATCAACACTCCAGATATCACCCGGCTCAGAAACGCTTAACAACGCAAGCAAGGCATCTTCTTCGGAAAGCTCGTTGGCTTTCTGCCAGTAACTGAGACTTTTATGATGATGTCTCGCCCTCTCTTCCATGTCAGGAATGAAATTTGTGCTGAACAGACTTAGGCTGGTGAATGTTTTTGCATAGGCTCTCGCGAGTTCATAAGAGTCACCAACACCCGAAAGCAGAGTGATTGCTTGCTCTCCGAACTCCATCGCTTCCCTAACTATCTTCTCACAGACTTGAAAATCCCACTCAAGAAAATACAAGGGACAGATGCTTGATGAAAGTTCATTGTATGTCTTTCCATATTCTAAAGCGTTCCCAGCTTCCTCGAAGGCTTTCAAAGCCTCCTTTGTTTGTCTCCAACACTCCTCGAGCAATCTCTTCTTTTCAGGCACCTCAGAAGCAAGCCAATAACCTATGTATGCAATCATTGCGTCACAACGAAGCATCCTCGGTGTTTTTCCCTGCTGACCCACCATTCCATAGAGTTCCTTAGCTTTCTCAAAATTTGCAACAGCTAGAAGTATCCTTTCCCTAAACTCATCAACACTCTCAGCCTGCATAGCCGCCCGATAAAAAACGTAACCGATCTTCTCCTGAAACTCTCCCTTCCTCAAAAACTCTCTTTTTTCAACCATTTGCAAGGCTTGATTATAGAAGTCTGCAGCCTTCAGCCAATGATAGTTCTTTTCATCTTCCTCCGCTTGCCCAACAATACCCTGCAAAAAATCATTCTGAGACATAATCAAGAACCAATAGTATCAACAATCATTACTCACAAAAGGTTTTCGCAGACAGTGCAACCAAGCTAAAAAACAACATCAAAGGTATGGCGCCCTGGCCGGGATTTGAACCCGGGTCAGGCGGGCGACAGCCGCCTATACTAACCGGTCTATACTACCAGGGCAGGGTGAGCGCTTCTAAAAGAAAACCAAGCCATACTTAAATCTTGTCAGAACCGCACAACACAATACTCAACATAGACCCAACATTGACCCCCGGTAGGTAGGGGAGGCTACAAAATAAAAAAGGAACAACATGACACTCACAAACAAACATACTGAATCATATTAGAGGGGAGTCTACAAACAAACCAAACATCCATGTGTCATGCTTCAGAATATTACGTCCCCCGACAAACCAAACCTCTAGAGCCCAACACCTTAGCAATTTATCTTCCAGAACAAACCGAATATACGTAGACCATAAAAACTATCCAACAAGAGAGGAGAATATAATTGAAAAGACACTTCACACTCAGCCTAATTGTCACAGCTCTTGTCCTCGTTACAACCCTATCATTACTGAGTGCACCAGCCGCAGTGAGCAGCGAAGAAGTCACCCCAGACGAGGTAACATCAAAACTAAGAGAATTACAAAAAGAAATTCTAGAATTACCCAACAATGCCTTCACAAAACCCTGCCCCACCTACATCCAAAGAAGGGTTTTAACAAACAAAATCGGAGTCGTAATCAACATGGTTGAAGTCGGAGCATACCAAGGCGCCATACAAAAACTGGAAAAAGACGTGAAAAAAACAGTTGAACACTGGTTAACCGAAGAATATGCCGAAGACATAATTGAAAAAATAAATGAAATAATCAGCCTCTTAAAGAAACTCAAGCCTCATCATCCACACTTCCCAAACTTCACCATCACAGCTTTTCCAAAATCCTTAACAGTTGAGCAGGGAAGCACTAACTCGACAACAATCGTAATTATTTCCTTAAAGGGCTTCAACAAACCAGTCAATTTAACAGCCGACATTTCACCTCAGACGTCTGATGTCACATTATCCTTAGACCCACAACAGGTAACTCCCCCCAAAAACGACTACGCCACGTCATCTCTAACAGTCAAAGCAGCAAACGACGCTGAAATCGGCACCTACAACATAACCGTAACAGCAACAAGCGGACGCCTGACACACCACATAGAAATTTCACTCGAAGTTCTGCCAGCGCATCAGCCTCCACCGATTTTCAACTTCAGCATCAGCGCCTATCCACCATCGTTGAACGCTCAGCAAGGAGGTTCAAACGCATCAATCATAACCGTAACCTCCTTGAGTGCCGCAAGTCAACTGGTTGATTTGGCTGTCACATCCGAACCCATAACCGGCGTGAAGGCAACCCTCAATCCGTTACAGGTTATTCCTCCCTCATACAAGTCGGCTATCTCAATATTAACCGTAGAAGCTAATGCCACAGCAGAGCTCGGCGACCACACAATAACCGTGACTGGAACAAGCGACACTCTTCAACGCAGCGTAAACATCACTCTAAAGATAACCGCTCCTCCCGTTCAACCTATTCCAGACTTTCACATCGCCGCTTTTCCACCTTCCCTAACCATCCAAGCAGGACATTCTGGTATATCCACAATAGCTGTAATCTCAGTGAGAGACTTCAGCCAGTCAGTCAACCTGACAGCTAAAAGTGAATCCAGTGAAAGCATCACGCTCTCTCTAAACCCATCCGAGGTCACACCAGAACCAAACAACTTCACAATTTCAACACTGACAGTTGAGGTCAAATCAACAACTACTCCTGGTAACTATAAAATAACAGTCACCGGAACCAGCGATACCCTAAAACACAACGCGACCATAACGCTAGTGGTTACGAGCCCTCCAATTCCGCCTACTCCAGACTTCTCCGTGACTGCTTCACCAACTTCTCTCAGAGTTCAACAAGGAAGCTTGGGCGCCGCAAGCATAATTGTAACCTCCCTGAACGGTTTCAACCAACCAGTGAACTTGGACGTCATATCTATTGAGGGCGTCAACCTTACACTTGACCCAAAGCAGGTTACTCCTCTGCCAAACGGCTTCGCTTCTTCCACACTAAGCGTCTTTGTAGACACAACAACTACGCCAAGCGAACACGAGATAACCGTCAAAGGAACAAGCGGCAGCTTGGAACACACTGCAAAGATTCTTTTAGAAGTCGTTGCTGAAGAGACGCCTCCTCAAATAGTTAGTGTGCTCCGGCTCCCTGAACATCCCACCTACAACGACAGCGTCACGGTTATGGCTTTTGTCACAGACGTGGGCACCGGCGTCAACAGGGTTGTTCTGAGTTATACAGGCGGCGTCGTTTGGACGAACGTGACTATGACCTTGACTGATGGGCTTTACAGCGCGAGCATTCCAGCCTTTCCCTACGCCGTCGAGGTTGAGTACCGCGTCTACGCCACTGACAGGGCTGGCAACAGTGCTACGCCGTCGAGTCTAGACTCTTACAGGGTGGCTGATCCGTATCCGCCTGTAATAGGTGTGCCCACCTGGACTCCTGAAGAGCCCGAAGCCAACGAAGACATAACTGTCAACGTCACTGTTACTGAGCCTACGATGGCGAGCGGGGTTCGAAACGTTACTTTATGGTTCAAGAACAAGACGCTTGAAAACTGGAAGGCTGTTCCAATGCTGTTCAGTGCTGGAAATTGGACGGCTACTCTGAGCAATCAGAGCGATACTCTGATTGATTTCAAGATTGAAGCCTTTGATCAGGTTGGAAATTCGGTTGAGACAGAGATCTATGAGTTTCAGGTGAAGGCGCCGACGGGTTGGCCCCTAGCTTTAATCCTTTTGATTATATTGATTCTGGCGGCTTTGGTTGGTTCAGTGGTTTACTTGCTTTGGCGTAGGAGACGGGGAAGAAAGGGTGCGGGAGCTGTGTCGCCTATTGGGCCTCCGGCTTCGCCTTCGGTTCCTCCTGTGGCTCCTGTGACTGCTGTTGCTGCGAAGCTTGTTGAGGCGCGTTTCGGGATGGTTTCGTTTGTTGTTCCAGCGCACAATGAGGAGAGCGCTATTTCTCGGCGCATTGCCTCTGCTTATGAGCGTGCTGCCAGTCATGCGGGTGCGTCTGAGATTATTGTGGTTGACGACGGCAGCTTAGACGGCACCTACGAGGCGGCTTGGTCTGCTATCGAGTCAAACCGTAAGAAGTGGCCTAACATCCCTGTTAAGGTGGTTAAACTCAGCGCCAACATGGGCAAGGAAGAGGCGGTTCGTGTTGGTCGAAACAAGGCTACGGGTGAAATCGTGGAAACAATAAACGGCAACAACACGCCTACGATTGCAAGTTTTATTAGCCATTTCTTCATTCCTATTTAATCCTGCTTTAGTTTGTTTCAATCGCTAATTGGTTTGGTTCTAACTCTTATTCTAAGGAGTTCAATCGATTCAATCGCATCTGTTTGTAAACGATTTCTTTCTGATGTTCCTGATTTCATCTGCTATGAGTCTGAGGAGGCTTATCTTTTCAAACTCTTCTTGTAGCAGTCTTATCTTGTGGTTGATTTTCTCGTTGACCTCTCGTTGCCATCTTGCCGCCGCGGTGTCAGAGTCAACGTCATTCTTGCTCACTCTTGTCTTCCCCTTCTAGCCATGGTTTGGGCGTACATGCGTGCAGAGTGTGGTTCATCGTTTATTGGCTTGCACAAGTGACTGCGCCTCATCGAGAGAGAGAAAGGAGAAGACGGCCTGCGAGAATACGAGAAACGACGCCGCCACATGTACATGAGACCCCTCGACCCGTAAGGGCTGTCAACCTCTCCACACTCTTACATCGCAAGACATAATAAATAATATATATGGTTAGATAAAAACCTTCTCAACCACAAATCAAAACCAACAATAACATTCACAACATAGAACAAAGAATACGAAAGAAGAAAGAGACATCGTTTAGTATAGGTCTTCTTCTAATCCAACGTTCTGCTCGGGCAGTTTCCCATATTTTTTGAGAAATTGCTGAAGCAACTCGCTCTCGCGCATGGTGAACATCTTAGCCTCTTCGTAAAGGAAGTATTTAGCCTTCAGATTAGTAGCAACCTGCTCTTCCAATTCCTGCCGCATGTTCACCGCGCCCTTAATGTAGATTACCTTCTTGTTTTCATCCAGCAGTTGAACAACACCTTCAGAGGCTGGAACCTTAGCCATCATTTCTTTGTCAAATTTCATCAATTTTTCAGGCGGAAAAGTCGGTTGTTGAATCTGCAACCGTAGGTCACATCGCAAACAACGCTTGGCCTCTTCAACGGCTTTCTTCTCGTCAAAGCCTAATTCCACCTCAGCAAAGTTTCCCCGACGCTTCTCAACCTGCAGGGTTGGCATTTCGGCACGCTTTCTGTAGGTGAAGTCTTCTTCTCGTCCGAGCCAGTGACTGGGTTTTTCAGGAGCGATAAAAGTCTCATCGATGTTTCCGTTGCCGCCCAAATATCTGTCTATGGCTACCGCTGCCTTTCTACCCAAAGCAACTGCATCGACAATTGAAGCAGGCCCCTTAACAATATCGCCACAAGCAAACACTCCTGAAACACTTGTTTCCATTGTTGAATTGTTTACTTCTAAGGTTCCGAGTCCCGTGATTTTTAGAGATTCGGCTCCAGTCAACCCTTTAAGGTCTGAGGCTTGCCCAATTGCAAAAATAATTGTGTCAGCTTCCATCGTTTTCGTTGTCGACTCGTCGTATGATGGATTGAACCTGCCCTCTTGGTCGAAGACTGAAACGCAACGAATCAACTCCATTCCTTTTAGTTTTTCGCCGTCAACAATGATCTTCTTGATCCCCCATGAATTGTGAATGATTATGCCCTCTTCAAGGGCTTGCTGAACCTCCCAAGGAAAGGCAGGCATCTCCTCAGGCTTTTCGAGGCAAGCTACCTGAACCTGTTTGGCGCCCAGTCTAAGGGCGGTTAAGGCCACGTCCATAGCCACGTTGCCGCCGCCCACAACCAAAACACGCTCTTTCACCTTGGCTTCCTTTCCGAGGCGGACGTCTCGTAGAAAGTCGAGGCCTCCGAGAACGTCTGCATGGGTTGTTCCTTCCACCTTTAAAATGCGACTCTTTTGCAGCCCAACAGCCATGAGTATGGCATCGTAGCCTCTTTCCTTGAGTTCTTTGAGGGTTAAGCCTTCATGAATCGGCATGTCAGTCTTTACATCTATTCCAATACTTAGTATCTCTTCCAAATCCCTGTCAAGGACGCTTTCTGGCAACCGATATTCCTGAATCCCGTAGCGCATCATGCCTCCGGGTTTGGGCATGGCTTCAAAAATCGTCAGGGAGTGTCCAAGCTTCGCCAAATAGTAGGCTGATGTCAGTCCAGCTGGACCAGAACCGATTATGGCAACACGTTTTCCAGTCGGGGGAGCCTTCTTTATGCTGGGCTTCCACAGTTTTGGGTCGCGGTCTGTGGCGAAGCGTTTGAGGGCGCAAATGGCGATTGGTTCGTTTACCTCTCTGCTTCTGCACTGTTTCTCGCAAGGTCGGGCGCAGGCATGTCCTAGGACTGATGGAAACGGAACCTTCTCTCTCACAACCGTGGCAGCCTCATCGTGGCGACCTTGAGCTATCAGAAAAACGTATCTGGGAACGTCAACGCCGGCTGGACAAGAATGTTTGCAGGGAATCAAACTGAGCTCTCGCTCGCCTGCCTTGATTTCTCGGTCAGTTAAGACGCCTGTTGGGCAAACTTCGACGCAGGCGAGGCAGAACTTGCAGGCTGAATCCTTGAGGGTGGGTGCCACCGAGCCCACAAAAACCTCACCTTTGTGGTACACGAAACCTAAAGCCTTGACGCCGCGTAGCTCTTGGCATGCTCTGACACAGCGTATGCAACCAATGCACAAGTTGTAGTCACGGACGAAGAGTGGTTCATCCCTGACTATGGGAAGGCTTGCGGGCACGTAACGCGGCGTGTCTTCTCGTATCCCTATGTATTCAGCGACTTTCTCCAACTCGCAGTTTCCAAACTTGGAGCAACAACGTTCAGCCACTGGCACGTTTGTGGAACATGGCTCTCTGGTGCAGCCCTCTTTTTGGGCACAGATGAGACAGGCGTGAGGATGCTTGGCAAGGATGCGCATTAATTTTTCTCGTCTGGCTTCGCGAACGCGTTCAGTGTCTGAGAAAACTCTCATTCCTTCCGTGACTATTGTATCGCAGGCTGGAACCAACTCGGGTTGACCTTCGACCTCGACTAGGCAAAGGTTGCAACCTTCAAACTCTTTTTCAGGCGTGTCTCCCATCACTCGGTCATTGCCGCGATAAACCGTGTTGCTGGCTTTTGTCTTGCGTGAAGACGGCAAGTCTGGATGATAACACAAAGAAGGAATGTAAATTTCGGCTTTTCTGGTCGCTTCTAGAATCGACGCGTCTTTCTGTGCCTTCAATTTTATATTGTTAACAAAAAAAGTAATGGTTTCCATGAAGCTAACCTGCGCAGACGGATCTGTTCACCAGGAATGGGTTATGGCATTTGGTTCGCATGCCAACACGCAGGGTAATCGTCTTTCTCCAGCAACTGGTTTGCATGGAGCGCAGCTGTACTTGATTTTTTTTCGGTGTTCCTCTTTCACCGTTGCCGTAGTCCCGCCTTCGATGTCAAATTCATTGGGGATGAGTTCAAGCACTTGGTAGGGACATGCTGTTACGCATTTGCCGCAGCCGTTGCACTTGTCAGTGTCTATTATGATGAAGTAGTCGCCGGAACCGTCCTTGTAACCGTAGTGCGCCTTCAATTCCTAGCGTAACCCCTGCTCCTTCTCATACAACGCCTTCGCAAACAATCCTGCGCCCAGAGCACCAGCTAGAATCGGGTCCATCTTAGGCTCAAGAGCCTTGATCTTCAAAATCCTCTCCAACCGCTGAACAATGCCCATATTCTTAGTGACGCCGCCAGTTATTACGAAGTCTTTCTCTATACCTACACGCGTGAGCAGATCGACGATTCTGTCCGCCATAGCCGCGTGATAGGCAGCCGCAACCTTCTCTTTTGGCCAGCCTTGGCGCAGTAGCGCCAGAGACTCTGCCTTAGCGAATATGACGCATGTGTTGCTAACGGGAGGCGGCTCTTGGTCGACGCTGAGCGACACCTTGCCCAACTCTGAAATTGGCACGCTGATTAGGTCGGCAAAGACTTCTAGGCCTCTGCCTGTTCCAGCTGCACATTTGTCGTTCATGAGGAAGGATAAGACCTTGCCTTTTTCGTCGCAACGAATCGCTTTGCAGTCTTGTCCGCCTATGTCAAGCACTGTTCTCACGGTTGGACCATAAATGTAGTGGGCACCTCTGGCGTGGCAGGCGATTTCGGTTATGGTCTTCTTGGCGAAGGGAACGTTGACCCTTCCGTAGCCGGTTCCAACAACGTAATGCAGTTTTCCCACTTCTAAGCTTGTTCCGTCCAGAGCCCACGACGTCACTTTTATGGCTGTGTCCCGGCTCACGCCTCCGGTTCGCATAACAGCATAGGCATAGAGTTCACCGTCAACCATCACCGTTGCCTTGCTGCCCACAGAACCGATGTCAACACCCGCAGTAATGACGCTTGAACTGTGCCAGTCCTTCTCTGAAACCGTTCGCCTGTACTCGGGCCATCTCCAATATTCTTGGGTTTTAACTTCAACTTGCGCCATTTTTCCATTTCACCTCGATGGATTAGCCGCTATTACGGCAGCTCCTAGTGCACTGACGAATTCAGGAAACTCGGGCACAATTATGCTTGCATGAAGTTCCTTTTCTAATGGCGGTCGGAATCCTGGGTTTAGGGCGCAACCGCCTATGAGGACCACGTCTTTTTCAACGCCGACTCTCAGCACCATTGAGCTGATTCTTCCAGCGATTGCGTCGTGAATAGCCTTGGCAATGTCTTCTTTAGATATTTTAGAATGAATGAGCGACACCACCTCAGATTCGGCGAAGACGCAGCATTGAGCGTTCATGGGAATGGTGTTAGCCGACTTGAGCGATAATGGTCCCATGTCTTCTACCTTGACCTCTAAGGCTCGAGCCATGGCTTCCACAAAGGTTCCGGCGCCAGCAGCACAGCGTTCGTTGATAACGAAGTCTCTCACCTTGCCGCCTTCCACTTTGATTCCTCTGCCCTCTTCGGCGCCCACGTCTATCACGGTTTTAACTGTTGGAACCATTTGGTAAGCGCCAGCAGCGTCAGCAACAACTTCCGAAACCGCCTCGTCAGCGTTGATGGGCGGCTTCTGCAAAACGGCGTTTCTTCCCATGCCAGTGGCCACAACTCTCTGGATGTCGCCTCTTGAAAGCCCAGCGTCTTTGAGAGCCGTTTCAAACACGTCTGTGGCTGATTTTAAAACGTCGAATCCGACGAGCGCCTTTGCTCGGGCTGACACTTGTCCGTCTTTGAATACGACGACCTTGGCGAATTTGGCGCCTACGTCTACTCCTGCAGTTATCATGTTTCCATTCACTCCTTGAGTTTTTTCAGTCCCGTGCTCTCAAAAAAGGCGCTTAAGCGTGCCATAGTACCGGAAAGGTCGAAGTCTCGTTCGTCGCCCATGTTACCTTCAAATGGAAAAACTGGAATGCCTGCCTGAATCAAGCCGTGTCGGTTTTCGGCTATGTGGAGGCTCAACCCCTCGCAGCCCCGATTGTAATGAAGTAATACGGCGTTGACTTTCCATTGTTTAACTATGCTCTCCATCATTTTGGTCTTTAATTCTGGCTCGTAGAAATGTGCCCACTCGGGCTTGTGCATGGTCCATTCGACTATGGCTTGCAGGGCTTCGTCTCGTGTCTGCGGCTTTTTGGATGGCATCTGTTTAGGTGTCCATGTGCCGTCGGGTTGGTATTGCCACATGCCTATCAAGCCGAAGGTGTAGAGAGAACCAACTGATACGGCGCCGTATTTTTCCATTTCCCTAAAGATTTTTAAGAAACCCCATGGAGGCTGCGTGTCCGTTATGACGCGAAAGCGTTCAGTGGACACGGCTGCTATGCCTCGTTTAACCCTTTCTTTAACCTCGTCTCTCAGCGTCTCATAGAAGGCGACGCACTCCGGACGATTCTTCATCAACGTGCCCATAACATACAACGAATACATGGTTTTCTCGTCTAGAGGCGCTGGAACAGCCTGGTTGAGAGCGCAGACCTCAGCCCACAGGGAGGTTGCTTTCATCTCGTTCCAAACGGCGTCACAGAGTAAACTGTCATTGTACTGTCTTCCTGTGACTTTTTCCAGCCAGTTAATGCCGTCGTTGAGTTGTTCCACAATGTAGTTGACCTTGTAGTCTTCTTCAGGCGAAAAGTCGGACGGATAGCCAACTGACACGTCTACGCTGTACATGGGCACCTCTTTGCCTCGTTTCTTCTCCAGCCACCTGACCAGTTGATACCACTTGCTGTGGCTGCAGCATATGTGGTCCTGCCAGATGAAGTCAGGCGCGGGATAACCGTCCACAACAGTGCCGTCTGTGAGAACGTACTTGTCTAGTAGAATTGAACCCCAATAATTGCGCATGTAGGCGCATAATGTGCGTGGGAAACCAGCCGCTTCTGTGGCGTCGTGACATTTTGAGGCGAAATCCTTGAAGAAGGCAACTGTGGCGCCATAGGGCTCGCCAGTGATGCAGTAGACGTCTTCTCCTAAACCTGCGGGTATGGCGCTGAACGTCCAGGCGCCGCCTGCCCAGCGCAAGCCGCCCTTCTCATGAGCGTGTAGGTAGTCTTCGTAGTAGTTTTTGCGGAGGTTTTTGGCTTGGTCCCAGCATTTTAATGGTTCGGTTGGATACTCCCTTGCTTGAATTGCCGCTGTCATGTTAGAACAACTCCTCTAAGCCTGTTAACTGTTCGAGAAATGCTTCCACTCTGGTTCTGAACTGTCCCCAGGGGACGGTTACATCGAATTCTAGGGGGTAGGTCTGCACGTCCACGGTGGCTAGGGCGTCTCTGAGGGGTGGGATTTCAATTCCATGAGGGTCGCAGAACTTATTCTGGATGATTAACGCGCCTTTGGCGTTGAAATCTTTTGCCAGCTGAACCGCGTGTTTGAGTCGGGTGAACTCGGGCCAGTCCTTGCTTGGACATGGCACACGCATAACATAACGAGACGCAATAGCGGCAAGTCTGTCTTCTTGTCCCTCTTTGACGTTGTCCCAGAAGTATCGTGTGCCAGTGCAGTGTTCATCGATGACAAAGGTGGCGCCTAAATCTTCGACGTTTTTCATGAAGACTCGATCGTCGTCTTCGCTTCCGATTATCATTAAGCGAATGTCCGAGCGACGCTCTAATTTGCGGTTTGGCAGTTCTTGAAGCAATTGCTCCAGAAGTTTGCTGTGTTCGTTTTTGTCGACCATTTGGCTGCTGAGAACCATTTCCATGGCTTCGAGACCGGTTAGCTTAGGGGGGTTGGTTTTTCTGTACTCGCTTATCTTACGCATGAGTTCTCTGTTGCGGTTGAGTGTGGCTATGCCTTTGTCCAAGTCTTGGTTTGTGACGGACTTGCCTGTCCATTTTTCTAGGCTTTGTTTGAATTTGGCTAGTTCATGGGTGAGGTATGGTGTGGCTCGGGTGGTTTGGACGCCGTGGGGCACGTAAATGTAATATGTGTAATCGATGGGTATGTGGAGGCGCCAACCGTTAAACGCCTGCCGCAAGTGAAGGCAAGACTGTCCTTCAACGAGTCCGTCTAAATAATTGAATTTTCCCTTGAGACCCTGAGCCAAGCAGTCGCGGCAGAAGTGACAGTACATGGCGAATATGTAGGGTTCAGTAACCGTGGGCGGTTCATGACTGCCCAGAATCCTAACGGGTAAAATGTCTGCAGCGTACAAAATTTCCTCTGGCACGTAAGTGCAGAAGTAGCCGACCACTCGCTTTCCAGTTCTTTCCTTCCAAGCCTTCGCATACTCGTGCCTGTTATCTATCCACTCTCGAAATTGCGCAAATATTTCCTCAATCAAGAGCTAAGCCTTCTCAAATATTCCATATATAAATTTTAGCTTTCAAATATAAAAAATTTTGCATTTATATTTGAAAAATCTGTAACGTTGCTTTGATGGGGAGAATCAAAGGGGAAATCTTCCAATTGCTGTATTAAGAATCTTGCCCCACTAAAAAATAGTGCTTAGGTAAGAAGAGATAAAAATGATATACAAGACAAATGCAACCACCGTCCAGATTATCCCGAATATAAGAAGCCCTGAAGCCATATCTTCATCTTTGTCTTTGACTGCAATGTAAGCCACGATGCCACCTAGTATACCAAAAAGAAACGGAACAAGATACCATAAAGCGCTTGGTTGTTCCATGATCTCTTCTCTTGACTCTCTTAATCCCGTATCTGGAAGAAGTGGAAACATAGGGGAAGCCGCTTCGTCTTGGAGCCAAGTTTTTCTCTCATATAGTCTACAAGGTATCGCTCCAGCATATTTTTCTCTTCTTAGACATATTGCGGGCTTGCCAAAAAATGCACACATTCCGCATGAAATCCCCTCTATGCCTTCATTTTTTCTTGAAGATTTTTCTGACCTCAACCTTTGCAGTGCCTCTCCTTCAATCATTTATCGTATCAAGAAACTTATAAAGAACGGGGGGGGAATTTCCCTTATTTGTTTCATGAAGTGACGAGTAGTTTTTTGAGTGCTGTTTCTAGTGCTGGGACTATTTCGTATAGGTCGCCTATGACTATGTAGTCTGCTATTTCGAATATTGGTGCCTCTGGATCCTTGTTTATCGCTACTATTGTCTGTGAGTCTCTTATACCCGCTACGTGTTGAATCACGCCTGAAACGCCGCAGCTAATGTACAATACGGGCTTGATCTTGATTCCAGAGATGCCCACCCATCCACCCTTGAACCATTTACGATCTTCAGCTAACGGTCTCGTATAGCCCACCTGTCCACCCAGAACTTGGCACAAGCCTTCCAGCAGTTTGAAGTCTTCTTGTTTTTCGACGCCTCGTCCGCCCACAATCACAACCTTGGCGTCTTCAAGCTTGGCAGCAGTAATTTCAATCGGTTTGACCTCAACCGACTCTGTCTTAGAAGCATCAAACTGCGAAAATCCAGCGTCGATAACCTCACCTTTCCTCTCCGAGGGAGCTGTTTTCTCAAAGGTTCTCAGCGGCACGCAGGCTATCTGTGGCTTGGTCTGAAACACTTGGGTTACGGTGGCGTTTCCGCCATAAACAATGCGTTCAGTTATTAGGCGTCCTTGCTCATCTAGGCTGAGGTTGGTGCAGTCGGGAACGCAACCCGTCTCAAATCGAGTGGCCAACCTAGCAGCCAATTCTCGACCTTTCCGAGTTGAACCAATCAGCAGAATTTCAGGCTTGTGCTCCTTTACGAGCGCGATTAAGGCGCTCAAGTACATTTCAGATTGAAAGGTCTTAAGGGATGGATTGTCAACCACGAAGACCCTTTTGGCTGCATAATTTATGAGTTCATCTGCTCTGTTCTTGACTTCATGTCCAATGAGCACAGCTGCAACCTCGGTTTGTCGTTTGCCAGCCAACTCAACAGCCTTACTCAGCATCTCCTCCATCAAGTCAACGTTTTCTGAATAAACCCAAACACCCTTATGCTCACTCATGTCGCCTTCACCTCTTGATCACGCCTTCTTGTATCAACGCTCTAGCCAGTTTCTCAGCCGTTTCGACAGGCGTCTCGCCTTTGATTACAATTTTTTTGCGTTCGCTCTTAGGAGCCAAAACAGATAAAATCTTAATCGATGAACCCTTCTCACCAACTTTCTCAGTAGAGATGCCCAAGTCTGCAGCCTTCCACAAAACAACTTCTTTTTTAGAAGCCTTCATAATCATCATCAACGAAGGAATCCTCGGCTCATTCAACTCCTTAGTAACAGTCAACAAGGCTGGAGTCTTCACCCTCACCGTTTCGTAGCTGTCTTCCCACGTGCGTTCAACACTAACCACGTCACCATCTAGGCTCAGTTTTCTCGCATAAGTTACCAACGGAAGACTCAACCGATCAGCAAGGCGTGGACCCACCTGCGCAGAAAAACTGTCAATAGACGCTTCACCGCAGAGAATCAGGTCAAACTGCCCGAGTTTTTTCACAGCCTCAGCGAGAATGTAAGATGTAGCCAACGTGTCCGAACCTTCAAACGACGGATCGGTCACAATGTAGCCCTTGTCGGCGCCCATGGCTAAGGCTTCTCTGACAGTGGTCTTGGCGTCTTCAGGTCCAACCGTCAGTGTGATCACTTCGCCGCCAAATTTCTCTTTCAATCGTATGGCTTCTTCCAACGCGTTCTTGTCGAAGTCGCTAATTTTCTTGGGCGCGTCAACCGTTATCAAACGCCGAGTCGCTGTGTCAACCTTCAACTGAGACACGTCAACTGCCTGCTTGACACAAACAAGGATCCTAACCATGCTTTCAGCTCTCAAAGCATTTCTCTAACCATTCACTCAACCGTTTCATAAACCTTTTCCAAAACCAAATCCATCATCGACCACAAACAAAGAGACCAATCCAACCAAGCACGAACATAACCTTGTTCGAAAAAAGAGTTTATAACATAGAACAATGTCTATGCTCTGTTATTGCGAGGGACAAACGCCATGTCCAAATACATTTTCATCACAGGCGGCGTGCTTTCTTCAGTAGGCAAAGGCATCCTAACATCATCCATCGGCAAGATGCTTCAAGCCAGAGGCTGGAAAGTTACAGCCATCAAAATCGACCCCTACGTGAATGTTGACGCGGGCACAATGAACCCATACATTCACGGCGAAGTCTACGTCACTGATGATGGGGGCGAAACCGATTTAGACTTAGGTTGGTACGAACGCTTCCTCAACATCAACCTCTGCAAACACAACAACATCACAACTGGGCAAGTCTACCAATCGGTCATCGAGAAAGAACGAAAAGGCGACTTCCTAGGCAAGTGCGTTCAGATAGTGCCCCACGTAACCAACGAGATCAAACACCGAATCCGATACGTAGCCAACGAATCAAACGTGGACGTAGTCCTAACCGAATGTGGAGGAACAGTAGGCGACATCGAAGGCTTACCCTTCCTAGAAGCCATCCGCCAGATGCGCCTTGAAGAAGGCTTCGAAAACACGCTTTACGTTCACGTGGCTCTCGTCCCCATATTAGACGTGACGGGCGAAATGAAAACAAAGCCCCTACAACACAGCGTCAACGAGCTGCGGCGAATCGGTATTCAACCCGACACAATTGTGGCACGCTGTAAAGAAATGATTGACAAAGAATCCTTGCTAAAAATTGCGCTTTTTGGAACTATACCCGAAAACGCTGTTTTTTGTTCTTACAACGTTCCTTCTATATATCAGGTTCCGTTAATCCTTGACCAACAGGGAATGGGCGACTACGTCTGCAAACGATTGCAACTAGCCGAACAAAAACCTCAATGGAAAGACTGGAAACAATTCGTTGAGGCTGTCCTAAACCCACGATTTGAAATCAAAATCGCTCTGGTCGGCAAATACGCGGGCTTGGTAGACAGTTACGTCAGCATGAACGAGGCGCTACGACACGCTGGAGCTGCAAACAAAACGCGCATTCAGATCGAATATTTTGAAGCAGAAACCTTCGAAAAAGACCTGAACGCGTTGGAACAGCTACGAAATTACGATGGAATCTTCATCCCTTACGGTTTTGGACCCAGAGGCACAGAAGGCAAGATGAAGGCAATTCGTTTCGCACGAGAGAACGATGTCCCCTTCTTAGGCATCTGCTACGGCTTCCAACTGGCGGTGATAGAATTCACCCGAAACGTGTGCGGATTAAAAGCCGCCAACAGCACAGAGATAAACCCTGAAACACCTAATCCTGTAATCGATCTAATGCCTGAGCAAGTGGATGTCAAAAACAAGGGAGCAACCATGCGATTGGGTGCACACAAGGTTGTGATAACAAAGGGCACGTTGGCGCACAAACTGTATGGAAATGAGGAGATTTATGAACGCCATCGCCACCGTTGGGAAGTCAACCCAAAATTCTGGGACATTCTAACGAAGCATGGACTGATTTTTTCAGGCAAGAGCCCAGACGGTCGAAGGATGGAAATTCTTGAACTGCCAGAAAAACCCTACTTCTTTGCATCTCAGTTTCATGGAGAATTCAAGAGTCGTCCGGGAAAGCCTGACGCCGAATATTACGGGTTTGTTAAAGCCTGTTTAGATAAAAAGCTGAACAAATCCAAGGTTTTTGAAGAGGCGAAAAGAGAGGCTTGAAATAAAAAAGAGGCAACGTTGCGAAGCACATAAAAAGAGCGACGACAATTTTGGCTTTGTTTGTTGTTGGTGCAGTCTTAAGATGGTTGCAGAAAACCGTTTGCGTTTGAGGATTTGGGCTATCGTCGTTGGTTTTGGTTTATTCGTCTTTCTCTTGTATCTCTACTTTTTTGTTCCGTTTGGCGAAGTGGTCAAAACGGTTCAGCAAGCCAACCCCTTATACTATGTGCTAGCCTTTGGTGCCCTAATTATCGGTATGGTTTTTTATTCGCTGAGTTGGCACCGATTGCTTCATCTTGTGGAGGTGAAAGTCTCTTTCATGAAAGCCTTTCAATTTGTTTGGATAGGAACTTTCATCGACATCTTGGTTCCAGCAGAATCCGTCAGTGGAGACATATCAAGAGTCTATTTGGCTTCAAGAGAATCGAATGAGAACGCTGGAAAGGTTGTAGCGTCAGTTGTGGGTCACCGCTTTCTAACAGGGCTTGTTGTATTCGTAAGCTTCCTTATAGGTTCGGTTTACTTTATCTTGAAATATTCTCCTCCCTCCATCGTTCAAAGCGCTATCGTTTTAATGCTTGGCGCTATCATTACTTCCCAGACCTTGTTGCTCTATCTTAGCATAAGAAGGCATGTAACCCAGAAACTGGCCAATTGGATAATCAAAATCCTTGAACGCCTCTTTCGTGGGCGATGGCACTTTGACCATATACGCCAATCAGCGGAAAAAATGTTGACAAGCTTTCATGATGGAATTGAGACTTTGGGCCAACGTCCAAAAGAGTTGGTTTTGCCCGTGCTTTTTGCGGTTATTGCATGGTTTTTTGATCTTCTCATAGTTATCCTAGTTTTCTCTTCTCTGGGTTCTTTTGGGGCCACAATCTCTCTAAGCCTCATTATAATCGTTTACTCTATAGGTGTGGGTCTGCAAACCGTCCCCATGGGCGTTCCAGCTGAAACGGGTTTCTACGAGATCATTATGACAAGCGTTTACACGTTTTTCGGTGTTCCAATCGCTATCAGCGTGTTGGCAACCGTGCTCACTCGAGTTTTAACGATGTGGGTGAAATTATTGATTGGCGCTGTGGCCTTTCAGTGGCTTGGAATAAAGGGGTTGAGGGGCTCCATCACCCAAACCTCTGAATCGGAGACGCGCTTAGAAAAATGAAACTCTCTTTAGATGTTGGGTGTGGCGAGTTTCCAAAAGGCATAGTTAACTGTGACCAGCGAAGGTTTCATTATCCCTTTTTTGCCATGGCGGACGCTCAATTTCTTCCCTTTAGAGAGAACACTTTCAGTGAAGTTTTTTCATTTCATTTGGTCGAGCACGTGGAGAAACCTGAAAGGGTGCTGTCAGAACTCTTGAGGGTCACTAAAGTGAACGGTGTGATTGAAATTCGCGTTCCTGCCAAGTTGACATCGAAGGCTAAGGGGCATCAGCACAGATGGCGATTCGATTACGATTTTTTCCTCAACTTCTTCAAAAAGCACATGATAATGGACCTGAGCACAACTGGCAGGTTCAGTGTCACCTTCGAAAGAAGATTTTGCATGGAAATCATCTGCAAGGTAAGAAAAGCGTATTAGGTGCGCTCATTCCCGAGCACTGGCGCAATTGCAGATTGAAAACTTAATTATCTCGGCTCCGCCTCTCTTACTTTTGTGGACATATTCACCTTCATCACAACTGTAGTCGTCGTCACTGCTTCAGGAGCTTTAGCGCCAGGTCCTCTGTTCTTCACAAATATCACACACGGCACTAAATCTGGCGCCAAAGGCGGACTAGCCTTCTCCGTGGGTCACACCATTTTTGAATTGAGCCTCGTCCTTTTTTTGGCGTTCACATTGCAAACAGTCTCTAATGAACCGTTGATAAAACTTGGCGTTGGAGTAATCGGAGGAACAGCCCTTCTGGTCTTTGGTTTTCTGCAGATTCGTGAAGCATTGATTAAGAAATCTACCGCCACAAGCAAGGGAGTGATACCGTCCAAAAATCCTTTTTTGCTGGGTACTCTTTTCACTGGTCTGAATCCTTACTTCATCATTTGGTGGCTTACGATTGGAATGACACTAATCATATACGCGCTGGAACTCGCGTCCTTCGCGGGCGTTTTCATCATGTATATCTCACATGTTTGGATGGATTATGTCTGGCTCACTGCCACAGCCTACCTTGCCAAGAAGGGAACCACCCTGGTTGGCAGCCAGGGATATAGAATTCTCATGATAGTATTTGGAGCAATCCTCATCTTTTTCGGATTCTATTTCCTCGTGACACCTTTTCTGATAGTGCCTTCTTAGAGTTTTGTTAGGGCAAAACGGCGATTTTTATATCGCTCTTTGACGTTGTCAAGGTCTCAAATGCGTCTCTTATTTTGTCGAGTCTCATTTTGCGCGTTATTAAGGGTCTCACATCTATGGTTCTTGAGGCTATGAGATTCAGTGCTTTCTTGAAGTGTGCAGGTGTTGTGTGGAACGCTCCCAGAATGGTTGTTTCCCCATAATGAAGCTGTTCGGTGCTCACTTTGATCTCTGTTCCAGGTGGGCATCCGCCGAATTCGAGAACGGTTCCTCCTCTCCTCACCATTCTTAGCGCTTGCTCCCAAGTTGTTGGCAAGCCTATGGCTTCGATGACCACGTCTGCCCCGTAGCCGTCGGTTAATCGTTTAGTTTCTTCCACCGTGTCTTTTGTCTTGGCGTTTATTGTTTCATCCGCGCCAATTTTTTGTGCGAGTTGCAGTCGCTCTTCCACGGTGTCGCTTATGATAACCCTGCAGGCGCCCATCTTTTTGACTGTTAACAGATGGAGGAGTCCGATTGGTCCGGCGCCGATTATGGCAACCTTGTCGCCTAGTCTGACTCCTGCTATTTCAACTCCGTGGAGCACGCAGGCAAGCGGCTCGGTTACGGCTGCTTCCTCATAAGTTAGGTGGGCTGGGATTTCTTGCGTGTTAAGCATGACAATGCGGGCTGGGACCTTGATGTATTCGGCGTAGGCACCCCAGAGCCACATCATGTCTTCACACAGGTTGTATTTTTCTTTCTGGCACATCCTGCAGCGTAGGCACGGGGAACTGTTTCCAGCTCTGACTCTCATACCCCCTTTGAGCCATGAAACGCCTTTTCCAACTTCAACCACGTCTCCAGCCCATTCGTGTCCAAAAACAGTGGGCAGTTTAATCACGCCCTCGACGTAGCCTCTCTGAAAGATTTTGAGGTCCGTTCCGCAAGTTGTTGCGGCTTTGATTTTCACTAAGATTTCGCCTGCGTTCACCTTTGGGGTCTGGATTTCTTCTACTCGGAGGTCTTTGATTCCGTAGAGGAGAGCCGCTTTCATCCTCTCATCGGGCATGTGATGCACTCTCTTGTTTATCATTGATTGTTGGTGGCTATAATAAGTGTTGAAGGGATTTTATTGTTTCTCGTTCAGTACAACTACTTTTAGGCATTCTTTGTTTTTTGCGGCTGTTTGAAAGGCTTCTGATGTGTGGCTTAATGGAAAGCGGTGGGTTATCAGTTCCTTCGCTTTGATTTTTCCAGAGCTGATGAATTGAAGTGCTGTTCTGGTTTCGATGTGAGAAACCGAATACGAGGGGATAACCGTAATTTCGGAGAAGAAGAGGCGATGAGGACTCAAACGAGCATACTGGTCAGGCTGGGTGGGCGCAAACAGAAGGAGTTTTCCTCCTTTCCGAACGATTTGTAAACCGTCTTCAACCGCTTTAACGCTTGGTGCCGTTACAATCACCACATCTGCGCCCCTACCTTCGGTTGCCTCCCTTGCCCTATCTACAAGGTTTTCCTGTTTAGGATTGACTGTCAAGTCTGCGCCTAAACGTTCAGCCATTTTCAATCGGTAATCCACTAAGTCGGTGATTAAAATCTGAGTGGCGCCTAAGATTCTCGCAAGCATGGCATGGATTATTCCGCTGGGTCCAGCGCCGATTATGGCAATGCTGTCGCCTTTTTGGATGCCAGCTTTGTTTTGGGCTCTTATGCAGCAGCCAATGGGTTCAATCAGGGTGGCTTCTTCATAGGAAAGATTCGTGGGCAGTTTCAACGTGTCAATTTGCAGGTTAGGAGCGGGTACCTTGAAGTATTCGGCGAATCCGCCCGGTTCAAGATGCATTTGCCCAAATTGAGGGCAGAGTGTGAAGTCGCCTCTTTTGCAGTAATAACACGTTAAATCGGCAACGTGATGATGCGCAAAAACCCTATCACCAACCTTGAAATTCCTAACATTCTTTCCAGCCTCAACGATAATGCCTGCTGGTTCATGTCCGAGCACGAGGGGTGCGCGACTGCACAGATACCATTCCATCAGGTCGCTGCCGCACACTCCGCAGGCTTTCATTTCTACCAGAATCTCGTCGGGTCCGATTCTGGGTTTGGGTTTGTCTTCGATTCTTATGTCGTCTAGGGCATAGTACATGGCTACTTTCATTTTGGCTTCATCCGTTGAGTGAAGGGTTCATGTGTATTTATTTTTTGGTAATTCCATAGATAGTGGTCAACGCTATTGAGGTAAGGAAATAATTATGCGAGCCTTGGGAGAACAAGTTTCCACACAATATGTTCTCAAAAAGCATTATCTCTTGAAGGGTTCTCAGGCAGGCAACGTTCTGCAAGTCGTCAACGACATCATCGCCTTGCATGCAACCAGTGTGGGAACACCCTACATCTCACTGTTCGCCAGAATGAAAAACTTCCAGAGAAAGCATTTGGACGAAGAATTCTATGTGAACAGAAATCTAATACGGCTGTCGTGTATGAGAGGAACACTCTTCATATCTTCCATCGAGTCAGCGCCCATGCTGTATCAAGCCACAAGATTGTCTGAACCTCGATTTTCAAAGTGGCTCAATAAATGGGGAATACAACCGTCGGAATATCATGAACTCACCCAAAAACTGCTCAACATTCTGAAAGGCGGCGGAAAAACTCTTCTAGAAATCAAGAAAGCCTTACCCAGAGAAATGGTTAGGTCGGTTGAGCTGAGAGCTGGCAAAGATGTTTACAGGGGAACCAACGTAAACATAGTCTTAAACGCCATGACGCTGAACGGAACAATCATCAGCGAGAAAGGTGCAGAAACCCTTCAAATCACAAAGGCTAACCGCTATATGCTCTCTCAAGAAATCTACCCCGAACTCAACCTTGAATCGGTCGGAAGCCAAGATGCGAGAGTGATGTTGGTTAAACGTTATGTCAAGGCTTTTGGTCCAGTCACCGAAGATGACATCGCATGGTGGACGGGTTTCCCAAAAACGGAAACAAAAGACGCTATGGCCGCTGTAGAGAAGGAACTGCTTTATGTCGAGATAAGCGGGTTCAGAGAAGAACATCTAATGGTAAAAAATGACTACGAACAACTTGTTAAGTTTAAGCCTTTGAAAACTTCTTCAATATCTTTGCTTCCATATGAGGACCCTTACACCAAAGGTTACGAAGCGAGAGCCAGACTAATCGACAGAGAACTAGAAAAAGCAGCATACGTAGGAGGCGGAGTGCAACCAACCATACTGCTGAATGGAAAAATCATAGGAACATGGAACCGAAACATTGAACAAGGCAAACCGCCCATAAAACTGCTTTTCTTTAAAAAACCTGAAAAACAAGTGGAAAAAGAAGTTGTTCAAAAAGCCAAAGCTATAGGAAGGCTGATGGCAAACAAAGAAGTCGGCGTAGAAATTGAAAAACAAATAGTATTGGACTAGTTTATTCGAAACCCCAGCGTGTCACCTTAGTGGGTTGAATCTTCAGTATGCGCCTTTTCTCTGGGTCTTTAGGTGTGAGGTCGGCGTTAGCCCATTGCTTATATTGCGGATACTTTTGTATCAAGAGTTTCCAACCGTGCATGAACTCGTTTTTGTTGGCATCGTAACTTAACACTTGGACTTTGCCACTTATCAGAAGCCCCTGAAGGACTTTCCATTCGCCTCCTTCCTCTTGGTATCTGTCAACTAGAAATGAAACCTTGCTTCCCCCTTGCACGTTTTTCAGTCTCTTCGCTTTGAAGTAGAGTGTGGTAAAAAATGCTTTTCCGTCAAAGGCAAAGCACACTGGAACCACATGTGGCGATTTACCGGCTACGTTTATGGTCGCAATGCGAGCAACTCTTTCTGAAAGAAAAAATTTAGTTTCTTGCTCAGTGAACATTGTCAGAGCCTTTTTCTAGAATCTGTTTAACTTTTTGCAGGAATTGTGCGGCTGGGGCGCCGTCTACGATTCGGTGGTCGTATGCTAGGCTGAGTTGTACAACAGGTTTTATGGCTATTTGTCCACTGACCACAACAGGTTTTTCTGTCACTCTTCCAACGCCTAATATGGCTGTTTCAGGCGGGTTGATTATTGGGATGAAAACGTCTACGCCGTACATGCCAAGGTTCGTTATAGTGAAAGTTCCACCAGTCAGGTCCTCTTTTGACAGTTTTCCCTCTCTCGCTTTCTCCACGAGTTCTTTTATGGTCAATGCTATTTCATGAAGCGTTTTTTTGTCAGCATTGTGTACAACGGGAACGACAAGTCCCTTTTCTGTGGCAACCGCGACGCCCACGTTGACGTCCTCAAAAACCTTGATTTTTTCACCTTCCAACGTTGCGTTAATAACTGGATGCGTTCTCAAAGCATCAGCAACGGCTTTAACCAGCATGTCCGTATAAGACGTCTGTGTTTCTTCGCGGAGTTTGGCAGGATTTGTCATGTCGACTTCCATGGTGATTGTGCTGTGGGGCGCTGTTCGGGCGCTTAGAGAAAGCCGTTCGGCGGTTGTCTTTCGTATGCCCGTTAAGGGAATAATCTCTCTCACCCTGGGCTGCGTCTTTTTTCCTTCAACGAATTGTTTAACGTCTTCCTCAACGATTCTTCCCTCCGGCCCGCTGCCTCTAACCTGAGTTAGGTCTACGCCGTATTCTCTTGCTAATCGTTTAGCGGCTGGAGAGGCCAAAACACGCTCTTCAACCTCTTTCTCCACCATTTCTTCTTTTTCTGGAATAGCCGCGGCTTCTTCACCCTCTTTCACGACAGCTTCAGCTGCAATTTCTGCTTCAGAGATTTGCTCGTTAGGCTCTGCGATTATGCCTATGGCTTCCGCTACTGGCATGTCGGTTCCTTCTAGAGCTAGAATCTTGCGTAGCGTTCCGGACGCTGGAGCTTCGACATCGTATGTGACTTTTTCTGAGAGCACCTCCACGAGGGGCTCGCCTTTCTGCACTGTTTCGCCCTCTTTCTTGAACCATTGGACAACCGTTCCTGTCTTCATGGTTAGGCTAAGCCTCGGCATCACAACCTTGGTCACCAAGTGCGAACCCTTCTGCTAAGTCAATTTGATAGTGGATAATAATCGATTTGGGTTAAAAGCATAGAGGATGAGGCTAATCAACCAGCAAGCGTTTCCAGAATCCATCAGTTCCTTTTCTGATTTCCCAAACGAAGATTCCAAGCAGCAAGCCAAGAAGCACCGTCTGAACAATGATTGATGCAAGGAACCAGTTGTTTAGGAGCACAAAAGTGTCAAACGATTTATTCATAAAAGGGTAAAGAAGCGGATTGTACTCATGACTCGTAGAATCGATGAGCACATGGGACAGGGTTCCGACAAGAGTCGACAACAGGAGTATGCCTGAGAAACGACATTTTTCCGCAACATGATTTTTGTCCAGCTTGAAAATCCAATGGACAAGCGTTGGATACAGCAATACGGTTATTAACACTGTTAGGAAAGCGTCTAATGTAACAGCGCCTGCTAGGCTATGCATCAGTCCACGCGGCGGCGTTAGGCTTTCGCCCGTTACAATGCTGATGAAAGGTTCAACGTCTGGAATCACAGAGCCCACGAAGAGCGCGGGAAGAACTAACCCAACTTTTGCTTTATTGATTACGTAAGCCACGCAGTAGTGGAGAGGGGTGACTGGCATCTGGTACAACCTACTTTTTGAATGAAAGAATGTTAATGAACGATTTCCTTAACCGCTTTGATTATGCTTTTTTCGTCAGGGATGACGAATTTTTCCAATGGTGGGCTGAAGGGTATGGGCGTGTCAGGCTCGGCTACCCGCTTAATAGGAGCGTCTAAGTAGTCAAGCGCCTCCTCAGCAACAACCGCCGCTATTTCGGCGCTCACGCCCGCAGTCTTGCAGTCTTCTGTGACAATAACTATTCGTCCAGTTTTTTTCACCGATTTCACAATGGCTTGCCTGTCCAAGGGTGTCAGGGTTCGGGGGTCAACAACCTCGGCGTTGATTCCTTCTTTGCTCAGTTTTTCAGCTGCGGCTAAGGCTTTATGAACCATGTATAATGTTGCAATTATGGTTACGTCGCTGCCTTCTCGTTTGATGTCCGCCACTCCGAAAGGAATCGTGTAGTCTTCGTCGGGAATCATGCCTTTGATGGGATAGAGCAGCTTGTGCTCAATGAAGAATACAGGGTTGCTGCCTCGAATAGCTGTTTTGAGCAATCCCTTTGCATCGTATGAGGTTGAGGGCACGGCCACTTGCAAGCCTGACGTGTGCATGAACCATGCTTCTAGGCTCTGAGAATGATGAGAAGCGATGTTGACGCCCGCGCCGAAGGGCGCCCGAATCACCAGAGGCGCTTTAGCCTGTCCGCCGAACATGTATCGAATCTTGGCTGCTTGGTTGGCTATTTGGTCCATGGCAAGGGCGGATAGGTCGCCGAACATTATCTCCGCGACGGGTCGCATTCCAGTTATGGCAGCGCCGACGCCTACGCCGATTATGGCTGATTCTGAGATGGGTGTGTCTCGAACCCTTTCGTCTCCGAACTCTTGTGCCAAGCCCTTTGTGACGCCGAATGCGCCGCCCCAGTAGCGTCCAATGTCTTCACCGAGCAAGAAGACGCTCTTGTCCCTCTGCATCTCTTCGCGCAGGGCTTCTCGCAACACGTCTCGAACTGTCACTTCTCTCATGTTGCATTCACGTGCTCCTGTTCAGCGTAGACGTCTTCTAAAGCCTCTTCGGGCTCTGGAAACGGGCTCTCTAAGGCGAACTTGACCGCTTTCTCAACAGCCTCAGCGGCTTCGTTCTTCAGCTTTTGGTCTTCTTCCTCGGTTAAGGCACCCATCTCGACAAGTTTGGTCTTGAAACGGTGAATCGGGTCTCTCTTCAACCACTCCTCAACCTCGCCTTTTGGTCGATAAGCGGCTGGGTCAAACCGTGAATGTCCTTTCTGCCTGTAAGTCTTGCACTCGATGAGGGTTGGTCCTTCGCCTTTTCTCGCTCTGTTCACAGCTTGGCGAGAAGCTTCGTAAGCGGCTAAGACGTCGTTTCCATCGACGGTGATGCCAGGAATACCGTACGCCACAGCCCTGTCAGAAACGTTCTCTATAGCCATAACCATGCTCTGGCGAGTTCCCATGGCGTACAAGTTGTTCTCGCACACAAAAACAACGGGCAACCGCCAAACCGCAGCCATGTTGATGCCTTCGTGAAAGGTGCCCTGGTTAGAGGCGCCGTCTCCGAAGAAGCATCCCACCACTTGCTCTGTGTCCCTCAGCTTGATGGATAAGCCTGCACCTGCTGCTATTGGGATTCCAGCACCTACAACCGCTGTGGCACCTAGCATTCCTATGCTGAAGTCGGCTATGTGCATTGAACCGCCTTTGCCCTTGCAATAGCCGGTCTTTCTGCCCAGAATCTCAGCCATCACCCTGCTCATGTCCGCGCCTTTGGCTATGCAGTGTCCATGCCCGCGATGAGTACTTGTTATGTAATCGTCTTTTCGGAGGTTGGTGCACACGCCCACCGCTACAGCCTCTTCGCCCGCGTAAAGATGGATGGTTCCAGGCACGAGGTTTTGTCCGTACAACTCGAAGACTTTCTCCTCAAACAAACGGATTTCAAGCATCCGCTGATACATTTCGAGCAGTTTTGTTTTTTCAATCACAATTTTTCATCTCCAAAACTTGAATACGCGCGAAGAGATTATGATTGAGTGAAGAAACTGATTATCTTCTCAGCAATTAACATTGACGCTGTTTTTTGGGCTTCCTCCGTCTGCGCTCCAATGTGAGGCGTGCAAACCACGTTTGGCAACCGTATCAGTGTCCAGTCTGTTGGCGGTTCAACCTCGTAAACATCTAACGCAGCGCCTCCGAGTCGCCCAGATTTCAGCGCTTTTACAAGCGCTTTTTCGTCCACAATGGCTCCTCTGGAAGTGTTAACGAGAAAAGTGCCTTTTTTCATAAGCTGCAGCTCTTTCTCGCCAATCATGTGATGTGTTTCCGGGGTGTACGGGACATGAATTGTTACCACGTCGCTCCGTCTGAGCAGTTCCGATAATGAAACAAACTCGGCTTCAAGCGCCTTCAAGACCGCCTGAACTGGAGGTGTTCGCTTTGTGATGAGAATGTTCATTCCAAACGCCTTGGCTAGATTGGCTACGCGTTCGCCGACGTTGCCCAATCCTATTGTGCCTAAGGTCTTGCTCTTCAACTCCCAGCCCATCAATTCGTGTTTAATCCATTTTCCTTCTTTCATGGCACGATCAGCCTGTGGAATGTTGCGTGCCAATGAGAGAATCAGTCCGATGGTGAGTTCGGCAGCCGCCTCGGCTGGTGCCTCAGGTGTGTTCAATACTTTAATGCCTTTCTTCTCTGCAGCTTCTACGTCGATGTTGTCTAAACCTACGCCTGCTCTCCCAATAACTCTAAGCTGCGTCCCAGCCTCGATTATTTCTTTTGTCACTTTTGTTTGGCTTCGCACAATCAACACGTCGTAGTTTGAAACAATCTTTTTGAGTTCATTGCCTGATATGGAGGGCTTTGAGTCAACGGCGAACCCAGTCTTTTCTAATCCTTCTATTCCTTCAGGGTCTATCGGGTCGCAGACTAGAATCTTTGTGCGGTTTTTCAATTGGTTTCAGGGTCTCCGTTGGCTTTTGAATTAACTGATGCCCTTGACTTATTTATTTTCCCAAATCAGGCTCTTTTCTTTGCGCTTATTATGGAGATTACGTCTCTGTCCTTCAACACGTGGTTTTCTCCGATTCTTTTCTTCTCTCTGGCTTCTATTGCGTGGATGAAGCCCTCGCCCAATTCTGTGTGAATGATGTATGCGAGTTGGCGAGCGGTTGTGCCATACGGTACTACGTAGGCGTCTGGGAGCACGTTTCCCTTGTGGTCAGAAAGCTTCTCAATATCCTCAACTGGATACACAACTATCATGTTTAGCAGCTTGAAATAAGCCGTGTTGATGGCGTCCTGCACGCCTGATGAACCGAACTTCTGCAGGATTTTCTCCTTGATTGTCTCCAATGCCTTTTTTTGCACCTCGGTCAAGCCTTCTGGTTTCAACACGTTGAAGTTGCAGTCTCCGGGCTTGTAGTCTATCCATCCCTTTTCGGCTGCTCGTCTAAGAGCTAACTCCGCTTCGGCGCAGCAGGGAATTACCGTGTAGTTTAATGTCTTCAATCGTTCCACGTTCTGTTCAGAAGGTTCAAGGTCGATTTTGTTGCCCGCTATCAGCATGGGTTTGGCTACTTTTCGCAGCGTGTCTAAGAACCTGATTAGGTCGTCTTCGCTCCAGTTTGTTGGTTTGTCGGCGTTCAACCCTGTCTTTCTCACAGCCTCAAAAATGTGCCCCCGTTTGATGGCTAAGCCGCTTAGGCGCTCTTCAAGCAACGCGTAGAGGTCAGTGGTGCCAGATTCGGCTGTTCTTGCCAGTTTGGACCAGTCACGTTTAAGAATCTGCGCCAGCCACATCGTGATCTCAACCTCTAAGAAGCGCGCGTCCTCAAGCGGGTCATGCGTGCCAGGCTTGACCAGTTTTCCCTCTGAGTCTGTGGCTCCAGCCGCGTCGACAACATGAACCAGAGCGTCTGCCTTGCGAATCTCATCCAAAAATTGGTTTCCCAAGCCTCGTCCCTGCCAGGCGCCTGGCACGAGTCCTGCGCAGTCAATTAACTCTACAGGAATTAGGCGGATTCCGTCCATGCACAACGAATTTTGTGGGTTGTCTTGCACGTTGAATTCTTTGTGCACGCATGGTGTTCGAATGTAACCTATGCCGCGGTTCGGCTTTATGGTGGTGAATGGATAATTGGCAATCTCAGCCGGAGCCAGAGTCGCGGCGCTGAAAAACGTGGATTTTCCCGTATTGGGCTTACCCACAATGCCGACCATCATTGCAATCGACTTCCAGATAGTAATGTAAGCTTCAGCATAATTCAATTTATCCGTCTTCTACGGATTATGAATAATTGTTCTGGGCAAAGGAAAGAGAGATTGACTTATGTGGTTATGGTCCTTTGAGCCAGCCTGATATGCCGAGTTCTCTGACTGTAATTGTTATTGGTTCTGGTTCGTGAGCTCTGTAGTTGCCGTTTTCATCCAGGTACAGTATTTTCGGTTTTAGGGGGAATACGCCTTGGACCTTTGGCTTTAGAACAAGTCTTATTTCCTCTGTTTTCAGTGGGTCGAGTCGTTTTCCCTTCATGTTGAGGTAGCTGTCTTCAACACGGTAAATTTCAGGTTTTTCCGTTAGTTCGAAGCCTTCGGGGATAACTTCTGTGAGTTTCACCAGTAGTGCAGGACCTTTTCCCGCGTTAACAAGTTCAATCTCTATCTCTAGCTTCTCACCAACTTTCAGGCTTTTGTGACGGGTTATAACGTTTGCTTGTATATCGGCGTGTTCAAACCTATCTAAGCCTACAGCGTTTTCATGAGTTGGTGTAGGAGTGGTGAAGGCTGTTGTTGCTGAAACAATTGACGGCGCATGCAGCACCTCACTAAGAGACAAGGCTAATTCCCTCTCCTCTTTCACCTTCTCAAACAACCTTAGCACTTGTTCTCTTTTCTCTGGGTGCTCAGCCTTCATGAAGGAACCAGCTGAGGTTTGCAAGACCTTTTCCGCCATAGCGTAGAGTTTTGCTTTCTTCTCCTGGTCTGTTTCTTTTTTGGCGTTGTCCATGTGCACGTAAGCGTCGAGGAGGAGTTCCGTTGCCTTAGCGTATTCGGAGGCATTTTGGAAGCCCGCTTTCACGTAATAACTGGCGGCGATTTCCAGATGTTGTATGGCTATGGCGTGCTGTGTCGCGTCTCTTGTGTCTGCGAATTTTGTTCCCGCCTCCAGCGCTCTGCAGAAGCGACTATGGCCTAACGCCAGCATCTTTGCTCGCTCGTTTGGACTTAGCTCTTTAGCCTGCTCGAAGAGTTTGGAGGCCTCCATGTAGAGATCGGGTGAAACTTCAACCTCGGCTTGTGTCATTTTTTGCCAAGCCCTAGAAAGAGTGATGATAAGTTTGAATTCCTTTCGGTCTTGTTCTGATTCTAATGCTAGGCTTATTTGCTCGAAAGTTTGAGTTGCTAAACCATATTTTTCCGAGCTGGAGTAATGGTCGCCTTTTTTGTCGAGGATTTTTGCTTCTTCTAGGGCGATTCTTCCGATGCAGTATTGACGCCTCAGGTCGGTTGCTCTGAGAAGGTTTGTTACCATGGTTTTTTCGTCTGTATTTTCGATTTTACTGAGCGCACTTTGCAAGAGTTTTTTGGTTTCTATGAAGAGTTTGGTTGCCTGCTCGAAGGCTTGGATTGCTTCTATGCTTTGTTCCTTTCTGCTCAGGTCTTCGGCGTTTTCGATCTGGGTCCATGCAGAATAATTGGATGCGAGGTAGCCCCATTGCTTCAATGGTTTGTGCATAGTCGCGGCTTTTTCGTAACAGTCTTTTGCCAACCCGTATTCCTGTTTTGCATGGTGATGTCTGGCTTTTTCGATTTCGCTCCAAGCCTGCATGTAAACAGCGTGGTCTCCGTAGAAGTCTTTAAGCTGTGGAATCTTCTCCGCGGCGCTCTTGTAATTGTTCGAGGCTATACTGAAAGTTTCAGCAGCTTTGGGATGCTCGCCAATAGCCGCATAGCTTCTCGCGGCTTTCCAGTAGGCTTCAGCGACACGGCTAGAAAGCTCAAGCTTCTGATAAAGCTGTGCAGCATCTTGGTAAACGTCAATTGCCCTAAGGCAGATGTGTTCATCTTTTTTCAGCAAATATAATTCGTTGAGAATCTCGCCAAACCAGTCGTGATACTGTGCTAAATAATATCGATGCCACCCAGGATAAAGAGTCATGCCGCCAGCTAGAAAACTTTTCTTACATATGTCTATGCATTTTTCCATAATCGAAACTGCTTCTTCGAAGAGATTCTTTTTCATTTCCTCGTTTTCTTCCATCCTAGCCAAATCAGCTTTTATTAGGGCAAGATAATTTATGATGGCTCCACGACTCCATGAATAATGTGGAAGTGCTTTTTCCGAAATTTGAATGCTTTTTTCTCTAAGTTTCAGCGCCTCTTCAAGTAGTTTCTTCTTCTCAGTGATGCTTGTTTCAATTTCTGCCAGAAAATAGATAGCCTTGCTAACAAAATGAAAAATGCTCAGAATCTGGATGGGAGAACCAGAAAGCTTTGCATATTCAGTGCCTTTACGTCCTACTTCAATAGCATGTTTCAAGAGGGCTTTTTTTTCTTGAATATCGGTTTCAACCTCGGCTAGTTTTGTATAATTATCGATCATATAGTTTGTATATGCATAGGCTACCTCATAGTAGCGGTATACCAGCAGACTATGGCGGATAGACTCTTCAGCAAATCGTATGACCTCCTTTCGTTTTTCTCTCCGCTTGTCAGGATCCTCTTCAAAGTCAGCAATGGTGTCAGCAATCACGTGCATCCCTAGATAGGCCATTCCAATTTGAAAGTGATCCCTCAACCTTTCAGCTTGCTTCAACTCGTTCTCAACGTATTTCCATGCAGCTTGCATATTGTTACTAACCATAACGCTGTTCCAACCCAATACGAAATCCAAGAAAGCATGGAGATAGGCATCTCCAATTTTTTCACAAAGTTCACTGGCTTTTTCCAAGTTGTTGGAATTCATTGCTATTAATTGCTCTTTTCTGCCTTCAAAGAGCCCCTGATCGAGGGCGTTAAAAATAAACAGCGCAAGCATAGTGTAGGCCCAAGCTAATTCATTTTCGACTTCAGTTTGAGAGAGCCTCTCGATGGTTTTTCGAGCGTATGTTATTGCTTCCTCGACAATTCGTTCACACTCACGCCAGTCTCCTTCCATATTATACCTGTCATAGAGGCAGAAGGATAGTCCACGAAACGCTTTCCCATAACCCACAAGATCCCCCGACGCGTCGAAGCGTTCAAGCGCTTCTTTCATAAATTTCCAGCATTCATCCAGCAACCTGCTTCTGTGAGAAGGCTCTTCAACAAACCATGAGTCAGAGTATCTAGCCATAGCCCTACAATACAAACCGCTG
>Ga0315314_1000278_pt1 | contig 65158 bp, 65 predicted proteins | sample TDP9_MG_FD_203631 | JGI IMG/M metagenome (GOLD analysis project Ga0315314, IMG submission 203631) | Freshwater sediment microbial communities from Lake Towuti, South Sulawesi, Indonesia - TDP9 | ecosystem: Environmental > Aquatic > Freshwater > Lake > Sediment | place: Indonesia: South Sulawesi...
GAGGATTGGAATAGCCCAATTGGTATAAAGTCTACCAAAAGCTGACATAGTAGAGTATTCTAAATGATATTGCTCCGTTCCATCCGCGTTTGGATGGATTTTGAATTCCAAGAAGTCATTTTCAACTATTGAAATCGTAATCCTTGGTTTTTCTGATGAAATAATTGGCTCTGTTTCTTTGTCTGTTTGCTTCCAGCCAAGTTCTTCGCATGTTTTGCCAAAGTATTTCGGATCAATGACGTATTTTCTTTTTCTCTCAGATACCCCAGTAGTGCTCTCACAATTGTCTGAATAAATTATTGGCAAAGTCTTCCTTTGAAACCCGCTTTGCCCAAAGCCTCTTTCCTTTAGATGCGTATATAGGTCATCATCCCAAGCAAAAAATATTTGAAGGCTGTCTAACTTGTATGAACCGATAGATACTGAGATCACCCCTTTCAAACCTCTTCAAGTATGTTTGAAGAAAATGTCATATACGTTTTGCGGAAATTTATTAGTTAAGTATAAAACACTCAGATGAGTAAGTCAAAACGTAGGCATCAAGGTGAAATAGTTGGGAACATGGCATAAAATCGTTCTTGGCGACTGCAGGAATATGAGAGAAATCCCAGATGATTCAGTGCATCTAGTAGTTACTTCGCCACCTTACTTCAATGCCCCTTTTGATTACCCAGAGCTTTTCAAGGATTATGCAGAATATCTTGGTCTAATTAGGAGTGTTGCAAAGGAGTTACAGAGAGTCCTAGCACAAGGACGCATAGCTTGCTTTGTTACTCAAGATGTAAGGATTAATGGTAAGTTATATCCTGTAGCCGCAGATATAGTGAGAATAATGATAGAGGAAGGGTTCAATTACCGTGATAGGATAATTTGGAGAAAGCCTGAAGGCTACATCAGGATAAGTCGCCGAAGTGGCGTAGTCCTACAACATCCGTATCCAATGTATTTTTACCCAGACAATCTTTTTGAAGAAATCCTAATCCTGCAAAACGGAAAATATCAATATCCAAAGATAGGATCTAAACTCAAAGCATCTGAAATCAATCTTCGTGAATTCAGCAAAGAAAAATGGTATCTTTCTGTTTGGGATATTACTAATGTCTTGCCATTTAAGGGAAGACTTGAAGAAGGAATAGCAGCATTCCCAGACGAGATTCCAAGGAGATTAATTAAATTACTTACATTTGTTGGCGAAACGGTTTTAGATCCTTTTCTAGGGTCAGGAACCACAACAAAAGTTGCAAAAACGCTAGGACGTAACAGTTATGGATACGAGATAGATCTAGAACTTAAGCCTATCATTATGTCAAAAATCGGTTATTCACCTCACCCTCTAGCAGATGACAAGTTTGAAATAGTGGAAAGAGAAGATGCGAGAAATCTCCGCACCGATCTCCAGGAACGTGTGAAAAACCAGAGATCAGTAGCCAAGAAAGCCGCGTCACAACCTATCTTGATACGAACAGTCTCAAGCGTGCCTCATTCTGCATCAAACCAAAAAGAAATAGTTATTCCAAAAGGAAAATCTGGTTGGGATAAACTAAAGGCTGCGTTGCCCACAGTGGATGCTGTAGAAGAGAGATTAAGGCATGCCAAAGTAAGAAAACTCTCTCCGAGCTATATCCGAACATTAGAAAGACTCAAGGTGCATTTGGAAAAGCAACAAATACAAAAGAGTGAACATATGCCAAAACCTTCAGTAACCTTTGAACAATTTAAAAAAGCGCTAGCTGAGTACTACGAAAAATTTACAATTGGCGATAAAGAGCAACAGACAGAACAATATCTAAAAGTCCTATATGAAGATTTCTTAGAATCTGATGAACCATTATACGAATACTTAAAACACTGCTAACAAGAAGGTTATAGTTGAGTTTGGAAGAGCGAAACCTCAAGCTGACTATTTAAAGACCTATTTATAGGGGGGCTAGATACTTTTTTGCTAGACCGACACCACACTAGATAAAATGTAGGAGAAATCCTCAAACTTTATCTATTACCCCTTTTATCCCTTCATGAAGGGACAAAAACAATGCTCACATCACAAGTAAATCAAATTCCAACAGGCGGAGACAACATAATCGGATGGATACTCCAAATAGCATGGCTACTATTCTTCGTAGTATTCATGTTCTACAGCCAACGCATCCAACTGTACATAATGCTGAGAGAAATAGAGGGATCCATAAGCAAACTCAAACACTTCCGCGATGAAGGAAGAAAAAGCGCTGTACAAACCATAAAGGACATAGGCAAACCAGAAGGCGACCCAACAGCAAGAGTAGATCAATTCCTAGAATATTTTACAGTGTTGCCACAAAGCATGGACCCAGCTGGCATAGTATGGAAAGTGGAACACCTACTAGACGTAATGGATGAAAGATTCAAAGACGAAGCAAAAATAATGGCACCAGCAGCAGACATAGCACAAACAAAAAACATCGAACTCACGTTAGAAGTGGCTCTAGACTTAAACTACTTCTACAAAGTTGTTAGACACTTCTACATACTTGGAAAAAAAACCTTAAGCTTATATGTAATAATGCAACTTCAAATGGTCTTACCACTCATAATGCGAATGGCAGAAGCATACTCGGGCGCATTGAAAGCCGTCACCTTCGGACAGCCTATCGGCGACGGAGCAGGCGCATTAGTCGCAGCCAAATTAATGCAAGGATACGAAAAAAGGAAAATTCCAAAAGACTGTGTAGTAGCCACAGTTCCGTTTGAAGAACGAACCGCATATATCATAAAAGCTGAGGGACCAGGCGGAAACGTGGGCAAACCTGGAGATGCAATAAAACAGATAATAGAAGAGAATGATGGAAAAATTGCCAATATTATTATGATAGATGCTGGGGAGAAATTTGAAGGTGAAGAACCGGGCGAAGTTGCCGAAGGAGTAGGCACTATAATAGGCGGTCCAGGAGTTGACCAATTCAAAATAGAAGAAACAACATTGAAATACAAGATTCCGGTGAACGCAATTAAGATAAAAGAAGATATTGGAGACTCAATTTCGCCAATGCGGAAAGAAATATCTGACGCTGTGACCGTTGCAATTGACAGAATCAAGAGGGTAGTCCGAGAAAGATCAAAAGAAGGCGACACAATCATAATCGCAGGAATAGGAAACACCATAGGAATTGGGCAATAGAAGGTGACAGAAAATGTCAAACGAAGTTGAAAAGCCAAGAAAAAGAATATCCTACTTGTTTCTAGCCATAATTCTTGTAACATTGGCTTCGTCTGCAGTTGCCCTTTACCAAGCCCTCAATGAATATGACAGAGGATACGTTGGAAACGGAAACTCACTCCTGTTAATCGGTGGCTCAGGATTCGCTCTTTCAGCTTACATGCTATTCCAAACAAGAAGAAAAACAATGCGCCTGGAAATTAAGGAGCAGCCCGTGATCACAACCATACAATGTAAAAAGTGTGGATTCAAAAATATCCGCGATTTTCAGCGCGGAGACTACATATTCAAGGAGACAGATCCCTGTCCTAAATGCAACGAAAAAATGTCCGTTGCCTCAATCTATCGTGAAGTTGAAGAGAAGCATTAGGTTAATACGCGGCAACCGTCTTTTTCAATTAAAACTGTATGCTCAGCTTGTGCTACTGGTTTTCCGCTTGCTTCGATGAAAACAAGATAGGACGTTAGGCTTTTTGACGAAATAAGTTCTAAGAAAGCCTCTTTAAAATGATTGGGGGGCACTGCGGCACGAAGCCAACGCTCAGCAAAAGGGAGAGTGAAAAAATTTTCTTTAATGAAATCTAGAAGTTGCTTAGCATAAGGGGTCTTCAAGGTTTTCTGCTTCGAAAACCTGAAAATGTATGTTTCAGGGCTGCTTCTAACCCTGCCAGCTGCGTCTGCAACGGTTATGAATGGCTCTACTGCGTAGATTTCTCCTTCACTTATTCTAGATATGGAAAAGTGAGAAACATTGGGTAAAGATTTTCCAGCATGAATTAAATATTGCCCAACTTGATGCCCAGTAAGGTTTGACACAGGTTTGAAGCCATTGTCTTTGATTACTAGTTCAATTGTAGAGCCAAAACGTGAAAAAGATAATCCTGGACATAGTATTTTGACCGCAGTTTCAAGAGCTTTTTCAGCAGTCTCTACAAGATTTTTTTGTCCTTGACTGAAGCAAAGGGTTACTGCTGTGTCGGCAATGTAGCCGTCTATGTGGGCGCCAATGTCTACCTTAACAATTGAGCCTTTTGGGACGACTTGTTTATCCCATGGAGGAGAAGTATAGTGCGCCGCAATTTCGTTTACTGACACGTTGCAGGGAAAAGCGGGTTTTCCTCCTTTCTTGCGAATAAGAGATTCTACTCTTTCACATATGTCTATCAGTAGCATGTCTTCGTGAACAAAATTTTTTACTTCTTCTCTGACTTCGCGAGCTATCTTTCCAGCTTTTTCATATTTTTGCAAAACTTCTTTGCGAATAGACATTTCTTTTGCACGCAGATTCTTTAAATGGACACATAGTTAAAAAAGTTTAGAAAAAAAGGAACCAAACGGTAAGTGCTGTTGTGTTAAAACTTGGCGACAAATTCTAGGCGTTACAAAGCGTTATAGTTTGGGGCTTGTAACCTTTGGTGCGAGCGTTGCAAATTCGTCTCCTCCCAGGTGATAGATGTGCTTAACTTTGCTAAGGTTGTATGTTTCATCGAAAACTCCCTCGTTGACGTAGGCTGCGAGGATTTCGCCGACAAATATGGTGTGGTCGCCTGTGGTTACTTGCTGACTCAGTTTGCATTCTAAATGGGCTACGCATTCTTTTATGATCGGAGGCTTCACTATCCTAGCCTTTAATGGAGTTAAGCCAGTTTCCTTAAATTTATCTAACCGCCTTCCAGTTCTTCTGCCACAAAACAATGTCTCTTTAACAATATCCATCGTTGGAACGTTGACCACAAACTCTTTAGTTTTCACAATCATTTCATGCGAGAGCCTTTTTGGGGCAACACTTATCGCAAGCATAGGCGGGCGACGGGATGTTGGCATGCACCAAGCCAAGGTTATGATGTTTGTTTTGCCCCTTTTGCCCCTACAGCTTACTAACACAACATGTTCTGGGTGAATAAGTCTATAGGCTGATGATAGATCAACTTTAACTTTCTTAACTTTCATTCTCCGTCACTTTGGAATTTCAATATGATGGCTTTCTTATTAATTTAAGCTCCAGAACCCTTAAGTATCTCGCATTAGCCTTTTCTTTAACAAGGTGTCCCCATTGGACTGGCATTAATTGCACCTATCCAGTTCCTCTTTGTTTTGTTAGTCAGCAAATTTTATCAAAGAAGAAAGCTCAATTCTGTCAAATCAACTCTCACAGTGAAGGAGGCCAAAACAGTTGTCAACAGCCGATGACAAGAAAACGGTTCTTGACCCATTTGGAACAACAGTAATCGAAGACTATGACAAACTGTATGAAGAGTTTGGAATCCAACCATTCAAACCTTTGCTGAATCAAATGCCAAACCCAAGTATGTATATGAGACGCAACATAATTTTCGGGCATAGAGACTTCGAGCCCGTCTTAAACGCTATGAAAAATCATGAAGAATTCGCCGTAATGAGTGGCATAAAACCAACTGGAGAATTTCATTTAGGAACCCTAATGACTGCCAGGGAGGTTATCTACTTTCAACAGCAAGGAGCTAAAGCCTTCTACTGCATCGCAGACGTTGAAGCCTACGAAGACAATAAGATTCCATTTGAGAAAAGCGAAAAATATGCTGCGGGCAATATTGCAGATTTGCTTGCATTAGGTTTCAAGCCAAAAGAAGGTTATATTTATAGGCAGTCGAAGGAGCGGCGAGTCAAAGACTTGGCTATAGTCTTCGGCAGAGCAGCAACATTGGCCACTATGAAAGCTATCTACGGCGAACGACACATCGGGCTTTATTTAGCCGCGCTTATCCAAGCTGGAGACATCCTAATGCCTCAACTGAAAGAATTTGATGGCCCAAAACCAACTGTAGTTCCAGTCGGCGTTGATCAAGACCCTCATTTGAGGTTCACAAGAGATTTGGCATGTAGATTTCGTCGAAAATACGATTTTGTGCTTCCGTCGTCTACAGTGCATAAGATAATGAAGGGCTTGGACGGCTCACCAAAAATGAGCAAAAGAAACCCAATGAGCTACTTCACATTGCACGAAAAGCCAGAAACAATAGCTAAAAAAATTTCAAACGCCTTCACTGGCGGAAAGCCTACTATTAAGGAACAACGAGAATCGGGTGGAATTCCAGAAATCTGTCCAGTATACGAGCTGTGCATGTATCAATTTGAAGAGGACGATAAAGAAATTATCAAAGTCTACGGTGACTGCAAAACTGGAAAACTTCTCTGCGGAGAACATAAGCAAAAAGCCATTGAAAGTGTCCTAAACTTTGTAAAAGAACATCAGCAGAAACGAAAAAAATTCGTTGACAAAGCCAAAGAAATACTGCAAGTTGAGTAGTTAAGTATATATCCGACTTTATTGTATGGTGCGGCGGTGAAGGGATGCCTTACCAATTTCCCTAACTATGCATCTGATTCTCCTTTTAATCAGTAAAGGGCATCATCGAGTCTTAAAATCTTTAAGGACTTCTTACCAAACTGCTAAAGTAAATCACAATGTTTCATGGTTTTGACTGCGGAGGAAAGACAGTGACCGAGCTAAGAGAAAATGAACAAAAGACTTTGTTAACATTACGGAAACTGGAGGGAAAAGGAAGCATAGAGAAAATAGTGAAAGCCAGCGGTTTAGCCGATACAGCAGTTATGCGAGCTGCTTTAACTCTTTCTGCTAAGAAACTTGTACAGGTTCATGAACAGACACAAACTATAATCACATTAAATGAAGAAGGAAAATATCACGCAGTGAAGGGACTACCGGAACGTCGCTTAGTTAATGCCCTAATCAAATTGGGCGGTGAGGCTTCAATGAAAGAAGTTTCTGAGAAATCAGGTCTGGAGAACAAGTTTTCGACAATAGCTTTAGGATGGTTACACCGAAAAGAGTGGGCATCAACGAAAGAGCGCACACTTGTTCTTAACTCAAAATGGAAGACAAGAGAGCCTCCATTAGGACCTGATGAGAAGCTTTTATCTCTCTTGCATCGAAAGGGGCCACAAATTGTAGAAGACTTCGACAAAGAACTGAAAGAATCTGTTTCCGTTTTGAGTAGTAGAAATCTTGCGGAAATTGAAAGGCAGACGTTTAGAGTATTAAAGCTGACTGAAACTGGCTGGCAACTAGTAGAACGGGGCATCAAACTGGTTGAAGAAGTCAGCCAATTGTCTCCAGAACTTGTTGTAAGTGGAAAATGGCGTGAGGTTAAATTACGGAAATATAATATTGAAGCACCAGTTGCAGAAGTGTGGCCGGGAAAAAAGCATCCATACTTAAAGTTCTTGGATGAATTAACCTCAAAACTTGTCGCATTAGGCTTCAAAGAAATGAATGGCCCAATCGTTGAATTAATGTTCTTCAATTTCGACAGCCTCTATACACCGCAAGACCATCCAGCACGCGAGATACACGATGTCTATTTGATAAAGTCACCAAAATACGGCCAATTAAACGCTTACAAGGCTCCATTAAAAAACGTGAAAGCAACTCACGAGAATGGATGGAAAACAGCCTCCAAAGGTTGGGAATACAAATTCTCCGTAAAAGAGGCTAAACGCCTAATGCTGCGATCTCACGGAACAGCAGAAAGCGCCCGAACATTACTAAGCAAAGATTTGGAGATTCCGGGAAAGTATTTCTCAATAGCCCGCTGCTACAGACCAGATGTGGTTGATAAAATGCATTTGACTGAGTTCAATCAAATTGAGGGCATAGTAGTAGATGAGAGTCTAACCTTGCGCGATTTGTTGGGAGTTTTGGAAAAATTTGCAGTAGAAGTTGCTGGTGCAGATAAGGTCAAATTTAGACCTGATTATTTCCCTTTCACAGAGCCTAGCGTTGAGTTAGTCGCTTACAAAGAAGGTTATGGTTGGCTTGAGTTTGGTGGTTCAGGAATCTTTCGACCAGAAGTTACGCTGCCGTTGGGCATTAAGGTTCCAGTAATTGCTTGGGGACTTGGCGTGGACAGATTATTCATGATGAAAGCCAAAATCGATGACATTCGCTACCTGTTCTCACAAGACCTAGACTGGATAAGGCACAAGGAGCTAATATGAAGTGCCAACGATTCAAATTGATTTTGAAGATTTCCAGAAATTACTTGGAATCAAACCGCCTAAAGAGGTTGATGAACTCAATGAAATATTTTCTTACGTGAAAGGAGAGATTGCACTCTTTGATGGACAAGAAGTGCACATAGAAATTAAGGATAGCAACCGCCCGGACTTTTGGCATGTTGAAGGCTTAGCAAGAGCGTTACGTGGATTTCTAGGCTTTGAAAAAGGACTGAAAGAATATTCGGTCACTGGCGATTCAGGTGTGAAAGTTAATGTTGATTTTAGATTGAAGGATATACGCCCATATATCGCATCTGCAGTGGTCAAAAATGTCAAGCTAAACGATACGATTATTCGCCAAGCAATGCGTTTGCAGGATAAGCTTGACCAAACTTATGGTAGGAGAAGACAAAGAGCCTCAATAGGACTATACAATTTCAGCCTAATCACTCCACCTCTGCATTATGGCGTCGCAAAACCGAGTGAAGCAAGTTTTGTGCCGCTTGGTCTTGAAGAGCAAATGAGCTTGAAGGAAATTCTTGAAAAACATCCAAAAGGCATAGAATATGGCAACATTGTCCGGAGACATGAAGTTTGGCCCATACTCGCGGATTCGGATGGAAAAATTCTTTCGTTTCCGCCAATCATAAATTCTAATGACTTGGGAAAAATAGCTGAAAACGTTCATGATATATTGATTGAGGTTACTGGCACAGTTCATGAGACTGTTCTAAACACCTTAACTACAGTTGCTGTTTCTTTGGCAGACCGCGGAGGGCAAGTCTATTCAACAACTATTCAATACCCCTATGCTGAAATGAAGAAAGTTGTGACGCCTCAATTAAAGACGCAAACAGTGCAGTTGGACACGAAGTTTGTGGAAAAGGTTTTAGGTTTTGATTTAAAGGCAAAGGAAATTGCAAATTTACTGCAAAAATCACGGTTTGGCGTTAGCAAAGTTCTAGAAGACACAATCACAGTGGAAATTCCATGTTACAGAGTGGACATCATGCATCCTATAGACATAGTAGAAGACATTGCCATTGCCTATGGGTATAATAATATTAAGCCTAGATGGCCGCAACTACCCACGATTGGGTCTGCGTCTTCTCAAAAGCATTTCAGCGATTTAATTCGAGAGATTATGGTAGGTCTTGGATTTCAAGAAATTTTGACGTTTACAATGTCTAATCCAGAAACATTGTTTAATAAAATGAACCTGAAAAAAGAAAGGGTTGTGGAAATCTCTAATCCGAAAATGCTGACTTTCACATGCCTGCGAAACTGGCTGTTGCCAAGTCTCATGGAGTTTCTCGGTCACAATACGCATGTTGAGTACCCCCAAAAAGTATTCGAAGTGGGCTATGTTACAGTTTTTGATGAGAAGGAAGAAAATAGAACAAAAGATATTCAAAAACTCGCATGCGCCAGTATACATGCAAACGCAAACTTTACAGAAGTCAAAGCAATTTTAGAAGCACTCTTCTTAAACTTGGGATTAAAATATAGTATAAAAGAAAGCAAGCATGAAAGTTTTATCGAGGGCAGAATCGGAAAAATCCTAGTCAAAAATAAGGAAGTCGGAGTCATAGGTGAGATTCATCCAAAGGTTCTGGAAGCGTGGAAACTAGAAAATCCAGTAAGCACATTCGAAATTAACTTGAAGAGATCTAAATACGCTTTAATGTAGCTAGGAAATCAGAGTCTAGTTTGGGGAAGGAGTCAAAGTTATTTTAGCTTCTTCTTCATCTTCTTCTTCACTGAGACGTTTCACTTCTGTCCAATGTAGAGTAGGTGTTCTCCCATGCCCAGCAAGACTGGGTCTGTACACGTTTTGAGCGTTAGTTCCGTCCATCTTGCCCACTTCTCTTTATCTCTATATAGCTTGTTGGTCGCTCTCTGAAGATGTGATGACAGACCTTCACATGTTGCCATTTCAAGCGTCTTTATTCCTTTACTTTCGAAGAATTCTTTTAGCTCTCTCGAATGCCAGAAGCAAGCGTCGGGGAAACCATGTTCTCCTTTGTGGCTGATTTCATGCCACCTATGTATGCCATGAGTGAACAGTTCCTCATGGGAAGGGTCTATAAGTTCGTGTGGAAGCCTTTGCAGCACTGTTCTAAATACACCGTACAAACTGATAACGGAGATAAAAAGAGGCGCTCCAATTTTGGCGACTCTCACAATTTCGTTTGCAGCTTTCTCTCTTTGATGCTTTTCAGTTAAATGCGAGAGAGGTCCTAAACAAAGAACAGCGTCAAACTGCCCATCGCTGAATGTGCTCATATCTGTGATTGAGCCTTCAACAATTTGTTTAACTCTGCTTCCAATGTGTGTTCTCGCTATTTTCCTCTTAGCTACTTCAAGGCATTTTGGCGATATATCTAGTAGAACAACATCGTAGCCTTTCTTTGCCAACTCGATACTATATCTGCCTGGTCCCCCGCCTGCATCGAGTACAATTCCTGTTTTAGGAAGATACTTTTCGAGAAAATGCATAGTGACAATAAATTCAAGACGGTGATACGCATCTTGGAAAAGTCTCTTCCACTCTCTTTCTGCGTGTTCGTCGTAATATCTTCTAACAGTGTTCATGAAAAACAAATAAAGAAAACGCATTTTATATGAGTTTGTTTCTTGCGACCATCATAAGACTTAACACGTAAGCCTTATCTTTACGCTTTCACTGTCTCTATTTTAGCGATGAAATGAGCAATGTAGAATCCCACCGAAAACCTCTACGTGAGGACTCATGCAGACGGACTCAACAGAGGCTGGCGAAAAGCCTTACTCCAGTGACGGCGAGTTTACCCAGGCATGGGACACGGTGGGCGCGGGCGCCAATCCCAAACCCGCGTCAGAGAGAGCTTAACCAAGATGAGCGAAATTGCTCTAACAATGAAGTTAAGTGTTAGTTACGCGGGAAACAAGCGCCCGCGACATCTTATTAAATGATAACTTTTAAGTCATTGCTTTCTCAAGAATTGAGGAAAAGGAGAAGGCAGAGTTGGATATAGAAACAAAGATTGATCTCATATCTCGGTTGCCAACCGAGGAAATATTAACTGCAAAGGATTTGAGATGTCTTCTAGAGAGTGAAGAGCATCCAATTGCTTACAATGGTTGGGAACCTTCAGGCCTCGTCCACTTAGGAACAGGCAACATCTGTGCTTACAAGATGAAAGACTTTATAGCCGCTGGAATAAAGTTCAAGGCTTACCTTTCAACTTGGCATGCATGGATAAACAGAAAACTTGGCGGAGACATGGAACTGATAAAAAAATCTGCTGACCTTTTCAAGCACTCTTGGATAGCCTTAGGCGTCCCAGAAACCAAAGTTGACTTCGTTTATTCACATGAACTCTATCAAGACATAGACTATTGGGCAAAGACAATTTTGGTTGCAAAAAACTTGACGTTGGCGAGAGCGAGGAGAACCTTAGAAATCGCAGGCAGAAAAGAGACAGAGGCAAAACTTGTCTCAGACTTCATGTACACGCCAATGCAAGTTGCTGACATATTTCATCTTAAAGTCAAAATTTGTCAATTAGGGTTAGACCAGAGAAAAGCAAACGTTGTAGCAATGGAACTAGGAGAAAAGCTAGGCTTTTGGAAACCGGTATGCGTTCACCACCACCTGCTTCAAGGCTTACAGAAACCAGCCATTTGGCCAGTTCCAAAAGGCAAAGAGAAAGATGCTAGAATGTCAGCAAAAATGTCCAAGAGCAGACCGGAAACATGCATATTCATCTACGACTCTCCAGAAGACATAAAAAGGAAAGTATCAAACGCCTTCTGCCCAGAAAAAACTGTAGAACTTAATCCAATACTTGAATACTGCAAACACATCATATTCAGAGAACTAAAGACATTCGAAATCGAAAGACCAGCAAAATTCGGTGGAAACATTGAATATGCCAGCTATAAGGAACTAGAAAAAGCCTACCAAGAAGGCAAATTGCATCCAATGGACTTAAAAAACGCACTTGCAAGAGAACTAATTAAAATCTTGGAGCCTGTCAGACGCTATTTCGAAAGAAACAAAGAAGCAAAAGAAAGTCTAGAAACAATAAAGAAAGCACAAGTTACAAGGTAAGACCTTGTCAACAAACATCAAGGAAAAACTGGAAAAGATTCAAAAACTTCTTGAAAGGCTGGCAGCAGAGTCAGCCAAAGGCGTGCCCATCATTGTAGAAGGCCCAAATGATGAAAAAACCTTACGTGAACTGTGCATAAACGGCGAAATCATCTCAGCCAAGACATTCAAATCCTTCATGCACATGATTAGCGAAATAGAAGAGCATAGGCAGAAAGAAGTCATTATTCTTATGGACTTTGACAGAAGTGGCAAAGAATGGACAAAACGTTTGATGCAAAATCTTGAGGGATTAAGGATAAAGGCGAATGTGCTCTTTTGGAATGGTCTTCTAAACCTTGCTGGAAGAGAAATAAAGGACATAGAAGGTTTGGTTAGTTACATGAAGACATTGGAGAAAAAGAGTGGAGTAGAAGATAGTAAAGTATAATAGATACGAGTTGATTAAAGCGTAAAAGCCTCCTATTTTATAGTGTATGAGGTTGAAAATCATTGATTGAGGTGAAATTTAATGGGTTCATCACAAACACTTACTGTAAAGTATGTAGTACGAGCTTCCTTCGAAGTGGAGGGAGTGGTTGAAAAACCAGACGTGATTGGAGCAGTTTTTGGACAAACAGAAGGACTATTCGGACCAGAACTCGATTTACGTGAACTCCAAAAGTCTGGAAGAATTGGAAGAATAGAAATCGACCTAAAATCTGAAAAAGACAAAACGATAGGCTCAATAACTATTCCATCAAGCCTTGACAGAGTTTCAACAGCGATTTTAGCAGCCAGCCTTGAAAGCATAAACCGTGTAGGACCTTGTGCAGCGAAAGTAATTCTAGAAAAGGTAGAAGACATAAGAGATGCGAGAAGAAGAGCGATTATAGAAAGAGCAAAGTCCATACTGAAAGAATGGACCATTGAAGCCGCTCCAGGCACAGAAGAAGTTTTCAAAGAAGTCTCAGAAACATTAAGACTCTCAAGAGTTGAAACTTATGGACAAGACCAGCTAACAGCAGGACCAGACATCGACAGCGCAAAAGAAGTCATAATTGTAGAAGGCAGAGCAGACGTGATACATTTGATGAAACATGGAATACAAAACACAGTAGCCCTCGAAGGCGCAAAAGTCCCAGACACAATCATTAAACTAAGTCGACAAAAAGAGTGCACAGCCTTTCTTGATGGAGACAGAGGTGGAGACCTAATACTAAAAGAACTAATGCAAGTAACTGACGTCAAATACATTGCAAGAGCCCCGCCAGGAAAGGAAGTAGAAGAGTTAAGTTCAAAGGAAATCGAAGAAGCACTACTAAACAGAGTTCCTATGAGAGAAGACAAAGGAGCAAAAAAAGAACGCAGAAAAATACTCGTTCCCAAACAAATTGTCAAAGCGTCAAAGGAATTGGAAGGAACTTTAGAAGCAATTTTACTTAACGAAAAGATGAAGCAAATAGAGCGCATACCAGTCAGCGAACTTGCAGAGAAACTTCAGCAGGCTAAAGCTGTGGACACTGTGGTCTTTGATGGCGTAATAACACAAAGACTCACAGACATTGCATCTGAAAGAAACATAAAATACCTTGTTGCAGCCAGAGTTTCAGATGTAGTAAAACAACCACTAAATGTACACTTGTTGACATTTACAGACATTCAAAGTTAGTTTTCCGTAAATTCCAGTAGACTTTTCACTCCTTTCGAAGGTGTAAGCGCATCTTCACCAATGCCAAACAGGCTTAAAATTCTAGACGCTGCCGGCACTACTTGATTTGTAACATAGTACTCAACATCAACATCCCTGTAAGAGGAAAGGACATAAGGCTTCGCTCTCTCATATAGTCGCCCAACACCAGTAGTAATGACATATCCGATTTTGTCCCCTAAAGCCAAATCCCAGCCTTCTTTCATAAGTTTCTTCGCCGCTTCTACATGTGGTGCCTTAACTTCATATTCCTCAACAGGTTTAGTCAATGTCTTCCATATGACGAGGTCTTTATAGGGCACTTTTTTCTCTCTCAGATCAGAAATATGTTGACGCACAAATTTTGCAGCCTTTTCAGGCGACTTCTCCTTCAGAATGATTTCTAAAACTTTTTCTTGTACGTTCTTTGCTACAGCTGCCCAATCGCCCCGCACGACTTCTAAACCCACAATGTCTAATCTCCCGTCTGATAATAGTCCACAATATCGTTTTTTAGCTTCTGTGAATAATATACGGACATACGCTTTGTCAGGCTTTATCTCTAGTCCAAGTTTCTTGTAGATTTCTTGGCACAGTTTTTCGACCTTTTGTGGGTCATGTTTTATGAAAATGCTGTCAGTGTCGCCATAAATCACTTCTAACTCATTTTTCTTCGCTAAATCAATAGCGCTAAGAATTATGTGTCTGCCCCAAGCTGTAGCTGCTTCGGCAACAGGCTTGATATACCAACGTGCGCCTGTCCAACCTGTATAGCCATAAGAAGCATTGGTAATTACTTTTACTGCTTTTTGGCGGGCATCCAAGATGCGGTATTCAGCGCTTTTGGGGTCGAGTTTCTTAAGTTTTGGTCTTATTTCATCTCGAACTGCAATAAGGCTTAACAGAACTTCTTTGTAGAATCCGTCTGGTTCTTTACGAAATCTATGTTTCACTTCCGGAGCTACATTCACTCCGCCTAAAGGCTCAGGTTCAGATAGTGGAACGAAAGTGTCGGGGGAAAGATTTTCCGCAATCATTATGTTTGGATACATTGCCTTAAAATCGAGAACAGCAACGTTTTCGTGAAGGCCTGGTTTTGGCTCGAGAACCACAGAGCCAACATAGGGAATGTAGGGGCGCTCAATTCTTTTCGGAACAAGTTCGCCGATTTTGTACGCCTGTTTAATTAGGTACCATTCTACTCGAAAGCCGACAGCTGCTGTTCCAACATGGTCAAGGGGCAATCCGACAAGACTTGACAATTGCATGGCAAAGTCTAACATGGCATCAGTAACGCCCATAACACTTTGAGCATTCTCCCTAGAAAAATCAAGTAACATAGAACGCTTTTTTGGGTCATCCCAGTAAGTGGCAAAGTCGACGTCTTCGACCATTGTACGTTTCTCAATTTTCATAACTCTGAGGAAGTCAGCTACGTTCTCCAACGTCTTCACTTTGACTCCGGGCAACTCGTCTGAAAAATCGAAAAAGTCTATATTTGCTCTGCCAGTAAGCGACACATGCCCATACACGCTCGTGTGAGGCTCAGTATTCGCTCTATCTACAGCGAGTTCTATGCCTAATTTCTTGCAGCGTGCCAGAAGATATGGCCAGTCTTGTCGATTATTGCCATAACCCACGATTATATCAGGGTCAAAATCTTGAACATACTTTATAAACGAATTTAAGACAGTTTTGTCATCGAAATCTATTGCTACAAACTGTTTCTCTTCACCAGCGTTTGTGATTGTGGATATGATGACGACTGGGTTTTTCTCCGGTTTTGGTGAACCTTGAGGACTATAAGCAATCGCTGAGATAGCTAAAATCCTCAGTTGTGGCAGCTCAGTTTTTTCAATAGCTTTCGGAAACGATTTTGCCAAATATACTCTGTCAACTCTTACTTTAAACTTGTTTTCTGTTTCAGCTGCTTCTATTTCATGCCAACCGCACGGCACAACATTGTTATCGATGAGATAACGCATGGAATAACGAACGTCATCTTCGAGACAGTCTTTTACGCCTTCAAGTTTTCTGAAATCCTTAGAATACTTTGGTATCACGTCTGGGTTTTGGACAACAACTTTAATGGCTTTCACAGGTTTTCCAAAAAACTTCTTCTCTACAGTTTCAAGCTTAACAAGAAGGGGGTAGTTTACTTTTTGGGATTGAATCGTTTCTATAACAGTTTGGAGATTTTCCTTCACTTCTAAGGCTAAATAGAAATATGATAAGAAGTTGCGATCGATGATTAGAATGCGTTTTCCCTCGTTATCTATGCCCCAAATCCATAACTCTGGCTTATTTTCCTTCACTTCATAGTTGACATCTAAAAGCCAAAAGACTTTTTTCATATGCTAAATCCTCTGTAGCCTCTTTCTAACTCTTTCTCAAGTCTCTAAAAACTTTTGTTTAGAGAAGCATGCGGAAACATTAGAACCTTAAAAACAAGAATGTGTAGTATAGTCTAACCGAGGAAACGGTCTTTGAAGATTATCGAAATGCGGCTTAAGAAGGGCGTTGTGAAAGTTGTGCCCGAAAACTTAGACGACTTGTGGCATCTTTACAATATTATCTATAAAAATGATGACGTCTACGCTCAAACTACTCGTGAAGTGCAAGTTGAAGAAGAATACGCTCGCCCAAAAAAGGGTAAGAGAGTTTCAGTTTTTATGGGCATACGAGTAGAAGACGTTGCTTGGGACAAAAGCCTAAACAGATTAAGAGTGCACGGAATAGTTTTTGATGTGCCCGAAGCCGTAAGCAGCAGAGGCTCATACCACACAATAAACGTAATGGTGAACAAGCCATTAACAATAGTAAAGTCAAAGTGGCAAAAACATCAAATAGACCGATTGGAAAGAGCCAAAAAAGCTGAAGCAACACCATTAATCATATTATCCATAGACGACGAAGGCTACTGCATAGGAATGTTTAGACAATATGGTATTGATGTAAAAGTTGAAGAAAAAGTCAGTTTGCCAGGAAAGTTAGAGGCAGAGAAAAGAGAACAGGCAAAGCATGAATTTTTCAAGAATGCGTTAAATGCCGTAAGAAACATTTGGGCAGCAACTCATAATCCAATCGTAACCGTTGGAGTAGGATTCGTCAAAAATGATTTCGTAAAGTATCTACAAAGAAACGCTGAGCCAATCGCACAAGCAGTCATCGATGTGAAAAGCGTAAACAACACAGGCTTGGCGGGCATTACAGAAGTTTTACGTTCAGGCATCTTAGCAAAAGCGTTCCAGCATGTTCGAATTGTTGAAGAAACTCGAGTGGTTGAGGAAGTGCTTGAACGACTTGGCAAAAGCCGCAGAGATGTCACTTACGGATTTGGGGAAGTGCAGAAGGCAAGCAAGTTCGGAGCCATTGAAACTCTTGCTTTGGCAGATACGACTTTTCGTGAAGCATCAGATGAAGACAGAATAGAACTAGAAAAGTTGATGGCTGAAGTTGAGAAAAGAGGCGGAAAGATAATCGTTATCAGCACGGAACACGAGGCAGGAACAAAACTGCTCTCACTAGGCGGAATAGCAACACTTCTACGTTTCCCAATAGACTAGTAAGGATGTAATTATTTTCCAACCAAACCAAACCAAAATACGGTGTATGGAGGGCAGTCTTCTATTGTTTGCTGTTTTGAAGGTTCAAGTCTTGGTACGTTACACAATTCGTCAAACTCTGAAACGTCAATGACTTTCATGTTTTTGTTTGCTTTTGAGTAACAATTCCCTCTTAATTATCATGCTAAAGCAGGACAAACTCAGTTTTAACTTGCTTCAACGAAATTATGGAATTAGTATTTTCAATACCCTTCTCTCTAGAGATGACTTTCTTCAAGAATTCGTAGTACTCATCTTGATCCTTTGCCCTAACTTTGACAATTAGCTCCCAATCTCCAGCAAGGATATCTATGCTTTCCACTTCCTTGTGTCTAGCCAATTCCCTTGCAATTCTCTCGGGATCAGCGTATTCATCGGAAGACAAAGCTACAAGAACAAATGCACAGAATCCTTCATCTACCTTCTTGTAATCAAAAACAGCCTTGTAGGTTCTTATTGCCCCCCGTTCTTCGAGCTTCTTTATGTTATAATGTATTGTGGAGGAGGGCTCGTCTATCTCCTTGGCTATTCTTCCAATTTGAGGTGTACAGTAGCCTTCCTTGAACAATCTAATCAATTTCGGTTGTATGTCTTTCATATTATTGAACAATGTTCAATTTCTTAATAAATTTTCGCTCCATATTCGATTTTTGTGCAGTTAGATAATTATCGATGAGTGCTATGTGCTATTATTGACGGAGGTGATAGGAATGTTCAAAAAGAGAAACAAGATCGGAAGTAGCTTGGATGCAGGGAAATCGGAAAACCGCATTCTAAGATTGCTTAGATTAGACAAAGGTTTTGCAACCTCTCTTGTTGGTCTGGAGGGAAAAGATCAAGAAAGTGTTTGCGAAGGTTATCAGAAAGAAATCAGAAACACAATGCTAGAAATGGAGCTCAGAAAAGCCCAGGCACTAATGGCATGGCAGCAAAACAGACAACGTTTTTGTTAGTACATTTCTATCACTTCCCCCTATCTTTTTCTATCTGTGCAAATGGAGCGTCTTCAGTCTTGAGGTTTGCTTTTTCACAACACGTGCATAGACGAATTGGGTTGAGGGTTGATTATCTAGTACTGGCTAATTCTCAAACATGGGCTCTTCACCTAACAGCTTCGGGCAGTCTCGTTGGTTTGGATATAATTATTTTCCATAAAGCCTAAAACGTCTGCGCACTGCAGGATTCTTTTCCGCAAGCTTCTTCAAAGCCATTTCAAAAGTTTCATTAGGCGACAACTCTTCTTCTACGAATACTCCTGTTCTGCCAACTTCATCGCGACGCAGAAGAGTGTGAACCCGTTCCCGCACAGTGTCCACTGAAATGCCTAAAAGGCGAGCAACTTTTTCTTCCTGCCCTACCACAGTGCTTTCAACATGACCTTCTTGTGTTGGCTCTATCAGCATTAGACGCTTGTCAACGCCGGGAACGCGAGCATTGTCCCTAAGCATCTCAAGTGTTGCTTCGCCGCCAAACTTGTAAAAGAACCTTTCTGAAGGTCGAAGTTTCAGAAGCGAAAACGAGACACAACGCTGCTCATCTACTTCGATATATCCTTTTACTGCGTAAAGCGGTGTAGCCTGCACAATCACTCGGCGACTAAAAGAAATACCAGCGTTTTCCAAAGCGGACTCTATCATAAAGGATGAAGACGCATCAGGCAAAAAAACATCTGTATCACTCTTTTCCGAAATGTCACCTCTGGCAATGCTTCCATGAACGATAGAGTATAAATGAAATTTGTTCAAAGCCTCCATCATTTGAACTGTCTTTAACCTCAACTCTTTCAGTAAATTCCAATGCTTCTTGTTGTAGACAACTTCTATGCGTTCGGCACGAGTCACCGGTTTTTTAGCCATTGTCATTCACCAGTTTCGAGAACAGTGTCAATCCAACTTAGGTATGCAGGCAAGCCCTTCTCTATACGTAAGGCGATTAATTCTGGCACCTCATAACTATGCATCTCTCTTACTCTTCGTGAAATCTTGCTGAAGAGTTTGCTATGAGACTTCATAAGGACTATGAACTCGCTTGCTTCATCGATCTTTCCTTTCCACCAAAAAAGAGAATCGATTGAACCAACAATGTTTGCACATGCAATTAACTTTTCTTCTAGCAGATGACGAACGATTTTTATTGCTTCTTCTTTCGTTGACGCAGTCATAAAGATTAAGATGTGTGATGACATGCTTTTTCCCATAAAGACTATAACGAAGCATTATTTAGTAGCTTTTCCTAACCAATCGAAAGGAAATAAGCACAATGACCTCTGAACTATGGTTTCTACTAGGAATAATCGTTTTTTGGATTCTCCTTTACGCTATCAGCCGAATTTTTCATTTAGAAAAACATGGATTAGAGGTGCGTCCAGCATATTTTATGTATAAGTCCACATGGATGAAGAATTTCCTAGACAGAATTACCAAAAGTAGGCAAGTCTTCTGGAAAATGCTAGCTAACATTGGGATAACACTGGCCTTCGGAATGATGATTTTCAGTGTCTATTTTCTCGCAAACAATCTTGTAAGATTCTTTATTCCAGTTGGAGAAGCGTCTCCAGTGGTTCCAATTCTTCCAGGAATCACAATACCATTATATTGGTTACCATACTTTTTTGCAGCCGCAACAATAATCATTTTAACTCACGAGTTAGCCCATGGCATTGCAGCCAGAATTGAAAAGATCCCCATAAAATCTGCGGGAATAATGGCAGCACTAGTGTTTTTTGGAGGATTTGTTGAACCAGACGAAAAGAAAATGGAGAAAGCGTCAAAATCTTCGAAACTCAGAATAATTGCAGCAGGGTCTTCAACAAATTTGGCTACATATTTTTTTGTTATACTTTTACTAATCGGATTATTTGCTCCCTCTTCTGGAATCCTAATTCACGAAACTAGAGAGGATGGTCCCGCCGCAGTTGCAGGACTTCAGAAATGGGATGTAATCCATGCCATAAATGAAACTCCGATACTAAACATGGATGATTTCGAACAATATGTGACGGCACACAACATAACTTCCGGACAAGCCCTAGTCTTCTCAACTTACAGAGGCGACATAAACATAACTGCTGGAACTGGTTCATCTGGAAACGTGAGTTTTGGCATTCTCTACTCAAACTATTATCCACTGAGAATACTGGAAATTTCTCCTATAGTCACTATCAATCTGTATATGTTCTTGAATTGGCTTTCACTAATAGCTGGAAGCGTAGCAATTTTCAACATGCTTCCACTTTACCCGTTCGATGGAGACAAATTTGTTTACTACTTACTAGAAAATGTAGTGAAAAAGAGATTACGTGAAGCCCGCATATTCTATAACATCGTTTGCTTTGGCCTAATCGCGTTAAACATTGCATTGACATTCATCAACTATGGCTTAATCCCAATTTAGGACAGGTTAAAGCATGCCCACTTGCACCTTGTGCAATAAAAAAGACGCCGTTTACATGCGCCGTTATTCAGGAGAAAGACTCTGCAAAAAATGCTTCAAAGACTCAATAGAAGACAAGGTGCGTACAACCATTTCAAAATATAAAATGCTTGAACCAGATGATAAAATTGCAGTTGCGGTTTCAGGCGGAAAAGACAGCCTATCACTTCTCCACATACTAGCAGACATTGAAAAAACCTTCCCACAGACATCAATTTGCGCTATCACAGTAGATGAAGGAATAAAGGGTTATAGAGACGAAGCACTAAAGTTTGCTGCAAAAAACTGCCAAGAACTGGGCATAAAAAATAAAGCCGTCTCCTTCAAGGAGATGTACAAAATCACATTAGACGAGTTAGCAGACATTATTAGAAGCAAGGAAAAAGGCGAGTTATCGCCATGCTCTTACTGCGGAGTTCTAAGAAGGCGTGCCCTAAACATAGCTGCAAGACAAACTGGCGTAAACAAACTTGCGACAGCACATAATTTAGACGACGAAACTCAAACAATTCTGCTAAACATAATTCACGGCGACGTCATACGAATAGCACGTGTAAAACCAGTCTTAGACAGGGAACATACAAAACTTATACAGCGTGTCAAGCCTTTCTGTGAAATGCCAGAAAAAGAAATCGCATTTTATGCCTATTTGAAGAAAATTGAGTTTCAAAGTATTCCTTGCCCTTACGCCCAAACAGCACTAAGAAATGACATAAGAAAAATGCTTAACACGATGGAAGAGAAGCACGCGGGAACAAAATTCGCAATCTTCAGGTCTATAGAAAGGATTAGACCAGCACTGGAGACATCTGCTGAAAAGGAAAAACTGCAAGACTGCAAACTGTGTGGTGAACCAACCACTAGCGAAGTTTGTAAGCCTTGTCAAATGCTTCAAAAATTACATATTCTATGAGAGGCGGTGGGTCACCAAAGGTCGACGCCCAGTTTTCGCCAAATCCCTCAACCTCTTTACTCATACCCGCACTCCCTTAAGCGCTGAACGCCCAAGTTTAGGTTGCTCCCTCCCGGGCCTGGCCAGGTTCGCCTGGTAAACATAGTTGACAGCCTTCCTACGAAGGTTGTCCTATGACCGCCAGCCCTAAAGGACGGATATTCATGGTCAGAAGGCTGGGAGATTCGACGCTCTTCTGCGCCTCTCTTTGGCTGTTAGCCCATCGTATAGAGGGTTTATGGTCAGGCTTACGCCGTCAAGGGACCCCTATCCCCCCGCCTAAGACCCACCGCCAAGAAGATTTGATGCTTTTCAAAGGTATAAAAGTTGCCCGTACCGTCTATCTGTGGAAAACTATTCAAACCGAACTGCGATATCTTAGTGTGCAGGTTGAGTTGGATTTGGATGCTTCAAAATCTGCGATTGTAAAGCGTAGCGATCTTGTCGTTTTTGACGTTGAAGGAGTCCTACTGCCTAAAAGACGTTACCTTCTCTTTGAAGTTGCAAGAACCTTGAATTCTAGGAAGTTTTTGAAAATCGTTTTCCTAGGTCTTCTCTATGAAATCGGGTTACTATCCCTTCAATCTGCTCTTAAACGAATTTTCAAAGTCTTAAAGGGACTTTCAGTCAAAGAACTCTTTCAACAGTTTAGAAAGATGCCCCTAATGCCAAGTGTAAAAGAAGTTTTTGAAGCGCTGAGTAAAATGGGCTATAAGACAGCTTTGATAAGTTCAGGACTTCCAACGATTTTTGTCAAAGATTTAGCAAAAAGAATAGGCGCAAATTATGCTTTCGGTTTCGAAATGCAAGTAACCGATGATCATTCAACAGGGGAGATAAAAGGCGACGTCATTGAAGCAAATGGCAAAGCATTAGTCCTAAAAAAACTGTTAGAAGACAAGGATTTAGCGTCGCAAAAGTGCATAATTGTTGCAGATGACAGAAACAATTTGCCAATGTTCCCTCTCTCAGCTTTGAAAATTGGCTACAATCCTGACTTTCTCTTAAGCATTAGATCAGATGCTGTTGTTAAGGGGGAATTGACAGAAATCTTGCCGATAATGAAAGATGCAAAGCATCACCCTAAATCAGTTTTTTCAAAGGGAGAGTTGATTCGCGAAATAATTCACATTAGCAGTTCTCTAGTGGCTTTAGTCTCGAAATATCTTTTAGGTATTTACATTGTTGTTCCATTAATATTTGCTGTGACCATGCTTTACATTGTATCAGAGTTTGCCAGAATACAAGGTGCAAAGTTTCCAGTTGTATCGGCGATAACATGGAAAGCGGCACGCAAGCCAGAATTATATGAGTTTGCAACTGCACCAATATTCTTTGCGTTAGGTGTCATGCTCTCGCTTGTGCTATTTCCAGAACCAGTTAACTATGCTTCAGTTGTCATACTAACACTTGGAGATGGATTCGCCACGGTCTTCGGCAAGAAATTTGGAAAAACAGTACTTCCTTTCAATAAGGGCAAGCGGTTAGAGGGCTCAGTTTTTGGCTTCTTCTTCGCCTTCCTAGGAGCACTTGTGTTCGTGACTCCTGTGAAAGCACTTGTAGGAGCTGTGATAGGAATGCTTGTTGAAGTTCTTCCGTTGCCAATCAACGATAATCTAACAATACCATTAATCACGGGGTTGACTTTAACAATAATTTCGTGATGAAGAGAAGCGCATATCATGGTCTGCTTCGCGTTTATCAGACGAAATCGAACTTAGGCTTCTGCTCTTATGTTAAAACATCGTTGAAGCTATTACTTATGGCACAGTTCGGGTGGACATAAATAATGTTGACAATATGCACTATTGCGACTGAAGGAGACCCCCAAAAATGAGACAAAAGATTGTGGTGAGGAATTATCGCTCCAACGACGTGAAAGACCTAAAGGAAATTCTGTCTAAGTATCCAAGCCCAACCGGTAGAGTTTGGGACGAAGATATGATTGAAGAAATGATCTCCGATGCATTGAAGGAACAGCCAGACGGAGTTTTCGTAGCCGAAATAGGTGAAAAAGTCGTTGGGTTCGCTATTGTAATGTATAGGGACTGGCTCAATATAGCATACCTTGACTACATACAGGTAAAGCTGGCTTACATCAGCAAAGGTATCGGCAGTAAGCTTATTGAAAAATGTGCAGACTGGGCAAGAGAAAAAGGAGCAAGGATAATATACGCCGAAACAGGAAAAGACAATGAAAGGGCCATCAAATTCTACCAAAAGCATGGTTTCAAAATTACCGGCTTCATTCCCGACTATTATCAAATGGGATTGGATGCTGTGATCCTTGTGAAGAAATTAAGCTGATTATAACGGAAAATCGAAAAATGGCCTACATTGGCGCGGGGTGCGGGATTTGAACCCGCGCGGCCATTGCTGACCACAGGCTTAGCAGGCCTGCCCCCTACCAGGCTAGGGCAACCCCGCAACCATTCCTAACCCGTCTTTCCCTAGTTTGGCAGTCTATACAGCTCTGACGAAGAGCCACATCTTGATTTAAGAGTCGGATTATTTTTGCATTTTGTTATCCAACTGAACTTGTTTGCAAATAGAAACTGCGAAATCAAGTCTAGCCATTTTGTTCTGGTCTTGCTCCAGGATAATAACATGCAACGAAATGGTCAGAACCCACAAGCGTAAGCTTGGGTTCTTGTTGAGAACATATCTCTGTCGCCGCGAAGCATCTAGGATGAAAGCGGCAGCCAGAAGGTATTCTTATCGCAGAAGGGACTTCACCTTTGAGCTCTATTGTCTGTCGCTTTCTTTCTGGATTCGGGAGGGGGATTGCTGAAAGAAGAGCCATCGTGTATGGGTGCAAGGGGTTTGAGAAGAGTTCTGTTTTTTCACTTAGCTCCACTATCTTTCCAAGGTACATTATAGCTATCCTATCTGAAATGTACTTGGCAACGGCTAGATCATGAGTGATAAATAGATAGGTTAATCCTAGCTTTTCTCTGAGGTCTAGCATAAGATCGATAATGGTTGTCCTTATAGAGACATCTATCATAGAAACTGGTTCATCTGCAACGATAAACTCAGGCCTTAGTATGATCGATCGAGCTACAGCAACACGTTGTCTTTGACCTCCACTCAGTTGATGAGGATAAAGATCGACAAATTTTTCAGGAGGCGTCAGCCCAACTTCGCCAAGAACTTCTAAGACTTTCTTTCCCTTCTCTGAACCTTTTGCTAAGCCATGTATCTCAAGAGGGTGTCCAACAGTCTTTCCTATTTTCATTCGTGGGTTGAGTGAGGCGTAGGGGTCTTGAAAGATAATTTGAATCTTTCTCCTGAGCCGCCTAAGTTCTTCTCCCCTTAGCATACCAATGTTCTTTCCTTCAAAGAACATCTTGCCTGAAGTGGGTTCAATAAGCCTTGCAAGAAGCATTCCAGTTGTTGTCTTCCCGCATCCACTTTCGCCAGCTAAAGTAAAGACCTCGCCCCTTCTGATTGAAAAATCAACATCGTCAACAGCCTTGACATACTCGGTTTTTCGTGTAAACAATCTCTCGAAGAAACTTTTTTGCACTGGAAAGTACTTTCTCAAATGTTCTACGCTCCATATTGTGCTCAAGATTCTGTTCCTCCATACAAGAAGCATTTGACCAGATGCCCACTCCCTAAACTGATGATAGGAGGAACCTTAATTCTACATATTGCCATAACGTGCGGACAACGAGGCCAAAAGGGACAGCCCTTAGGAAGATTTAACAGGTCTGGAGGTGAACCTGGAATAGCATCTAATTTCTGATCAGCCAATTCTATGTTCGGAATTGATTGTAGCAACTTTTGCGTGTACGGATGCTTGGGATCTCTGTATAGTTCTTCACTCTTTCCGTATTCGACCTGATGTCCAGCATACATTACAAATATGTTGTCACATCTTTCCAAAACGATGCTTAGATCATGGGTTATAAGAATTAGCGCCATGTCATGTGCTCGGCTCAGATCTTTCAAGATGCCAAGAATTTTGTCTTGAACTATTACGTCGAGAGCCGTTGTAGGTTCATCGGCAATGACTAGACTTGGGTTGAGAGCTATTGCTAACCCTATCATGATGCGTTGCCTCATTCCACCGCTAAACTGATGAGGATAATCATTAATACGCTCGTTCGGAATCCCAAGCTCGTCTAAAATGTTCTTGGCCCGTTTGAGGGCCTCTTTTTTGCTTATGTGAGGCGTGTGTGTACGCAGGAATTCAATGAAGTGATCTCCAATTCTCTTGACAGGATTCAAAGAGGTCATAGGGTCTTGGAACACAAAGGCAATCTTGCTTCCCCTAATGGAGCGCATTTCTTTGTCACGTAAGCTCACAATATCTTTCTTTTCAACCCTTATGTGCCCACTCCTTATAACTCCGGGAAAGGGTACTAGGCGAACTAGAGAGAGCCCTAAAGTCGATTTCCCTGATCCAGATTCTCCAACCAATCCAAGTGTTTCACCTTTCTTCATCGAAAAGGATACATCATTGACGGCTCTTACAATTCCTCTTCTGGTTTTGTAATCGATTGTTAAGTGATCGACTTCTAAGAGTGACAATGGCTCACCTCATTCCTTGAGTCTGGGGCTCGTCAATTCGCTGAGTCCCTCTCCAATAAGTGTGAATCCCAAGGCAAGGAGGATTATCATTAGACCAGGAAAAGTTATGACCCACCACATTCCGCTTGCCAAGTCCTTTCTTCCACTAGTGAGGTCATATCCCCAATCTGGAACATCGACTGAGACCCCAAGACCAACGAAAGTTAAGCCAGCAGCCGTGAGAATTGCATCGGCAAAATTCACTGACATCACTACCACTATAGAAGGAATTACGTTTGGAAGAATATGTCTTGAGAGAACAGTGTGCCATTTCGCACCCGCAGCTTTAGCTGCCATTGTGTAGGGTAGTTCCTTTATTGTCAAAACTTGACTTCGAACTATCCGGAAGTAGGATGGAATATACACGACTGCTATGGCAAAAGACATGCTAATGACCCCCCTTTCAAACATCGCCGCAATAGCTATCGCTAAAACCAGACCTGGAAACGCATATAGGCTGTCCATCACCATTGAAAAAATCTTGTCAGTTTTGCCGCCAACGTAAGACGAAAAGAGGCCTATAGGGACTCCCAATACAAAACACAAAAGTGCCGAGAGAAAAGCAACTTGCAGCATCACCGCGCCTCCAGTCAAGACTCTACTTAGCATATCTTGACCTAGGCGAGTTGTGCCAAATGGGAACTCACTAGTAGGCGGAGAACGTGGCGGACCAACCCCTGGTTTGAACGGGTCATGCGGGGCAATCCATGGCCCGAGCAGCGTCATGACAATTATTGAGAAGACTATAAGTATGCCGATGAATATCATCCATCCTGGAGAGCCACGACTCAATAACGTTTTCAAGCAGGGTGTAAAACGCACAAGCAGGCTTCGTATTCTTTCAACCATTTTAATGGGTCCTCTACAGTCTTATTCTCGGGTCAAGGCAGGCGTAAAAGATGTCTACAACAAGGCTCACTGCAGCAACGAACAAACCGAAAACAACTATCGCTCCTTGGATTGCTGTATAGTCTCTAAAATTGATTCTCTCAACAATGTATCTTCCCAAGCCTGGCCAAGAAAACGTCGTCTCTGTTAGGACCGCTCCAGCAAGAAGAAGAGCAAATTGCAATCCCATCATAGTCAGAATTGGCAAAAAGGCATTTCTAAGAGCGTAACCATAGACGACTGACCTTTCTTTTAGTCCTCTGGCTCTTGCTGCAGTAACAAAGTCAAGACGCAACGCTTCAAGCATGTTGTTCCTGGTCATTCTAAGGAAAATGCCGCAAAGAACCAACCCAAGCGCTATAGAAGGCAAGAACAAATATCTTGCTACCTCGACAAACTTTCTCAAATCACCCTCAAGCAGACTATCAACCGTATACAAGCCTGTTGAAATACGTAGTTCCCCAATATTCATAAAATGCCATAAAATGAAGGCACAAATCAGCCAGCTTGCAAGTAATGTACAGCAAGAAATCAAGAAACCCTTTGGAAATAATTTCACTCGTTTCTTCTTCAATATGACAAAGCACAGAACTAGCAAGATAACACCTACGGGTAAGGCCCACAAAAGAGGAATAAGAAGACCTTCTGGAGGCGATCCAAAGTTTACCACCAAACCTTTTGGAGGGTCTGTTCTTGGACTAATGCGCTGACCTGTAGGAAACCATATGGGAGAGCCAATTTGGCGAAGCCAGATCCCAAGGGTTAGTTGAAGAATCATACCGAGAAAGAATACTGGAATAGCATAGGTGATGATTCCGAAGCCCCTCACAACGTGATCTACTGGCTTGTTGTAAGACTTAGATGATCTGACGCCCAGCACAACTCCCAAAATCGTCGCAACTGCCATCGAATATATAGCAAGTTCAAGTGTTGCAGGAAAAGCTGAAAAAATTTGCTCGCCGACGGAAGAATAATCTTGCATTGACTTTCCCAAGTCTCCTCGAAAAAGACCGAAAAGATACTCAAAGTATTGACTCAACAGAGGCTTGTCAAGTCCTAGTCTCTGCCTCATTTCTGCCATTGCTTCAGGACTAGCCTTTCTTTCAAAATGGAGTAACACAGGGTCGCCAGGCATAACGCGGATGATTAGAAAGACTATTGTTAGAAGTAACATCACCATTGGGATAGTAAGCAGCACTCTTGTGACGATGTAGGAACGTAAACCCAAATGCAACACCATGCCACAATAAGTAATATGAAATACATTTATCTTTCCATGCTTTTCTAATAAGGAAGGAAATAGGCATTGAGAATTAGTTAAAGATTAGGCATATTTTCCAAAAAAGTTCTAAAATATTGCAAGGTAGAAGCGTTAATTTAATATGCGGTTCAAGACTATTAATTAGCGCTTGAGGTATTAAAAATATGAAAAGAAAAATAGCTTCAATATTCCTTGCTTTGATTTTATCAACTTTGCTTGGAGCATCTTTCATTTACACTGTAAGAGCGCCCGTTTCGACATTGGTTATTGGAACAACAGACTCTGTTGAATCAGCAATCGATCCTGCGCTTGCATATGATTTTTTTGGGTGGGCGATAATTCAGAGCATTGGTTCGGGCTTAGTGGATATTGAGCCTGGTTCACAAGCGGGACCTGAAGACATTATTCCAGCTTTGGCAACCGACTGGACCGTTAGCGCTAGTGGTTTGAATTGGACTTTCAATCTTAGACATGGGGTTTTATTTGATGACGGCGTGACCGAGTTCAATGCCACTCATGTAAAATACAGTTTTGACAGAGCTTTGAACATTGCCTCTCCTGATGGACCCCAAATTAACATCGGATATGACGCTATCATTGATTCTGTTCAAGTTGTGAGCAAATATCAGGTGAAGTTTAATCTCAAGATACCATTTGCTCCATTCTTGCAGCTGATGGCATGTCAAGCGTCTTTTATCGTCAACCCACAACACGCCCCCTTCAATAAAATTGTAAACTTCACAGCATATAACGCAAGAAAAAGTACTCCAATGGATCTGGGACCATACAAATTAACAGAATGGGCAAGAGTCGCGGGAAAAGATTACAGAATTGTACTTGACGCAAACCCCTACTACTGGAACATTAGCGGAGGATACCCCAGAACTCAGAGGATAATTTACCAGTTTTACGCAGATTCCACTGCACTCCGGCTGGCAATTGAAGGTGGCGACATCGACATAGCATTCAGGCATATTTCTCCGACAGACATAGTTAGTCTTAAACAAAATCCTAACGTCAAGGTTTGGGAAGGTACTGGGGCATTCATTCAGTACATGATCTTTCAAGAAGAGCAGATACCTGGCTTGGTGCGTCTTAATGATTCAAGGATAAGAAGAGCCATCACAGCGGCTCTTAACCGCACAGAATTGTGTGAGACGGTTTTCTTAGGTCAATCAGTACCTCTTTACAGTATGATACCTATAGGAATGATGGGGCACACTGAGGCATTCAAGGCTCTTGGAGATGCTAATTACACTTACACAAGAAGCTTACTCGATGAGTTAGGCTATAACGAGACTAATAAGCTACAAATAGAACTGTGGTATGAAAGCTCTGGGCATTATCCATCAAGTGACGATCAAGCTGTCCTCTACAAGTCTCAACTTGAAGCAAGCGGAGTAATTTCAGTAACTCTCAAAAGCGCAGACTGGCCAAGCTATAGACTGGCTAGAAATAACGGAATTATGCATGTCTTTGTATATGGTTGGTATCCAGACTATTTCGATCCAGACGACTATGCGTTTCTATATTGGGCAGGTTGGCTGAACCATCATTACGCTGACTATGGTGTACATTATCAGCACATGGTAGACGCTTACGATGCAGCACGGAACACAACTGACGTAGCTACAAGAACCAGTCTTTATGCTCAAATTGACCAATATGCAATGGAAGACTGTCCAGTAGTTCCAATTTATCAGAGCTCTGCTTGGGCGGTAAGCAAACCAGATGTCGAAGGCATAATTCTTGACATTTCACAGGCTTGGCGAAACTGGCTAATCATACCAGAGTTTCCAACTAGTCTGTTTGCCATATTCCTTGTAATGACTATAATAACTGTGTTTCTGGCACGCAAGGTTATCGGTCAAAAGGTAGCGCAAGCAAAGGCTCCACTGCATAATCAAAGGTAGTAAAAACCTCATTCACTCCCTTTTTTTTGTATATAGCAACTTAGAAGAACATAGTATTTCTGGCTAATTTTTATTAAACGCAACACCGCATATTTAGGCGCTGAAAGGGCCGGTCGTCTAGCTTGGTATGGACATTGGCTTTACGAGCCAAAGGTCGCTGGTTCAAGTCCGGCCCGGCCCACCAATTATCATGACAATCAATCGTATCTCTTCCAGAGAATGTCTGAAAACGGTTGATCAAATGTTTTAAGTGGTTTTCAAAGGTTTTTGAGAGATTGAATCCTAATTCTCTTGTTTTTTCAACCAATTCTTTGTCTAGATACAAGACTAAATTTCTCTTTTGAGTCATTTTGCGGTTGCCTCCGATTGCATGTGAAGGGGGCGGTGGGTCCAATGTTATAAGTTTGGTGCTTGGCAGGTATTGAGTGCACTAATCCTGACAGACCCAGGTGCCCTATCTTAGATGCGTATTTGTTGGGCAAAAGCGTACATCTAACCAAGAGCGAGAAATATCCTAGCTATCTTGTGTGTACGAATTTATCCTTTTCAACCGTAATCTTGTAGACTATTCTCTCGTCTATGAATGGCTTCTCAGGGACCGTCTGGGCACTGATTTCTACGTATTTGCCAGTGACACCAGCAACAAGTTTCTTGTACAGGATCTCCTCCACTTGGAAGACTCCGGCGGAGTTGGTCATGTTGATTTTTATACCTATGGGTTTTTCCCTTCCCTTGACTATCTTTACCTCTCCTATGGACATAGCAGAGACACAGTTAATGTTCACATTTCCCATCTCAAAAGGGATGCGTCCCCTTCCTTTTGTCATGTCGGTGCCATCAGCTACTTTCACCAGACTGGCCTCTATGGTGTAGCTTGGTATGTCTTCCATATGAGTGTAGATGCAGTGCAATATGAAGCCCCGAATAATACCCCTTTTTCTCTCGTCGGAGTATATCGCGGTTAATACCTTGTCCAATATTGGTCTTGCCAATATTTCGCTATGCAAATTGTGGTTTGATCTGTTCACTTGGTTACCTATATCATGAAGAAGCCCAGACAGGAGAATTATAAGGTGGGCGTCATCCACATCTCCACTCTCGACAGGGTTCCTTGATTCCGAAGTTTCTTGTGAAGCGTTAATGATGTCTGGCTGTACCCCAGTTTCAAGCAATAGGTCTAGCATCTTTAAGGCGTTTGCTGTCACGATTTTGGCATGAATGTCGCCGTGGGCATTATACCCCATCTTGGTCACTGCAATATAGTCAGACAGGTCCCATTGAGCCGACATATAGGAGTCATTGCGAAGTTGATCCCATGCTCTTTGTGCCTTTGGATATTTCGATATGATATTATCAATGATTTCTTCAGACCGTTTGAGTAAGGACGTGTCTATGGTCTCTCGCCACTCACGGATTTCTTTCGATGATAAAATCATACTCACCTCCCTTATTGTAATGACAAAAGAGTGAATGAATTATTTAAAAGCATGTATACATCAACAAAAGCATAGCAAAACCTGCACACGCGGACCTTATCTTTCTCTTCTCAACTTAGAAAAAGAGTGCAATACGCGTGCAGCTTCCGTGGAATGTAATGGGCATGTAGGTTTGGCTTTTTAGCTCCATCTTGGAGATCCGCTTTTTGAGGCTAGTCAGAGAGAAGGCTTATACACTTTTTCGACCAAAAGACTGTGGGTAATAAACTTTGAGCAATGTAATAAGGCTCCTCTTCGATGGTGACCCCGGCATAGACGATGCCATGGCGATCATCTTTGCCCTCAAATCAGATAATGTCAAGCTAGAAGGTATCACTACCGTGGGAGGAAATGTCAATTTGGATCACACGACCCAAAATGCCCTTAGAATCCTCGAAGTTGCCGGACATCCCGAGGTTCCAGTCGCAAGAGGGGTCGCAAAACCTCTACTTAGAGATCTAGAAAGCACTGGGGAAGTGCATGGAGAGAACGGATTGGGTAATGTTAATCTGTCGTCTCCAAGGACTAAAGAAAAGCCCATTCATGCCGTCGACTTGATCATCAAAACGATTATGGACAATCCAGGAGAGATCACCCTCGTTCCAGTTGGACCTCTAACAAATATCGCCGTGGCTGTGGTAAAGGAACCCAGATTGAAAGGCTATGTGAAAGAGGTTGTGATCATGGGGGGAGCCGTTACCGTCGCTGGAAACATAACATCCGAAGCAGAATTCAATGTCTACGCGGATCCTGAGGCAGCCAAAATAGTTTTCCATTCTGGCATGCCAATAACCTTGGTCGGTTAGATGTGACGATGAAAACACTACTGACTCCAGAGCATCTTGCGGAAATCGAGGAAGCAAACACTCCAGTAACCAAATTTGTAGGAAAAATTGCTAAACATTATATGAAGTTCTATAAGGAAGTCATAGGAGTTGAAGGGTGTGGAATGCATGATCCACTAGCGGTGGCTGTGGCCATTGACAAGAGCTTAGTAAAGACAAGAAGGTTATACGTGACGGTAGAGACCAAAGGTGAGATAACAGCAGGAGAAACGGTAGGAGACTTGAGAACATTAAGAGAAGGTGGAAGAAAGCCTCCGAACATGGATGTTTGTGTCGAAGTTGATTCTGATAGATTTCTGCGTATGTTCATAGACGCGCTAAAGAAATAAATGCGCACGCTAAAGCACAATTGGCTACCTCCCTTCAGTCGCCTAGTTCTTTTTGACCTCTATATTCTCCACAGCCTCTTCATTAGTGAACACTAACTACACTATTGTTTGCAGTGCTATTATTCAGCTATCTAATTTCTAGGGATGCGGGCGCATTGGCTCAAGCGTCTAGAGGTCCAAATCCGGGCAGCCCCACCAAACCAAATTGTTGCCAGTAGTGTTGCTATCATGAATATTGGCAAAATCAGGGAAAAAGATAATTGGCGTTTAGTAGAAAGATGTCCTCTAACTCATAGGCTGGCTGGGTCAATGGGCAGAAAAGAACGATGTCCTCAATGTCGAAGTGGGAAGATAACAGTTTCAGCTGACTCCAAGAAATGTAATGTATGCGGTTATGAATGGACAGAAAGAGTACGAAGAAAAGATTCTAGAAGAGACAAGGTAAGGTTCTAAATTTCTAATTTCTAAATGGCGAGCAGGAACACCCAACGTTTTTTAACAAGTATCACGTTTGAATGTAGCATCAAATGGAGGTCAAAATATGACTAAAAGCAAGCAAGAGAAAGCTGCAGGTCGAGAAAAGCATCAACAAATGGTAAGGGCCAAGAAGATGCAGGCGAAACAGAGAAGACAAGCTGCGCTTCCTACAAGACATAAGAAGAATAAGTGACAATTCTTTGCTTATATTCTATCTATTGTTTTCTTTAAGTGATTTTACATGTCAGATGCTATCTAGCTTTACAGTTTACAAATTACAAACAATACAGGAAATATAATTGCATGCATGCAATTTAATTTTGTAAGACTATTGTGTAAATACTAAATACAGTCAGGTCTAGAGGTTATGTACAAAGAGGTTAGGCAGAAACATTTTCACACAAAAAATGCACCCCTATGAGGGGTGTGCGTGATGTCCCAGAATGATTCTGGGGGCACACGCCACCGCGTATGCGCTTGATTGATGAAATCCGTACAGAATATTAATCAAACTTGTGAATGCTGAATCAATATTCGAAAGAGATTAAGTGCACAGATATTATAATGACAGGTCTAGATGTTGTGTACAAAGAGATCTTGAGGAGATCACTGGTTTTCTAATTTTCTAAATTCTAAACAGAGAAAAAAATAGAATTTCTAAAAAAATATCTAGTTTAGAAAATAGAAAATTCATGTCTACTTCTGAAATGCTTTGGCAACTACAGATTCAATAAATGATGTTTTGGCTTCAGTATAGCCTTCTCGATTTGTGCCATACTTAGAAGCCAATTCTTTTTTTAGTTTATAATATTCCTGAGCTGTTTCAGGATGTGTTCTCAAATAATCTCTGAAAAGTAAATGTCTTTTCCAAAAGTCGCTTTCTTTCTCAACCATGTGTAAATGGTAATGCTGTTCTTTTGGAGGTTCTCCCTTGCGGAAAAAACGTCTTTCAGGCATTGAAGTTTCATGTTGTGGCTGATGTTCATAGCCTATGCTACTAAGTGGTTTTATGCACTTTTTAGCATCAGAAAGACGGCGCACAGAAACCATAATGTCAATTGTTGGTTTTGCACCTAAACCTAGAACAGCTGTGCTCCCTATATGTTCAATCGCTGTGATTATGTGCCCAACGACTGTTAGAATCAGAGTTTTCTCATTTTCGTATGATGTTGACCATTTGGGATCATAGTCAACGATTTCAACTTTTCTTTCTGGCATCTTTTTCAGCGAAAGGCAAAGAACGTAGAAAGTTCGTATTCTTCCATTTTGTTCTTTGTATTTAAGACCATAGGCTTCTTTGTACCCACGTTGACGACATATTGCTACTGCAGCGGGATGATCTGCATAGTAGATTATTGAATCATAACCCTTGCTCTTAATGAAATTTTCAAAAAACTCAAAGAATTTCTTGCCGTAACCTTTACCTCTATACTCTGCTCTCAGCCAAATCTCGTGAAGCTCAATGAAGTCTTTCTCTCTACCAAGAAGCTTTTCTAACATCTCAGTGTCTTCTTTGTCTCTAGGATCTCCTTTTCTATGTTCTCTAGTGTTTGATGGATGCCAGATTATATGACCACTAATCTTGTTATTCTCTCTTAAGACAATGATCTGAGATGGGTTTTCAGTTAGAATTCTCTCCCATAACTCGCCCAGTTCTGCTGAAAATCCAAACGTCTTCTGCCATTCTGAATCAGTAGTGAGTTCTAGATAGTATCTCTTGAACTCCTCTAAATCACAACTAATTATGAATTTCATGGTTTTCGCGCGCACATTTCTATGAAATAATCTTGTATACTTTATCTCCTTCTCTGACTCTCTCGTTGACCTTCAACCCTATGCTCTGCCCAATTTCAGCACTCTCGACGTTCTTATGCTCTATCTGCATCGACTCCACAGTCTGCTCAAAATCTGTAGTAGAAGGATGGGCTTCTCGAATGAGTATTCTATCACCTACTCGTATAGTACCTTTCAGCTCAACAACGGCTACGCTTATCTTTGCGTAATAATGGGATACTACGCCAATCTCTTTCAATTCTCTACCAGTCAACAATTTAGAATCTCCAATTCTTAATCATCTGATTTTCCTTTAATGCTTTTTCCAGCTACATATGTCGCTGAGTTCCATAACTTTACAAATTACATGATATGACAAGAATGTAACTTTACAAAAAATAAGATGATTTGTAATTGTAATTTTGTAAAATTAAGTTGTAAATACGTAAATAATTGAGGTCTAGAGGTTATTTCGAAAGAGGTAAAGAAGAAAATCGATAATGGATGCCCTGGCAACAAGCAAATCAACCTTTAGCAGTTTCAGAGCAAATTTGTTATTCTCATCTTGATAAATTCTCTCTATATTAGCAACACACATTCAGATGGGTTTGTTTGGGTAACAACAAGTATATTAGCTGAAGATATTCTCAGCAATTAACAAGTCTTTTAGATGTGATCGTGGGAATACTTGCTTACATCAATGAGGAATAATTTTTGAACATTGATATTGTGAATGTTTGTTCCTCTCGTTCGAAGGCTTGCATTTTAGAGGTGCTTGGATAAATATGCGAAGATCAAAGCTAGAGATGTATATCGACATTCTCAAAGTTCTGGCTCATCATGGATCACTAAAGCTAACCCACATCATGTATAAGGCTAACGTGAACTGTAATGTTTTGAAGCACTCATTAGAATTTCTTGTTCAACAGAATCTAATTGAACAACAGAATCTGCAAAGTAGAAAGGACAAAACAAAAGTTGTTTATGCCATCACCGAGAGAGGCAGAACTGTTCTCAAATACTTCAGAGAACTAAATAGCGCTCTGCAAGTAACTGAAGAAGCAAACAAGATTCCAGCATTACTATACTAGTTGCCTTAGTACCCAAGCAACCTTGAGACCATTATCTTTTTATTTTTTCTTCATCATCTTCATCATCGAGAATGCTCGTTTTGTCGTCCGTCTATTTTCATGTATGCTACAGAAATGAATTTGGCAGTAGATGCAAGCGAGACATGAGTGTTAGCTGTATTCTCTGAATGTGTAGTTGCATTTCGTGCAACGGAAAAACTGCGTCGAAGATTCATCGCTCCCCCTAGTCTGAACTTGCCATGCGTATGCTAGGTTATTTCCACATTTCGGACACTCCATTTTAACCGTAGGCAAGGTTCGCAGCTTCTGCTCCTCTTTCCCTATCACAGCAATTGGTTCCTGAGAAGGACGTTCAATAACTATTTCAGCCGTGGCGGTAGCTGCACGTGCTGTCTTTTTCGCGTAACCACATTTTGGACATGCAAGAACGAGAACAGTCTTATTCAGGCGTTTCTTCTTCATTGGAGCTAACCGCATTCCACACTTTGGGCAAAACTCCATGCTATGTTACACCATCTTTCGCTTTTTCCGTTTCCTTCTCCTTCATCTCGACTCTTTTAAATCTTTCTTTAAAATCTATTTTCAATTGCAACCTAAAAACTTAAACATCATTGGAAACATCTGGATTGAAGGTGACTGCAATGATAGACGAATTGCAAAAAGCCATTACCCTCGCTCAAAAATTGGGCGGCGAATTCGCTGACGCAAGATTTGAATCACAAAAAGCAAAACAAATCAGTGTAGTTAATGGTTCAATTCGCATTTTCTCATCCATCAACCGAAGCGGAATCGCCTTACGTGTAAAGTTCAGAGGTGCATGGGGACTTGCATCAACAACTACGCTTACTTCAGAAGCTCTCAAAACCACTGTCAAAAGCGCATTCAAATTGGCTAAAATAGCCAACACATATTCAAAAGAAAAAATAGGAATACCTGAAACAATGACTCTGAAAAGAAAGTCAACAACGAAAATAAAAATAGACCCAGAAAACGTTGATACGGACGAGAAACTGAAGTTCGTCTTCTCTATCGATAAGGCTCAAGAAACTGCAGACAAACGAATTGTCAGCAGAACCTCTAATTATGTTGAATCTTTAAAAAACTTTGAATTAGTGAACAGTCTTGGCTCACAGCTGGAATGGAATGAAATTCGAACCTCATTCTTCGCCACAAGTATAGCTTTAGAATCAGGAAAACGTGAACTCGGATTCGACAACAAAGGCGGAACAGTCGGCTATGAACTTGTCAAAGAAACTGACCCACACGTTTTCGGCATGAATGCAGCTAAAGAAGCCGTTGAGATGCTTTCAGCCACCAAACCACCAAGTGGCTTAATGACAGTCATAGTGGACCCAGATATTGCTGGACTACTTGCACATGAAGTCATGGGACACGCCTCGGAAGCTGACGAAGTAATTAGGCATAGATCATTTCTAAGTGACGCTGTAGGAAAAAAAGTTGCAAGCAATCCCGTAACAATGGTTGACAACGGAACAATCGCTGGAGCATATGGGTCAATACCATTCGATTCCGAAGGCACGCCTAGCTCGCGAACTGTAATAATAGAGAAAGGAGTTTACAAAGGGTTCATGCATTCCATGGAAACAGCTGCAACTCTTAATTCTACGCCCACAGGAAATGGAAGAACTCAAGACTACAACAGACGTATCTGGGTCCGCATGACAAACACATTCTTTGAACCAGGAAACTGGAAACTTGATGAAATGATTTCAGATACAAAAGAGGGATTACTAGCATTGAAAGCAATCTCTGGAATGGAGGACCCTGTTGGTGGCGGCTTTCAAGTTAGAGTTCTTAAAGGCTACACTATAGAGAATGGTGAAAAGAAAAATCTAGTGCGAGGCTTCAGTCTCACGGGTAAAGCATTAGATATTCTGAAAACTGTCGATTCGGTCGGAAAAGAATTTCAGCTTTCTGCTGGCTCTTGTGGAAAAGGAGAAGAAGACTGGGTACAAGTAACCACTGGAGGGCCGTATATGCGGGCAAAAATATTAGCTGGAGGCGAATAATTTGCAAGAGCTAAATTCATTGGCATTCTTAGCTTTGAAAAAAGCAGAAAAGAAAGGAGCAGAACAAGCTGAAGCTTTTGTCCTAAAAAGCCATATTCGCAGTGTCTATATCGAAGGCGGTAGCCCACACCTCGCGGATGACAAATCCGAAACTGGTTTGGCATTAAGACTTTCTTTAGGAAAGCGTGTAGGTTTCGCATCCGGAACGGTGAATACGGAAAAGAATGTCGAAGAGATTATTAATGAAGCCTTCAGCATCGCAAAAACCTCTGAAGAAGACCCTTACTTTAAATCACTTCCAAATGCTGAAGAAATCCATGGAGAAGTTAAAGATGTCTTCTGCAAAGAAACAGAGAAAATTACAACGGAAGAGATTGTTGCTAAAGCTATGGAGGCTGTTAAGGCGGCAGAGGAAGCAAAAAATGTAAAGGTTCCTTTGGGTTTGCTTCGGTTAGCCAACTATTCTTTGCATGTGACTAACTCTCTCGGCGTTGAGTTTGACCATAAGGGCACCATGGTCTTTGCACATTTTACAGCAAAAGCCACAAGCGGCAACGAAGCGGGAGAAGGTGTAGAAAAGGAATGGGCTACAAGAATTGGGGCTATAGACTTTGAGAAAGTTGGAAAATCAATTGCAAAGAGAGCCCTTGCAACGTTGAAAGCTGAGACTTTCAAAGGCGAACTAAAAGGGATATCTTTGATCGACCCCGTTGAGACGTCAGGCTTATTTTCGGTAATAGAATTTGCAACAAGCTCTGAACAGGTGAATAAGAGGCGAAGCCCATGGATAAATAAACTTGAAACCGAAGTTGCAAGCAAAGAGTTTACAGTTGAAGATGATGGAAGATATTCAGGCGGCATCAGAAGCGCATTAGCAGATGACGAAGGCGTTAAAACATCTAGAAAGGCAATCATAGAAAAAGGAGTTCTCAAATCGTACATTTATGACTCATACAATGCAAACATAGCAGAAGCTAAAGCAACAGGCAATGGTTTTAGAAGGGGGACAAGAAGCATTGAAGGCTCCTTCACTAGACCTGCAGTTTGCGCATACTCAAACATGATAATCAAACCCGGAAAAAAAGCTCCAGAAGAGATGATTTCGCAAATTGACAAAGGAGTACTTGTGGAAACATTTGCTGCACCAGAAGTTAATCCAATAACAGGTGGATTTAGCTGCGAGGTTAGGAATGCTACGCTTATCGAGAAAGGGCAACTGACAAGACATGTTAAACATGCCCTATTAACTGGGAACATGTATGAGCAGTTGAGAAAAGTTGCATACGTGGGGAACGATGTGAGAATTGTTGACTCCTTTGTATTGCCAACGATAGCCTTTGAAGGCACAACGCTAGTCGGATAGTTACCATCATTATTCTTTCTCTTTTGCCGGAGCCAGCCCAGACGCTATAATATGTGCTACTCTTAATGCTTCAGGAACATTGCTTCGAGTAGAGGTCTTCTTCAAAATTTTTTCTGCATCGCTTTCTGAAATCCCTGCAACCCCCACATGTACTGGTTCCTCGCCTTCTCTAGTCTGCACTCTGAATATTTCTCCAGCATTTTTCATTGCTTTCCATCTTTCTTTATAGTGTGACAAGTTTCTTAGTGCTTTTCTTATGTCTTCAAAATTGGGTTTTTCCCGTGTGACCGTTATAACGGGTAACCCCGTTTTTTGAAAGAGTTCTTTGATGTCGACTATGTTAAAGCCTGCAAAAGTCACTCCGTCCAGCATAATTACTCTAATTTGCTCGTAATGTGGAGAGTCTTTTATCATTGTAGCTATTTTTTCTGTTGCATCTAGGCCGTCGATTTCTACTTGTGTCCGCATTATGCCGTCAAGCCATTGCCCGCCTCTGTAAACTACACCAATAATGTCTGCCTTGCCTTTCGTCCGGGGAGTAAAGACTGAGTCATCGATGCCTAATATTCTAATTTCTGATTTTACTTGGCGAAACTTTTTGTAAGCCAACTTTGTCACATGCATGCATTATTCTATTTATTGATCCATGCTAAAAGCGTTAAGCGTTGCTATTGTTGAATCTTCCACTTACGTGGTCGTTATGACTTTTTTCTATGACTTTGCTGTTTGGTTTCCTGCTTCGAGTGGGTAATAGATTAGTCGGCTGTTGTAGGCTGGGTCCGTTCCTACTTCTCTGATCGTTTGTGTAATTGCGTTTTTTATTGTTTGTTTTTCTGTAATAAGATGCTGAAGTAGATGGGTTGTTGCTTGGTCTGTGTGGCTAGCTAGGACTGAACCGTTCCAGCTTATGTAGACTTTGGCTCCTTTTTCGATTAGGGCTTCTGCCATGCTAGGGTATTCTAGTCCATAACAACCCATCATCATGATGAATGTATTGTTGAATTTTTCTTTCATTGAATATTTTACGAAGAGGTGGTTTATTGCGAAGTATGTGAGTTCTCCTTCAGATGGAGGATTGCCAAAAGCAACTCTTTCTAAACGATCCGTTAGCTGTTCATTGACGTATTTTGATTGGCTATAGACTTCCGAAGTGAAGAATCCTATCATTTGCCTTTCTGGATTGTGCCCAGAATGCACTCTAAGGACTATTATTTTATAACCGCAACATGGTAGGTTTCTGTAAAAATCCACCGTCACCTTCTCTCCTGAATAATAGTCTACTGCATATCCTGCTTGTTTCAGAATATTTGTGGCTGCTGCTATGAAAGTTTGGTTTGGCGACGTGAGGCTAAGGTGGTCTACTATCGCTGCTTTAGGCTCAGATACTTGGTTGATTGTTTGATTTGATGGTTGATTTAGCATGGAATTGACGAGAAAGCCTGAGACAGAGATTATAGTGATTAGAACTGCAGCTGCGAGGGCTAAGGCTCTACGTTGTTCTCTCTTCTTTTCTTCACGAATCTTCTGCTTAATCCCAGTAGTCTTCTTTTTAGCCTTCATGCGTGATAGCCTTTAATGCTTCATTAAAATAAAAAAATGGGAAATTAGGGTATGTACTGCATTGGTGTTCATGGCTTCTCTTTTCTACGCTTAACACGCTTGACATAGATGGCTGTTGCAACTGTTGCGACTATGATTGTTGAGGTTAAGCCAATGTAGGGAGCCAACAAACCAAACTTATCAACAGGAACCCAAACGCCACCCACCACAGCAGTTATTTCGAAATATGTAGCTTCTTTTGGTCTTGGGTCCTCGTCAACCAACCAATCACCATCGTTGTCTATGTAAAGGTGTGTAGGTTTCCCGCCAACCACTGCGTGATCTACATCATCTTCATCTATACTCAAGTCATAATCGTTATCACCGTAGAACCTCGCTTTCCATAATCCATTGCTGTAGTTAAAAAGTTCTTTAGCTGTTGTAATACCATCTTTATTAGCGTCAGCGTCAGGGAAGCCGTCTGTATTCCCATCACGGAGACCTGGTAGAAGGCCAGTCTGAGTATAGGAGGGATCGTCAGGAACCTTAGGCTCATTTGGACTTGAAGCCATCAAGGCTTCTAAATGTCCGCTTGCAAGCCTCTTCCCTGCGTCGTCTGTTACGTGAGGTAGATCTGTCGAACCATCAGTGAAGGTATGAGACTCGCAGGAGTCAAGAATTACTACGAAAGTAACGCTACGAGGGAATCCTGAAAGTAGTGTCGTTAACTCGTCGTCAGTTATAGTTTCATTGCAGGTATGACTAGGCCAAATGTTGTTATCATATCCATCAGGTTCATCATGATTCGTGTCGGGAGTGCCAGCATTGTCCGGACCGTCGCCGCCATGACCCGCATAATAGAATATTACTTCATCTCCAGGCTGAACGTGTCCTCCAACCTTTTCGGCTGCGAACCACGCTTCTATATTCGCCTTAGTCGCATTGCAATTTAGAAGAAGATTTTCATGGCTACCCGCTGCTGGCGGGTGCTTTTTCCACCAATCTTCTATTATGCCATCTATACCCCTCGCATCTCCTTCAGCTCCACGCAAGTTCTTATGGTTTTGTCCCACAATAAGCCAATGGAACCTTGTAGCTCCTGTGTTATCAAGAATCTTAGAAACTTGCTCAGCACGAACAGTTGGTATTGCAAAAGCAATGACGGACAAAAGACAGATTACTTGAGCAACTGTCAGATTAATAACAAGAGCCGATTTTTTCATACTCTTTTTTCTCCTTTCTCCTTTTTTATATTATATATTTGTTCATTGCACTTCTTTTAGTGCTCTTGAAGGGTGCAAACCATTTTGGAAAATCCTGTTCATCGGCTTCTCTCTGGTGTTCAGAAGCCAGTCATGTTACAGTGAGATATCCCTTCAAAATATAATTATGGACCATGCAACAGGTATTTAACATTTATGGAACCTTTTTCCATTAACCTTAGATAGTTCCACAAACATAAGCGCCTTCTATTAACTCACTAATGCATCAAAACAATCATTCTAGGCATCCAACTACTATTCTATTGACCCCCATAACAGTATTGAAAGCAACATTTTTCAGCAAAGAAGATGAAGAAGAAACAAAAATTTTTTTCAGCCACTCGCAAACAGACCTACACTCTAAACTTTTTATCACTCCACCCTCTCTTAACAAACAGTATAGGGGAAAACTCATGTTCACCTTCATCCCACACTTTGAAAACTTGCAAGAAATTCTGTCTAATCATAAGCTTGCTGCCTTAGGCGATGCCTACGTCAATTTCCTCTACTCTCTAGCAATATCTAAGAAAAGCGGAGAACCCACAGGCGCTAAAGTAGACAGCCGACTACTAGCTGAAGCCTTAAGAAAAGCAGGATTAAGAGAATATTTGCCCTCAAGAACTGACCGCCACAAACAGGCAGACGCAGCAGAAGCATTGATAGTGTATGTTTGGTTGAAAGGCTTAATGCCATTAGAAGAAGGAGTAAACATTCTAGAACGATACGAAGAAGCAGCTGAGGGATTCTGCAATCTTCTTATTCTAGCAAAAAAGAAACTTTGTCCATAAAGGTTCAATAGTTAGCTTTTTGCCTTTTGCCATTCCTTCAATGCTTTCTCAAAAGTTTCTCTAAATTCTTTGTTTCGCTTCCTTATTTTTTCCACAGCATTTCGCAATGCAGTTTCAGGCTTTCTTTGCCCTTTAGTGCGAACATAAACAATGGGGTTTGAAACTAGAGGATGCGAAATATTGTATCCCGCCATTTCAATAGTGTCGTCTTCAAGCAAAGTCTTCTGAAGTGCATTGCAGAAACTGTGATCCTCTCCTTCAATTTCTATTTCTAACTCATTAGATTTTTTCTCTAAGACCTTTACTCGCATCTTTCTCCCTCTCTTCTACATGCTTTCCTTACCATAATCTAATGATACCTTTCTCTTTTCGACTCTTCCACATCTGGGGCATTGCAGTTTCTGCGCCTTCAGGGACAACATGTGTCCGCATTGTGAGCAGAACGCATAAATTACTCCAAAATCGCTTTCGGCAGTAGACAAGTGAAAAGTCCTGTTTGCTTTACTAACTACCTTTGCCTTTACTATATCACTTGTTTTGCACACATCAAACATCGAGTCAACATAGCTAGCGCTAGCATCTGAAATGTATAAAACGCCTGAAAAGACGCCTGAAAGCATCTTTTTTCCTATCTGAAATATGCGTATCATGGCTGTCTTGCTTTGTGTGTCGGACACTTGCCCAATAACGATGCTTCCAACTTTTGGAACGTTAACTGCCTGACTAAGCGGATAGACCGAAACTTTTCTGTTCTCCATGTCAAGAAGTGTGTATCCAACAGTTTTTGAGTGTATAGTTCCCTCTTCCACATACGTGCCAGAACCAGGCATAAATTCCTCAATAACGCCAAGACTATCGCCAGGTGCTGCAAACTGCCCACTTTTTCTTTTAGACTTAATCATATGTTTATCCTTCAATTAAGTATAGATCAACTTTCAAACCGTGTTTTCTCTTAGTGTGAAATTCAAACATTTTTGGAATATTCATCTCCATGGGGAAGATGCCAGTAACCCTTCCACCATGCAGCTCAATAAACCTTTTGATAAATTTTCGATTGCTTTCGCCACTCTTATGAAGCGAATATATTTTGTGACTGATTTCTAAGGCTTTTCCAATGAATTTTCTGTCCGCTCCTCTTCTTTGAACGCCAAATGGTGGATTCTGCAGAACAGTGTTGAATCGACCTCTTAAAACGCCGATGTCGGCAATAATCCAATTGATCTTCTTATCAACTTCGAATTTTTTAGCATTCTTTTTTGCTGTTTTTACTGCCAATTGGTCTATATCAACGCCAAATGTTTCTCTTGCTCCAAGCAAAGCTGCGCCTATTGCAAGTCTGCCTGTGCCACAGCCTAAATCCACCACGGTTTTTTCAGCGATGTCGTCATAGATATACGTGGCGATGTAGAGGATTTCCGCTGCAACATCTGGCGGTATCGTATATTGTTCAAGATACGCCTTAGGCAAAGGATGAGGCTGAATCTCCGCGATTGCCCTTTCTAAGTCAAGTTTTCGAACCAGCCTTTTCCGCATAACTCTTCCCAATTCATTTCTCCTAGGACAACGAGAGCTTCGTTAAATGTTATTATTGGTCTATTGAATCGTGGCGCATCATCTAAGGATACTCTTGGGCAAGCAGTATTTACAAATGCTCCTATGTCAGGAAACTGAAAAAGCGCTTCAGGGGTAATTTCTCTCAACGTTAACAATGTCACCTGTTTTCCAGTTTCTTCCAGTTTCTGCTTAACTTTGATCGCTGTTTCAAGTTTTCTTTGTCCGTTTTTTAAGCCAACTAACACCCCAAACTTTTCAGCCTTTTTTGCTAGGCAGATTTGAGCCCACCTTTGTTTGAGAATCTTATTTACCTCATCTTTAACTGCGAATGCTGTTTTCTCATATGGGTCTGCAACTATAGTCGGCTTTGCTGTTGCTAAGGCAACGCCTATTGGGTGAAATCTTCCACCTCCCACAAAGAGAAATGCATCAACCTCTTTCGAAACTGCCTTAGCATTGCTCAAGTCACATCCAGTTACTTGACCAGCATATTTTACGTGCCCAGCGTCTCCTATTGCAACAGTTTTTTCAGCCTTAAGCAGCTCTTCCCGAGCTTCGTTAAGCGCATGAATATGCTGAACTGTTGTAACTAGTCCTATTTTCTTGCAATCTTTAAGAAGTGGTAATGCCTTTTTCACTGCGTTTTTCAGGCTACTTTTTGCTTTTGCTTCAATGTAAAACGTATTAATCTTCTTCTTCTCTTCTTCAGCCATTTTGCTATGACCATAATGGACAATTAAGTCAGCTTCTAGGCTTTCTGCCTCAGATACTGCCAAGTCGCAAGAGCCATAACATGGGTCCGCAGAGACTATTGCAAGTGCTCCAGCTTTTTCAACTATGCTGGCTAAACAAGGCCCATAAGATTTCAGTCCTTCAGGAAGTTGTATAAGAACGCGCTTCGCTTTTCTTTTTCTTACTTCTTCTTTCAGCCGTTTTTCTTCTAGGTCAAAGGTTGCTGTTTTCATATGGACTTACCGTTTACAAGGAAAAGGATGGCTTGGAAAATCTTCGATAGTGGCATCTTGATAAGTTAGCCGAATTCAAGAGCCCATTCCAAATCTTTGGACTTCTGACTAGGCGGACTGCCCTTACGCATCTCAGCCAACTGCTCCAACAAGATTTTCTGCTCTATACTAGCTACGAGCTGTCTTGTACGCACAACCGCATCTGCATTTACTGATATGCTGTCTATGCCACAGCGGACGAGATATTCTGTAAAGTCTGGTAAGTTAGATGGCCCTTCTCCACAGATTGAAACTGTGCGCCCATATCGGTGTGCTACTTTAATCAAGTGGGCTAGAATGCGTTTAATTGCTGGATCTCTTTCGTCGAAGTATCCCATTAAGCCGAGTCTTTCTGAGTCGCGGTCTATGAGTAAGATTCCTTGTGTCATGTCGTTTGAGCCTATTGAGAAGCCGTCGCATAGTTTTGCAAACTCATCAGCCATTATGGCAATCGATGGTGTTTCTGCCATGAACCATATTTGAAAGTCTCTTGAGCTTTCGAGGTTTTCTTCTTTCATTATGGCTAGGCATTGTTTTGCTTCCCAAACTGTCCTTATCACGGGAAGCATTATCCATACGTTTTTGAGTTTCCATTCTTCTCTGCATTTCTTGATTGCCTTGCATTCTAGTCTGAATGCTTTTTCATACCATTGGCTTATGTATCTACTTGCTCCACGCCAGCCAAGCATTGGGTTTGCTTCAACTATTTCGTATTTTTCTCCACCTTTCAATTCTCTGTACTCATTTGTTTTAAAGTCGCTAAATCGCACAACTACTGGGCGCGGTTGTATAGCACCAGCAACAGTAGCGATGCCTTCAGCCAGTTTGTTTATGAATTCTTCTCCTCGCCCTGTATCCAGCATATGCATTGGATGTTCGCCTATGTAACTGGCTAAGATGAATTCGATGCGCATGAGCCCTATTCCGTCGAAGGGCAGGGTTTTGTATTCTTCAACCATTTCTGGCACGCCAAGGTTCATGTAGATTTTAGTTGCAGTTATTGGCGCCTGTTCAAGTATAGTTATGACTGAAGAAGGGGTGGCGGTCTTAGTAGTTTCGGTTGGTCGAGTTACAACTGTTCCTTCATGTTCATTCATAATACCTGCATAAACGACACCGCTTCTAGCGTCCACAGTGTAACTTTCGCCAGTTTCCATGACTTTAGTGCCTATTTCCGTTGCGACAATGCATGGGATGCCTAATTCTCGGCTTACGATTGCTGCGTGACATGTGACTCCCCCCTTGTCTGTAACTATTGCGCCAGAGAGTTTCATGAAAGGAACATAGTCAGGATTAGTCATGGGTGTGACTAGTATGTCGCCTTTTCTCATAAGCCTCGAGGCATCATCAGTGGTGAGAACAACTTTTGCGAAGCCTGCACCGACTGCTCTTTTTCCAGCTGCTATACCTTTTACAACAACTTTGTGCTCCATTTTCTTTAAGAGTGGAGTTGGCGGCTTTGGCGCCTCAATTCTCGGCGGCATCTTTTCTATACTCCAAACTGTTTCTGGTCTGGATTGGACTATGAAGGTGTTTTCTGGGAAACTTATGTCATGATCTATAGCCCATTCAATATCTTGTGGTTTTCCATAGTGTTCTTCGATGTGCTTAGCCAGTTCTGCAAGCTTTAATATTTCACTGTCTGTTAGGCATGGTTCTTCTTGTCTCTCAGCTGGAACATCAAGGTGAACTGTTTTTCCAGTTTTCAGGTCGCGAACATATTCCACTGTTTTCTTGGCAACTCTTCTTTCAATAATTTTTAGTGTTTTTTTGTCCACTATGAAGTCGTCTGGGGTTACGTCTCCTGAGACGACTGATTCGCCGAGTCCCCAGTTGCCTTCTATGATCATTTGACTTGGGTCGCCTGTAACTGGGTTTATTGTGAATGTGACGCCTGCTGACTTTGAGTTTACCATTTTTTGGATGCCGACGCTTATGAGAACGTCTTCATGTTTGAAGCCTTTCTGAGTTCTGTAATAGATGGCTCTTGGCGTGAATAGACTTGACCAACATTTAATTGTCTTGTCGATTAGGTCTGTGTTGCCTTTCACATTTAGGTAGGTTTCCTGTTGACCCGCAAAGGAGGCGTCAGGTAAGTCTTCTGCGGTTGCGCTTGAACGCACAGCTATAAAAGCTTGGCTTGAATTTGTTCTTTTGCTAAGTTCATTATACTTCTCTAATAGTGCCTTTTGAATGTCATGTGGCATTGGTGTTGCGTCAATGATTTTTCTAACTTTCTTGGATGCTTCTTCATATTTTTTTGGGTCATTGACATCGGTAACGGTTTCCTCGATGGTCTTGTATATTTTTTCGGCGATGCCTGTTTCTGTTATAAATTTCTTGTAAGCGTACGCGGTGACTGCAAATCCTGGAGGAACTGGGATCTTGGCTTGGAGCATTTCACCTAGGTTAGCGTTTTTGCCTCCAACAAGTGGGATGTCTTCCTTTCTCAATTCTTCAAACGGAATAACTAGTTTTTTTTCGGATGATGGTTTCTTTTCTTTTGATGAAGTTTGCATTTTATTAGCCCTCTAGCTTAGTCTGAAGTTTTCTCTATTATTATTCGGCTTGTGGTTGGTAGTTTTGCTTGGCCTCGTTTTAGGGCAATTTTTGCTGTTTCGAGGCCGTTTGCGTTTACATCAATTTCTATAAGCGGTTGATTCGGCTTGATTCTAGCGGCTGAGTCGACTGGTTTGCCAAAAGCCCTTCTCATTCCATCTTGCAGTCGGTCTGCGTGGGCTCCAAAAATCATCTTATTTTCTCTAAGCACGGTATGTGGATAAGGTATAACTCGCAGATAATAGCTGGTGCCCAATTTTGCTTCGAGAATACGGTTCACAGAAATACGTGCAGCTTCTAATGCGTTGTGGCGGATTTGAACTTCTTCTTGGGCGACTAATACAGCTTTGTATTCGTATTTGATGTTTGGGTCGCCCATGGTGAATTTGGTTATTTTTGATTGAGGAGGTCCCCTAATATACTCTTTTCTAGTGTAGGCTTGCCCCTTAACTTCCCTGTAATTACGGGCTTTCATTATAGCTTCCCTTCTCAGCATTCAGAATGCGAATATTTAAAGCATTTGTTTAAAACAAATCCTAACTGAGAATATGAATTTATTATTTCATTTTTCCTACTTAGATGAAGGAGAAGGAAGCATGAAAGTTGCAGAGAATGTTCATTTAATCGCACCCAGTTGGTCATACGTCTACTTGGTTGTTGGTGAGGAACTAGCTTTTATTGACACCGGTTTACCTCAGTATTTTGATGATATCAAAAGATACGTCGCAGATTTGGGTCATCGATTACGGGATGTATCCTTTATAATTAACACTCATGTGCATGAAGACCATGTAGCTTGCAACAAGGCACTCAAAGATATTTGTGGAGCAAAAATGGCAATCCATGAACTGGATGCGAAGTACATAGAAAATCCTGACGATTTCTTAAAAGATACTTTCAGACATGTACCTCCGTCTAAAGAGTATGTTAGGGAAGCGAAATCTTGGAAAGACAACGTTGAAATTTTATTGAGAGATGGAGACTCAGTGAATCTTGGTGGCATCACTCTTGAAGTTATTCACACACCCGGTCACACGCAAGGATCCATTTGCTTATATGACCAAGAAAGGAAAATTCTTTTCTCTGGAGACGCTCTACAAGGCACTGCAGCATTTGTGAAAGAGTTTGGGCCTATAACTGGGCTTTACATGGATCTTGATGCTTACATTTGCTCGATTCAACATCTTCTTAACATGGACATTGACATGATTTTGCCAGGGCATCCCGATATAATCAAAAAATCTAATGCTCGAAAAGAACTTGAAAACTGTCTAGACCAAGTGAGTTATATAGATGATAAGATTCTACGAAATCTGCAAAAAAAAGAGATGACTTTGCATAAGTTGACAGAAACTTTGGGAATACCAGTTGACGAATGGAACCTAACATCAATCGAATCTCACCTCAAATCTTTACTAAATAAGGGTCTTATCAAGAAAAAAGGCACTTTCTACTCCTTTTGATAAATTGAGAAAAATTTTGTTTTCATCCTCAACTGGTAAGCTGAGCTTTGGTTTTGGGTGTCTGTTTCAGAAACAGACTTCGTTGAGAGTTCTGGCGGGTTTCAATACTTTGATAGCATTTGAAAACCAAATTTCACCGATGTTTGTTGTACCCAACGCCGCATTTTTCTTGCGCGCGCCAATGAAATGATGTATAAGTTGTTTTTTTCTTATTCTTATGGTTTTTTGAGCCATGTTTTGGCTAGTTCTTCATAGTTTGGAAAAACCTTCTTTAAGATGGGTAAGTACATTTTTTTCTCTTCTTCACTTACATACTGAAACTGGTATGGTCCCGTATATGGTGCTGGTTCGCCTTCTCTTGTTATGAACTCTATGTGCATGAAGGGGTCGCCTCGCTTAATCGTTATAGGCTTACGGTCATTGCTCAAATTGACTAGTTCTAATGCTAGGCGTCCGATGAAGCCGCTATGCACCTTGGCCGCGTTTAGGAATGAAAGCCCCATTCTTCCATACTTGCTCTTTGCTGTCAAATGTGCCACAATATTGGGCGGAGTAAACACAATTTCATAGGAAATTAGGTTCTGATGCTCCAAATAATTCAGGGTCGTCTCTTCCTTCACTGTGAGAACATAGCTGTCGCCGTCTAAAAGATGATAGTCAAACGGGTAAATGCACCTATAATTTTCTATGAGTTCCATCAACTTGTCTTTGCCTAAGATGCACACTTGTTTTTCACCTTTTGACCTTAGCCATACTCGCCGTTTAATTATAAAAGTTCTTTTGCAAAGATTAATGAAAAACTGCTCTAATCACAACTATAGTTTCGAAAGGAAACTTCTTCCTTGCTATAACAGATGCGCTTAACCCGTTTTCTTCAAACCGCCGAAGAGTCTTGTCTGTATCTGAAAGAGAAGACTGCACCAAAAAAATTGTGCCTTTCTTCTTCAAATATTTGGGCACTTCAGACACATATGGCTCAATGACGTCTCTTCCGCTTTTTCCGCCTGCCCAAGCTTTGCCTATCCAACTCTTCTTCTCACTTTTGGTTGCAGGCAGGTAAGGAGCATTAAAGATTATTACATCAAACTTTTCATTCCTCTTAATGGGCTCAAAGAGATTCCCCTGTCGTATGTCTATCTTTGATAGCACACCGTTTTGCTTGGCATTTATTTGTGCACAATTAACTGCATAGGGATTGATGTCAGTGGCCACCACTCTCTTAGCCATCTTTGTAGCAAGAATCCCAAGTATCCCGCAACCAGTACCCACATCTAATACAACATCGTTCTTGTTCATAGCTAGATTATCTGCAAGAAGAAAAGTATCTTCAGCAGGCTCGTAAACTTTCTGCGAAACGTAAAACGTGCAATCGTTAAATAGGACTTTTTTCGCGTCTTTTTCTGGAAATTTCATTGGTAATTGCTCCAAAGTCTTCAGGTGCTAGTTCGCGAACTCTTTTATCGTGAAAAAGAAGGGAATCCGCAATTTTTAACGTTTCTTCTCTTCCAAATCCTTGTCTTTGCAAAAATGGAATGACTGCCTTTCTAACTTTTCTGTTACGTTGCGTGAACATGGCTTGCACTAAATCGAGAAACAACTTTTCATCTACTACCGAGAAAGGTGACTTTCGAGGCTTTATGCGCACGATTGTTGAATCAACGTCTGGTGGCGGATAAAACAACTCTCTCGGCACATCTTCCAGAACCTCCACATCAGCACGGTAATAAGTTGAAACAGTCAGTCTGCTATAGTCCTTGCTATTCACTGGGGCATTAAGCCTCGCCGCAAACTCTCGCTGAAACGCTAAGACCGCACAATCAAAGTCTCTTTCCAAAAGCCAAAACAACAAAGACGACGAAATAGAATAAGGAGGCGTAGAAACCACCTTATTATAAGGGGGAATAGAAACTTTCAGCACATCTCCTTCAATCAATTCGACATTCTGCAAATCACGAAGCTGCTCCTTCGATATCTTTACCAGTTTGCTGTCAACCTCCACAGCAATGACCTTACGACACTTTTGAGCCAGCAAACGCGTAAGAAACCCTAAGCCTGCACCTACCTCCAAGACAACGTCTGAATCACTTACAGAGGCATAGAAAAGCATCTTTTCTAGTAAATCACTATCTATGAGAAAGTTTTGTCCCAAACGCTTCTTTGGAGAAAACTTGTAAAGACGAAGAAGAAGACTAGTCTTTTGAAGAAGACTCATTAAACTTCACTAAGGTGCTCGAGTAAATATTTGATACTTACCTTCACCAGATAGTTCTTCCAGAATCCTCTTCGCGACTAGTTTTGCAGGGCTTGGTATGTTGGCACGTTGCTGCAAATCTTCAAAACTCCTGAAGGGGTTCCTTTCTCGTTCATCAAGAATCTGCCACATGTATTTCTTACCAATACCAGGTATCAGTTCGAGTGCATGCATTCTAGGCGTTACTGCCTGAGCAGTGTTGAAGAAATTCACAAACCATGACTCGCGGTTAATCACAATTTTCTCAATTGCAGCCGCTAACTCCATTTTTGCAGCGCTGGTTAACTCATCATAGCCAATTCTGCCTATAATATACGTTATTTTGTCGCGAGCATCTTTTCCGACATAAACTTTTTCAGACGGCGTTAGGACTGTGCCTTCTTTAGCGATTGCTTCTAAAAGGGTAAAGAATTCTTCGCCGATAACTTGGACAAGAGCCCCTGCTCTGTAACCCGGTCTAGCTCCTGGCCTTCCATGTGGAAGAAAGTCAAGTACGTATGCGTATTCCTCATATCTTTTTTCTAATTCTTTTTCTCTCTCCATTGTCCCTGCCCACAAGTTAACTATAGAATATGGAAAAAAGCAGTTATTCCTTCTTTCTATGCGCATTCAAAAAAGAAAGGATCGCCTCTATTTTGGAGGTTTCAACAATTTTGCGTCCACCAGCCAAGAAAACACGAACTTCTTCAACACTTTCTGGCATACAATTAACTATTTGAACCGCCTCTTCCTCTTCTAGCCCAAATTGAGTAACAAGATTATTCACTAACTCTTCAGATGCACGCGGATCAACCTTAGAAAATTTAGATGCGTAATCAAGTGTTCTTCGTTGGAATTGATCTAACTTTTCCTCACCTATCATTTCCAATCTTTCTTTTGATTGTGGAATTGTTATTGGACGTTCTTTTAACGCTCTTCTAGACACACTCTACTCCTCTTCATGAGGTATTATATGCTCAGGACGTACAATTATTTCTTTTACTGCCTCCCCTTGTCTAACGCCTATTAAGTAGCTTCCGCCTCTTTTATCAATTACAGTGCCAATTTTGCCCAAATATCTGCGGTGAGGCATGCCTTTATGAACGCTTGGATCAATCTTAACCACAACCTTCTCTCCTGGTTTATACTCATAGAGCATTTTGCTTAGACCAGTTTTTCCTCGTTCTCGAGGCTTTTGCCTCAACAACTTACGTGTCCCTGAACGGAATCCCTTGGAATGTCCGCCTGGCATCTCAAGTATTCTCCTTCATAATCACATTTAAAACATCCAACTCAAGAGGCTTAGCCTCAGCGTTAACAATTCCTGAAACGCAGGGATCTGTCCGACCTTTATCTCCAGTTACTAACTCTTTGATATATAGTCCTCCTTGGCAACGTATCTTCATTTCTACGCGGTTTGGTGACAACTTGTTTATTTTTGCCTCATATATGTATTTTTCTCGAACGCGATTAGTTCTTCTGTGCAAAACTCTTGAAGGCGTCTGCTGATATATGACTGCGCCTGTTAATGTCTTCTCTAATATCTTCAAGTCTTCGTCAGAAACAGTCTTGTCAAATTCAACAACTATTCTATAGATTTTTTCAGAAGTCTCAGTTTTCTTTAATCTTCTAACGGCGCTTCTGTTAGTAAAATGGAGACTTGTAACCTTTACTTTGCTTTCAGCCTCTCTGTTGATGGTCTCTGTGAGATTCTTTAAATCGATAAATCGCTTTTTTGGTCTCTTGACCTCTACAATGAATGGTCTTCCACGTCCAAGCATAAGCGCATCTACGTCTTCTCTTCCCGCGGCATGAAAAGATGCATCTTCGCCTAGAGTTTTTTCTAACACTGGTTTAACGATAATTTCTTCAATGGATTCTGGCCACATTTTTCCAGTCCAATTGCATTTTTGGCAACCTTTTCCTCTGCACTGTGTGCATATCCATTTTGACTGAGAAATTCCGCGGACAAGTTTTCTATATTGTCCAGAAATGAAAATGGGATTAGGCTGTAATGTGATTTGTTTAGAAAAGGGGTTAACAAAGACCACAATATCTGGCTTTTTGTGTTCTGCCATTTTGCTTACAATCTCAGAGACTCTTTTCCCGATTTCTCGGCTAAACTCGTTTTTCATGCTTTCTCCATGTGTCACCTCAAATTCTGCTTTAAACTCGTCTTCTCTTTCCTCTATTTCTATTGGCAATTCTATGCCGATAAGGAACGTATTGTATTCGTAATCCCTCAATTTTTCTACTGCTTGATTACTCAGTTTGTCTAAATGGTCAAATCTTCCTTCGCAGAGGTGGCATTGACGTTTTTCTCCGAATCTCTTGTGCATTTTTTTCAGTATACCAGCAGCCATGCTAAATGAGCCGTTTGTTACCATTGTCTTAAGAAGTGCGATTCCAGCTTTTTGCTTTAATAACGTCATTTGATGTCCCTTCATTGTCAGTAGAAGTTTGAGGTTTTCACCGCGTTTTTCATTGTCTAATCCATGACCTAATAGAGCGTATTGTCTTCCTAAGCAATGATTGCATAAAGGATATTTCTCAAGCATTTTCTGCGTCTTTTCGATAATGTCCATGGAAGGCAACTCTTTCTTTGGAAGAGCTTAGAGTTTTCTATCCTTGAGGTATTGGTAACTTTCCTTTTCCGAAAAACGGAAACTTCTTTCTCCTAAACGATTTCATCATTTTCTTCATCATTGAGTATTGTTTAAGAAGTTCTTTAACCTCTTTTTCGCTTGTGCCAGATCCATGGGCTACTCGTCGCACTCTTGACGCTGAGAACATTTTTGGGTCTTCTCTCTCCTGCGGCGTCATAGATTCAATTATTACTTTCCATTTTTTCATTTTGTCTTCTGCCATTTCCATCATTTCATCAGGTATATCATAGGAGAAGCCTGGAATCAGTTTGAGAAGACCTCTGAATGGTCCCATGCTTTTCACGGATTTAAACTGTTCATACATGTCTGTCAGCGTGAATTTTCCGCTTAGCATTGCTCGCATTTTCTTTTCTGGCACTTTTACCTCTGCTTCGCGCACTTTCTCTATGAGACTTTCAAGGTCACCCATGCCTAGTAATCTGCCGACAAATCGTGAAGGCACAAATGGTTCTATGTCGTCGATTTTTTCGCCTGTGCCGATGAATTTTATTGGGGCTCCTATAGCTGCGACTGCTGAAAGGGCGCCTCCGCCTCTTGCTGAGCCATCAAGTTTGGCTACATAGATTGACCCTATCGGCGTGGCTTCATGAAACGCTTGAGCTTGAACTGCCGCCTGCTGACCAATTGTTCCATCGATGACCATTATCACTTCATCTGGCTTAATCGTTTTTTCCAACGTTTTCATTTCTTTTATTAAGCCGACCTCTTCTTTGTGTCTTCCAGAAGTGTCAATAAGGATAACGTCATAGCCTTCAAATTGTTTCAATCCTTTTTGAGCAATATCAACTGAATCTTTTGCGTTTGCATCTCCATGTGCTGGAACGTTAATCCGAGTAGCTAACTGTTGCAGTTGTGCGTATGCTCCTGGTCTATACGTGTCGGCACAAATTAGCCCAGTTTTCAGTCCTCTCTTTTGGAAGTATCGTGCAAATTTGGCTGCAACCGTGGTTTTGCCTGAGCCCTGTATCCCAACAAGCATGAGAACCTTTCTTTTTCCGGGCTCAATTTTTAAGGGCGCTGGTTTCTCACCTAGAAACCGTGTTAACTCTTCATAAACAACTTTTATCACATGTTCGCGTCTTGAAACACCTGGAGGAACCTTTTCCTGTAAAGCTCTATCTTCTATTCTTTTTGAAATTTCAAGAACTAGTTTTACGTTAACGTCGGCTTGCAATAACGCCCTTTGAAAGTCGCGAATAAGTTCTTTCACTGTAGCCTCGTCAACAACAGGTGCTCTGAAAATCTTTTTTAGGGCGTCGTAAAGTGATGAACCTAACTTTTCCAAGGCTATTTTCTCCAAGTTTAAACGTATTTCCTCTTAAATAAATGTGGGCTTTGCCATAACCTTTTTTATTGCTTCTAATGCTATTATGAAGCAGAGGGGAAAGTTTGCTTGTCAGAAACAATCAAGATAGTGGAGAAAGAATCTATACCGTCTAATGCTATTATGCTTCAAGGCCTTCCAGATGTAGGGCTTGTAGGCTTGATTGCAACCTCTTACATAATCTCTGAACTTGACATGGTAGAAATAGCCTATGTTGACACAGACCTTATGCCGCCAGTAATTGTATTACATGAAGGGCTTCCGCATGCACCTTTGCGAATTTTTGGAAACAACCGTTTACTCGCTGTCATTTCAGAAATTGCGATTCCAGCAAACTCCGTACATGCAATTATGCGAGCCCTCATCGACTGGGGGCAATCAAAAAATGTAAAGATGATTCTATCCATCGGAGGGTTACCAGTAGAAAATAGGCAAGATTTGAAGGAACCTAAGGTTTTCGGCGCGGCGTCAAATAAGGAACTAATCCGTTTGTTACAAGAGAAAAAATTGGAGATTTTAAGAGAAGGCTACATGGTAGGCCCTCAAGCCTTAACAATGCGTTACTGTGCAGAGAAGGAAATTCCTGCAATAGCGTTTTTAGCTCAATCTTATTACAATTACCCTGACCCAGAAGCAGCTGCTGCGGCAATTCAAGAAGTTGCAAAAATTGCAGACTTGAAAATTGATGTTACTCAGTTGCTTCAAAAGGGAGAAGAAATTCGGTTGAGAGCTAGGGACATCATGAAACGCACACAGCGTGAGTTAACTCAGATGAAGAAGTCGCAGGAATATGATGTTCCATACGTTACGTAAAAGAAGGAGGCAAACTACGTGTCCATTAGACGAAGAAGAAATCTTTTCGAATTAATGCGCGACTATTTTGAAGACTGGGAAACATTTGCAGATGAATTATTGGAGTCTGCAATGATGGAACGCCCAAGCTGGGACGTTGAATCATGCTGCCTAGAACCATTATGCAATGTCTTTGTCGCAGCCAATGAAGTAGTTGTCACCACAGACCTTCCGGGCATCGACCCAAAAACCATAAAAGTCGAGGTAGCAAATGCGAGCATGATTGAAATAAAGGCCAGCATGAAGCGGAAGATAAGGTTCCGTGACTTCGGAATTACACATCGCGAAGGCGAGTTCACTTCATTCCGTTGTCACCTTCATATTCCAGTGCCAGTTGATATGAAAAAGATGGAGACCAAGTTTAAACGTGGCCTTCTAGAAGTGCGCATTCCTAGAAAGAAGGGTTACAGAATCAAGGTAAAATAAGAGGTTCTAAGGAAAATTAAGTTACTTTCCAATTTTTTCCAAAGCCGCAGCGATTATGAGTGGAAAAGCTATTGTTGCATCGCAGATAACGGTGACTCCTTTTCCTTCTGGCTTTATTTTTCCCCAGCTTATGGCTTCTTCAAGCGATGCTCCGCTTAAGCCTCCCGGTTCAGGACGATCCATTGTTATCTGAACTGCCAAGTCTACGCCTTCTCTGAAAGTGTTAGCAAACAATGCGAAATGTTTGGGTACTCCTCCGCCTAGGATGATTATGCCTACTTTCTTTGCTTCATACACCTTATCCATTATTCTAGACGTGTCAAGAAGCGGGTCAATTCCAAGTTTTTTGTCTTGTCCAAAGACCCATAGGTGAAAGCCTGCAATGGAGTCTACAAAAGCGGGGCAAATTATAGAAACGTTTCTCTCAGCTGCAGCGGCAAGTATTGATTCAGGGTCCCTAATTTGTTTGCCAATTATGGATAACAATTCTGCAACTGATATGTGACTTCTCTTCTCTTCAGGTATATTTTCCAAAATTTTGTACATCCATTTTTCCAGATGCCTAAAGGCTCTTTGTTCAATATAGATATCGCCAATTCTGCCAACGTCCTCATCTTTGAGTTTTTTGTCTTCAGCCGAGAAAGTGCCTACATCATGCCTATGCCCAAGTGCTTCAACCATGTCATGAACCATACTCGCTCCTGTTGAGACGATAATATTCACATATTCTTTTTCAATGAGGTCGCGAATGATTTTTCTCATTCCAGCTGGAACGAGAGCACCTGCGATTGTCAAGAACACCGTGTAGTCTGGGTCTGCAAACATTTCTGCGATTAATTCTGTTGCTTCGCCTATTTTGCCTGCGCCTAGAACGCCTGTCTTCCTCATTTCAGTGACCAGTTCGTTAACACTCATTTTTGGGCGTAAATGAATTTGTTTGACGTGTCTCAATTCTTGTCACATCATAAATTTTCGTAACAATGAAGCAGAAGTAAAATCATTTAGCAAACGCTGTAAGGAGGTGAAGGACTTAGCTTTTAGTCCTCATTATTTTTGTCTTTCCCAAAATGCGCCAATATTCAACTTCAATACCTGAAGCAAGTTTTGACTTTAAATCTTCATCTTCAGGTATTGGGGCTTCGCACATTTCATAATTTTCCAAATCCATAACCTGCACTGCTGCAGGCAATAATGCTATAACTTGACCAGTTCTTTTCTCGATTACGGGCACTTCTGCTTGGGCATCAACGGGCTTTACAAAACTCCTTTTCACGTTGTCAAATACGCCCATGGCGACAACCCTAGCCTTTGCAGACCCATGTTTCCCAGGCTTTGATTTGCTGTAATCGACGATGCGACATGGTTCATTATCAATAATGACATAACTACCTACTTTTAAGGAACCAACTTCGGCAGGTTTACTCACACTTTATCCCTCACCCTCAAACTATTGCAAATTCTACACTGTACTCATCTTAAATAATTTATCGCTATGATACTTGACGTATACGTGAAAATATTCGTTATTGAGCGTTCGACTTATATTTGGTCTTGACGTAAATCATATTCCAGTTGTTAAAAGGGAGGACACGAAGGCTGTTCAGCACTGTAGGTGTCGTCTCGAGGATAGACAGAAGAGAAGCGTTAAGATTTGTAGAGAATTTAGTCACCCATTTAGAAACGAAGAAAGTTGACGTCTTTTTGGAGTCAAGACTTGCAAAACAGTTGAACAAGACAAAGATTGCATTACCGTTAGAGAAGATGAAAACAGACTTGATTATAACTGTGGGAGGCGACGGCACAATACTAAGAACATGCCTTTCAATTCCTAAACCGGAACCACCTATTCTTGCTATTAACATGGGTGTGCGTGGTTTTTTGGCGGAAGTGGCACCAAAAGAAGGCTTAGCGGCTGTTGACAAGTGTCTTGAAGGCAGATTCACTCTAGAATACCATGCAAAACTTGCCTCATTCATTGGCGAGGTAAGATTACCTGACGCATTAAATGAAGTCTTAGTTGCTTCGTCTGTTCCGGCTAAGCTTTTGTATGCCAAAATACGGAAAGACGGTGTTGCAGTGGCTGAATGCAGGTCTGATGGAATGGTGATTGCCTCTCAAGTTGGGTCGACAGGCTATTCTTTGTCTGCAGGCGGTCCAGTATTAGACCCGGAAACTGATGCTTTCGTTGTTACGCCAATCTGCCCACTAACTGTTTTTCATCCAATTGTCTTCTCTGCAAAATCAACTGTGACCATAGAACTTCTTAAGCCCAAAAAAGCGTTCGTTGTTGTGGACGGTCATTTTCAGAGGGAAACAGGACCGAAACATAATTGCGTAGCAGTCACAAAATCAGAATCCAAGTCTACTTTCATTCGATTCCAAGAAGACTTCTATCATCGTCTAAAAGGAAGGCTACTTTTCTCTCAAGGTGAAGAACGTTGACTGCAAGAGAAAGAATCATAGTTCTTGATACATCTGCTTTTATAGCTGGTTTTGATCCGCTCACAATTCAAAATGAGCAGTACTCAGTTCCCCTAGTCAAAGATGAGCTTGTTTCAAACTCCTTACCCTGGACACGATTAACCACAGCAGTTGGAAGTACAAAACTGAAAATTAGACAGCCAAGTGTAGAATTTGGGGATAAGGTTAGAGAAGCATCCAAAAAAGTTGGAGATGCTCTTTCTCTTTCTGAAGCGGATCAACAAGTTTTAGCTTTAGCCCTTGAGTTAAAATGTGCTGGTTATGCTCCGTTAATTGTGACAGACGATTATTCAATTCAGAATGTTGCGAATCAAATAGGGATAGAGTTTGCACCTCTTATGACTTTTGGCATAAGATTTCGCCTTCATTGGATATTATATTGCCCGGCATGTCACAAAAAATATCCTTCAGACTATAGGCTTAAAACATGTGAAATCTGTGGCACTATGCTTAAAAGAAAACCACTGAGAAAAACTCTCGTCAAAAAAACATAGCTTATGCATTCTAAAACAATTATTCTTATATGAAGGCGAGTAATGCTTTCCGAGAGTGGATGAAAAATGAATTCAGTTGAACGTAAGACTATATATTTTCGTAATTGTGGGGAAGAAAATACTGATGTGCTATTAAGGTTAGTAAAGACATATGCACAAAATGAGGGAATAAAAGACATTGTTGTCGCCTCGAGTAGAGGCTATACGGGTGTTAAAGCCTCAAAAATGTTCAAAGGATTAAATGTAGTCGTGGTTACGCACCACGCTGGCTTTCTAGGTCCTGGCCAAAATGAATTGGAGGAAGAGAATCGCAAGAAAATCTTAGAGAATGGTGCCAAGATTCTAACTGCTACTCATGCCTTAAGCAGTGTTGAAAGAGCTGTGCGAAAGAAGTTTGCGACCATTATGCCACTTGAAATTATGGCTCATACTTTAAGGTTGTTTGGAGAAGGAACTAAAGTTTGCGTTGAAATTGCTTTGATGGCGGCTGACGCTGGTCTCATTTCAGAAGATAAGGAAATCATCACCATTGCAGGAACTAGTAGAGGTGCCGACACCGCCCTCGTTATTAAGCCAGCATGCACAGCTCGCTTCTTTGACCTTGAGGTTAGAGAAGTAATAGCAAAGCCAAGAAACATACCGAAAAGTTAGTCTCAAAGAGAGTTTTAGATTTTGGAAAATGCGGTTTTCCATGTTGCACTCGAACGCGCGTATGGATTTAGGTATAAGATTTGAAAGAACTCTTTGACTCTATCTTTTTTCTGAGCTTTTTGGAAAGTAGGCAACACGTAATCTCGTCTTCCGAAAAAGTATGTATAGACGTAAGGTTTGAAGAAGTTAGGTTTACCATTTGGGGTCAAGGGTTTGCTGAACCAAAGTTTTCTGGCTTCTTCGATTGGTCTAAAGCCTTCTGAAGCAATGTATTCCGCAGCCACTTCGTCATCAATGTTTTCCACATTTAACATGTATGCAACGTTAAGGCCTATCATGCTTCGAAGATTGTTTAAAGATTCGATAAGTTCACCATATTCTCCGCCTAATTGTAAGCCTAGAAAGTCTCTAGCGCAGTCAGCGGTTCCTTCACTGATTATGCATCGTTTTGTATGCAATAGGACAGCGGACAAGTCTAGTGTTTTGTTTTCGTGAGAGTATTTTTCTGTGAAAAGGTTAGAGACATGATGCTCGTATTCGTGACATAGCGCGGCAATTAATCTATATTTGTTGAAGGGCATGTCAATGTTGAATGCGTTGACGCTTGTGTAGTTTCCTTGGTAATAGTTGTATGCGCCCCATGGTTCGCCTGCCACCATCTTATAGATGACACCTTTGTTTTCAACTTTGTTTGGAAAATGGACGAAAATGTGTTTCTCAAATAACCTTTTTATTTCTTGGGTGCTTCCTACAACCTCTGTGTCGATCATTCTCTTTAGCTCTTCTCCTGAGATTTTGCTTCCTTCTTCCCATTTCAGAATTTTTTCAGAAACGTTAGAGCCTGGAAGAGTAGCGCATGCATCTTCCACTATCTGTTGTGCTCTACGGATTTCGTTTTGACCGAATTTGCTTGGGGTTATGCCAAATATTCCTTCTACCAAACGTATATACGGAATGCTTTCTCCCGAAAGCCATTTTACGACAACTTTTAGAGATTCAAGATCGCTGATTATGGCAATTCTTCTTAACTCATCGTCTATTTCTTTGGCTTTTCCGATTAACGTATCAAGATTCATTAAAAGTTTCCCAGGAGGCAAACGTCTTTTTGTTTTCTTAGGCGAGAAGTTGCTTGGACCAAAATAGGCGTCCACGACGCTAATCCCTGTAACTTCCGTTGTGAAATTACCAATTTGCCCCACAAGTTTTAAGTAGCCTTCTTCGAAAGCCATGGCAGTTCCCAGGCGTTTTAATGGTTTCAGAAACTATAAAACAGTTTCATCGAACTGAAAGGTCTTAAACTCTGTTTTTAGGATTGACAATGTGCATTGCATTAAAAACTTATACGTAGACTCTTAGAACGTTTAAATCGTGGAAGATACATGCCTAGAACCTTACGGCAACTGGCAAAGCAGTTGGCTAATCCCAGCGAATTTTTCAACAGCGTGAAAACTGAAGGGTGGAAACCTGCTTTTGTTTTCTTTCTGTGGGTGACATTGTTCATTTCCATTATCACACCTATTGTAAATTATTTCGGCGTGGAAAGTACAGATTCTTCTTCCTCTTATCAGGCACAAATCTTGGCATACCGCCTTGTGAAGAATAACTTGTTTGCTCGCATTCTCAGTTTTGGTCTAGAAGCCCCATTACGACAAGAAGAAATTACTTCTGTCCAACAATAAAATCAAATCCAGAAGCCCGCCTTATTTGAGCACCATACTTTCTCCGCACTCTCCTCTGAAAAATCTTGAACCCCCTTTGAAATGCTTCTTCGCTGAGTAGAGTCAGAGTTGAGATATACTTGTTTTTGACTTTTTCTAAATACTCGTTCGTAGACATGCACTCTTCGTCTTGTTGAACGATATGGTAATGAACATCTCTGAACCCGATCTTTATCATGGTTTTCTTGACAGATGGCACTGAGGGAAAGCGCTTTAGGTCTATTGCAACTACTCCAGGAAAATCGCGAAGAACATGCTTCTTTATTCGAGAGTGTGAAGTTGGTAGAATTACGCAGTTTCCACCTTTTTTTAAGGCGTGGTAGATTTCTCGGAGAGCCATCTCTTTGTTTTCTGTATGGTGAATAACCATGGTCATATAGATGCAGCTGAAGAAGTCATCTCGGAAAGGTAGATTTTGCCCATCTCCTCGTACCCATAGGATATTTCTGGATTTATCCTTCGTAACAGCTTGCTTCAGCATTTCAATCGAAGGTTCTAAAGCACAAATCACAGGCTTCTTCACAGTCGATACGCCTATAGGGAATCTTCCTGTGCCACATCCAACGTCCAAAACAGCGCAGTCTGCGTCGATTTTTCCATGCTCAATGATTTTTGACAACCAGATATCAGCCGGCATGGGCCTTACCTTATCATAATACTCGGCTATCTTGGAATAGTCAGTCTTTGAAACTCTCGGTTTGATCACATTATCCCCATGAAATTCTTGGTCTGCTCCTGGCGCCGGGAATGGGATTTGAACCCATGTGAGCCCAAAGGCCCACTGGCTTACTCATCTCTAAACCCCTTGTTCCCAAAGATCTCGAGGCCAGCGCATTACCACTCTGCCATCCCGGCAACAACCTGCTAAAAAGGCTTGTATGTTTCCGTGTAAAAGGGTTTTGTTTCATTTATTATGCCATTAGCCATACTTGAGCCGCTCTCAGCGAAGAAGAAGGAGAAGAAGAAAAAATTTCTGGCTCTCCCAAATTAGAGATCTCTATTTCTCAGCCCTATATTATACGCAAGATCGAATGGTCAAAACCACTGACTTATCAAAAAACCAGAAAGTTCAAAACCTTAGTTTATTCGAAGAATCACAGAAAAACTGAGCCTACTCCTATTTCTCTGCCTCTTTCATCTAATTTTATTTGCCCAACAAGAATGGTCGCAACGTTCTTGTACACAGGTGTATAAACCTTCATTACTAGTCTTCTATAATCGATGCCCCTGAGAACGCCAATACCCAAAAACCTTCCATCATTATCTTGGAATGCAACTAACAATCCTTCTTCATCGCCTTCTTTGATTACTTTTACCTTCTTTTCATACTCGCTTTCAATTTTTTTGGTTATGCTCTCATCAATCCATTGGCTTTTCCTCAAGACAAGGAAAACACTGTTAGGTGTCTCTTCAAAGTAAGCAGGGTTTGTCCCAAGCAACACTCTTATCTTTTTTAGGGGCTCAGCAGAATGATTTTTCGTTTTGAAGAATGCACCTTCAACATTTATCCAATTCAAAGGAAACGACTGTATTTTGGCATCTTTCAAATATTTCTTGTAACTTAGCTCGCGTAGAATCTTCCTTTTCTCTCTATCTCTTGCACGTATTACTGAAGGAGAATTCATGGAAAAGACTTTTTTCTCTTTCAATGCGCTAAGTATGGGGAATAGTTCATTTTCATGCTGCATTCCCACTACGATGTCTGGAGCAATTTTCTCTATCAACTTGATCTTATACGCGACTGCTTCTTCCTCCTCAACCCATCCATCAGTGTTTACGATTAAGAGATCCACATCATTCTTCAAGGCCATACTCTTCAGAGAAGACAATTTCTCAATGACCTCCGCAATGACTCCGCTTGGACTTGTCAGACCGATAAAGTATGCGCTTTCCGCTTCAACTTCAAACAGATCTTTTACAGGAGTTACTATGCGACTAAAACCAATAGTTGATGGTGGCCCCACATCAGACTGCCCTAAATCCGCGTCAATAACAGCCACTTTCAACTTCTTTTCCAATGCTTTATTTGCAAGATAAGTGCAAAAGCTCGTCTTGCCAGAGTCAACATTGCCCACAACCATAACCTTCAGCGACTTTCCTCCAGTTGTTAATTCCTCAGAAACGTTTTCCCAGGAGGAAGGGACAGTGCTACCATCTACTTCTTCAAAAGAAGCAT